>Ga0126306_10000298_pt1 | contig 21353 bp, 21 predicted proteins | sample Plot27_FD_92592 | JGI IMG/M metagenome (GOLD analysis project Ga0126306, IMG submission 92592) | Serpentine soil microbial communities from UC McLaughlin Reserve, CA, USA - Plot27 | ecosystem: Environmental > Terrestrial > Soil > Grasslands | place: USA: UC McLaughlin Reserve, Lake County... | reverse complement strand
CTGAGGGATTGTCAAACGAAGCTGTAGGAGGATCGCGCTGGGTCACGAATCTCGCGCTCTGCGGGATCAGCGAGGGGCCGCCCTTTGCCTCTTCCCCGGCGGCCCCTCACTTTCTCCGCACGATGTTTCATGCCCGCAGCTCGTTAGGCCTCGGTCAGGCGAGCGTTAAGACTTCTTGAGGGTCAGCGATTAGCGGGGGCGCGTGGCGTCGCCGTCGCCATCACCGTCGCCGCTGCGCGTTCGCGATAGCGCCGTCCTCGGTGACCACGACCTGCCAGGTGCGTGGCTCGTCCTGGTCGGGGTCGGTGACGCTGCAGTTGTACCAGCGCAAGTCGTCCCGCTCTTCCCCGGTGTCCGTGCAGGAGTGGACGACGAACGTGCTGCCGAGTACCGCCTCCGTTCGCTTCGTGACGGCGTCGCTGTCGCCGTCACCGTCGCCGTAGCCGACGAGCGCCGCCACGGCCACGATCGCCGCTGCTATCTCGAGCGTCAGCTTCATACGCGCAGTGCTTACCCGTCCGGCGCGTCCTTTAGACGTCTGCGCGTGGGAGCGTTCTTCGCCTAGTCGGCCGCTCGACGAGACCCCGGGGGTTCGGTGGAGTTGGCCGCCGCCTGCCTCCCCCGAGACCCCCCGGGCGGCGGCCCTCCACCTTGCTGGGCCGCCTGGTGTTCATTCCCGCAGGTCGTTAGGCCTCCGTCAGGCCAGGGTAAAGACTTCTTGAAAAGGCTTCTCAGGGCGGGCTGGGACATCAGTCAGTTAACGCTCGGTGCGCGTACAGACGCGTCCCAAGGCGCCCCTGCAGAGAGCAACGGACTCGGTACGCACGAGGCCAGCGAAGCGGCTGTTCTCCACGTTCTCACGACTCAGCACAACGAACCCTCAGAGGCTCCGCTGGACTTCTCATCCGCGGGTCGGAGGTTCGAATCCTTCCGGGCGCGTTCTCATCCGAGTCGTGGAGCCGGTTCCGCTTAGGTACGCGGGAGGCGTCAGAGTCGTCACGATTCGACGCGGCATGACGGCCGCCGATTGACCCCTCGGCGCGGGCAGTGGCGTTCTACCCGGCGGATGATCCCGCGGCGAACAACTCGTGCTCCCGCTCCAGACCCTTGAGGCGGTATCGCCCGCGCGACTTGAACGCCAGCCCTGCAGCGCCCTCGGCGAGGTCGCGCGTGGTGCCGGACACGAGCACCTCGGCCGAGCCCGCCTCGGCCAAGATGCGTGCTGCAGCGTGGACCGCCACACCTCGGACACGTTCGCCGGACAGTGCCACCTCCCCGCTGTGAATGCCGACGCGGATGGAGACCCGGATAGCCCCCAGAGCCTCGACGAGTTCCAGTCCGCAGCGGATCGCGCGCTCGGCGCCGTCGAACACAATGAGAAATGAATCTCCCGCGGTTTCGACCTCGCGGCCGCCGAAGCGGACCAGCACGGTGCGGACGATGTCTTCGTGCATCGTCACGGTGCGCTTCCAGGCCGCGTCACCCTTCTTTCGCGCCTGCGTCGTGGAGTCGACGATGTCGGTAAACAGGATGGTGGCCATCACGCGTGCGCCCTCGCCCGGCTGCGTGTCGAATCCAGCGCCCCCGGCCCAGTCGACCATCACCAGCTCCTCGTCGCCCTCCACCCAGGTCACGTGGCCGGGCGGCAGGTCGAACACCTGGTTGGGTCCGATGACCACCTCCTCGCCTTCGTCGGTCCGGATGCCCATCCGTCCCCTGAGGACCAAACCGCGGTGATACAGCTCGCACGAGGCGGTGCCGACCAGCGGCTGGGCGTATGCCTCCCAGCTCCAGCCTGGCTGCAGGACATGGCGTGTCACCACCGTTCCGGCCAAGCGCACCTGGTGGCTCGCACCCAGCGGATAGGTCACCACCGCCTCGGGCTCGCCGAGGTCGCGGACCTCGACCAGGCTCACGGTGATCCTCCGCGCTGGGACTCCGAGCCCCCGTGCATCACACTCGAGACCGTAGCGCTTCGACGTTTCGTCGATTCGAGGAGGGCCGGGCGCGTCTGAACGAAGCCCTGCTAACCGGACGTTCGCCGAGCGGGTGGATCAGTCCTACGCCGCATGCGCCTCCTCGCTCGCCCCGCGTACGAATACGGCGTAGGCGATCACGATCAGCCCAATCCCCGTGATGACGAGCGCAATCCCGACGACGATCCCGAACAGCGCGAGCTGCTCGGCCATATACGAGACGTTGAGCGCGGTCGCGAGCGCGGTCTCGTTGATCCAGATGTTCCGCTGGCCGTTCGAGACCGGGTTCCCCTCCTCGTCCTTGGCAGCCTCGGCCTCGTCGTTCGTGCCTGCCGCGTCGCCGGGATCGTCGGCAGACTGGAAGCGGCCCATCTCCGCGTAGGTCAGGCCACCGGTCGCCTCGAGCGCGTGAACGCGCATGTACTCCGAGAAGCAGCGCGCCTCCTCACCCGTATCGATCTCCTCGTCGACGACGTCGCAGTCCGGGAGGTCCACGTCCTCGAGCCCGGCTTCCTCGGCGCCGGCGGCGATCGCCTCCGGGGACATGTCCTCCCCACCGACGATCTTCTCCTGGCTGAGCTCGTCGTGAACGAGCTGGTACGAGGTCGCGCCCAGATAGAGCGCTGCGGCGCCGAACAGGATGAGCACGGCGCCCGCGACGAAACCTCCGAACGCCCAGATCCTTCTCCCGCTCATCAGTGCACCTCCCGGTCGTCGTGCCGATCGAATCCCGCCGAGCCGGGCGCGCCGCGGAGCAGGCTGGGCGGCGCGCCCAGCCTAAACGCCGAGACGACGGTTCGCGACGACGTCTTTACGTCTCGCTCTACTGACGCCTACGGGAGTGGCTCGGAGGTTCGAGTGCTCCCGGGGCGGCGAGTGCGGTACGCCGGGCTTACGTGTCGACGTCGGGATCGAGCTCGTCCGCGCGCTGCGATCTCGCTTCGGCTGCCTCGCGCTCACGGCGTGCCCGGTCGGCCTGCTCCTGCGCCTCCGTCTCCCGCTGCTTGGCCTCCTCCGCCTGCTCCTCTGCGCCACGCCGAAGCTCGTGGGCCTCTCCGCGACGTTCCTCGAGCTTCCGGTCGCGGGCGCGGCGGCCGCCGACCAGCAGGACGGCGAGCACGACGATCGCGGCAATCACGATCAGCACGATGATCCAGGTGTCCATGGCGCTACACCTTCCCCGCTCGCCCAGCGGCAAACGCGAAGGTTAGCCGCGGGAGCCGAAATCGGCGGTCACGATCGTGACCGGCCGACCACCGTACTCGCCGGGAGCGTGCCCGAAGAAGACGGCGCCGATCCCCACCTCGCGCCAGTCGCGCGACAGGATGTTCTGGCGGTGCGGCGGGCTCGCCATCCACTCGCGGACTGCGAACGTGGCGTCGTACGTGTCGCTGCCCCAGAGCAGGTTCTCGCCGACGGTCCAGGAGCTGAAGCCCCGGGAGGGATAGAAGCGCTCGATCCGGCGCCAGAACGGTGTACCTGTGAGCGAGTCGTGCTCGAAGTACCCGCGGCGGCCCATGTCTTTCGAGTGGAAGAGGGCGGCCGTGCGGAGGCGCCGGCTCATCCGGAGCGGCCGAAGCCCGTGAGACCTCCGCACGCCGTTCATCCGCGCGACGACCGAGCCCTCGAGCGCGGCAAACGCCGCTCGGGTTCCGCTTCGCTGCGGCGCAGCGACCGCGGCGGTGCCCTTCAGCTGGACATGGACGAGCGTGCGGACTCCCTCGGAGACGGCGGCCTCGCCTCGTCCGACCGCGAGGGCAGACGCGAGCGCAATAACGGCGGCCACCAGTGCCAGACCCCTCCGCATGCCCTCGACATCGGCCCGGGCTCGCGAGAGGGCGTCACTCCCGCGAGGGATCTTTCCGACTTCTAAACGGGCGCAGCCTCGCGCGAACCGCGTTCGCGCCGGCCGCGGAGCCAGGCCAGGAGCAAAACCTGGATCGTCCCTGCGACCGGAATGGCAGCGAGAGCTCCGAGGATGCCCGCGATCTTCGCGCCGATCAGCACGGAGATCAGGATCGCAAGCGGCGAGAGCTGCACCGTCCGGCTATAGACGAGCGGCTGGAGGAGGTGGTTTTCGATCTGCTGGTAGACGATCATGAAGGCGAGCACGATGATCCCCGCCGGGATCGAGGTCAGGAACGCGACTGACGTAAGGATGATGGCGGCGAGGGTCGCGCCCGCGAGCGGGATCAGGTCGAGGATCGCGACCAGCAGGCCGAGCGCCACGGCGTACGGCACATCGAGGATCAGCAGGACGATCGTCGAGCTGACTCCCGCGATCGCGCTGATCAGCAGGTTCCCGGTGACGTAACCGCCGACCGTGCGGTAGATGTCGCGGCCGATCCCGCGCCATTTCTCCTGTGAGCTCTCCGGCAGGAGCGCGTAGAAGCGCTCCATCCAGCGCGGCCCCTCCAGGAGCATGAAGAACGTCATGAACGCGATCGTGACGACGGCGACGATGAACGTGATCACGCTCTGGGTGATCGCGAGCGCAGTGTCGGAGAAGCCGAGGACACTCGAAGCGTTGCCGCCCTGGACGGCGTCGCGCACCCGCTCGTCGATCTCGTAGCGTTCGACGAGCTCGCCGAGCGGCCCCCGCCCTTCCGAGACGTCGTTGACGTATTCCGGCAGCTCGTCCGCGAATCCCGTCGCCTCGTCGACGAGCGTCGGGATGAAGAGCCAGCCGGCTGCGACCATCACGCCGAGCGCGAGCAGCGAGGTGACCGCGGTCGCGATGCCGCGGCGCAAACCGCGCCGCTCGAACGCCTCCACAGCCGGGTTCAGCGCCAGCGCCAAGAAGATCGCGACGATGATCCACGTGAGCACCTGGCGCGAGATCCAGGTGACGTAGAGCAGGAGGAGAAAGCCGAAGGTGATCCCGAGCACGGCGAGGATCGTGGTCGGGCGAATGCGAACGATCCGCTCTTCGGCTGGCATCGGCCAAGGATCGCGGGACGGTCGGACGTTTCGGTCGGTCCCGGCATGGTGAAATGCAGCGGCATGAGCCTTCGAGGAACTCCGATCGAGCAGGAGGCCGAACTGCCAGACGGCCGGGTCCTTCTCGTCCGGGTCGGTGTACTGGACGACTCCTATGTGCCCCGGCGCGACATCGACACGGTCGCGATCGAGCTCGTCGAGGACGGCCAGGTGGCCGCGTCGGTGAATACGGTGCTCGGCCCCGAACACGAGAGCGAGGCGCGCGCGCTCGTCCGGCAGGTCGCGGATAGGCTCGCGTCCGGCGACCTCGAGCCAACGGCGGGAGCGCTCGAGCCCCTGGCGGACACCATCCAATGAGGCAGGCGATCCTCCACACGAGCGAAGGGGCGATCGAGCTCGAGCTCTATCCGAACGAAGCTCCGAAGACGGTCGAGAACTTCAGGAAGCTCGCCCGCGACGGCTTCTACGAGGGCGTGATCTTCCACCGGGTGATTCCCGACTTCATGATCCAGGGCGGCGACCCGACGGGAACCGGGACGGGCGGCCCGGGGTACGAGTTCGAGGACGAGTTCAACGAGCACCGTGTCGTCCGCGGCGCGCTGGCCATGGCGAACGCCGGGCCGAACACGAACGGCAGCCAGTTCTTCATCGTCACCGCCGAGGCGACGCCGTGGCTGGACGGGAAGCACACGGTCTTCGGCAAGGTCACGTCCGGGATGGACGTCGTCGAGCGGATCTGTGAGGCCGAGCGGGACGAGAACGACCGCCCGGCAAGCCCGGTCGCGATCGAGCGCGTCGAGCTTCCCGAAGACCCGTAGGAAGCGGGCGGCGGGAATCGAACCCGCATAACTAGCTTGGAAGGCTAGGGCTCTACCATTGAGCTACGCCCGCGCCGGACTAGCGTAGCGCTCGATCTCTCGCCCCGATCCCTACTCCTGGACCGTTCACCCGGAGGCGACGCTCGGCGTCGCGGCGCTCGTGCTCGCCTATGTCCTCGCCACCCGCGGCGAGCGGGTCGAGCGGTGGCGCGTCGCCGCCTTCGCGGCCGGCTGCCTGCTGCTCCTCGCCACGGCGGTGACGCCGCTCGAGGCGCTGAGCTACCACCTGCTCTCGATGCACCTGCTCCAGAACGTCATCCTCGCCGAGTGGGCGCCGGCGCTCCTCGTCCTGGGCATTCCGCCCTCCGTCGGCGAACGGCTTGCGCGAATCGGTGCCGTCCGGCTGCTGACCCGGCCTCCGGTCGCGCTCGGCCTCTGGCTCCTCGTCTACTTCGCCTGGCACCTGCCGGCCGCCTACGACATCGCGCTGGAGCACCCGGCGACCCTGCTCCACCTGGAGCACGCCATGTATCTCGGCGCCGGAGCGCTGCTCTGGTGGCCGGTCCTCCAGGATGCGCCGCACCACCTCTCGAACGCCGCCCGTGCGCTCTACCTGTTCCTCGCCTTCATCCTCGCGAGCCCCATCGGGCTGCTGCTGGCCCTCGCGCCCGACGCGGCCTACGACTACTACGTCGAGGGCGGCGGGCTCTGGGGCCTCGGTGCGCACGCAGACCAGCAGCTCGCGGGCGTGACGATGGCGATGGAGCAGGCGATCGTATTCTTCGCCGTCTTCGCGATCTTCTTCTTCCGGTTCCTCGCCGACGAGGAGAACGTGAGGTCCTCCGCCGGCACGAAATAGGCCGGTCGGCCTATTGAAATCCACTGCCCGGCCTGCCAGCGTTGGATGTAGCCATGTCGGTACCCCAGCTCGCCCCCCTCCAGCAAGACCTGGTCCAGGAGACGCTCCTCGGAGAGGCGCTCGAGCACGGTCCGGTCGGGGCCATCGTCCTCGACGAGGAGGGCAGGTATCTCGCCGCGAACCGGCTCGCCTGCAAGCTCTCCGGCTACACGCGCGAGGAACTCCTGGCCGGCGGCGCAGCGGCGCTCGTGTTCGATCCCGCACGCCTCAAGACGGCGATGGAAGTGATGGCGAACGGCGATCTTCACAGCGGCGTCGCGGAGCTGAAGTGCAAGGACGGCACACCGCTGAGCTGCGAGTACCGCGTCGGCGAGACGCGAAGCGGCGGGATGCCGTTCTTCGTCGTCCTTTTCTGGGAGCGGAGCGAAGCAGACTAGTCGGGACGGCCGGATTCGAACCGGCGGCCTCCCGCTCCCAAAGCGGGCGCGCTACCAGGCTGCGCCACGTCCCGGCCGTCTCAGTGTAGAGCCGGCGCCCGGATAGGCTCGCGGCGTGACCCGCCGGCCCGCGCTGGGGTACGCGATGGTGCTCACGGCGGCGGCGCTTTGGGCGCTCAACGGCGTCGTCTCGAAGGTCATCCTCCAGTCGGGAGGCGTCACCTCGGAGCGGCTGACCGAGGTGCGCGCCACCGGGGCGTTCCTGCTCCTCTTTGCCGTCCTGCTCGTGTGGCGGCGCTCAACCCTTCGAGTGACCCGCGGCGAGCTTCCGTTTCTCGCCGTCTTCGGCGTCGCCGGCCTCGCATTCGTCGCCTGGTTCTACTTCGTCGCGATCGAGCGCCTCGAGATCGGCATCGCGCTGCTGATCCAGTACGTCGCGCCCGTGCTCGTCGCGCTGTACGCGCGGTACGTCCTCCACGAGCCCGTGCGTCGACGGATCTGGGCCGCGCTGGCCCTCGCGATCGCCGGCCTCGCGCTCCTCCTCCAGCTCTGGCAGGGCCTCGTGCTGGACGGGATCGGCGTCCTCGCGTCCATCGGAGCGGCGGTCACCTTCGCGCTCTACATCCTCATGGCCGATCGAGGGATCCGCCGCCGCACGTCGTCCTCGCTGCTCGCCTACGGATTCCTCTTCGCCGCCCTCTTCTGGGCCGTCGTGCAGCCGTGGACGAGCTTTCCGTGGGACCTCCTCGACGACAGCGTGTCGCTGCTCGGCCGCCTCGAGTCGATCGAGCTGCCGGTCTGGCTGCTGATGGCGTGGATGGTCGTCCTCGGGACGATCGTGCCGTTCGGGCTGCTGGTCGGAGCGCTCCGGCACGTCAGCCCCACCCGCGCCGGGATCCTGGCGATGTTCGAGCCCGTCGCGGGCACGGTGATGGCCTACGCGTGGCTGCGAGAGGAGCTGGACCCGATCCAGCTCGTGGGTGCCGCAGTCGTGCTCTGCGGGATCGGATTGGCGCAAACGGCCCGCTAATTCTGCTGATAACTCGCGATATCTCCAAAACTGACAACAGATTTGCATTCGTGTGGCAGACTCATCCGCCGAGTGGTGAGGAGCCGCACACTTCTCGCTCTTGCCGTCGGTGGGATTGCGTTTCTGGCTTCGTCGCCGGGTGCGCAATCGTCAGGCCTGGTCGGCCATGCGCAACTTTCGGGACAGGAAGCGAGTTTCTTGAGCGCGATCAACCGGGCGCGCGCCAGGCACGGGGCGCCGCCGCTTCGAATCGGCCCCGCGCTCCAACGCGCCGCCCGCTCGCACTCGAAGACGATGCTGCGCACGGGCAACTTCGACCACGGGGACTGGTACAGCCGACTCCGCCGGCACGGCGCCCGTGGACGCACGCTGGGAGAGACGATCGCCTGGGGCGTCGGAACCGAGGGAACCGCACGCGCGGTCGTGCGGATGTGGCTCGCCAGTCCGCCGCACCGCTCGACGCTGCTGCGCCGCGGCTTCCGCTGCGTCGGCGTCGGGGTCGCGACGGGATCGTTCAGCGGCTTCGGTGGCGCCAGCATCGCCACCGCCGACTTCGGCGGCCCCTAGCTCTACTCGACGAGTAACGTCCGGAGCTCGGCGATCTTCTCACGCCGGAGCTCGTCGCGCTCGCCGCGCCGGACGCGCTCGAGGAGCCGCTCGACGCCCGACGCGAGCTCGACGGGGTTGAACGGCTTCGTGATGTAGTCGATGCCTCCCAGCTCGAGGCCCTTGGCACGGTCGCGGAGCTCCGCGCGCGCGGTCAGGAAGATCAGCGGGATGTGGTTGGTCGTCTCGTCGTCCATGAGGCTCTCGGCGACCTGCCAGCCGTCCATACCGGGCATCATCACGTCCAGGAGAATCACGTCGGGCCGCTCCGCCCGCGCCGTCTCGACCCCGGAGATGCCGTCGGCCGCTTCGAGCACCTCGATGTCCTCTGCCTCGAGGTTCACGCGGCAGAGCAGCCGGATCGGCGCCTCGTCGTCGACGACGAGAACCCGAATCGGCGCTGCCCGGTCCATTCCGATCGCTATACCCGTTCCTCCCTCACGTCACTCACGGTCACCGGCAGCTCGAGGACGAAGCAGCCGCCCACTCCCGTGTCGGAGTCGACCCATACGCGGCCGCCCATCGCGCTCGCGAGCCCGCGCGCGATGAACAGCCCTAGGCCGGTGCCGCCGGTCGGCTGGCCAGTCGCCTCGGCGCGGTAGAACTTCCTGAAGATCCGCTCCTGCTCGCCCTGCGGCACGCCGGTGCCCTCGTCGACGACCCGAACCTGGACGGCATCGTGCGTCTTCCGTGCGGCGACGGTCACCGTGCCGCCGCTCGGGGAGTACCTGAGCGCGTTGTCGACGAGGTTGGCGAGGATCTGCCGGACTTTGTCCCGGTCGGCGGACGCGTCGAGCGGCTCCTCAGGGATCTCGACGATGAACCGGCGCCCGTTCGCGAGCTCGCGGTCGGCGTTCTCGACCACGTCGGAGACGACCTCGCGGAGATCGGTCGGCGCGAACTGAACCTGAAGGTCGCCGGACTCCAGCCGCGCGACGCTGAGGAGCGCGTCGACGATGCCGGTCAGGCGCTGCGCCTCCGTTGCGATGTAGCCGAGGAAGATGCGGCGCTCCTCCTCACTGAACGCGACATCTTCGCGGAGCAGCGTCTCTGCGAAGCCGTAGATCGACGTCAGCGGCGCCCGCAGCTCGTGCGAGACCGTGGACACGAAACCGGACTTGAGCTGTTCGACAAGCCGGTCCGAGGACACGTCTCTGAAGGCGTAGATGCGGCCGGAGACGACACCGGCGGGATCACGCATCACGGCCTCGCTGACCGAGAGCCAGACCTCCTCCTCGCCGCGGCGGATCTGGATCAGCCCACGGCCCTCGGCCGAGGTCTCGTCCGCCTCCAGGCTCCGCTGCAGAACGTCTGCGGGGCTTCGGCCCATCGCCTCCGACGCGGGCACGTCGGTGATCTCCTCCGCAGCGGAGTTCCACAGGACGACATTGCCCTCCCGGTCGACCGCGACGATGCCGTCGGCGACGTTGCCGAGGATCGCCAGGCTACGCTCCCGCTCGAGCACGACGCGCTGGTAGAGCTCGGCGTTCGAGAGGAACGCGGAGACGTTTCCGGCGAGCGCCGCTAGAGCCTCGACCTCCTCCTCGCGCCACGAGCGTGCCTCCCGCGCGTACACGGCGAGCACGCCGTGGACGCCTCCTTCCGGGCCGAGCAGCGGCGCGCCGAGATACGCGGCGTAGCCGGCCTCGAGCAGCGCGTCCGAGCCGCTGACGAGCCCGTCGGCGCGTGCGTCGCCGACGGCAACCGGGCCGCGTAACTGGACGACCTCGCCGGCGAGCTCACCGACCGGCGAGACCCTGCTGCCGATCGCCGTGTCGGCGCCCTCCCCGTGTGCGGCGCTGACGACGAGCTCGTCCCCTTCGAGGACGCTCACCGCCGCTGCGTCGGCGCCGACGAGCCCGGGAGCCTGCGCCACGATCTCCTCGAGGATCGCGTCGGGGTCGAGCTCGCTCGCGAGCAGCGTGCCCGTACGCGCAAGCTGCTGGGCGATGGCGCGGTTGCGGCGCTCGGCCTCGAAGAGCTCGGCCCGCTCCAGCGCGCCGCGGGCGGCTCCCGCGAGATGGTGTGCCAACTCGATCTCGTCGTCCGAAAACGCCTGCTCCTCGGCGAAGAAGACGAGCCCGATGCCGGTCTGCTCGCGCCGCGGAGCCTCGACCGGGACCGCCACGAGCGATCGAGAGCCCTCGGCGTCGGCGAGGGCTCGCCAGTCGTCGCCGAACCGGTCGTCGTCTGTCAGGTCGGGCGAAGCGAGCACCTGCTTCCTGGCCGCAGCATCCTCGAGCGCCTCCGCTCCGCGGATGCCTTCGCGGAACAGCTCCGAGACCGCCGGCGGAAGCTCATGGGAGCCCGCGAGCCGCAGGCCACCCTCGCCGGGCATGAGCACGGCGCCGAAGCTCCCTCCGAGCGCCTCGCTTGCCGCCTGCGCGACGGCGTCCAGCGTCTCGTCCAGCGACAGCGGCTGGGCGAGAACCGAGGCGATCCGGAAAAACCCGCGCTGGATCCGGACCTGCCTCGAGCTCTGCTCGATGCTGGCGACGTTTCTCAGGGCGACGGAGCCCAGGCTCGCGAATGCCTCTAGCACCTCGACGTCCTCCCGACTGAACCTGCGCTCCCGGTCGGTCGTGCCCACGCCGATGACGCCGCGAACCTCGCCCCACCATGTCATGGGCGCGACCATCGCCGCGGTGAACCCCTCGTACGCCGGGTGCGGCGGCTCGACGTCGTCGTAGTCCCCCGAGACGACTGCCTGGCGGCGACGCATCGCCTCGCCGGCGAGTGCTCCCTCCGCCGGGAAGTCGAGGTCGACGAGCTCGGCCGGGAGCCCGTACACGGCCGCGCAGCGGAGAACGCCCCGTCGTGAGTCGAACAGGTAGCAGTCGGCAGCCTCGGCGTCGAGCAGCTTCGTCACCTCGACGACGAGCTGCTGGAGCACCGTCTCGACCTCGAGCTCGCTCGTCATCACCTGAGCGGCCTGTACCAGGGCGGCCTGCCTGCCCAGCCGGAGCCGGTTCTCCTCCAGAAGCTCCGCCGTGTGGAGCGCAAGCCCGACCTCGCGCGCCACGGCCTCGGCGAGCAGTGCGTGCGACTGCGTCCACTCGGTTGGCTCACTGCAGTGGAGTGCGAAGACGCCGATCATCCGGTCGAAGACCTGGATCGGCGTGGCGAGTGCGGCCCGTGTCCGCAGCCGGAGCAGCGTGTCCACGCCGCCGAGGCTCGAATCCTCCAGCTTGGGCTCCTGCTCGACATCCTCGACAGCGACGGTCATCCGCTCACGCATCGCGAGATTCGAGACGGCAAGATTCGGGGCATCGGCGCCGATCGGCGGCAGGCCCTCGCTTTCCCACTCGGCGCGGATCGGCGTGGGCGCGCCGGGCTCGCCGAGGCGGATGAAGCAGCGTGAGACGTCAGTGGCCTTGCCGACCTCCTCCACGGCGATGCGGAGCACGGCCCCGACGTCGTGCTCCGAGCGGACGCGCCTGGCGATCTCGGCAACGAGCCGCTCGCGACCGAGCGCCTCCTCGAGCTGAGCCGCCGAGCGGGTCTTCTCCAGGGCCAGAGCGGTCTCGCCCGCAAGCGCCTCGAGCCGGGCGATCTCGCTCGGCGGGAAGGTTCGCCGGCGGTTCGTGCTGGCGGCGATGAGAACTGCGAGCACGCGAGCGCCCGAGGCCACCGGCACAAAGGCTGCGCTCTTCGCCCCGACGCGATCGGCGAGGCGTCGACTGACGCGAGGCGAGGACTCGACGTCGAAGATCGTCAGCGGCGCCGCCTCGAACGCGGCGCTCGCGACCGCCGAGGGCTCGTGCTCGAGATCGATCTGCACCGAACGGACCCAGTCGGCGTCCTCTCCGTCCATGCGCGCGACGAGCCCGGTCGCCTCCTTGCGGTCGTCGCTGATCAGCATGACCGCGGCAAACTCGACCTCGAGGAGCGCGACCACCTCGTCGACGAGTGCCCGCGCGACCGACGTTGCATCCTGGGCACGCGCCAAGCCGGCCGCGAGCGACGGTGCCTCGGGCTCGCGCTGCTGGTCGGCTGGCTCGGGCGTCTCCTCTTTTTTCTTGGAGACGAGGAGAAAAACCACGCCAGCGACGAGGAAGGCCCCCGCGAGAGCGAGCATGAGATAGCCGACAGCCGCCACTGGCATGTCAAAGGATACGGAGGCGGACCAGAAAAACGAGGGAGGCCCGCCGCTCGGGGGGGTCGGTGCGGCGGACACTCCCTAGTGCTAACCGCGGATCGTGGCCAGGTACGCGCACCGCGGTTCGCGTCGCCCAGTGACGCCAAGCTACCCCTGCGGCGACGGAAATCCAATAGGCCGAACGGCCCATCTTTGAAAGGCAGAAAGACCCGGAGCTCTGGCGGAATGGCGCTCGTCGCAGGGGCGCGATGGTCGTTCCGAGGCAAGGACGCAGGGAGCGTTCGTATCGATGAGATACGGGCGCGACTGAGGAAGCCGCCTCGGGGCGAGCAGCGGGGCCCGGCGGCACAGCCGCTATTTCGCCGAACCCTCCCAGGGATACCATGGCCGGGATGGTCGAACGTGTGTTGTTGGCTTCCCCACGCGGCTACTGCGCCGGCGTCGAACGGGCGGTGGAGACCGTCGAGCGGCTGCTCGACCTCCACGGGCCGCCGATCTACGTGCGCAAGCAGATCGTCCACAACATCCACGTGGTCCGCGAGCTCGAGGAGCGCGGCGCGATCTTCGTCGAGAGCGAAACGGAGGTGCCGTCGGGCGCGCGGATTGTCCTGTCGGCGCACGGCGTGGCGCCGTCCGTGTACGCGAACGCCGCCGAGCTGGGGCTTAGGACGACCGACGCGACCTGCCCGCTCGTGACGAAGGTTCACGTCGAGGCCCGCCGCTATGCAGCCGAAGGCTACACCGTCATCCTGATCGGCCACGCCGGCCACGAGGAGGTGGTCGGGACGATGGGCGAGGCGCCCGAGGCGACCGTCCTCGTTCAGTCGGTCGAGGAAGCCGAAGCGCTCGAGGCGCCCGATCCCGATCGCGTCGCCTACATCACGCAGACGACGCTCTCGGTCGACGAGACCGGCGAGATCATCGCGGCGATCCGCCGACGGTTCCCCAACGCGCGCGCGCCGAAGCGGGACGACATCTGTTACGCGACATCCAACCGGCAGTGGGCCGTGAAGGACATGCTCAGTGAAGTCGACCTCCTGCTCGTCATCGGCTCGCAGAACTCATCCAACTCCAACCGGCTCGTCGAGGTCGCCCGCGCCGGCGGCGTCGCCTCCTACCTGATCGACGACGAGACGGACATTGTCGAGGACTGGCTCGAGGACGCGCGCGTCGTCGGGATCACCTCGGGGGCGTCGGCACCGGAGAACCTCGTCGAGCGTGTGTGCGACTGGTTCCGCGCCCGTGGAGTCGAGCGCATCGAGCCCTTCAAGTCCGTCCACGAGGACGTGGTCTTCCGTCTCCCCGTCGAGCTTCGCCGCGAGCTCGCGCTCGCAGACGCCCAGAACTAGTTCGAATCGGGCCGTGGCTTGCGGCGGTCCTTGCCCGACCGGCGGTCGTCGCCAGAGCGCCGCTCCCCCTCGAACTCGCGCTGGGTTGACTGCGGCGGTCTTCACCGCTCCGCCGGTCCGTTCCGCGGCGCCGGTCGCGTCCAGGACGGTCCATACGGACATTGTCGGCAGATTCGTCCCCGGGGTGTAGTCAGGCCTTCGCGATCTCCGGCTCGGCGGAACCGCCGTTTGCCTCGATCGAGACGGCGAGCACCTCGTCCTTGATCCAGTCGGCGTGCCGCTCGAGCAGGTCGGACTGGTCGGCCGGCAGGGTGACCGCGATCCGGTCGGTGAGCTCGAGCCCGGCCTCCTTGCGCATGCCGTTCAGCCGGTGGATGAGATCGAGGACGCGCGCCTCGAGCTCCAGCTCGGGGTCGAGGCGGGTATCGAGCGCAACGGTGACGCCGTCCTCCGACGCGACTACCCAGCCCTCCTTGCCGCGCCGCTCGACGAGCACTTCGTCCGGCTCGAGCTCTCGATCGCCGACCCTGAACCGCCCGCCCTCGAGCTCCTCGAACTCCCCTGTGGCGAGCGCCGACCTCAGCGGGCCGAGCTCCTTTCCGAGCTTCGGCCCCAGCACCGGCAGGTTCGGCTTCACGACGAGCTCCTGCGCCTCGACCTCGCCCTGCTCGACCTCCTTCACGCGCAGCTCGTCCCGGATCTCGTCGACGTGCTCGCCGTTCAGGCTCGCGCCCTGGACGACGAGCCGCCTGAGCGGCTGGCGCAGCTTCAGGCCCGACGCGGAGCGCGCTTGATGTCCGAGTCCCACGACGCGGCGCGCCTCGGCCACGTCGCCGAGTAGCGATCCGTCAACCTCTCGGGCCTCGGGCCAGCCCGCGAGGAAGACTGACGCCGGCGCTCCCTCGAGCGGCTCCGCCACCAGCACCCGCCAGAGCCGGTCGGCGAGGAACGGCATCACCGGTGCGATCACTTGCACCGCCTGGACGAGCGCCCACCACAGCGTCCCGAACGCATCCTGGTCGTCGCCGTAGAAACGACGGCGAGAGCGCCGGATGTACCAGTTCGAGAGGTCGTCCACGAACGACTCCCAGGCCCGGACGACGCCCGGCGTCCAGAAGCGCTCGTACTCCACAGTTGTCTCCGCAACGAGCTGGTCCGTCCGCGCGACGAGCCAGCGGTCGAGCGGACGCTCGGGCGCCGGACGCTCGCCCCATTCCGGCCGGAAGCCTTCGATATTCGCGTACGTGACGAGGAACGAGACCGAGTTCCAGAAGGTCAGCAGGCGCCGCTTGACCTCGTTCGCCGGCCCGTAGCCGAAGTTCACGTTCTGGCTCGGCACCTGCTCGGAGTAGATCCAGCGCATCACGTCCGCGCCCATCCGCTCGATCGCCTCGTTCGCCTCGATCGCGTTGCCAGTGGACTTGTGCATCTCCTTGCCGGTCTCGTCCCGGACCCGCTCGTAGGCAAGCACGCGCTCGTACGGCGATCGGCCCTCGAGCGTGACCGACATGAACGACATCGAGTAGAACCAAAGCCTGATCTGCTCGCGGCTCTCGGACACCCAGTCGGCCGGGAACCACTGCTCCCAGTCCGCGTGATCGGGCAGGTCGGCGCCGGTCAAACCCCTTGCCGCGCCGCTCGCGCTTCCCCCCGGCTTTCGCTCCGGATTGCGCCAGCCGAGCGTCGAGAACGGGACGATGCCGGCGTCGAGCCAGGCGTCGCCAACCTCCGGAATCCTCCGGACTTGTCCGCCACATGACTCGCAGCGCACGGTCACATCGTCGATCCAGGGCCGGTGAAGCTCGCGGAGTTGGTCGAGGCCCGCGGTCGCACGTTCCTCGAGCTCTTCGCGCGATCCGATCACGTTCAGGTGCCCGCACTCACATGGGTAGAACGGCAGCGGCAGCCCGAAGTAACGCTTGCGCGAGATGTTCCAGTCCCCCATGTTGCGAAGCCAGTCGTCCATCCGCTTCGAGTAGAAGCTCGGCGACCACTCGACGGTCGCGTTTGCGTCCATCAGCGGTTGACGGAGCTCGTCCGCGGAGATGAACCAGTCGTCGACCACCCGGAAGACGAGCGGCGTCTTGCAGCGCCAGCAGATCGGGTATCGATGGACGATTCGTCCGGAGTCGACGAGCAAGCCGCGCTCTCGCAGCGATTCGATCACCGGCTCCTCGACCTCGTCGGTCGAGAGACCCGCAAACGCTCCGTAGGCGGCGACCATACGGCCTTCCTCGTCAATCGGCGTGAGAACCGGCAGGTCGTGAACCCGCGAGAGCTCGAAGTCCTCGGTTCCAGCCCCCGGCGCTATATGGACGATTCCGGTTCCCTCGGTGAGCGAGACGTCGTCCCACAGGATCACGCGATGGACGACGCCTTGCTGCGCCGCCAGGTCGTCGAAGGGGCCGTCGTACTCGAGCGCGACGAGCTCCTCACCCCTGACCACACGCTCGTAGTCGCCTTCCTCCTTCAGCCTCCAGCCCCCATCGCGGAGGCCGTATTCCGCGTCGGGCTTTACCGCAGCCGCCACGTTTGCCGGCAGCGTCCACGGCGTCGTGGTCCAGACGATCAGCGCCTCGCCGTCACGGCCCTTCAGCGGGAACCGAACGTAGAGCGAGGGATGGTTGAGCTCGCGGTAGTTCTCCTCACCAGCTTGCTCATGGTGGGAGAGCGAGGTTCCGCACCGCGGACACCACTGCGTCGAGCGATGGCCCTTGTACAGCCAGCCTCGCTCATGCGTCGTCTTGAGGAAGCGCCAGATGTATTCGATGTTCGCGTCCGAGAACGTGTAATAGCTGTTCGGCCAGTCCATCCACATCCCGAGCCGCCGCGACTGGTCGGTGATGAGCGCGGCGAACTGCGCCACCCGCTCGATGCATCGGTCGGCGAACTCTGCGAGGCCGTACTGCTCGATGTCCCGCTTCGAGTTCAGGCCCAGAGAACGCTCGACTTCGACCTCGACGTGAAGACCCTGGCAGTCGAAGCCGTTCTGGTAGCGCTGGTCGAAGCCGCGGAGCGCCTTGTAACGCTGGAAGACGTCCTTGAGCGTCCGGCCCCAGGCGTGGTGGACGCCCATCGGGTTGTTGGCGGTGATCGGGCCGTCGATGAAGCTCCACTTTTCGCCGCCCGCGTTCTGCTCGCGCAGGCGGTCGAAGATCCGCTCCTCGTCCCACCACGCGAGGATCTCCTGCTCGAGCGCGGGATGGTCGGGCTTGTCGGCCAGCGGTGAGAAGACGGTGTCCGCCATGCGTTCGATTTTACGGAGGCGCGGGAACAGCCCAACCGGGACGCTCGTTACCCTTCCCGAAACCTTGAACCCTGAAAGGAACTCCTAGATGACAGACGCACAGGCCGTAACTGAGGAGACGTTCGACCAGGAAGTGCTCTCCTCCGACACCCCGGTCCTCGTGGACTTCTGGGCCGAGTGGTGCCAGCCGTGCCACATGGTCTCGCCCATCCTCGACAAGATCGCCGAGGAGCGGCAGGGCGAGCTGAAGCTCGTGAAGATCAACATCGACGAACAGCCCGCGATCGCCCAGCGCTACGGGATCGCGTCGATCCCCACGATGGTCCTCTTCAAGGACGGCGAGCCCGCGGCCGCCGCGCTCGGCGCGCAGCCGAAGGGCGCCCTCGAGCGCCAGCTCGGTCTCTCCGAGAACGGCGCCGGGTAGCCGGCTTCCTCCTCATCAATCCGCGCTCGGGGGAAGGCTCCCCGAGCGCGGATGACCTCATTGCCGCCGCCGAGGAGCGCGGCATCGGCGTCCACGTCCTCGGCGAGGGCGACGACGCCGCGGAGCTCGCCCGTGGAGCCGACGCCGAGGCGCTCGGGATGGCCGGCGGCGATGGGTCGCTCGCACAGGTGGCGCAGGTGGCCCTCGAGCGCGACGTCCCGTTCGTCTGCGTGCCGTTCGGGACGCGCAACCACTTCGCGCGCGATATCGGGCTCGACCGCGACGACCCGATCGCGGCGCTCGACTCCTTCGGCGGCTGGGAGCGGCGCATCGACGTGGGCCGGATTGGGGGCGACCTCTTCCTCAACAACGTCAGCCTCGGTCACTACGCGACACTCGTCCACCGGCGTGAGCATCACCGAGGTCGGAGAGACACCCTCGCGCGGCTGCGCGCCCTGCTCCTGACGATCACCAACCGCGAGGCCCTCGGCTTGAAGATCGACGGCGAGCCGGTCGATGCGAGCGTCGCGCTGGTCTCGAACAACGACTACAACCTCGAGCTGCTGTCGATCGGCGAGCGGGAGCGGCTCGACGAGGGGCGGCTGCACCTATATCTCGCGACCGGCTGGCGCTTCTCCGAGTGGGATGAACGCGCCTGCACGTCGGTGACGATCGATGCGGCGCGACACCGGATCAAGGCAGCGATCGACGGCGAGCCGGCGGCGTTCGAAACGCCGCTCGAGTTCACGATCGAGCCACTCGCGCTACGCGTCCTGCTGCCTGCGGCGCCAGGCTGAGATCACGGCGGGGATGTGCGGGAACGCGACGTCGCCCCAGGGGATCTCGTCCGGAGCGAAGAAGGCGAAGTCCAGGACGTCGTCGTCGGGGGTTGGCACTCCGTCGGCGATCCGGGCGCTCCAGTACAGGTTCATCGTCGAGATCTCGCGCGACTCGGCCCGGTACCAGTCCATGAACACACCGACGAACTCGGTGTTGCGCAGGGCGATCCCGGCCTCTTCGCGCAACTCCCGGTGGAGGGCCTCGAGCGGATCCTCCCCCTCCTCGACGAAGCCGCCGGGCAGATCGAGCTTGCCGGCGGACGGCTCGTGTGCGCGCCTCGCGAACATCACCCGCCCGTCGTCGTCCACGACGAGGGCGGATGCCGTCGGCTTCGGGTTGGCGTAGTGGACGAAGCCGCACTCGGAGCACTCCACGCGGCCCTCCACGTGCCGAACCGTCGCCGCGCAGAGCGGGCAGCGCCTCCAGGCGTCGAGCTCTCCCACGGATCGCAACAATAGGGCCGTGCACGAGGATCCAGCACCAACACCGGAGGAGCACGAGCAGGCGGCCGAGCAGCTGCCGGAATCGCAGGCGGGCGAGGGCCCCGGCCATGAGGACGACGACCTCCCCGAGGACGACGCGGACTCGTGAGGCATGTCCCGGCCTCCGTGACCGAGCTGTCGCGGATCGGCCTCCTGGCAGAGCTGCCCGGCGAGCAGCTCAGCAAGCTCGCCCACCGGATGCGGCGGGAGGAGGTCGGCCCAGGGCAGCCGCTCCTGCGTGAGGGGGACGAGGGTGACCGCTTTTACGTCGTCCTCAACGGCCTCCTCTCGGTGACCCAGAACGATCGCGGCCTCCGTCGCATCCTCAAGCCGGGCGACTACTTCGGCGAGGTGGCTCTGGCGATGGACCTGCCGCGAACGGCGTCGATCTCGCCGATGACGCTCTCGACGGTCGCGAGCTGCGACCGCGAGACGTTCGACGAGTTCATCCGCCCACTGTTCGCCGAGTAGGACGCTACGGGCCGTCTTCACGCCGAGCGGCAGCGACCAGAGCTTCCCGCTCGCCTGCCGGTCGCGAACCTCCCAGGTGGGCGATCGCCATCTGCGGCACAATCCGTGACCGAGGCCGTCGCTTGAGACGGTTGTCCCTCGATCCAGCGATCGTCGGGTTCAAGGGACGGTCGATCTGACCCCGAAGGGGTCAGGAACGTTTTGCCGTCAGCCGCCGCGAAGATTCCCGTCTACCGGGGCGAATTCGGCCCCGAGCAGGCCGAGCGCCTGCTCTGGCGTGCCGGTTTCGGGCCACGCCGGGGCCAGGCGAAGAAGCTCGCGAGGCAGGGCCTGAACGAGTCCGTTCGCGCGCTCACCGCGCCGGGACACCAGCGTTTCGTCGGGCCGCGCCCGAAGGACGAGAAGGGCCGCCCGCTCGCGCCACGCGACGCATGGGGCCACGACCATCTCTGGTGGCTCGACCGCATGGTTCGCAGCAACCGGCCGCTGATGGAGCGGATGACGCTCGTCTGGCACGACTGGTTCGCGACGTCGAACGAAGGCGTCGGCTCGCAGGGGCTCATGCTCCGGCAGAACGCGCTCTTCCGCCGCTACTGGCTCGGGTCCTTTCGGCAGCTGACACTCGCCGTCACACGCGACCCCGCGATGCTGCTCTGGCTCTCCGGGACCGACAACACGAAGTGGTCGCCGAACGAGAACTACGCCCGTGAGCTGATGGAGCTCTTCACGCTCGGCGCCGGACGTGGTTACACCGAGCGCGACGTCCGTGAGCAGGCGCGTGCTCTGACAGGTTTCCGCAACGACTGGCGCGAGGGCGTAGGCCCGACGCGCTTCCGCTTCGACCGAGAGCGACACGACCTGGGCTCGAAGCGCATCTTCGGGCGGCGCGGACGCTTCGACTGGCGCGACGCCGTCGAGCTCTGCGTCGAACATCCGCGGCACCCGTCGTTCTTCGTCTCGAAGCTCTGGGGGTACTTCATCCCAACCACGCCTCCCGCCGCAACCCGTCGCGGGCTCGAGCGTCTCTACGTGCGAAGCGGGTCCAGGGCGCGTCCCGTCGTGCGCGCGATCCTCAAGCACCCGCACTTCTACGACGGCCCGCGGATGGTGAAGCCGCCGATCGTCTACACCGCGGGGCTCCTTCGCGCGTCCGGCCGCGGAATCGACACGGAGTCGTGGACGTGGCTCTGCGCGAACGCGGGCCAGCAGCTCTTCTATCCGCCGAACGTGTCGGGCTGGAACGACGACCGCTGGCTCGACACGGCGACCTACCTGGCCCGGTGGGACATCGCCGGACGGGTCGCGCGAAACGGGCAGCTCGACCCGAACAAGGTGCAGGCGCCGTTCGACGCCGACAAGCTGCTCGACAGGGCGCTCGCGTACTGGGGCAATCCGCAGCTCTCCCCCGGCACGCGCCGCGTGCTGCGTAACTACACCAAGCGCGCGCTCGGGACCGCCAACCAGAACTGGAAGCGGCGGAGCTACCCGGCGCTCGTCGAGAACTCCCTCCGCCAGCTGATCGCCGTCTCCCCCGACCTCCAGACCTCATGAGCCGCTGCTGCAACGAGTTCTCCCGTTCCTCCCTCCTGCGCCGCGCGGTCGCCGAGGCGGGCTCCGGCCTGCCTGCGATCGAGCCGGGGATGCCGATGCCTGCCGGCACCGGTCTGGACCGTCGCGACTTCATGCTCCGCTCCGCCGGGCTCGCGCTGGCCGTGTACGGCGCCGGCTCGTTCGTCCTGCCGGGCTTCGAGGACGGGATCCTCGAGGCGGCTGAG
>Ga0126306_10000297_pt1 | contig 21366 bp, 18 predicted proteins | sample Plot27_FD_92592 | JGI IMG/M metagenome (GOLD analysis project Ga0126306, IMG submission 92592) | Serpentine soil microbial communities from UC McLaughlin Reserve, CA, USA - Plot27 | ecosystem: Environmental > Terrestrial > Soil > Grasslands | place: USA: UC McLaughlin Reserve, Lake County... | reverse complement strand
CGTTCGTTGCAGAGAAGCAAGCATCGCCGGGCTCGGCGGCGACCACATCAGCGAAGGGCTCGCAGCCGGGTGCGGAGAAACCACAGGACCGCCGTGCGTGAACGACGCACGACGCCGCCCTTGCGCTCGATCCCAAGGAGTCATTCGTCGGCGCCGGCGCGTCCGTGACTTGCGCGTTATCCGCACGCGGGATCAGCGCCGCCCCCGACGCCTCCACGTGGCCGGCGCGGGATGCTGCCTCGAACCCGCGGAGGAGGTCACGATGACGACGACCGAAGCGTCACTCGCACCCTGGAACGTCTCCCCGCCCGCGTTCCCCGAAAACGGCGATGCGGCCGAGAAGTTGACGTTTCTTCTCAGCTACGCCGTGCTTGCACCCTCGGGCCACAACACGCAGCCCTGGCTGTGCAGCGTCGACGGCGACACCATCGAGCTATACGCGGATCGGACGCAGGCACTCGCCGTCGTCGATCCCGAGGACAGGGCGCTGACGATCTCGTGCGGCGCCGCCCTCTTCAACCTCCGCGTCGCGCTGCGGCATTTCGGCTACCGAGATGACACGTACGAGCTCCTGCCCGACCCCGACGATGCGGACCTGCTCGCGCGTATCCGCCTCGTCTCCGGCGAGCCACCCTCCTCCAAGGAAGAGGCGCTGTTCGAAGCGGTTCCGAAACGGCGCACGACGAGGGCCGCGTACCACGAGCGCGACGTTCCGATCGAGCTCAGGCGCGAACTCGAGGGCGACGCAGCACGGGAGGACGCGTGGCTCCATCTCGTTCCCGACGCCGAGCGGGCCACGATCGCCGAGCTGATCGCCGAGGGCGACCGCACCCAGATGGCAGACAAGCGCTTCCGCCGCGAGCTCGCGGCCTGGGTGCATCCCAACCGAAGCCGGGCGCGGCGCGGCATGCGCGGCTACGGCTTCGGCTTCCGCGATCTGATGTCACACGCCGGCCCGCTCGGCATCCGCACCTTCGACATCGGGAAAGGTCAAGCGGCCAAAGATCGCGAGCTCGCCGAGCGATCGCCGCTCCTGGGCGTGCTCGGCACTGCGGCCGACACGACGCGCGCATGGCTCGAAGCCGGCCAGGCGATGGAGCGCATCCTCCTGCGTGCCTGCGCCCACGGTCTCACCTCCTCGTTCCTGAACCAGGCCGTAGAGGTCGACGATCTGCGCCCGCGGCTGGCCGAAGCGATCGCACGCGGCGGCAACCATCCGCAGCTCGTGCTGCGCTTCGGGTACGGGCCGGAGGTCGCGCATTCGCCGCGCGCCTCCGTCGAAGACGTCCTCATCGAGAGCTGAGGAATGACTGAGCCATCGAAGGAGGTAGTGATGGATATCGACACCCTGTTGCAGGGCTATAAAGATGCCGTCACCGTGCGCCGGATCTACGGTGACCCCGTCGAGCGCGACGGCGTGACCGTGGTGCCTGCGGCGACAGTCATCGGCGGCACCGGCGGAGGCGAGGACGAAGACGGGAAGGGCGGCGGAGGATTCGGCTTGCTCGGCCGCCCCGTCGGCGCGTGGGTGATCCACGACGGCGGGGTGACCTGGAAGCCGGCGATCGACATCGATCGGCTCGTGCTGTTCGGCTTCCTGCTCGGGCTCGTGCTCGCGTTCCGGCGCTAGACCCCCGATCGATCAGGAGCTGCAACACCTCGCGAAGCCGTCACACGCGCCGCGCTCACGACTTGAGTAGTTAGCCGCGACTGGATCAGCGCCGTCCCCGATGAGCGCGCAAACGCTTCCTGGGATGCTGGAGCTTCCTAAGGGAGGTGGCCCTGTATGACAGCTGAGACGCTCGCGACGAAGGGGGCGAGGACGCGGACCGAGTCGAAGCGGTCGCTGCTGCAGACGCGAGCGCCGCTGATCGAGCTCGCAGGCGTCGAGAAGGTGTACCGGATGGGAAAGGTCGATTACCGCGCACTACGTGGCGTCGACCTCGCGATCGCCGCCGGCGAGATGGTGGCCGTCGTCGGTCCCTCGGGGAGCGGCAAGTCGACGATCCTGAACATGATCACCGGCATCGACCGGCCAACGGTCGGCACGGTCACGTTCGACGGCACCCGCCTCGACGAGCTGAGCGAGGAGGAGCTAGCCGTCTGGCGGGGCGCGAACATCGGGATCATCTTCCAGTTCTTCCAGCTCCTGCCCACGCTCTCCGCACTCGAGAACGCGGTCCTGCCGCTCGACTTCGCCCGGCGCGGCTCGAAGCGGGAGCGCTTCGAGCGCGCCCGCCACAACCTCGAGCTCGTGGGGCTCGGCGACAAGCTCGACCACCTTCCGGCCGAGCTCTCGGGCGGCGAGCAGCAGCGGGTCGCGATCGCGCGCTCGCTTGCGGCCGACCCCAGGCTGATCGTCGGCGACGAGCCGACCGGCAACCTCGACACTGCCACTGCCGCAGAGATGTTCGAGCTGCTCCGGCGGCTGAACGGAGAGGGCAAGACCGTCCTCTTCGTGACCCACGACCGCGAGCTGGCGGCGCGCGCTCAGCGGGTCATCGAAATTCGCGACGGGCTCGTCGTCGGGGGCTGAGGAGGCGCTGGTGCTTTCCGCATCGCTCCGGAAGTCGGTCACCGACCTGTCCCGCCGGCGCGCGCGGACGCTGTTCACGGTCTCCACGCTCGCGCTCGCCGTCGCGAGCATCTCGTTTCTCGCCATCCCGACGCTGATCGACCGCGCGATGCAGAAGGAGGTGCAGGCGGGACGCCTCGCGGACGTGACCTTGCCGATGCGTCCGCTCGAGCTCACGGAGGAGCAGCTCGACGCCTTGGCGGCCCTTCCGAACGTGGCGGCGGTTGAGCCGCGATCGAGCGTTGATGCGCGCGTGCTCGTGGGCGAGCGGCGGGCTCCTGCGCGCCTGATCGGGGTGAGGGACTTCGCGCGCCAGCGTGTCGATGTCGTACGCATCGAGTCCGGAACGACACCGCGTCCTGGCCAGGTGCTCGCGGAGGTGCAGGACACGAACGTCGGCCTCTACGACGGCGACGCCGGCGACACCGTAACCGCGCTCGGCGCCTCCGACGCGAGCGTCCGGCTTCCGGTCACCGGCCGGGGACGGAGCCTGCCCGGCGGCGAGCAGGTCCAGGACGAAAGCGTGATCGTCCTCTACGCGGACGCCGCAACCGTCGCCGACCTGAGCGGCGAGGCCGGATATAACCGGCTCGCCCTGCGGCTGCACGACCCGAGCCGGGCTGCGGCCACGAGGACGGTCGAATCCGTGCGCGAGTACCTCAGCGGCGTGCCGGGGTTCACCGGCTTCGCGAACCTGCCTCAGGTGCGGACGCCCGGCGACTGGCCGGGCAAGGGCGAGACGGAGAAGTTCTCCCAGCTACTGAGCGTGATCACGCTGCTGGCGCTGCTCTCGGCCCTCGTCCTGATCTCGAACACGATGACGACGCTCGTCGCCGAGCAAACCGGAGAGATCGGGATCATGCGCGCCCTCGGCGCCCGCCGCCGACAGGTGGCGGTCGTCTACCTGCGGACGGCTCTGCTTCTCGGCGGCCTTGGCGCCCTTCTCGGGATCGCCCTGGGGATCTTGCTCTCGAGCCTGCTCGCCCGCTCCTTCGGCTCGATGTTCTGGGCGATCGACGTGGCTGTCGGCGTCGACGTCAAGGTCGTGGCGATCAGTCTCCTGGTCGGGCTGCTGGCGCCGCCGCTGGCCGCGCTGCCGGCGATCCGTCGCGGCCTACGTACCGACCTGCGCGAAGCGCTCGAGGCCACCGGCTCCGCGGTCGGCGGCCAGGACGCGGCCGACCGGCTGCTCCGCCGCGTCGGGTTCCTGCCGCGGGCAATGCAGATCGGCCTGCGCAGCGTCGGCCGGCGCAAGCGGCGCAGCCTCGCCACCGCGCTGATCGTCGCGCTCGCCGTCGGCAACCTGCTCGCCACCATGGCGGTCGCGGCCGCCGTGACCAAGACGACGCGCGGCGAGTGGGGCGACCACCTCGAGGACGTGCGCATCTGGACCGCCGGCCGCGACCTCTTCGACGAGAAGGCCGAGCAGACCATCCGCGCGACCCCCGGAGTGGCCGAGGCCCAGCCCGCGCTCGTCAACGACGTCACGCTCGACGGACGCGAAGCCTTCGTCTGGGGCGTGCCGCGGCAGCCCCTCCTCCGCTACCGGCTCGCCGACGGGCGATGGTTCAGCGCCGCCGAGGAGCAGACCCGCGAGACAGTCGCGGTGATCGAGCGCAACCTCGCCCAGGCCGCGGGCATCGAGGTCGGCGACCGGGTCACGCTCGCTACGGCGGCCGGGCCTACCCAGCTGCGGATCGTCGGCATCGCTGCGAACCAGCAGGAAGACGGGACCGTGCTGTTCGTCCCGCTCGCCACCCTGCGCGCGGTGCTCGGCCAGCCGACCAGCGCCAGCACCTACTGGATCCGTACGAGCGCCCCTGAGCATGCGCTGGTCGACCGAACCTCCACGTTGCTCGAGGATCGCCTCGCGGCCCTCGGCTACGACGTCGCCAGCGAGATCACCTACGTGGCCGAACGGGACGAGATCGCGGCCAACCGGACGATCACCACCTCGATCGCCCTGCTCGGGTTCCTAATCGTCGCCATGAGCATGGTCGGGCTGGCGAACGCCATCATCATGAACGTGCTCGACCGCACCCGCGAGATCGGCATCCTCCGCTGCATCGGTGCGCGTGCCCGCGACGCCCGGCGCATCTTCACGACAGAGGGGATCGCGCTCGCCTTCGCCGGCTGGCTGCTCGGCGTCCCGCTCGGCTACGCGCTCAACCGCCTGCTCGTCTGGCTTGTCTGGGAGGTCGTTGAAGTACGGGTTCCGGTCGCCTTCCCCACCTGGAACGTTCTGATCGCCTTGATCGGCACGGTCGCGCTGGCACTCGTCGTACTGTTCCTCCCGGTGCGGCGCGCCGTCCGCTTCCGGCCGGGCGACGCGCTCCGCTACGCCTAGCGAGCTGACCGGAGATCATTCGTTGCCTTCGAAGGCGCGGTGGCTGCGAGAGGACATCTCGTTGAGGAGCAGCAACACCAAGAGCCTTTTTGCAGGAGTCTTAGACTTGCAACTTGGCGTCCTGCGCTCGTGCGCTGCTCGCCGTTGCTGTCCGGCGTTCGACTGTTTACGCCTTTTCGCCCGACGGTCGGGGCTTACCCCGATGCGCGACGAGGCCGGTCGCGCGAAAGTCGCCCTCGTGATCGAACTCGTCACACTCGTGGTCTTGCTCATCGTCAGTGTCCCGCCGCGCATAACAGCCCGAGCTGCGACAGCGGCCTGAGCCGATGAGCTACGGAGTCAATCTCTACTGGCTGCCGCTCGGAGCGGGCGGTGACTCCGTCCGCTTCAACGGCCGCGTCTACGAGGCCGTCGATCGAGAGGCGTCGCCGCTACGACCTCTACCATTCGGCGCTCGAAGTGCAGGGGCCGCAGGGGCGGTTCGTGATCGAGATGACCCCGGTGATGGGCGGTAACGGAGCCGATCATGGCGCCGTCGCGGAAGGTGCCGTCGGCAGCCCATTGCTGCGCGCTCGCGTCTCTTCCGCTACGAGATCCGCCGCTGGCTCGACGGTCAGATCCCCGACGTCGCGGAAGCAGTCCAGAGTCCGCGCACCTTGACCGATGACCCCGTCGTCGCGCAACGCGTGCTCGACCTGTTGCCGCTCGTGCCGACGCCGACCTGGGGTCGGGGCGAGCTCCAGACCGGCGAGATGTGGAATTCGAACTCGCTGATCTCCTGGCTACTCGACGCGGCCGAACTCGATCTCTCCAGCGTGCAGCTGCCCGCGGGCGGGCGGGCGCTTGGCTGGGACGCAGGCAGCGCGGTTGCGGCGCGCGCGCAGGGACAACATTCGCCCTGATCCAGTCGCCGGTGGTAACGGCCCGGATACCGTGGCCGGAGAAGGAACCAGCGACGCATGACGAAGACGACGTTGAGACGCATCGCGGGAGCGCTCGTGGTGTCCTCGATCCTCTACGGGCGGCTGCTTCGGCGCCCGATCCTGAGGTGGGGCGCAACGGCTGAGGAGGCAGAGGCGCGGCTGCCGGGTGACGAGTTGCTCGAGGACGCGGATGGCGTGGCGACGCGCGCGATCACGATCGACGCGCCGGCATCAGCCGTGTGGCCGTGGATCGCGCAGATGGGGCCGTCACCGCGCGGCGGCGCCTACACCTATGACTGGATCGAGAACGTCTTGAAGCTGAACATGCACAGCACCGATCGCGTCCTCGCCGAGTACCAGCACCCGCAGGTAGGCGAGGGCTTCGGCTACGGCGCCAACAAGATGAGCTTCCGGATCGTCGAGCCCGAGCACGTGCTCGCGACGCAGTCGGCCGATGGCAACTGGGTCTGGACGTTCGTCCTCGAAGAAACGGCCGGCAAGACGCGACTGATCAGCCGAAACCGCTTCCGGCTGCCGAAGCTGAAGGACAAGATCGGCATGATTCCGATGGAGCCCGCCTCGCTCGTCATGGAGCGCAAGATGCTCCAGGGGATCAAGCAGCGCGCCGAGCGACTGGCAGCCGAACAGAAGGGGCTCGTCCATGACTGAACCGGAAAGGTCGTTCCGCGCCGACACCCTCGGCTGGGTGGACGTTCGTGGACGCCCGGTGGACGCAGCGTTGCCATTCCTTTCTCCTTTCTCTGCTCGCGCTTGGCGCCTCCTTCGTGCTCGAGATCGGCTCGGGGGCGGACGTCGCCGCGCCATCAGCGAGCGTCCTCGTCGGCTTATGGCACGAGCACGAGCTTTCCCTTCGCCGCCGAGCTCTCGAGCAGCTCGTGGGCGCGGCGCGCATCAGTCAGCCGCAGGCGCTCGGCCACGACCGGGTGGATCTCGCCACGACGAAGCAACTCGAGCAGCACGCGGAAGTCCTCCCGGAACCATTCCGGGTCGCGGGGACCTCCGCCCACGGGAAGCGGACGGCGAGCTTCCCTGGGAATGACTTGATGACCTTCGCGCAGCTTCTGGATCCGGTAGGCGGAGAGCCGACGGCGGGGCGAGAGTAGGCCCCAGAGCGCGACCGTGGCGGTGGCCGCATACCACTCGATCCACCCTCGCCAACTCTTGTGTCCGTGCACAAGCGTGGCGGAGTGGCCGAACACGACGAGCCGTCCGCCGGGCCGCAGGGCACGGAAGGAGCGGAGCGACAGCGCCCCGCCGAGCCCGTCGAGGACGACGTCGACGCCTTTGCCGGGCAGCTCGCGCACGCGCGCCAGGAAGTCCTCCCGCTGGTAGTCGATCGCTACCGCGCCGAGTCGCTCGACCGCGGCGCGGTCGCGACCTGAACAGGTCCCGTAGAGGCGAAGCCCGGCGAGTGCGCCGAGCTCGAGCACTGCGGTGCCCACCCTGCCGGCCGCGCCGTGCACGAGCACCGCCTCGCCGCTCTTCACCTTCGCCGTGCGGTGCAGTAGCTGGTAGGCGGTCATGTAGGTCAACACGAGGCTGACGACCTCCGCCGGGTCGAGGTCCGCGGGCACCTCGACCGTGTTCGCTTCCAGCACGCAGACGCGCTCCGCGTCGGCGCCCCACACCGTCAGTGCGGCGATGCGGTATCCCTCGCGCAGCCTCGTGCAGCCCGGGCCCAGCTCCTCGACGACGCCGACGAGGTCGTAGCCGGGCGTGAAGGGCGGCTTTGGCACGCCGAGATACGTGCCGGCGCGTAGCTGGGCATCGGTGAACGAGACGCCGGCGGCCAGAACCCTGAGGACCTCGCCCGGCCCCGGCTGGGGATCGTCCTCCTCCACCACCCTCAAGACCTCGGGCCCGCCGAAGTGATCGACGACGACACGCTTCGACATCGTTCTCACCCCTTCTCTTCTCTTGATGGCATGCGGCCTAGCTTGCCGCTGCCGGCCACCCCCGACATCGGGGCGACACCCTGATCTCGCACCCTGATTTCTCGATTGGTGGATCTCGACCGTCTTTTGGCTGAGGCCGCGAGACCCCGAGAGATGTTGTCACGATTGGCGTCGTACGGGCCAGTTGCTTCCGGCCTTCGCGTCATTCATGGCTGACGAAGGGACTCGGCGACACCGCGGAGCTCGTAGGTAGGCGGGATGCCGCCGCGAATCTTCTCGTGGAGACGCATGATCCCCTCGAGCAACGCCTCCGGACGAGGCGGGCAGCCGGGGATGTAGAGGTCGACGGGGACGATCCGGTCGACGCCTTGCAGGGTGGCGTAGTTGTTGAACATGCCGGAGGCGCAAGCGCCCATCGCGATCACCCATTTCGGCTCGAGCATCTGGTCGTAGATCTGCCGCAGCGGGCGCGCCATCTTGTGCGAGACGCGGCCGGGGACGATCATCAGGTCGGCTTGGCGGGGCGAGGCGCGGAAGAATTCCATACCGAAGCGCGCGATGTCGTAGCGCGCTCCCACGACGGCCATCATCTCGGTCGTGCAGCACGACGTGCCGAACAGGTCGGGCCACATCGAGTGCGTTTGCGCCGACATCCATAACTTCTCGAACGTCGTCAGCCCGAGTTGCCGTTCGAGCGCTGCGACCTCGTTCTCGAAGGCGCCGGGGCCTTTGCCCGCGGGGCCGCTCCTCGGCCAAAGCAACCGCTCCGATCGGAGACCGTGGTCCGACAGGCGGCCCTTCTTATGGGGCATGGAACGCCTCCTCGCCGACTGCGAGGCGGGCATCGTCGCTGACGCTGCGGCGTCCGGGCATCCGGACAACACCCGCGTGGGTTGCGGGAAAACCCGTGGCTGTCGAGATCAGGGTGCGGGTTCAGGGGGTCGCCCCAATGTCAGGGCGGCGGCTGGACGGCAAGCTCGACCCATGTCCAGAGTGCTACCGCGGGAGCAGGGCCCAAGCCTCGAGGCGCTCGGCGGGCACTGGTGGAGGGCGTTCGACGCGGCGGACACTGCACTGCGTGCGGCGAGCCGCGTCCTGCCCGCACAGGAGTTTCGCGACCGAGGCGACCGCCTCCGCCGTGAGCGGGAGGAGACGATCGGATACCTGGACTCGCTTGCTCGAGTCGAAGGCGTTCCACTCAGCTTCGCGTATCTGCTGGTCTCCCGCTCGAACCTGAGACCGCTGCTCGGGCTTCCGTCGAGCGTGTCTGCCTGTGTCTTCAACCTCGACGGCATCTTGATCGGCAGCGCGGCAACGCACGTCGCGGCGTGGACGGAGACGTTCGCTGATTTGATCGCTGCCCGGGTCGAAGGGACTCAACGGCGATTCGCGCCGTTCAACTTGCTCGAGCCCTTCGACGCGTCGAGCGACTACGCGAAGCACATTCACGGCAAGACCCGCCTCGAAGGTGTGCGCGCCTTCCTCGCCAGCCGCGGCATCAGCCTGCCCGAGGGCGACCCCCGCGACCGACCGGGCACCGAGACGGTGCACGGGCTGGCTAACCGCAAGAACGAGGCACTCCTTCGGCGCCTCGACGCGCAAGGAATGGGCGCGATCAGAGGCGCGAAGCGTTACCTGGAGACCGCGCGCGACGCCGGGATTCACTGCGCCGCCATTTCGGCGAGCGCCAACACCGACCGATTCTCGAAAATGCCGGACTGACCGCGTTGAGCGAACATCGGGTGGACGGGAACACGATCCTCGCCGAGCGCCTGCGCCCGAGACCCGCACCGGACATTGCGCTCGCGGCCTGCAGAGAGCTCGGCGTCTCGCCGGAGCAGGCGGCGGTGTTCGAGACGAGTCCCGCGGGAATCGCGGCGGCCCGCGCCGGCGGCTTCGAGCTCGTCATCGGCGTCGACTTCACGGGCGATGGCGGCGCGCTTCGCGCACATGGAGCCGACCGCGTGATCGCCGGGTTGGCCGACCTGCTCGAGCGAGATCTGGCAGCGTGACCGGGTGTATGCGGCGATCTCCACCACGTTTCGCGATCTCGGCTCGCCCGTGAAGCCGACCGACGTAGGGCTGCCGGTCAAGATCCGTGCCTGCCTGTTCGATCTCGACGGCGTGCTCACCGATACGGCGCACGTGCACGCCGCCGCCTGGAAGGAGATGTTCGACGCGTACCTCCGCAAGCGAGCTGCGTGCACGGGCGGCGAGTTCGTCGCGTTCGATTCCGCGGCCGACTACCACGAGTACGTCGACGGCATGTCCCGGTACGACGGCGTGGGCAGCTTTCTCGCCTCGCGCGGTATCGAGCTGCCGCCGGGTGCTTCCACGGATCCGCCCGAGGTCGAGACGATCGCGGGTCTGGGCAACCGGAAGAACGAGGTCGTGCTCGCAATGATTCGCGGCGGTGGCGTCGCGGCCTATACCGGATCGGTGCGCTACGTCCAGGCGGCCCGACGCGCCGGGCTTGCCTGCGCGGTCGTCTCCGCGAGCGCGAACTGCGCGGAGATCCTCGCCGCCGCGGGCATCGACGCGCTCTTCGAGGTGCGCATCGACGGGGTCGTGGCCGAGCGGGAAGGGCTGCGAGGCAAGCCGGAGCCGGACACGTTCCTCGCCGCCGCGGGGGCGCTCGATGTCCCGGCGCCGCAGGCGGCCGTCTTCGAAGATGCGCTGGCCGGCGTCGCCGCCGCCCGGGCGGGAGGGTTCTTCGTCGTCGGCGTCGACCGCTCCGGCCAGGCCGAAGCGCTTCGCGCGCACGGGGCGGACACCGTCGTCTCCGATCTCGACGACCTGCTCGAGCGATGATCAAGAGCCCGTCCTTCGGCGCGGAGCCGTGGGTGCTGCGGGAGACCGAGCTCGATCTCGATGTTCTGGCGCAGACGGAATCGGTGTTCGCGCTCGCCAACGGTCACATCGGGCTGCGGGCGAACCTTGACGAGGGCGAGCCGTTCGGCATCCCCGGCACCTACTTCAACTCCTTCTACGAGCTGCGTCCCTTGCCCTACGCCGAGGCCGGCTACGGCTATCCCGAGTCCGGCCAGACCGTCGTGAACGTGACCAACGGCAAGCTCATCCGGCTGCTGGTCGACGACGAGACATTCGACGTCCGCTACGGCCACCTGCGCGCACACGAGCGCGTGCTCGATCTGCGCGCCGGCGTCCTTCGGCGCGCGCTGGAGTGGGAATCACCCGCTGGCGCCACGGTCCGCGTTCGCTCGACGCGGCTCGTCTCCTTCGTCCAGCGCTCGGTCGCCGCGATCCTCTACGAGGTGGAGGCGCCGGCCGACCCCCTGCGGGTGGTCGTGCAGTCGGAGCTGGTCGCGAACGAGCCGGGAACCCCGGTCGAGGACGACCCGCGCGCGGCCGCCGCCCTCGAGTCGCCGCTCGTCTCCGAGGAGCACTTCGACCATGCCGCCCGCGTCCTGCTCGTGCACTCGTGCAGAGCGAGCAAGCTGCGGCTCGCCGCCGGCATGGACCACATCGTCGATGGTCCGGAAGGGACCGAGGTCAATGCGGAGAGCAGCCCGGACACCGGCCGCGTGACGGTTGCGGTCGACCTCGCGACGGGGCAGCGCCTGCGGGTGGTCAAATTCGTGGCCTACGGGGCGTCGAGCCAGCGCTCGCTCCTGTCGGTGCGCGACGAAGTCGTCGCCGCGCTGGCCGAGGCTCGCCATACGGGCTGGCAGGGGTTGCTCGACGGCCAGCGCGCCTATCTCGACGAGTTCTGGGACCGCGCCGACGTCGAGCTCGAGGGAGACCCGCAGCTCCAGCAGGCCGTTCGCTTCGGCCTCTTCCACACCCTGCAAGCCGGCGCGCGCGCCGAGCAGCGCGCGATCGCCGCAAAGGGATTGACCGGGCCCGGGTACGACGGGCATACCTTCTGGGACACCGAGCGATTCGTCTTGCCGGTCCTGACCTACACGGCGCCGGCCACCGCCGGGCACGCGCTCCGCTGGCGCCACGCGACGCTCGACCTCGCCCGCCAGCGAGCGCGCCAGCTCGGCTTGCAGGGCGCAGCCTTCCCTTGGCGCACGATCCGGGGCCAGGAGTGCTCGGGCTACTGGCCCGCCGGGGCGGCTGCGTTCCATATCGGCGCCGACATCGCGGATGCGGTCATCCGCTACCAGGCGGCCACGGAGGACGACGAGGACTTCGAACGCGAAGTCGGGCTCGAGGTGCTCATCGAGACCGCCCGGCTCTGGCGCTCGCTCGGCCACCACGACGCAGAGGGGCGCTTCCGCATCGACGGTGTCACCGGGCCCGACGAGTACAGCGCGATCGCAGACAACAATGTCTACACGAACTTGCTGGCACAGCGAAACCTGATCGCCGCCGCCGACGGCGTGGCACGCCATCCCCGTCACGCCGCCGAGCTCGGCTCAGACCTCGAAGAGGCGGCCGCGTGGCGCGACGCCGCCCGTGAAGTGGTCATCCCCTGGGACGACGCACTCGGCGTCCACCCGCAGTCCGAGAACTTCACCGACCATCAGATCTGGGACTTCGCCGCGACGAGACCGGACCAGTACCCGCTGCTGCTGCACTTCCCCTACTTCGATCTCTACCGCAAGCAGGTCGTCAAGCAGGCCGACCTCGTGCTCGCCCTCCACGTGAGAGGCGACGCCTTCACCGACGAGGAAAAGGCGAGAGACTTCGCCTACTACGAGGCGCTGACCGTCCGCGACTCATCTCTCTCGGCGTGTACTCAGGCGGTAGTGGCCGCCGAGGTCGGGCATCTCGAGCTCGCCTACGACTACTTGGGTGAGGCTGCGCTCATGGATCTGCACGACCTCGCGCACAACACGCGCGACGGCGTCCACATCGCCTCGCTTGCCGGCGCGTGGATCGCCGTTGTCGCAGGCTTCGGCGGCATGCGCGACCATGACGGCGCGCTCAGCTTCGCGCCGCGCCTGCCGATGCGGCTGGAGCGCCTGTCCTTCCGCCTCGTCTTCAAGGGGCGACGTCTGCGGGTCGAGGTCACCAAGACCGAAGCCGCCTACACACTCGTCGAGGGGGACGCACTCGAGATCGCGCATCACGGCGAGACGATCACCGTTGCCGTCGACAATCCGGCGGTGCGGACGATTCCCGCGCCGCTGGAACGTCCGCCGCCGAGCCAACCTGTCGGGCGCGCGCCCATCTCGCGCGGCGCCGACGGTGAGGCCGCTCGCAGCTGAGCGGGGCCGCTAGACCGAAAGCGCGGATTGTTCGCGGTCGGCGCGCTCGACGGCGCGTGCCACCTCGACGCGTGAGAAGACGTTGAGCTTGCGGAAGATGTTGCGCAGGTGGGTCTCGACGGTCTTTGGGCTGAGGAAGAGCGCGGCTGCGATCTCGGAGTTGGTTTTGCGGTCGACCACCAGCCGCGCTATCTCGAGCTCGCGCTCCGTGAGCGACGCGACGCCCACGCCGTCCGTTTTTCCCGGGCGTGTGCGTCGGTGGATGCTATGCCCGAGCTTTCGCAGTTCGCGCTCCGCCTCGTTGCGGTAGCGCAGCGCGCCGCACTGGTTGAGTTCCGCGACCGCGCGCTCGAGTTCCGCTGTGGCACGATCGCCGTGGCCTTCTTGCGCGAGCGCTCGGCCCGCCAGCGTTCGCGAAAGTGCGGCCTCGATTGGGGCACCGGCCTGTTCTGCGGCAGCCGCCGACGCGAGTGCCCTATCGACAGCGAGGGCCGGGTCGCCGGCGTGCAGAGCGACGGCGGCCGCGGCGCGATCCGCCCAGGCCCCGACCAGCGGAAGCGGGACGGCGGCGGCTCTGGCCTCGGCGCAGGCGGCTGCGCGCTCCGCCTCGCCGCGGCGGTCGAGCGCGAGCCAACATCGCGTCAGCAGCTCGAGGCAGTAGGCCCTCCAGCCACCGGGGATGAGCGTGATTTCCTCGCCGCCCGCGGAGCCCAGGAGCAGCTCCACGGCGTCGGCCGGCCGTCCGGTCTCCAGAAGAACTGCGGCGAGTCTCGTGGCGGCCCACGCGGAGACGAAGCCCTCGTCGAGCTCCCGACTGAGCTCCACGCTCTCTCGTGCGGTGGCGAGCGCGATCTCCACGTCGCCGACCGCAAGGGCGACGACGGAACGGTTGAAGAGGTTCCACGCGAGCGCGTTTGTGTTGCCTAAAAGGCGCGCCGCATCGATGGCACCGTCGAGCAGCTCAGTGGCCTCCGCCAGCCGACCGCGCACGAACCAGGCCCTTCCCAGGATCTGGGACAGGACGAGGAAGAGCTCGCCCTGCCCGGTGGCGCGACCCACGGCCAGGGCGCGCTCGGCGTGCGCAGCGGCCTCCGCGTAGCGGTCCATGTAGAGCTCCGCACCGGCGAGCCAGGCCGCGCCGTCGAGGCGAAGGGCGAGTTCTTCGTCAGATAGGGATTCGATAAGGGCCGCGGCTTCTGAACGATCGGCCTGAGCTTGTTCGGTCGCGCCGTTCATTGCGTCCCCGAGCGCGAGCAGGGCGACCGCTGCCGCAGTCAGCGGCGGGTCTGCGAGCAGTCTCGCCGCACTTACCGCCTGCCCGGCCCAGTCCTGCATCGACTGATACTCCGCGCTGTAGAACCGGTTCATCGAGAGATCGATCATGAACGCCACGCTCTCGGTTGAGACACGTTCCGGCAGGCTGTTGAGAGCCGTTGCGAGGCGGGCGTGGGCTTGCTCTTGCTGGCCGAGGAGGTGCTCGACCCCGGCGCATGCAGCTGTGAGCCTGGCGCGCAGTGCGACCGAGTCCTCGGGCACGATTGCGAGGCCCTCGAGCAGTGCGGCGTGGCTGTCGGCGAACTGTCCGGTCGTGGTCAGAGCACCGGCGCGGGCGAGGAGGAGCCCGACGCGCTCATTCGCCCGCGCGCTCGGCGGGAGGAGACGCAGCGCACCTGCGAACCAGCGTGCGGCAGTGGCGGGGGCGCGCGGTGCGACCTGCTCTCCAGCTTCGCGGAGGACGGCGACCGCAGCCACGTCGCCCTGGCGCGCGCAGCGCTCGACGTGGTGTGCGCGCGCTGGCGCGGAGGCGCCCCGCGCCGCGAGCGCCTCGGCCGTGCGCTCGTGCGCGCCCAGCCGCCAGCCGCTTGGGGCGGCCTCGTAGACCGCCCGGCGCACGAGCGGGTGCCGGAAGCGAAAGCGGCGGGGCACGTCGGTGTGGCGAACGAGGTCGAGCGCCAGCAACTCGTCCAATGCTTCCACCGCCGATGCCTCGGGTACTGCCGCCGCGGCTGCCGCCAGCTCGGGCTCGAACGGGTCGCCTGCCACGGCCGCTCCCTCCAGCACGCGGCGCGCGCCGTCTGAAAGCAGGGCGAGCTCCTCGGTTAGCGCGGCGGCGACCATCGGCGGGACGTCCAAGTCGCCAAGCGAAAGCTCGGAAGCGGCGGGGCCGGGCTGCAGCGCCGGTCGCGGCGACCGGGCGAGCTGCTCGAGATAGAAGGGGTTGCCGCCGCTCTCCTCGTAGAGCGCGGTCGCCGCCGCCGCACTCTCCACCGCTTCGCCGAGGAGTTCACGAGCCTCGCTGCGGGTCAGAGCGCCGAGCTCGAGGCGGGCGAGCGTTTCCTCGCGGTGGGCCCGTTCGAGCGCAGCGGAGAGCCGCTCGGGTACCTGGCGCGGGCGCACAGCGAGCGCCATGAGCACGGGGGCGGTGGGGGGCCGGCGCAGCAGCGCGCCGACCAGTTCCACGGATCCGGAATCCGCCCAGTGGAGGTCGTCGAGCACGAGCACGAGCGGCTTCGTCTGTGCAAGCAGCCCGAGTAGCTCCCGCACTGCGCGGTGGGTGCGGTAGCGCTCGTGTTGCAGTGATGCCCCATTACCGGCGGCGTCCGCAGAGAGCGACGGCAAAACATGGGCGAGCTCCGCGCGCACGTTGCCATCCAGAAACTCCAGGCGGCGCGGCTCGAGCCCCTGGACGTACTCATCGAGTGCATCCACGAACACCCAGAAGGGCAGGTCACGCTCCAGCTCCGCTGCCCGGCCCGAGAGCACTAGCTGGCCACGCTCAACGGCGCGACGCGCGAGCTCGGCGAGCAGACGGGTCTTGCCGATGCCGGGCTCTCCCACCAGCTCGATCGCGGCCGATCGGCCCTGAGCGAGCTCGGCAAGAGCGTTATCGAGCCCACCGAGCTCCTCGGCGCGCCCGACGAGTTGCTCGGCAAGCAGGGCCATCTCTTCCTGCACCCACGATAGAGCAGGGCGGCAGGATTGAGAAATCAGGGTCGGACTCAGGGAGCCTCCCCGATGTCGCCAGGGCGGCAGAGGAGCAGGCTCGACCCATGTCCCGTTACCTGCTCCACCACCGCCACGAGCCGCACGAGTGCGGCGTCGTGTTCGCCGCCTCCAAGGGCCACGACAGCCCGCTTCGCGGTCAGCCGACGCAAGCCACGTGCGCATCCAACGGGCACGCGGTCCACGCGATCTGGTGGACCGTCGACGCCGCAACCGCAGAGGAAGCGCTCCGGCTTCTGCCCTTCTACGTCGCCGAGCGCACCACCGCAACCGCCATCAGCGACGTCGAGATCCCGTGACCGACCCGGCCCGCCGCCAACCAGAAGGAGGAGTCATGAACGCCGCGCCCACACACGCCACCTGGAAAGAACTCGCGGGCCGCGAGAACGAAGGCCTCGAGATCTACCTGCTCTGGAACAAGTCGGCCGACCGGCTGAAGGTCGCGGTCGCCGACGCAAGGCTCGACGAGAAGTTCGAGTTCGACGTCGCCAACGCCGACGGGCTCGCGGCCTTCTACCACCCGTTCGCGTACGCGGCCGACCGTGGCCTCGGCTTCAGCTGTGCGATCCGCAACTCCCTCGATCTGCAACCACAGAACTGAAAGGAGCACCTGATGTCATCCACGCAACGGTCGAACAACCTCGCGGCCCGGATGGGCCGCTGGAGCGCCCAGCATCGGAAGAAGGCGATCTTCGGCTGGCTCGCGTTCGCGATCGCTTTGTTCGCGATCAGCATCACCTCCCCGATGAAGACGATCATCGCCGAGACGTCCGGGCCGGGAGAATCGGGGCGGGCCGACACGATCCTGTACGATGACTTCAAGCAGCCTGCCGGAGAAGAGGTCCTGATCCAGAGTCGTTCGCGCACGGCGACCGATCCGGCCTTCAAGGCGGCCGTGCAGGCCGTGATCGCCGGTCTCTCGAAGCTCGACGCGGTCGCGAAGGTCAAGTCGCCCTACGCCCCCGGAAACGGCGGCTTCGTCTCCGCCGATAAGCATTCGGCGCTCGTGCGCATCGAGATCCGGGGCCCCTCCGAGGACGCGGTGGACAAGATCGACCTCATCGTCGCTCGTGTCGCCGAGGTGGAGAAGGCCAACCCGGAGCTGTACGTCGGCTCGTTCGGCGAGAGTACCGGCAAGGCGCTCAACGCCTCGTTCGGAGACGATCTCAAGCGTGCCGGACTCTTCTCGCTCCCGCTGACGCTGATCATCCTGCTCGTCGCCTTCGGCGCTCTCGTCGCAGCCGGCATCCCGCTCCTGCTCGGACTGACGTCGGTTATTGCGACGCTCGGCCTCGTCGCCGTCATCAGCAAGGTGCTGCCGATGTCCGGCGACATCTCGGCGATCGTTCTTCTGATCGGACTCGCCGTCGGCGTCGACTACACGATGTTCTACCTCAAGCGCGAGCGTGAAGAGCGCGCCGCCGGTCGCAGCAAAGAGGCCGCACTCGAGGCTGCCGCAGCGACCTCCGGTCGCTCGGTGCTCGTGTCCGGTTCGACGGTGCTCGTCGCGATGGCGGGGATGTTCTTCACCGCCGATGCGACCTTCGCTTCCTTCGGCGTGGCGACGATGACGGTGGTCGCCGTTGCGATGCTCGGGTCGCTGACGGTGCTGCCGGCGTTGCTCTCCAAGCTCGGGGACAAGGTCGACCGTGGCCGCCTCTCGTTCATCCACGGGCGGCGCCGCAACGGCGAGAGCCGCGTCTGGGGCGCGATCATCGACCGGGTGCTCCGCCGCCCGCTCGTCTCGGCCGTGCTGGCCGGCGGCCTGCTCGTGGCGATCGCCGTGCCCGCGTTGCAACTCCAGACCGCCCAGCCGAGCATCGACACGTATCCGCAGAAGCTGCTGGGAACCTACAACCGCATCAAAGCGGCGTACCCCGGCGAGGGGAACGGAACGACCGTCGTGCTCAAGGCTCCGAACGTCGAGGCGCCGGCTGTACGTGTCGCGGTCGGCGAGCTGAAACGGCGCGCGCTTGCGACGGGCGTCATGAACGAGCCGATCGACGTCGACACCAACGCTGCGAAGACGGTCGCGAGCATCACGATCGCGACCGAGGGTGACGGGACCGATTCGAGGTCGAACGCCGCCCTCACCGCGCTGCGCGACGACATCATCCCTGCGACGGTCGGTGCTCTCCCCGAGAGCGAGGTCGCCGTGACCGGTATGACCGCCTATACACGCGACTTCAAGCAGCAGATGAAGACGGTCGCGCCGCTCGTGTTCGGCTTCGTGCTGCTGTTCGCGTTTGGGCTGATGCTCGTGTCCTTCCGCTCCGTGGTGATCGCCGCGAAGGCGGTCCTGCTCAACCTGCTCTCGGTCGGCGCGGCCTACGGAATCCTCGTCCTCGTCTTCCAGCACGGCTGGGGCAAGGGCCTGCTCGGGTTCGAGTTCACCGGCGGAATCGACCCCTTCCTGCCGATCCTGCTCTTCGTGATCCTCTTCGGGCTCTCAATGGACTACCACGTCTTCATCCTCAGCCGAATCCGAGAGGCCCACGACAAGGGCATGAGCACCGACGAAGCGGTCGCGTACGGGATCAAGTCGACCGCCGGCGTCGTCACCAGCGCGGCAGTCGTCATGGTGGCCGTCTTCGCGATCTTCGCGACGCTGCAAGCAATGATCCTGAAGCAGTTCGGCGTCGGACTCGCGGCGGCAGTCCTGATCGACGCCACCCTCATCCGGGCGATCCTGCTGCCCGCCTCGATGAAGCTGCTCGGTGACTGGAACTGGTACCTGCCCAAGTGGCTCGAATGGCTCCCGCGCCTTGAGCACAGCGGCACCGTCGAGAAGGTCGAGGTACCTCCGGTGCCGGCACCCAGCGGCTAGAGCAGGCACCCGGTAGCGCAGACGGCAGTCCGGGAGCGGTCGCATCACCTGATGCGGCCGCTCCACCTAAACCGAACCGACGCGTAACAGGAGGGAGCCATGACTGCATCAGCCACATCCCCGCTTCAGGCACGCGACCACTTGCTCAGTCGAATGGCGCATTCCGTTCGACGTGAACACGGGTTGCTCGTGCTCGCTGCCGGAGCGATCGGCCTGCACATCGTCGACGACAATTACGTGCAGCCGCAGCCGGGGACCTCAGCGGGCGATCACCTCGCGAGCGGGCTCATTCCAATCGCTGTCCTAACGGCCGTCGCATTGCTCTACCCGCACCTCCGAGCCGGGCTCCGCGCGAGCTTGGCGATGACGATGGGCGCGATCGGGATCGCATTCGGAATCCCCGGCGCGTACTACCTCCTCCACGGCAGCGCCACGGGCGACCACTACTCGGGGCTGCTCGCGATCGTTGCGGGCGCAGGACTGCTGCTGAGCGGACCGGTGACGCTCTGGAACGCTCGCCGGACCGATGGAAGCCGGGGGCGTCGCTACTGGCGACGAGCGCTTACGAGCGCCATGGCCGTCGTCGCTGCTCTGTTGTCGCTCACATTCATCGTCTTCCCGGTCGGCTACGCGTACATCTACACGCACACGGGACAGACCACCGTGACGCCCGACCTCGGCGTGCCCTTTGAGAGCGTCAAGGTCACCACCAGTGACGCGCTCGAGTTGACTGCGTCGTACGTCCCCTCGAAGAATCGTGCCGCCGTGATCCTCTTCCCCGGCGCAACACGCGCCGACGACGCGCGGATGCTCATCCGTCACGGTTACGGCGTCCTGCTGCTTGACCCACGGGGACAAGGCAGGAGCGAGGGCGACATCGTTCGCTGGGCGGGCGACCGCGACATTCTCGGCGGCGTCGACTATCTGCGCAGCCGACCCCACGTCGACGCCGGCCGCATTGGCGGGTTCGGCTTCTCAGTCGGCGGGGAGCTCCTCCTCGAAGCGGCGGCAAAGTCAACCGGGCTGAAGGCGGTCGTCTCCGAGGGCGCCGGCATTCGCGTCGGGGAGGGCTTGGAGGCAGGCGAGGGCATGTCGGAGTCGGTACGTGCCCTCTGGAATCCGGCGTCGTCGGTCCTCACCGCCGCCACGACCATGTTCTCCAACCATGGCCCGCCTCCGGCGATCGTCGATCGCATCGGCCGCATCGCGCCTCGATCTGTATTTCTGATCTACGCAGACCCGGGCATGGGCGGGGAGAGCACGAGGCAACCAGGCTACTTCGAGGCCGCCGGTCAGCCGAAGGCGATCTGGAAGGTCCCCGGCTCGGCCCACACGGGCGGAATCGACGCGCGGCCGGTGGAGTACGAGCGACGGGTCGTTGCGTTCTTCGACCGCGCGCTGCTCAAGAGAGGAGAGACGCCATGACGACGCTGCTCCGCCGTGCGTTGATGACGGTTCCGTCGCTCGTGCTCGCGGGCGTGCCGCTGATGCAACCGAACGGCGAGGGTTGACGTCAGACACCTATGTCTGATTTACTAACTCAGACACAAGTGTCTAATCTAGACAGGAGAACTGATATGCGCCTCCACCGTCCCCGCCCTTCCCGTCACCCAACCAGCGCCAGCACCACCGCCTCCCGTCGAGGTCTGCTCGGAGTTCTGTTGGTCGCGCAGTTGATGGTGATCCTCGACATCTCCGCGGTGAACGTCGCGCTTCCCGACCTGGCGAAGGACCTGAACATCGGTGGCGGCGAGATCGGTTGGACGATCACCAGCTACTCGCTGATCTTCGGCAGCCTGCTCCTGCTCGGAGGACGCGCAGCCGACCTGCTCGGCCGCCGGCGCCTCTTCCTGGCCGGACTGACCGTGTTCACGGTGTCGTCGTTCGCCTCGGCCCTGGCGGTGAGCGCGACCATGCTATTCGCGGCGCGTGCGGGTCAGGGCCTGGGTGCCGCGATGCTCTCGCCCGCCGCGCTGTCGATCATCACCACCGCCTTCCAGGGCAAGGAGCGCGCCAAAGCGCTCGGCGCCTGGGGCGCTGTCGGCGGGGCCGGGGCCGCGATCGGCGTCCTCCTGGGCGGCGTCCTGACCGAAGTGGCCGACTGGCGGGCGATCTTCTATATCAACCTCCCTGTCGGCCTGGCGCTCGCCGTCGCCGCGACCAAGGTGGTGCCTGCCGATTCCGCGAGGCCCAGCTGGCGCGGTCTCGACCTCCGCGGCGCGGCGCTCGCGACCTTCAGTCTGGCGGCCGTCATGTATGCGATCTCACAGGCCGGCAGCGCGGGCTGGACATCGGCGCAGACGCTCGGCCTCGGCCTTGCGGGGCTCGCCGGCCTGGCCGGGTTCGCCGCCCTGGAGCGCGGCACGGCGCGGCCGCTGCTTCGCGTCCAGCGGCTCGCCGACCGCGCCGTAGGCGGCGGCTTCCTCCTGATGCTGCTCGGATCGGCCGTCCTGTTCGGAATGTTCCTGCTCTCGTCGCTCTACCTGCAGAACGTGCTCGGTTACTCCGCGCTGGAGACCGGCGTCGCGTTCCTGCCGGTGAGCTTCGGCATCGTGATCGGCTCGGTGCTCGCGCAGCAGCTGATCGGCCGCCTCG
>Ga0126306_10000296_pt1 | contig 21368 bp, 22 predicted proteins | sample Plot27_FD_92592 | JGI IMG/M metagenome (GOLD analysis project Ga0126306, IMG submission 92592) | Serpentine soil microbial communities from UC McLaughlin Reserve, CA, USA - Plot27 | ecosystem: Environmental > Terrestrial > Soil > Grasslands | place: USA: UC McLaughlin Reserve, Lake County... | reverse complement strand
GATCGATGGGAAGCGCCAGGGTGACGCCCCGCCCGCGGGCTCGCCAGCTGTTCAAGGATCGTGAAACCATCACTGGAGCCTGATCCGCGGGTCGAGGTACGCGTACACGATGTCCACGATCGCGTTCAGCAGCACGATGAAGAAGGCGCCGAAGAGCGTGACCGCGAGCACCGGCGGCAGGATCAGGTGGAGGCCCAGTCGACCGGGTCCTTCGTGAGCTCGACGTAGCCGCCGCGTACTGGACGAGGACGGAGTCGTCGAACCCCCATTCGTGGCGGATCGCCTCGATCTGCGTCTCGTCGAGCTGCCGGCCCGCCATCCGCACCGCCGGATCGCCGTTCGGTATCACGTTGAAGATCAGGAAGACGAGCACGGTTACTGAATCCGCAGGTTCGCGCGCGGGTCGAGGGCGTCGCGCACGCCGTCGCCGAACACGTTCAGCGCAAGCACGGTCAGAACGAGCACCGTGCCCGGCGCGATCGCCAGGTGGGGCGCGGTCGCGATCCGGTCCACGCCCTCCTGGATCATCGTGCCCCAGGACGGAATCGGCGGCTGCACGCCCGCGCCGAGGAAGGACAGCGCCGACTCCAGCAGTATCGCGTTCGCCACGAGAAGCGTGAAGAAGACCACCACGGTCGAGGCCAGGTTCGGCAGGAGCTCGCCGAACATGATCCGGATGGGTCCCGCCCCCATCGCGCGCGCCGCCTCGACGAATTCCTTTTCGCGCAGCCCCAGCACCTGGCCGCGCACGGGCCGCGCCATGTAGGTCACGTTCACGACGCCGATGATCAGGATCGGTATGACAAGCGAGCCCCCGGAGATCGAGACGGGGCCGATCTGGAGGCCGCCGAGCGCGAGCGCCACGCCCAAGGCAACGCCGAGGATCACGACCGGGAACGACCACAGCACGTCGAGCACGGAGCGGATCACGGTGTCCGGCCAGCCGCGGTAGAAGCCCGCGATCAGGCCGAGCGCGATCGAGAAGAGGGTCGTCATGACCGCGGCCGTCACGCCGATGACGAGCGAGTTGCGACCTCCGTAGAGGAGCCGCACCATGATGTCGCGCCCGTTGGGGTCCGCGCCGAGGAAGAACCTGCCGTCCGCCTTGAGCCACTGCGGCCCGATCGGGACGCCGTCGAGACCGACCACGTTCTTCGGCTTGCCGTCGACAGTGATCGTGTCGGACAGGTGGTTCTTGTACGGGCCTGTGTGCGCGACGCGCTGCGCCCACACCGGCGCCGTGGCAGACGCGAGCACGAGCGCCACGAACACGCCGCCGAACGCGAGCGCGAGCCGGTTGCGGCGGAGGCGGCGCAGCCCGAGCCGCCATGGGCCGACCCCCGCCGCCCTCGGCGCCGGCGCGCCGCGCTCGAACGCCGCCGGGGGCTGCAGCTGGCGATCGAGTGCAGGCTCGGTGGCCATGGGCGTGTCCGATCCGTCGGCGCGCGAAGAACGTGCTCGCAAGCTTTTCCAGGATTGTGAAAATGCTCGAAGCAGCGGTCCGCCGACTGCCAGCATCGCCCGGTCCCTGCGACCGGAGGAGATCTCTGCATGAGGAAGCTCGGTTGGCCCACGCTCGGGTACGTCGCGATGGCGCTGACGGCCCTGTTCATCGGCGCGTGCGGCGGCGACGACGATTCGAGCTCGGGCGGCGCTGGCGGAGGTGGCAAGAGCGGCGGGTCGATCACGATCTCGCAGACGTCGCAGCCGGACTTCCTCGACCCCGCCCTTGCCTACACGCAGAACGCGATCGAGCCGCTGTGGCTCGTCTACACGCCGCTCCTCACCTATCCGCGGACCGGCACTGACCGCGACTCGAGCCTGATCCCGGGCCTCGCCGAGGGCATGCCGAAGATCTCGAAGGACGGCACGACCTACGAGCTGAGCCTCCGCAAGGGCCTCAAGTACTCGGACGGCTCGCCCGTCAAGGCGTCCGACTTCGAGCACGCGATCAAGCGCGTCTTGAACCTGGAGTCGGGCGGGTCCGCGTTCTTCCTCGGAATCGAGGGAGCGGACACCTACGTGCACTCCAGCAAATGCGACGCGGACATCTCAGGAATCGAGACGAACGACAAGACCGGGGACATCACGATCAAGTTGACGGCCCCGAACGGATCCTTCTCCCACGTTCTGGCGATGTGGTTCGCGGGCCTCGTCCCCGCCGACACGCCATGCAAGACGCTGACGAAGGATCCGCCGCCCGGGGTTGGCCCGTACAAGATCACCGAGTCGATCCCGAACCGCGACTTCATCCTCGAGAAAAACAGCTTCTTCCCCGACCTCGGTGCCGACATCCCGCCGGGCAAGGTCGACACGATCAAGACGGTGATAGTCAAGTCCGCGCAGAAGCAGACGCAGGACGTGGTCGACGGGCGGCTCGACTACACGCAGGACCCGCCGCCGGCTGACATGAAGCCCGAGATCAAGGCCAAGTACGCGGACCGCTACACCGAGATCACCACCGCTTCGACGTACTACTTCTTCATGAACACCCGGGTCCCGCCGTTCGACGACCCCAAGGTCCGCGAAGCTGTGAACTGGGGCGTGGACAAGCCCGGTCTCGCCCGCCTCTTCGCGGGCGAGGTGGCGCTCGGTTGCTCGTTCCTGCCGCCCGGTGTGCCCGGCTACGACGCCGATCTCGACACGGAGAACTGCCCGTGGGGCGATCCGGCGAGGCCACCGGACCTCGAGAAGGCCCGACAACTGATCGAGGAGTCGGGGCACGAGAGCGACGAGGTGACCGTGTGGGGCAACAACGACGACCCGACGGACAAGGTGACCGAGGCCTACGCCGACATGCTCAACCAGATCGGCCTGAAGGCGACGCCGAAGATCGTGGACGGCGGCGTCTACTTCGCAACGATCGGGAACGCGAAGACGGCGCCGCAGACCGGCTTCGCCAACTGGTTCCAGGACTTCCCGCACCCGAAGAACTTCTTCTTCCTCGTCGACGGGGCGTCGATCCAGCCGACCAACAACCAGAACTTTGGGAACGTGGACGACGCGGAGATCACGGAGGGCATCGCCGAGCTCAACCTGGAGCCCCAGATCACGGACGAGGTGGCCGACCGCTGGCGCGAACTGAACCGCAAGCTCGTGGAGCGGGCCTGGATCGTGCCCTATGGTCACCGCAAGCTGGCCACGTTCCTGTCCGAGCGGATGGACTTCGACAACTGCCGCCGCTTCCACCCCGTGTACTTCAACGACTACTTGAGCTGGTGTCTGAAGTAGGCGAAGGTGACGACGTCCAGGCCGCGCTGGACCGCCTGGAGCCCCTCGTAGGGGCATGGAGGACCAGGGGGTCGGTCCGCGCGACGGGGGGACAACCCGTCGCTGCGATCGACGCGATCGACACCTACGAGCGCGTTCCCGGCGGCGCCCTGCTGCACCTGGTCGATGCGCACGTGGGCGACCTGCGCGTCGAGGGCGCCGAGCTGATCGGGTACGTCCCGGAGCGCGGGCGCTACGCGACCCAGTACTTCGGCAACGACGGGCCGACCGGCTACGAGGCCGAGCTCGGCGAGGCCGACGGTCGCGTGACGTGGACGATGCGCAGCGAGCGGACGCGATTCACCGGGACCTTCAACGACGACGGAACGGTGATCACCGGCTTCTGGAAGCTGCTCGTGGACGGCTCGGGCTGGGAGAGGTGGATGGACATCACGCTTACGAAGGAGCGCCGGTGAGCGCTTCCGGGTTGTGCGAATAACCGCGCCGCCGCGGACGTTCCTGCTGCTGCCCGGCGCGGGCGGCGAATCGTGGTACTGGCACCTCGTCGCGCCCCACCTCCGCGCTCAGCGTCACGACGTGATCAGCCCGGACCTACCGGCGTCCGATGACGCTGCTGGGCTCACGGAATACGCCGAGGTCGTGCTGGAAGCGGCCGGCGGACGCACCGGCCTCGTGGTGGTCGCGCAATCGATGGCGGCCTTCTTCGCCCCGCTGCTCTGCGAGCGGGCGGACGTGCGACGGCTGATCCTCGTCGCGCCGATGATTCCGGCGCCCGGAGAGTCGCCTGAAGGATGGTGGACCAGCAGCGGGCAGCTCGCCGCGATGCGGGAGCAGGACGAGCGCGACGGCCGCGACCCCGACGCTCCGTTCGACGTGATGACGGCCTTCTTCCACGACGTGCCCAAGGAGGTCGTCGACGAGGCGCTCGCACGTGGCGAGCCGCGCCAGTCCGACACGCCCTTCGGCCAGTCGTGGCCGCTCGAGCGATGGCCGGCCATCCCGACGAGCGTGATCGCCGGGCGCCACGACCGCCTCTTCCCGCTCGACTTCATGCGCCGCTTGGCGCGCGACCGCCTGGGTCTCGACGTAGACGTCATCGATAGCGGCCACCTGCCCGCGTTGGCACGACCGGCCGAGCTGGCGGAGCAGCTCCAAGCCCACGCGGCACACGACGTGGCATAGGTGGTGGCGCTTAGCGAGTCCGAGCGCCTGCCCCGATGTGAGCGCGTGCCGGCGGGCGTAGCGTCGCCGCCACAACGACTCGTGGAGGTAGGCGGCCTTGTCCTCGCTCACTCGCTGGGTTCTCGCTCACAAGCGCCTCGTCGTCATCGGCTGGATCGTGTTGACGGTCGCGGGCGTCGCGGCCTCGGGCCCGGCGTCCGGGCGGCTCACCAACGACTCGTCGGTGCCCGACAAGGAGGGCTGGGAGACGACGGTCGACATCGCGAAGCGGTACGACGACAAGGGCGGTGACAGCAGCGACCCGCTGCTCCCCGTCGTGACACTGCCCAGGGGCACGACGGTGGACTCGCCGGGCGTGAGCTCCGAGCTCTCCGAGGTGGACGCGCGGATGTGGGAAGCGCTCCCCCGCTCGCGGATTGCGTCGTTCCCCTCCACCGGCAGCCGCGCCTTCGTCTCACGCGACGGGCGCACCGTCTTCGCGCTCGTGTATCCCCGGCTTGCGGCGAAGTCCGATTGGGGCGAGAACCCGGCGGCCGCGAAGGCCGCGGCCCGAGCGATGCGAGGGATCACGGTGGCCGGCCAGCCGGTGCGTGTGACCGGCTTCGACGCCCTGAGCCAGGACAGCGGCGACAGCGATGGTCCCGGCGTCCTGCTCGAGGCGCTCATAGGCGGCTTCGGTGCGCTGCTCGTCCTGATCTTCGTTTTCGCATCCGTGCTCGCGATCGTCCCGCTGCTGATCGCGTTCGTCGCGATCATGACCTCGTTCCTGCCCCTGCTGGCTCTGACCGAGGTGGCCGACGTCTCGCCGGTCGTGCAGTTCCTGATCGTCCTGATCGGCCTCGGCGTGGCCATCGACTACTCGCTGATCGTGGTGTCGCGCTGGCGCGAGGAGCGCACGCACGGCGCCCACGGCGAGGAGGCGGTGCAGCGAGCGATGGGCACGGCCGGGCGCGCGGTGGTCTTCAGCGGCATCACCGTCGCGATCGGCCTGCTCGCGCTGATCACGCTCCCGCTCCCCTTCCTCCGGTCGATGGGCTACGGCGGCATGTTGATCCCGCTCGTCTCCGTGCTCGCCGCGATCACGCTGCTCCCGGTGCTGCTGGCGAAGCTCGGCCCGCGGCTGGACTGGCCCCACCGTCGCACCGACGACAAGGCGAGCCGGGCCTGGACCCGCTGGGCGCAGGCGGTCGCGCGCCGGCGGTGGCTCGCGGCCGGCGGCGGCCTCCTGGTGATCCTCGCGCTGGCGCTCGCGGCAACGGGCATCCAACTGGGCAACAGCGACGCCGACACTGTCGCCCAGTCGGGCGACGCGAAGGAGGCGCTGGTCGCCCTCGAGGACGCCGGGATAGGCGAGGGCGCGCTTCTGCCCCACGAGGTCCTGGTCGAGGGCCCCAACGACCCCGAGCGGGTGGCCGCCGCGCTGAGTGCGGTCGACGGCGTGCACGGTGCCGTCGCTCCCATAGCGCCCGAGTGGCGCCGCCACGGCACGGCGCTCGTCGAGGCGATCCCCGTTCCCGACAGCGGGACCGACGAGGGCAAGAGGACGCTCGACGCCGTTCGCGCCACGGCCCATGCCACCGGACCGGGCGTGCGGGTCGGCGGGGCGACGGCGGCCAACGCCGACTTCATCGACTCGGTCTACGGCAGCTTCCCGCTGATGATCGCGCTGATCGCAATCACCACGTTCATCCTGCTCGCCCGCGCTTTCCGCTCGCTGCTGCTGCCGGCGAAGGCGATCCTGCTCAACATCCTGAGCGTTGGCGCCGCCTGGGGCGTGATGGTGCTGGTCTGGCAGAAGGGCTACGGATCCGAGCTGGTCTGGGGCATCCCGGCCACCGGCTCGATCCCGTCGTGGCTGCCGCTGATGGCGTTCGCCTTCCTGTTCGGCCTGTCGATGGACTACGAGGTCTTCATCCTGTCGCGCATGCGGGAGGAGTACGACCGCACCGGCAGCACCGACTTGGCAGTCGTCCGCGGCATCGGCCGTACCGGCCGCCTCGTCACCAGCGCGGCTCTGATCCTGTTCCTCGCGTTCATCGCGATGGCCGCGGGCCCCGGCACGGACCTCAAGATGTTCGCCACCGCCCTCGCCACCGGGATCCTGGTGGACGCGACCATCATCCGCGCGCTCATCGTCCCGGCGGTCGTGCTGCTGATGGGACGCTGGAACTGGTGGCTGCCGAGGCTGCCCGCGCGCGTGATGCGCGTCGAGCCTAGCCCGGCTCTCGAGCAGCGCTGAGGTGGGCGAGCACGGCCAGCACCCGGCGGTGGCCGTCCTCGCTCTGCGGGATGCCGAGCCCCTGCAGGACGTGCCGGACGTGGGCCTCGACCGTGCGCTCGCTCAGCACCAGCCGCTTGGCGATCCCGGCGTTGGTCAGCCCCTCCGCCATGAGGGCGAGGATCTCGCGCTCGCGATCCGACAGCTCGGCCAGCCCGTCGCCCGCGCCGGGTGAGATGAGGCGCCCGACAACCTCGGGATCCAGCGCCGAGCCCCCGCGGGCGACGCGCTCGGCGGCCGCGAGGAACTCCGCGACGTCGAGCACGCGGTCCTTGAGCATGTAGCCGAACCCGCCGAGCCGCACGAGCTCGACGACGTGCGACGTCTCGACGTGCTGGGAGAGCATCAGCACTCCGACGCCGGGATGCTCCTGCTTGATCTCGGCGGCCGCACGCGCCCCCTCGTCGGTGAACGTCGGCGGCATGCGGATATCGAGCACGACGAGGTCGGGCCGGTGGCCCCTCACCGCGGCCTCCATGTGACGCGCGTCCCCGAAGCTCGCGACGACCTCATGGCCGCCGTCGGCGAACAGCCTGGCGAGCCCCTCGCGCAGCAGCACCTGGTCTTCCGCGATCAGAACTCGCACGGGAGCTCCGCGGTGAGCGTCGTGCCGGACCCGCGCTCGCTGTCGATCCGCAGCGTTCCCCCGTGCGCACCGACCCGGTCGGCGAGGCCGCTCAGGCCGGAGCCGCCCCCGAGCGAAGCGCCCCCGATGCCGTCGTCCGACACGCGGACGACCAGGCTGCCGTTGCGGCGCTGGGCGCTGAGCGACACCCGCGACGCCTGCGCGTGCTTGGCGGCGTTCGTGAGCGCCTCGCACGCGACGAAGTACGCGGTCGCCTCGATGCCTACCGGCAGGCGCTCGGGGGTGGCATCTACCGAGACGGTTATCGGGACCCGGCTCGCGAGCTCCTCGAGAGCGGAACCGAGGCCGGCGTCGAGCTGCGAGGGCCGGAGCCCCCGGGCGAGCTCGCGCAGCTCCTGGATCGCGACCGCGATCTCCGCAAGCGCGGCCTCGAGCGTCTCGCCGGCCTCCGTGCCCGGGCCGAGCTCGTGTTGCGCGTGGCGCAGCGCCAGGCCGATGGACACGAGCCGCTGCTGCGCGCCGTCGTGAAGGTTGCGCTCGATGCGGCGGCGCTCCTCGTCGCCGGCCGCGACGAGCCGCCTACGCGACGCCGCCACCTCGTCGAGCTGCCTGCGCAGCTCCACGCGCAGGCGCACTATCTCGATCGCGAGGCCGGCGGCGTCGACGACTCGGCGCAGCAGGTCCGCTCGCTCCCCCGCCGGCGTGTCATGCAGGACCTCGGCAATCGGCATCCCGGCGCGCTCTATCGGCGTGCGCCGGCGCCGATCCTCCGGACCCGGCGCGACCGCCGCGCCGCGCACGTCCACGTAGCGCCCGCTCTCGGGGAGCGGGAAGCGGAGCTCGAGCCCGGGTTCGTCGAGCACGTCTCGGAGCACCGCCTGCACGTCCTCGGGCGGGACGCGCCCCGCGCGCACGTCCTCCAGGAACGAGGTCACCCGCCTGAGGGCGTCGTAGCGCGCACGGTGGAAGCGAAGATCGACCGCCTCCTGCACGCGCGCGCGCAGCGGGCGGAAGACGACCGCCACGGCGAGCGTGGCAGCGGCGGTGGCGGGGGCCGACCCGCTGCCGAGCGCCGTCCCGAGCAGCAGCGTGACGCCCGCGTACGTGATCGCGAGCAGCACGGTTAACGCGCCGTAGACGAGTGCGCGGTCGATCACGATGTCGATGTCGTAGAGCCTGTAGCGCAGGATCGCGATGCCCGCGGCCACCGGAATGGCGGTGAAGGCGAGTCCGATCACCGCCATGCGCTCCTGGAGGTGCCCCTCGGGCCAGATGAACCACGTGCCCATGTCGAGCACCACCACCACACCCACCGCGGTGGTCACGGCGAGCACCCACTTGAGCTGCTGGCGCTCCACGCCCTGCGAGCCACGCAGACGCCTGCGCACAGCGACGACGGCGAGGATGGCCGCCACCCAGGTGAGCGTCCAGGCGCCCATGTCCAGCGCGTCCAGCGCCCCGCGGCTGCCCGCGACGCCGAGCGGGTTCGAGAGGACGCTGAACGGGTCCTCGAGCCGGCCCCCCGCGAACAGGCGCGAGACCGGGAGCAGGACCGCGGCGAGCAGCAACATTCCCGCCACGGGCCGCCAGCGCCGCGACGGCAGCCGCCCGTCGGGCAGGAGGAGAAGCGAGAGCACGAGCAGCGGGGCGACCGGCTCGAGCGAGGACCACACCACGGCCGCCGTGCGAGCGAACGGCGCGTCCGCGGCGTAGAGGCCGTACTCCGCGTAGCTGTAGGTGAGGACACTGAGCGCGCTGAGCAGCCCGATCAGCGAGAACAGCCAGCCGATGCGATGGCCGGGCAGCCGGATGCCGATGACCGCACCGACGGTCCCGTAGGCCAGCGCCAGCACCAGGAATGCCGCTCCGGCCACCCCGCCGAACAGGTCAGCCGGCAGCGGCCTCCCCGGACCGAGCACGAGGAATACGGCCGCGGTCGCGGCCATGAGCATGGTCAGGCCCCAGCAGAGCGCGCTCGCGCGGCGCCCGTTCATCCTCCGATGTTCTCAGCGGTCGGACCGCCGTGGCAACAGTGGTGGCACTGATCGGGATCCAGCGCCAGCGCCGACGCGGCCGGGCCGCCGCCGCCCGTAGCGTCGGCGCCATGGGAGCCATACACACGATCCGGCGCGGCGCGACCTGGGTGCACCTCGGGCTCGCGCTGCTCGTGGCGGCGGGCGTCTTCGTCCAGGTGTACCTGATCGGCGCCTACATCTTCGGTGCCGGCTCCGAGGCGCTCGATGCGCACCGCTCGGTCGGCTTCACCGTCCACGCCTTCGAGGTGCTGATCCTGATCGCCGCGCTCGTGGCGTGGCTCCCGCGCGCGGTTCTGGCGCTGTCGCTGCTGATGGCGGCCGGTGGGACGGCGCAGCTCGCCCTGTCGGACGCTGAGAAGTGGACGGGAGCGCTGCACCCGCTCGGGGCGCTGTTCGTGCTCGTGCTCGCCGCAGAGCTCGTGCGCCGCGACGTGCGGGCCGTGCTCCCGCTCAGCCGGAGCCCACGAGCAGGAGCGTGAGGCTCGATTTCACGTCCGCGGCGTCCCTCCCCGGCGCGCCCGGCGCGCCGGCAGGACCAGCGTGCTCGACCGCCAGGAGTGTGTGCCATCGCTCACAGCGCACCGGCGTGGGGCGTGAGCATTTGCGCATGGACAGGTGGACCTCGACAGCTCGGGCCAAGACGACGCCCAACGGCCTGCTCGAGGTGCTCACCCATCCTCAGCGGATCAGGTCGTGGTCGCCCGTCGACTTCGAGCTCGATGACCTCGACACGCGCCGCCTCGTGGCCGGCAGCATGGCGCGGGTGACGGGCAAGGTGGCCGGTGTCCGCGTCGCGTTCGAGGTCGAGGTGCACCGCGCCGATCTCACTCGGCTGGAGCTCTCGGCCGACGGCCCGATCGGCCTAGATGTGCGCTACGACCTCGCGGAAGCGGGCAAATGCGCGGAGGTCACCGCGTCCGTCCGGGTCCGGCGCGGCCGCGGAATGACCGGACGGGTGGTGGCGGGCGCGGCCGCCTCGCTGCTGTCGGCCGGCGCCCTGGACGGCGCCGTCGGGCGGATCGCTCAGGTGGCCGAAGCCGCCTAAGGCGGACGCAGGCCTAGCGGAAGTCGTCAGCGCCCAGCAGATCCATGTCCAGCGCGGTGCCCAGGGCGTCCGCCTCGGCCGCCAGGGCCTCGCGCGCCACGCGCTCGGCGGCTTCGTTGATCTCCTGCATCCCCTCGCCGAGGTGGTTGTCGTACGCCGCCACCGCGGCGTTGCTCGCGATGACCTCACGCGAGACGCCGCAGGAGCCGCAGCGCAAACGCAGCCACCAGTCGGCGGGCCCCTGCTCGGACCAGGTGACCGGGCACACAAACGACTCGCCGCAGGCGCCGCACAGGTCCAGGCGCCCGGTGCTGGCCGCAAGGCGACGGCCGCGAGCACGGCGGAGCCGGCGTAGGAGGTGATCGAACATCATCGGGGCGAGTCCTGTTTTCGAAACCGGCGGGCCAGCGCCGGCGATCTGTCATCAGCGACCGTAAACGCCCGCCGCCCTGAACGCAAACTTGTTCAGGTCCGCACGACCGGGCCGTCGTGCAGACGACCCTCCGCCACCAGCTGGTGGACAGCCTGGATCGCGGCCGAGCCCTCGCCCACCGCGGAAGCGACTCGCTTGACGGCTCCGTGACGAACGTCGCCGACCGCGAAGATACCGGGCATGCTGGTCTCGAGCAGGTAGGGGCGGCGCTGGAGCGGCCAGCCGGCGTCGTCACCAACGTCGGCGCCCGTGAGGACGAACCCGCGCGAGTCGCGCGCAATCTCCGGCGGCAGCCACTCGGTCCGCGGCCGCGCGCCGATCATGAGGAAGAGCCCCTCGGCCTCGACCGTCTCGTCCTCGCCACCCGCCTCGCGGACCACCAGATGGCGGAGCCAGCCGTTGTCACCGCCGCCTCCCACGACCTCGCTGCGAAGCCGCACATCGACGTTCGGCGTCGCCTCGATCTGGCGCTCCAGGTAGTGCGACATCCCCGCCGCCAGCGAGCCCGACCGCACGACGAGCGTCACGCGGCGAGCGAAGCGGGCGAGGTGCAGGGCGGCCTGGCCGGCCGAGTTCGCGCCGCCCACGACATACACCTCGAGCCCCTTGAGCCCGTGCGCCTCCGAGGCGGGGCCGCCGTAGAAGACCCCGGCCCCGTTCAGGTCCTCGAGCTCGGGCACGCCGATGCGGCGATATGTCGCCCCCGTTGCCAGGACGACCGCGCCCGCGGACACCTGTCCGTGCTCGGACAGCGTCAGCCGGATCCGGCCGTTCACGCGCTCGAGCGCCTCGGCGCGCTCCATGAACGCGAAGTTCGCGCCGAGCACCCAGGCCTGCTCGTAGGCCTGCTCGGAGAGCCGCGCCCCGCTCACCCCGCGCGGGAAGCCGAGGTAGTTGCGGATCAGGGAGCTGAGCGTCGCCTGCCCGCCGATCCCGCCTTCGTCGACCACCAGCGTGCTGAATCCCTCGGAGGCCCCGTACACGGCCGCCGACAGCCCGGCCGGACCGGCGCCCACGATCACCACGTCGTAGTTGCCCCCACTCGGGTCGACCCCGGCGCCCGACGCACCGGCGATCTCAGCGTCGGTGGGGTCTGACAGGACCTCGCCGGTGGGGAGCACGATCAGCGGCAGGGCGTGGTCGCCATCGACGCCGGCGAGCACGTCCCGGCCCCGGTCGGAGTCCGCCAAGCAGAAGGCATGCGGGATGGCGCAGCGCTCGAGCGCGTCGCGGATCTCGTACGCGCGGCCGGACCACGACTCCCCGACCACGTGAATCGTGTGCGGGGCGATCTTCTGCGAATGCGACCACTCGAGCAGGAAGCCCGAGACCGCCTGGTGGAACACCTCGTCGGGGCGGCCCGACGGTCTCAGCACGTAGTAGTCGATCCGGCCGTGCGCCATCGCGTCGTGGATCGCCTCGCCGGTCGGGCGGTCGCCCCAGCCGCCCCATTCGATCAGCAGCCCGCGCTTGGCGTGCGGATGGAGCTGGTGCACGCGGCCGAGCAGCTCGGCCCCCGTCATCCCCGCGGACCACTGACCCGCTAGGACGAGAGCGACCGGCACATCGTCGGCTCTGAGCCGCTCCAAAGTGCTGACAGCGTCAGCGCACGACGACTCGGTCAGAACGGTGTAGTCGCGCGAGTAGCGCTCGCGCAGCTCCTCCTCGACCGCCCCAAGCTTCTCGGGGTCGTCGTCGACTGCAAGGAGCACCGGGAGGGCCATGCTTCGACTTTAGTCGGCTACTCGTAGACGACCAGATCGGGCTGCGGCCGCAGCCGGAGCACCCGCTTCGGGCTCATCAGGTTCAGGTCCTCGTGGTAGAAGAGCTTGAAGCCGTTGTAGCGGCGGCGCAGGTCGCGGGTGAACTCGCGGTACTTCGAGATCTTGTTGGGCTGGTCGCCGAAGCCGTCGACGTTGACGACCAGCGCCACGCCGGGGTTGCGCTCGAGCTGGTCCTCGTTCTCGATCATCTCGCGTGTGAAGCGGTGCACGACGAGCAGCTTCTGGGGAAGGTCGTTCTCGCGCACCAGGTCCGACAGGTAGCGCGACACCTCGTTGACCGTTGCGGCGTCGGTCGAGCCGATCTCCTGCGCGGGCAGCAGCGGCGGCTTCATGCTCCACTCCGGGTCGAGCGCCAACCCCACGTCGGGCTCCTTCAGCCAGCGCTCGAGCGCCTTCGCCTCCTGCAGGAACGGCGCGTAGCCCGGCTGGATGTCGAGGAGCAGCAGCATCCTGTGGGCGCGCGCCACGCGCAGGTAGCGGCGGATGGTCGAGTCGTCCTGGCGCATCGAGTGGTCGCCGCCGTCGCCTGCCTCGCTAGTCACGATCGCGGCGATCAGCTCCATCGCCGGGAGCACGGGACGGCGCGGGCGCGCGTACGGCTTCGCCTGCCGCTCGAGCCGCCGGGCGGCGAGCCGCGGCGGGCCGATGCCGAGGATGCCGAGCTCGTCGTCCTGCGGCGCCCCGTAGTACGCGACCACCCGGAAGTCGGGCAGGATCGTGCGCCCGCCGCGCGGCAGGCTGGGCGGCTTCGGCGGCGCCTCGGCCTCGCTGTCCCCGCCCCCGTCGCCGCCGAAGGCGAGCATCCCGCCGGCGACGAGCAGGGCGACCACGAGCCCGGCCACGCCCGCCGCGACCAGCCGGCGCCGCCGGTACACACGGCGCCGCGCCTCCTCGCGCCGGCGCCGCAGCGCCTCGTCCTCCATTCCGGGAAGTGTGCCGAAGTTCGGCTAGCGGGTGGGGAGCGGGACAAACCGCGCCAGCGCTAGCGCAGCTCCAGCACGACCTTGCCGGTGGCGCCGCGCTCGTCGATCAGCCTGAGCGCCTCGCTCGCCTGCTCGAGCGGGAAGCGGGCGCCCACGATCGGGCGGACGAATCCCTCGTCCACCAGCCGGTTCACGGCCTCGCCGATCTCGCGGTTCACGTCGCGCTTGCCCATCACGAACGCGCCCCACCCCGCGCCCACGATCTCGGTGTTGTTGAGGAGCAGCCGGTTGACTCGCACCTCGGGGATGGAGCCGCCCGTGAAGCCCACGACCACCAGCCGGCCGTTCTCGCGCAGGGAGCGGAGGCTGTCGGTGAAGCGGTCGCCGCCGACGGGGTCGATGACGACGTCCACCCCGCCGCCCGACAGCTCCTTCGCCTCGTCCTTCCAGGCGCCGTCCGAGCGCACGACCTCGTCGGCGCCCGCCTGGCGCGCGATCCGCTCCTTGTCGTCGCTCGAAACGACCGCGATGGTGCGGGCGCCGAGCCCCTTCGCCACCTGGAGCGTGGCGGTACCGACCCCGCCGGCGGCGCCGTGCACGAGCACGGTCTCGCCCTCGCTGAGCCGGCCGCGCTGCTTCAGCGAGAAGTAGGCGGTGTGGTAGTTGAGGACCAGGCCGGAGCCCTGGGCATAGTCGAGCTCGTCGGAGAGCTTGAAGGTGAGGAAGTCCGGCGCGACCGCGACCTCCGCCCAGGCGCCGAGGAGGCAGCAGCCGGCCACCCGGTCGCCCTCCACGAGGCCCGAGCCCTCGGGCGCGCTCCGCACGAAACCGGCCACCTCGCTCCCCGGCACGAACGGCAGGTCGGGCTTGATCTGGTACTGCCCGCGCGTCTGGAGCACTTCGGGGAAGGAGACGCCCGCAGCGTGCACGTCGATCAGCACGCCGCTGCCCGGCGTGAGCGGGTGCGACGGCTCCGGCTCGGGGAGGTCCACCTCCTTGAGGGCGGAGTCCGGCCCGCTCAGGTCGGTGATCTGGACGGCGCGCATGGCGCGGGAACGTATCTCAGCTGCCGAGGCTGTGCCAGAGATGCATGACGGCGTAGGAGCGCCACGGACGCCAGCGATCCGGGTCCGGATCGTTCAGCCCCTTCAGAGCGCGCACCAGCGCAACGTCTCCGCGCGGGAACGCATCGCGGTCGCCAAGCGCGCGCATCGCTATGTACGAGACGGTCCACGGCCCGACCCCCGGTATCGCCAGGAGTCGCGAACGAGTCTCTTCCAGGTCGACATCCGGCTCCAGCCGAAGGTCCCCCGCCGCGACCAACCTGGCCAGCTCCACCAGCGCCGCGCCCCGTGCGCGCGGAAATGGAAATCCGGCTGGGTCGCTGTCGGCGAGCAGTTCTGGAGTGGGCCACCCTCCGAAGCCAGCGACCAGCCGGCCCAGGACGGTGCGCGCGCCCGCCACCGACACCTGCTGCCCGACGATCGCCCTGACCGCCATCTCGAACCCGTCCACGGCACCCGGCACGCGCATTCCGGGCCGGGCGCGCACCAGCGGGCGGAGCAACGGATCGGCGCCGAGCACCTCCGCGATCGCGGCCGGGGCGGCGTCCACGTCGAACAGGCGGCGCGCCCGCGCGAGCGCGTCTTCCGAGTCGGCCGCATCCTCGAGATCGAGCTCCACGCGCACGCCCGACGTCTCCGGTCTCACAGAGAGGACCCCACGGCCGTTCTTCAGGGAGACACTGCGACGATAGGACCCGCTCTTGACCTCCTCCACGCCAGCCACCGCCCTCGCCTCCAGGAACCCGAGCACCGACGCGCCGTCGAACGGCTCGGCTGCCTGGATCCATACGGTCGACTCGCCCATCGGAACACTCCTACTCGAACGGAACGCCGACGGGCTGACCGGTGTGAGGTTCCGGGCCGAGGACGCCGCAGCCGCGGTCTCGACCGACCCGCTCCTGCTCGAGGCCGGGAAGCAGCTGCGTGCCTACTTCGCCGGCGAGCTGCGCATGTTCGACCTGCCGCTCGCACCGAACGGCACCGCGTTCCAGCGGGCCGTCTGGGACGCCGTATCCGCGGTTCCGTACGGGAGCACCGCGACCTACTCCGAGATCGCCGCGGCGGTCGGGCGTCCGGCCGCGTGCCGCGCCGTCGGCGCCGCCAACGGCCGCAACCCGATCCCGGTGATCGTCCCGTGCCATCGCGTGATCGGTGCCACGGGCGCGCTCACCGGCTACGGCGGCGGCCTCGACCGGAAACACTCCCTACTCGACTTGGAAGCCGCGGCGGGTTAGGGTCCGCTTCCATGGACGAGAGCGAGCTGCAGGCTATTCCGCTGTTCGAGTCCCTCCCGCGCGATGCGCGCCGTGTGGTCGCCCAGCACGCGGAAGAGATCGACGTCGACGAAGGCACCGACCTCGTGCGCCAGGGCGAGTTCGCCTACGAGTTCTTCATCATCGAGTCGGGCGGCGCCGAGGTCCTGCGCGACGGCGAGCACCTCGCCGACCTGGGCCCCGGCGACTTCCTCGGTGAGATGGGGATCGTCGAGAAGACGGTGCGCAACGCGACGGTCACCACGACTACCGGCTCGAAGGTGATCGTCATGACCGAGCAGGCCTTCCGCTCGATGTCGCGCAGCAACCCCGACATAGCCAGCCGTATCCAGGCCGCCGTCGAGGAACGCTGCCGCGCCCTCGTAGCCTGAGAGGGCATGGGCCGCCGTTCCCGCAGGCGCGGGCAGCGCGAGAGCGCGCCTGCCTCCACGACCGAGTACCGCGATGCCGAGGGCAACGTGCTGACGCTGCGCGACTCCCTCAGCGCCGGGACGCTCCGCCAGCTCGAGGAGCTGGACTCGAAGCCCGCCGCGTCGGCGGAGGACCGCTGGCAGCGCCGCGTGGAGCTTCTGTTCGAGCGGCTGGCCGTGAGCTGGGAGATCGCGGGGCTCCCGCTCAGCTCGCAGAAGGAGCTGCTCGGCCGCTACCGGATGGCGAGCGGCGACGAGCGCCGCTGGGTGCGCGAGACGCTCACCGAGCACCTCGCCGGCCGCCACCCCGACGTCACGGTTTGAACCAGGGCGTCCTGAGCCAGCGCGCCAGCGTGTAGTAGCTCGGACGGGGCCTGCCGTCCTGGCGGATCAGCGCGGCGTCGAAGCGGTTCAGGCCGTACAGGTCCTGGCGCCAGTGGTACACGTAGAGGCGCTGGATCTTCCTCCGATACGCGCGCGCCAGCCGCAGCACGCGGCTAAGCGCGATGCTCGCGCGCCTCTCGCTGTACGGGAACAGCGTGTGGCCGTCCGGAAGCACGAACTTCACGATCCCGCCCGTCTCGGTGAGCCAGATCTTCCCCGGCACCGTGCGCGCGAGCAGCTTCGTTCCGCCGTACCGCTGGCCGCGCCGCGGGTTGCTGTCGCGGTAGTTGTGGAGGCCCCACAGCCGCGGCCCCCGCGCGACGGTCCGGAAGCGGGTGATCCAGCGCACCATGTTCCGGTCGTCGATCACGTCGGCCGCCACGATCCGGCAGCCGCGGCAGCGCTTCTTGACTATGTTGAAGTAGCGCGCCGCCTGCTCCGGATACCGGAACGTCGGCTGGCTGCGGTGGTTCTCCTCGTTCCAGACGCTCAGCGTGCGGATCCAGGGCCAGCGCGCACGGAAGGCGCGGAAGGCGCGGTCGAACTGCGCCGAGGTGGGGAGCTTGCACGGGCGCGCCGGACAGCGCGATCCGGCGGCCGCCCCGAAGCCCACGAGCGGCTCGATCCCGGCGGCCTGCGCGCCGGCGAGGTACTCGTCGAGCCACGCGCGGTCGCCCTTCGACCGGGCCACGTTCCACGGGGTGACCACGCGAATGCGCTTCAGGCCGAGCGCCTGGAAGTAGTGGTCGTTGAAGATGTTCCAGCTCTGGTCGCCGAGTCCGACCGTCACGGGAGCGGCGGATGCGCCGGCCGGGAGGACGGCGACCGCCATGGTCAAGAGAATTGCGGTGAGGGCGAGCGTGCGAGTCATGAGGGTCACGTGAGGATGCTTCGGCGAGCGGCGGAAAGGCTTTAGTGGTCTTCCCGACGATCGAGTTCGCCGCGTTCTTTGCGGTGGTGTTCGTCGTCTCGTGGCTGCTCCAGCCGCGGCCGAGCGCCTGGCGGCCCTTCATCCTGGCAGCCTCGTACTTCTTCTACGGGTGGGTGGACTGGCGCTGGGTGCTGCTACTGGCCGCCTCCAGCGTAGTCAACACGTTCGCCTCGCAGGTGATCGCGCGGAGCCCGTCGGCGGCCATGCGCAAGCGGGCGCTGATCGGGGCGATCGTGTTCGACCTCGGCCTCCTGTGCGTCTTCAAGTACCTCGGCTTCTTCGTGACGCAGATGGACGACGCGCTCGACTCCATCGGCCTCGGGTCGCCGCTGCCGCTGGTGCAGATCGTGCTGCCGATCGGCATCTCGTTCTTCACCTTCCAGGCGATCTCGTACGTGGTGGACGTGTACCGCGGCGAGACCAGGGCCGCCTCGCTCGTGGACGTGGCGATCCTCCAGGCCTTCTTCCCGCACATCGTGGCGGGGCCGATCGTGCGCGCGAACGAGCTGCTCCCCCAGCTCCGCACGCCGCGTGACCCGCGGGAGGTGCTCGCGGGGCCGGCGATCTTCCTGATCGTCGGCGGCCTCGTGAAGAAGACCGTGATCGCCGACGAGCTCGCGCGCCGGATAGTGGACCCGGTCTACAGCGAGCCGAGCGCGCACTCGGGCGCCGAGGTGCTGCTCGCGTTCTACGGCTTCGCGGCCCAGATCTACTGCGACTTCTCGGGCTACACGGACATGGCGATCGGGCTGGCGCTGCTGCTCGGCTATCAGCTGCCGCAGAACTTCAACCGCCCCTACCTCGCGCTCTCGCTCCAGGACTTCTGGCGGCGCTGGCACATGACGCTGTCGCGCTGGCTGCGCGACTACCTCTACATCCCGCTTGGCGGCAACCGGAAGGGCCGTGCGAGGACGTACCGCAACATCATGATCACGATGCTGCTGGGCGGGCTGTGGCACGGCGCGTCGTGGACCTTCGCGCTGTGGGGCGGGATCCACGGCACCGCGCTGTCCGCCGAGCGGTTCGCGCGCGAGCGCTACCCCGGCTTCCGGCTGCCGGTGTGGGTGGCCTGGCTCGTCACGTTCCACGTGGTCTGTGTCGCGTGGGTGTTCTTCAGGGCGCCCGACCTCCACACGGCGTTCAGCGTCCTGGGCGGGCTGGGCCTCGGCGGGGCGTCGCCGCTCGTGACGCTGCCGCTGGTGTTCCTCGTGATCGTCGCCGTGGCGATCCAGGCGCTGCCGCGCGAGTGGTGGCGCGATGCGGAGGCGTGGCTCGTGGCGCGGCCCGTGGCGGTCCAGGGGATCGCGGTGGGCGCGGTGATCGTCGCGGCCGACGCCGCGGTGGGACAGCAGGGCGTGGCCCCGTTCATCTACTACCAGTTCTGACCGTGGAGCCGAGCACCGAAAAGAAACTCACGATGCCGGCGGGCCGGGTGCTCGGGGTGATGCTGATCGCGCTCGCGATCGCCGCGCTGTTCAACTCCGAGGCGCTCGTGCGCGCGGGCGAGGGCATGAAGCCGGGCACGACGCGCGACATCGTCCTGTCCGTTGGCCGCCCGCTCGACGACGTGGCGGGCGCGATCGGCTTCCACCTCCCGCGCAAGGGGCTCGACCTCGCGTTCGGGCAGGAGCCGAAGACCGCCGCCGGCACGGAGCTCGAGCGCGGATCGAACGCGATCCTGCGCCAGAACCGCAAGAAGGACGTGCGCCAGAGCTTCGTCCAGCCCACTCGCGCGCGCCCGCTGAGGGTGCTCGTGACGGGCGACTCGCAGGCGGAGTTCCTGGGCCAGCGCCTGATCGACCAGGCGCCGAGCGGGCTCCTGGACGTGACGACGGTCGCGCGCAACGGCACCGGTCTGACGAACCCGGCGTTCTTCAACTGGGAGATCAACGCGCGCCAGGAGGTGGCGACGCGCGATCTCGACGCCGTGGTGATGGCGATCGGCGACAACGACGGCTTCAACGTCCAGACGCCCGACGGCTCGCTCTACGACCCGGGCGACCCCGGCTGGGAGACGGAGTTCGCCCGCCGGGTGGCGGTCGTGAGCTCGGTGCTCGCGTCGGGCGACAGGCGGCCGGTGTACTGGGTGCCGCCTCCCACCGCCCGGGATCCCGAGTTCAACCGGATCTATCGGATCCAGAATCGCGCCGTCGAGCGGGCCACGCGCGCCGTCCCGGCGCTCCGGTACGTGGACGTGTACTCCACTCTCAGCCGTGGTCGCTACAGCGACGAGCTCCGAATCGACGGGAAGCACGTGCTCGCCCGGCAGTCCGACGGCATCCACTTCACGCGTGAGGGCGCCGTCGCGCCCGCGCGTCTTATCCTCGACGCCATGGCAGAGGACTTCCCCGCCCTGCGGCGGCGATGAGGCGCGCCCTGATCCTGGCGGTCTCGGCCACCCTGCTGGCCGCGGCGCCTGCACTTGGGGCGGAGCGCTCCCTGCTCGTCGTGGGCGACTCGCTCGCGGAGGGCACGCGGCCGTACATCCCGACGGAGCTGCCCGGCTGGCGGGTGCGGCAGTCCACCAAGGTGAGCCGGCACGCCTCCGACGGCGACGACGTGATGCGCCGCTACGGCGACCGGCTGCCGCGCGTGATCCACGCGAGCCTCGGCACGAACGACGACCCGCGCGACGTGGACGGCTTCCGCGCCGCGATCGGCACAGTGATGAGAGTGGCCGGCGCCGACCGCTGCGTGGTGTGGGCGAACATCGTGCGCCCGCCGTACGCCGGAGTGAGCTACCGCGGCTACAACCGTGCCCTCGCTGACGAGGACGCGCGCCACGACAACCTGCTCGTCCTGAACTGGAAGCGCATGCTGCACCGCCATCCCGAGTGGCTGGCGGACGACGGCGTGCACGTGTCCGCCGACGGCTACGCGGCGCGCGCCCGGGCGACGGCGCGGCTCGTGCGCCGCTGCGGCTGATGCCCGCCCGGATCTACCCGAGGACCGTCTTACCCCGCCCGGGCAGACACCGCGATGCTGCGGCACAAGCGCATCCCCCATCGCGCCGTGCGTCCCGGCACTCGACATCGACGGCCACAAGATCCAGGGCAGCAGCGACATCGTGCGCTATCTGGACACGGTCGTCCCGGATCCTCCGCTCTTCCCAGCGGACCCCGCAGACTTCCAGGTCCTGTCCGGAGTGCGTGTCCTGCTCGAGTTCGTAGACCTCGGCGAGCTCGTCGAGGGCGGGCCGGGCGCCGCCGCGGCCCGGCGGCTGTTTCCGAAGTGGATCGGCCTGGTCCCGCGCGGGCTTCCGGCGCTCAGTTGAGCGACGGGTCGGCCGGCATCGTCGCCATCAGCCGGTAGCGGCCGCCCTTGCGTCCGAGCGCCTCGGACCAGATGTCGCCGGACCGGAACGGATCCTCGGCGTCGGCCTTCTGGACGATCCAGGCCTCGCTGTCGAGCTCGGCGTCGAGCTGGCCGGGCGCCCAGCCTGCATAGCCCGCGAACACGCGCAGCCGGCGGAGCGAGTCGTTCGCCCCGTCGGGGTCGAGTGTCCCGAGCGAGCCGACCACGCGGGTGCCCGCCTCGTCGGGCTGCTCGAAGTCGCCCAGCGCGACCACCGCCTCGGGCGCGACAGGGCCACCGAGATACACCACGTCCTCGTCGCCCGCGAGCTCCGCCAGCGCGGGCACGGCGTCCACCACGAGCGTCTCCGTCTCGCGGCCGAGCACGACGCCCATGGCGCCATCCGGCGTGTGCTCCAGCACGAGCACGACGGTGCGGCGGAAGTAGTCGAACAGCGACGGGGCCGCGATGAGGAGGTGTCCACGCAAGCTGTCCGGCACAGGAATAGATTCT
>Ga0126306_10000295_pt1 | contig 21370 bp, 17 predicted proteins | sample Plot27_FD_92592 | JGI IMG/M metagenome (GOLD analysis project Ga0126306, IMG submission 92592) | Serpentine soil microbial communities from UC McLaughlin Reserve, CA, USA - Plot27 | ecosystem: Environmental > Terrestrial > Soil > Grasslands | place: USA: UC McLaughlin Reserve, Lake County... | reverse complement strand
GTGGGGGCTGCAGTAACCTTGAGCGCCTTGCGAGCGAAGTCGGGAAGCGCCGATTAAGGTGACTACCATTTCCGCCGCAACTCCCTACCTCAGGAGCGGCGGAATGAATCAGGCATCGGTATACCGCGAGGTACAGGAGGTATTCGGACCTGAGCCTGCCCGCGCTCCACCGCACATCAAGTTGTTACGAACACAGGGTTACTCTCACTCAGCGTGCTCACGAGAGGTCTCCCTGACGACCCTGCGTAGTTGCCCGCCGACGTCTTCGCCGACCACGCCGCCGTGATAGCAGACGATGGTCTCCACCTCCAGCTCCGCCAGCCTCCTTACGGACCGCGCAGCCTCGCCCACGTCCAGGGTGAACGGCGGGTTTGGGCCGTTCAGATTCCCATCCTCCGCCGTAAGCGCGTCTCCCGCTACCAAGACCTTCGGTCGCTCCAGATAAAGGCTCGTGTGACCCGGCGTGTGTCCCGGCGTGAAGATCACGCGAGTCCCGCTCGCCAAATCGAGGCGCTCGCCGTCCTCCAGGTACTCGTCCACCCCGACTGGTTCGAGGCGCTCCAGGACCTCCCGCATCTGCAGCCTTTGCTCTAGCATCTTGGGCGTAAACTTGAGTGGCCTTACGCTTCCCTCTATGTGGGGTGCGTCGGCCGGATGCGCCAGCACCTTTGCGCCGCTCTGGCGCACGAGGGCGGCCCCCGAACCGACGTGGTCGAGGTCCTGGTGGGTGAAGATTATGCGCCTCAGGTCCCGCGCTTCTATGCCGGCCTCGGCTATGGCGGTGCCGATCGCCTCAGCCTGACCCGGCAAGCCGGCGTCGACGAGCGTGTTGCCGTTCTCCTCGTCCAGAATCAAGGTTAGGTTGAGGAAGCCGTCGGCCCCCTGCGAACCCCGCGGTATGGGCAGGACGTACACCCCTTCAGCGATCTTCATCGTTCACCCCTCAGGCCGTTCCTCAAATTGCAGGTACTCGACATACTACCCCGCCCTGGTGGTATCCACCCACGCGGACGGCCTGAATTTGATCCGAGATGCCTCCTTCGTCTACGAAGGAGGGGAGTGGAGCACCACCTTACCGAGGAGGAGCAGATCTTCAGGCCGGATCTCCCCTACGAGGACTTCGTCGCCGCCCAACAGTAGCCTGCGCGTAGGTCGCACGGTAGCGTCGTCAAAGCTCGATAATGGCGCTGGATAAAACGCCAGTGATTTGTCGACCAATTTCGTGAAGATTTATAAAAGTATGGTATTTTGCAAATCGTACAAACGGCTTGTTTATGGGATTCATGAAATGAGAAGGAGACTTAGGGGGACTTAGGGAGAGTCTTGCAAGGGGTTGGCGCACGACGTAGCGAGGGGAGATGGTCGGCCATTCAGGCCATCGAATTGGATGGAGGGAGGCAACGAGCCGCTCTCTGCGAGGCGTGCGCAAGGATGGCGTTCAAGTGTCTCGAGGACCAGGAAGGTAGGGGAAGATCCGTAGTGGGGGTACGGAAGCAACTTTGGCAAACCTGCTTCCACACAATGACTGGAGATACCTGCCCGAGCGCTGATCGGCCGTAGTCCCGTTGCGAGTAGGGGCTACGGCATCGAGTCCTACTAGATCACGTGCTGCATTCTGGGTTGCATCTGCATAGCCGCTAGCCTACATTGCCTTAGTAGAAGATTCGCCTAAGAGGCCGCTTGCAATAGGGAGGGAGAACTAAATTGTCTGAACTGCCGCCTCCGGTCACCGAATCACAATTCCGTGACCTGGAGGGTGCCACCAAAGACCAAGTAAAGAAACGAGCCACGCCCTTCGTCAGAGATCTTCACGCCTTCTTGAACGAAGGATCTTGCCTTGGCGACATCCAGCGCATCCGTCGCAGATGGAAACCCCAAATCAGGAGTAGTCTAGCCTTTGAAGGGGACGACTTTCCCACAGAGCGTGAGCACTGGTACACGTACAACACCGGTGGCCGCAACGAGGCGCAGTTCAATATCGGTCTCTTTCCAGACTATCTCCGGTTTGGACTTGGGTTCGAGTTCACGAAGAAAGTGTATGGCGAGCCGGAGAGTGTCGGTCCGGTGTTTGGGCAATTCTGCGATATTTTGAGGCAACATCGACAAGCTTTCGATCGGTTCGCGCAAGACAACTCGTTCTGGGTCGAGTGGCTCCCTGAGGGTAAGACGGGCCGGATCAACCTCGGGCACGTCCGGACGCATGACGTATCGAAATGGCTGCTCCATCCTAAGGTGTCCGACTGGATCTTCGTCGGAAGGCTACTGTACCGGAAGGATGACGCAAATACCCTTAAGGACCCTACTCGGCTCAAGCAGGCTATGGAATCAGTGTTCGTAGACCTCAAACCCCTCTGGGAGCAAGCCCAGCTGAAGGCGACGCAGACCCCTTGATTGCTCTTCTTGCGCTACTCGAGACGTAGACCGCTGGCAGAATACCGACGGCACGGCAACGCAGTAGTCGCGCGGCACGATCAGTCGTCTTGAGCCGCCACGGCTGTTGGAAATAGCTACCGACATCCACGGGCTGCTGCGCTAGGAAGTGCGCAAGGAGTGCTACAGGTTCCTACAACCAGTGGATCGTAGCCATCTAAATCAACGGATTGTTTGAACAATGCAGGTAACGCTTCCGCAACGCGAAGCACAAGGCGACGAGCTAAGAGCAGGTGAGGAAGAATGTGGGCCCTCCCCACCCGCGCCGACTGCTTCGGAAAGTAGCTACGATCCACGGGTGTTCGATCTTAGTCCGTCGATGTGACCCACAAGGCGACCATAATGGATAGCTCTCGGGCGGAGATGTTGGGGTTTCCAAAGAGATTGGGCTTCTCCCAGCGCGGACTCTCTATCGTCCAGTAGGTCATAGAGCGCTGCTCGACCTTGCCGCTCTCGCGCGATGTATAAGCGTAAGGGTGCTTCTCTTTGCTCACCTTGATCCTCCACTCCTTAAGGACGCGGGAACACCTCTTCATCTGCCTGTGGAAGGTTATGTAGTCCTCGCGGCTCGATGGGTAAATCAGATCATTACTTTCGAACAGAGTGTAGACCTCGTACCGGTGTTCTTCTCTAGGACGGAAGCAGTTGGCGAAGGGTATGGGTACGCCGTTGAGGCCGCCCGGATCGTGCTTCTGCAGCTTCTTGAGCAGCTCGGCGGTGGTGCCCGTCCACCTACGGGTCTTCTTGAAGTGCCCGTCCTTGCCCGTGAACATGAGGATGGCCAACGCCAGTGTGTCCCTGCGGGCGAGGAGCCGGCACATGGCCTGCCAGTAGTCGGGACGGCGGGCAGCGTCGTCCCTGAAGAGAAGTATCGGTGCCTCTGGTCCCCAACCTGGCGCGTCGAAACCTTCGAGGTCTTCTTCAGAGAGGTCCGCATTGTACCAGTACCAGAACTCTAGTCTTCGTGCGATGAAACCGTCGACGGCTATATCTTGGTACACCTTGAGTCGCTCGGCGCTAGAAGGGAAGTCAGGGGACGAAGCAACCTCTTTACCGACCCGCATACGTAGCTCCTCGAAGAAGCGCTCCTCGGTGCCAACCCACGAGCCGGTCCACTTGACCATGGCCTCCAGGGCGCGCGCCCAGGGCTCGTCCATCACCTTCTCAAGCCACTGGTCGTAGCCTACGGGGTAGAAGGGGTGGTCCGGGTCGCACTCTGGCATCTCGTCGATCGCGCTTCTCCACGTCACGTCGTTACCTCCTTGTTCGTTGTGTTGCCTGGTGTGTGTAAGGTGGGGGTGGGGCCGCGGCCCCACCCCCACGAAGTCGGCTTGTTTGCGGGGTTCGTGCGAGGGGAGGTGGGGGTTAACCTAATTGTGCAAACATTCGAGCGAGAGCAGAGCCCCGCCCTGTGGTGTCCGGCGAAGCCCCTTCTTGCACTTTGCGTGTTTGTCGCGCAACCCCCACCTCTACCACCTCGTAGGGCGTTTGTCGCGTATTTACGGGGATTCGGGGCAGGAAGACCTCCACCCCAACCCCCGCCTCTTGACCACCTAACTCCCACCTACCAGCTCCTGGAGGAGTCCTTGTGGCCGGCGATCCAACCCGGATCGACCTCGATGCCGGTGTAGAAGGCGCGACCGCCTAGCACCCTCTTCCCGAAGCCTAGTCTGCGCCACTCCTTGGCGACGGCGGTCGAGGACATGGGTTTGTGCCCGTTGTCCAGGCACCACGTCTTGTACCAGTCGTAGAGCACCTTCGCCTGCGTCTCGCACCTTTCGACGTCGGAGACGATGCACGCATCTTCGACGAACATGGCCGGCACGTCGCTTGTCTTTCGGAACTCGTCTGTGGCCTCTCGGACCGCTTCGGGGATCTCGAAGTACCCACGTGCTCTTAGCCTGCGCAAACCCGCCAAGCCCCACACGAGGATCCCCGGACCTTCTTCTTTTATAGCCTCTTTGACTGCAGGGTTAGGCGGGACCTGTAGCCTGGGGAAGGGCACCACCTTGACGCGCCGAAAGAGGCCGGAGCCGGCGTCCTTTACCCTGGGCAGATCGTTCATTGCCCAAAGTACCTTCGCCCTGGGGATCACGGTGTGGGCGGGCTTGTACTTCTGTTCGACCTTGATCGCCTCGCCGCTTATGATGGAGTTGAGCACGTCGGTGGACTTGATGTAGTCGGACGGTTGCTCCGCCGCCACGACGAGCGTTTTGCCGGGCAAATCGGCCAGGGCGAACTGGCTGCGCTGGATGTCGGCGAGCCCTAAGAGCCCAGCGCGCGGACCAAGAGCGGACCGGACGCCCTCTATGAAGGTGCTCTTGCCCGACCCCGGAGGACCGTAGAGCCACACGGCCGTCTCGAGGGAGGTGTCGGTGGTCAGCGAGAGCCCGATGAACTCCTGCAGGAAGGGTGAGGCTTCCGGGACGGTGGACGCGAGGAATTCGTGGAAAGCAGGTGCGTGGGCCTCGGAGTCGAAGTCGTAGGGCACGGCGCCTAGGAGGTAGTCCTCGGGGCGATGCTCCCTCAGGGTCACGCTCGAGATCTCGAGCGTGCCGTTTTGGCACACGAGGACGTCGGTGTTGGCATCCCATACCTCGTCGGGTACGAACACCCTCGCCCGCGCGAGTTTCTCGACGCTGGCGCGCATGCCGGCCGTGGGCCTTATCTTCTCGACTTTGGCGTCTTCGAGGACGCCGTCTATCTCCAGGTTGACGATCTCTTGGTGGACGGGCATCCAGTAGCCCCCAGAGTAGCGGCGCCACTCGCTCTGGCCGTAGGCCGTGGGGCTCTCGCGACTCTCGATCCACCGGTCGCGGAGCTCGTCCTCGGTGGGCCTCTCGCCGCTCGCACTGCCGCTACCGTCGGCGCTCATTGTGTCGCCGCTGCGCCATGCCCACCACCCGGCCAGCAATGGAACGAGTCCAGGAGCCATCTCCTCCAGGGTTGTCCCACCTGTTACCTGCTCGCCCGAGGAGATCTTCCTCGCCGTGTCGCGCACGATCCGCTCTACGTCCTCGAGGGCCTCGCGGGAGTCGGCTCCGGCAGCGTGCCAGGCGGCGAGCATAATGGCAAGCGCGTCCTCCTCGTCGAGCCGCCCGGGCCGGCGTAGGTAGCCGGCGAGCGCCAACGCGAAGTCGTGACGTCCATCGGTGGGGAGGCACCGGGCGATAGCTGCGGCGGTAGCGATCCGCAGGCACGCGAGCTCGAGCGGCTCTGCGGGGATCTCGACCGGCTCGAGAGCGCCGTCCCTGTCATACTCGTAGCGCTCGCCCGTAGGGTGTGCCGACGGCTCTACGAGCGTCTGCCGACCCGTGGAGCGCAACTCGAGGATCGTGGTGCCGTCCTCGCCGGGCGTCCTCCACGACCTGCTCTTCGCACCCTGGGAGACGAAGAGGTGATGGCTGCGTGGAGCGCTCTTCCGGCCGCTTGCCAGTGTATCCGCGAGGAACCGGTCGGCTATCGCCCCGGCCTCCGCGCAGTCGAGGTCGACGTCCACGAGCCAGCCGGAGAGCTCGCCAAGGAGCAAGCCCACGTTTTCGCCGTCTTCGAAGTACTCGGGGATGTCCTCTTGGCGCAGCCTGAGCTCTGTCCAGCCCTTCACAGCCGGCCTCTTACTACCCGGCTGATTGGGGACGGTGCCGAGTCCCATGCTGGAGTACGCGGCCGCGTACTCCAGGACGGTTTTGGGTAGTTCTTTGTCTAGCTTGCTGAGCGACAGCCCCATGCCATCGCCATTGAGGTTAGAATCCTTCAAGGACCCTACCTCCTTTCTGCGTGAGTTTGTGGGGGGTGTTGGACGGGTTCGCGGGCGGGTCGCTGCTACGGCCCGCCCTCACTCTTACTCTCGGCGGTGCCCTCGGACGAGCTCGACCGGCGGCACCCCGAGAGCGGCGGCCAGTTTGCGCACCGTTACGGGGTACGCCCCTCGCACCTGGTTTTCCAGCCGATACACCGAGCCAGGAGAAACACTGGCTAGCCTGCCGAGCTCTCGTTGGCTCAGCCCCCTGCTCCGACGTAGCTCCCGGAGGTGGGGGAGGAGTGTGCTCCTGTTCTGGCATGATCTTCGCTCTTCCTCCCGTCGGACTCGCTCCACGAGCGTCCTCCTCGCGTCGATTTCTGCTCTCAGCGAGGAATAACCCGTAACGGCGCCGAAGTGGCTGCACCTAATTAAGCCTCATATGCATACGGTTCGCTGCCTTCATAGTTGTCGATGCGCTAAGTCCTGCTGGTGATCGGCCAGGCCAGAGATTAGTCGCTCTCGGTCCACCCTTATGGTCCGGCCCAGCCTGATCACGCCGGGTAGCGTGCCGTCGTTGGCCATCTCGTATGCTCTCCCCCGATTGATCCGCAGCAGTCGCGCTGCCTCGGGAACCGTTAAGAAACGGGGTTCGTCTTCCATGGGAACTTCCTCTCTGCCTGTACCATCCACGCCCGTATTGTCTCGTTGCGTAGCGGTAGGGTCGTTCCCTCTAACTACGAGTTTTTTCTATTTACAGGGATATGCCTAGGGAGGCTAACCGTTGAAGCCCGAGTGGGTGGGAAAGGGGTCGAGATCGCGCTGTAGACACGATCCTAATTGCACGTAAGCGTAGAGCACCTCGAATCCCGAGTCGGTGGAGGCGTCTATCCTGACCCAATCCCCTATCTTGAGCCAGGGCGGCTCCTCTTCGGAGGATAACGAGCACTCTCGTTGATAAGCGCGGTAGGCCAGCTTGGCCTTGGCATCAACCCGGGGTTTGTTACGATTCCTGAACACGGCCACGGCCAGGTGATACTTCCTGTTCTCGACCTCGGCACCGCGTGCGAGTCTCTCTGCTAACCTGCTCTTCCAATCTCTGGTTCCTCCCCAGTCGTCGCCCCCCGACCTCGAGGGGCTGCTCTTGTAGGGAGTTATTCCCAAGCCCTTGGCTACGTCCTCCAAATCCTCGCCCATGCGGTATCCGACGAGGGCTTCGTAGATTTCCTGATCCAGCTTGGCTGGGCGGCTCGCAGACCTAAAGGCCAGCAGCCTCTCCAGCTTCGTCGCGTTCGCGTTCAAGGACTTGGATAACTTGCGTACGATGTCGGCGAGCTCGGTTATGTGTCCCGCGAGCCCGAAGGAACTTCCTTCTTCTATCCCTGGCATTCGGAAGTCCAGGAAAAGCAGCAGGGCCGCGGCGGCAAAAGAAACCCGCGCGATCTTGGTCTCGGTTTCCTCTGATCTTCGACCCCTGGACTCTTCGTCCTCCCAGAGAAGATCCCACTTCCACTGCAACACCCCGTTCGCTGTTAGGGGCTTCTCTAGCGAGCCGAGGAGCGGTCTGATCGCCGTGTTGAATGAACGTAAATTCCCAAACTCGGGCGCAGTGGCCAATCGAAGGTCGGTTATCCTCACGGAGGATGGGGGCGGCGCCCCTACCTCCTCGCGTACAGCCTCGTTACGCAGTCCGGTGGCCACGCGCTCGGCGTACTCTTCCCTGCTCAGAACGGCCAGCAAGATCCCCCGCATGTAGCCGAGGTCCAACGGAGCGAAGCTCTGGTCCACCTCCTTGTCCCTGGAAGTCCTTCTCCCGAACGTCCCCGAGAACGCCTCCCCGCTGTCCTCCGCTATTCTCCAATCCAAGTTCCACCCGGCCGGCACCACGGACGTTGCGGGGGCGTTCTTCAGGATTCGCACGTCGAACGACGGCAGTGGCAGCCCTCTGATAGCTTCGGCGCGCGGGAATAGGAGTTCGAAGGCCGCCGGGTACCTAGCCTCGAACTCCACCTCAGCGCCCAGCAGGTCGCGCAGGTACCTCAGACGGGCCTCGGGGTCCGTGGGCATGTTGCGCTTGAAGTAGGGGAACCGCCGGTAGAATGCTCCCGTGCCCTTCAACCGCTCTACTTGTTCGACAGACAGGTCCATCAGCTCCCTAACGGAGGAGCGTCGAAGGGAGGTTGCGGATTCGGGATCTCCGAACCACCGAACGAACAGCGGTTCCTCCCCTTGGGAGACGGATGCCGCCACCTCGAGCCACCTGCGCGCCTTGTTTAGAGGCATGTTGAGCAGATCGGCCAACGCTTGTGCGGACAGTTCCTTCAGCTTCGTCATAGTGTCCGGTTGGGTCCCCCGAAACAACGCGCCTATGGTCAATCCCGTAAGTCGCAATTGTAGACTAAGGCACCATCGCCGCAGCAAGTCTGCCTCGGCCTGCTGTAGACGGATCGGTACGAGGAGGTACGCCATGGGACGAACGACGCTACGGTACCTAACTCTGGCTCAGTAGGTGACCTACCGATACATGGTGGCATGAGGCATAACCAACGCTAGAGCGTGTTATGAACTTGGGTGAAAATCGCATAGAAATGCGGATTCCACGGTCGGCTTGGTTCCCTCGCGATCTCTGTTTCCCGCATTCCTAAGCCGTTTCCAATTGAGTTCATAACAGCCTCTAGCCAACTCGTAAAGAGACTAGGTCAGCGGTTCGAGTCCGCTCGTCGGCTCTCTCGATTCGGCATGGACAAGCGGAATTCGTCCCGAATGCAAAATTTCGGTCATACGTCGGGAGGATTTTGACCCTAGTTTGACCCTAACGCAGGGACGCCATAACTACCGGGTCGAGTTAGTCGGGCGCTATCGACAAGGGGAAAGAGGAAAGGTTGCCACGCGGTCAGTCGTTCGCCTCTTACATTGAGTGGGAGTACTTCGGGCACGATTGGGAGATCGATACGCTGGAGCTATCGGAGTCGTTGCCGCAGGGGGTGGAGAAAGCTGAAGTCTGGCGCAACGAGCACTACGAACTCAAGGCGAAGTTATCCGGGACGATAGAGGGCTCGCATATCGATCTACATCCCAAGGTTGAGGCGGGATCACTGATCCCGCTGTTCGAGATTAAGGGTTCGGATGAGTACAGCATCTACGACTACGAGATTGGCTCCTGCGCTGTCGGTAACGTATTGTCTAGCGAGTGGAAGGACCACACTAGTGATCCTCCGATCGTCGGTTATGAGGCTGAACTATATTGCTCGGGGGCCCGGTGGATCGTCCGGCACGGCGAACTTCCCAAGACCGAATGGCTCTCCGAGTGGTATCTGAATGGTCCGCACCGTCCCGAGATGTACCCTCGGGGAAGCAGCACCGAGCTGACGGAGAGGTATAAGCGTGAGCGCAAGTTACCTGGCAACGAGGAGGATATCTTCGAGGACAACAAGCAGTGGGGTGGGGCAAGCTTCGCCTTCGTCAAGACTGACGGCTTGAGTTTTCTCGTTCAGCATACACCGAGGGATCTTGGCCCTTCGTGGTCTAAGTGTCTGTCTATCGAGTACAGGCCCGTCTGGGGAGGAATCCCCGAACCTAACGTTAGAGAGGCAATAGCCGCAATCACGAGCTTCTTAATGGGGCGGGAACTTGTCAACGTTGGTCATACGGGGTTCGCTGCTGATGGTCGGTCGATCTCGCAGGTGGCGCTGAATCCACGTAAGGACAACCTCGTGTCCTTGTGCCAGCGAGAGGCCGCTCTTAGACCCGTGGAGACCGACACCTCAGATTATTTGGAGGCATCGAATCCCTCCTTGAGCAGTTGGTGCCCAGCTATCTCGCCCTACAGGGAGAACTCCGACTGAATGAGGCCCTCCGGTGCTACTGGCTGTCCAAGGAGCTGCCCATCGGCCTCAATCTTTTCTCGGTTCCTTCTTCGCCGGCCATTGCCATTACCTCCCGGGTCGCTCGCGTTGCGTGCTCGTGGACAGCGGGGAGAGCTGCGGAGTTGAGGAAGGTGGTTGTGAGGCACCAGCCCGTCCGCCACCCGTCTCAAGCCTAGCACTCCTGGCAGGTCGCGCGGATAAGGACCGGCGAAGGATCTGTAAAGAACGCTTTACGGATCTTCACGGAAACGCAAATCCTCGTCAGTCGTCCGCTCGACCGCCGAATTTCCTCTCCAAGGGCCTCGGTAAAAATTCCTTAACGCTTTCTTCGCCGAACGCTAACACGCAAGGAGGATACTGCTCTTGACCTGCGCGCGAGGGCCGGCGCGCTGATGGAGAGGACCAAGGAGGTACGGTGATGGACGGCGCCGCCAACGGAGACCCTCGAACAGCGACGCCTGGACGATAACCGCCGGATGGATGTTCATCGTCTCGACGGCTGGGTGGTCTGCCGAGGTTCCTCGGGCGGGCCGCTCGCCGTGAGCGGCCCCGATCTCGGCGAGGCACTTGGTGTTTTCAGCTTCGAGGAAGAGGCCAATCTCTATCTCCTGCTAAACGGCACGCTAGGGAACGTCGCCAGAGACGACCCCTGGGCCTGGTCGGTAAGTTCGCACGCCTTGCTCGCGCTATTGCGCGCTCAGTGGTCGCACTTCGAGTGGGTGATACTCGATCCCATGCCCGAGCGGGACGCCAGATTCATGCTCCGGCTCGCCAGCGTGCGCCGGGACGGCTTCGTGGACTCCCTGTCGGGTCATGCAGCGATGGCAGATGAAGTAGCAGCGGGCTCAGGAAAGCAGCCAGTATCCGGTTAGACAGGGAGGAGAGACCTTGGGAATAGACGATCTGATCCCGGCCTGGTCTGTCGCGCGGCAGCTCCGCGGTAAAGACAAGTTCGCCCTCGGCGAGGCGGCACGGTCGCGGCAACAGGCGGACCTGAAGCCCCGCACGGCCGAGGCCGACCACGTCACGCGGTCCATCTGCCCCTACTGTGCCGTCGGATGCGGCCAGAGAGTCTATGTCAAGGACGGTGAGATAACGCAGATAGAGGGCGATCCCGATAGCCCTATCTCTCGCGGACGGCTCTGCCCGAAAGGCGCCGCCACCCGCAATCTCGTCCAGAGCCCTCTGCGCGAGTACAAAGTCAAGTACCGCCGTCCCTACTCCAGGGAGTGGGAGGAGCTCAACCTCGAGGTGGCACTCGACATGATCGCCGATAGGGTGATAAGGACCCGCGAGGAGACCTGGGAAGACAAGATGCAAGCCGAGGATGGCAGGGAGGTCAAGCTCCACCGTACTCTGGGCTTCGCGCACCTCGGCGGGGCCACGCTGGACAACGAGGAGAACTACCTCATAAAGAAGTTCTTCACTGCGATGGGAGCGATCCAGGTAGAGAACCAGGCCAGAATATGACACTCCTCTACGGTCCCGAGTCTCGGGACCTCGTTCGGTAGGGGAGGAGCGACCACCTTCCAACAGGACTTGCAGAACTCTGAGTGCGTCCTGATCATGGGCTCCAACATGGCCGAGAACCACCCCGTGGGCTTCCAGTGGGTGATGGAGGCGCGCCTCAAGGGGGCGAAGGTCATCCACGTAGACCCGCGCTTTACCCGCACCTCGGCGATGGCGGACCTCCACGTCCCGATCCGGGCCGGCACGGACATCGCTTTCCTCGGCGGGATCATCAACTATATCCTCGAGAACGACCGCTACTTCAGGGACTACGTGGTCCATTACACGAACGCGCCAGTCATCGTGAACGACGACTTCGCTGACACCGAAGATCTCGACGGTCTCTTCTCCGGCTACGATCCCGAGTCGAGCTCCTACGATGTCTCGACCTGGCAGTACAAAGGCGCGAGCGTCAGCGGCGCCGCCGGCAGGCGCGAGATGGGCGGCATAACCGGCGAGCAGGCGCACTACGCCCAGAGCAGCCAGCTCGAGGAGGGCGAGCCGCCGGAGATGGACGAGACGCTCGAGCACCCCCGCTGCGTGTTCCAACTCCTGAAGAGGCACTATCGCCGCTACACGCCGGACATGGTCGAGCGGGTGTGCGGCTGCAAGAAGGAGCAGTTCCTCAAAGTCGCCGAAGCCCTCTGCGAGAACTCGGGCCGGGAGAAGACATCGGCGTTCGCCTACGCTGTTGGCTGGACCCAGCACACCCACGGCGTCCAGAACATCCGCGCGGCCGCGATAGTGCAGCTCCTGCTCGGCAACATCGGGCGGCCCGGCGGTGGAATCATGGCCCTTAGGGGCCACGCCTCCATCCAGGGCTCCACCGACATTCCCACGCTCTACAACATCCTCCCTGGCTACATTCCGATGCCCAACGCCCACGCGCGCTCCAACCTGCAGATGTTCGTCGCGCGCAACTCCGCCAGGACCGGCTACTGGGGCAACATGGAGGCCTACACGGTGAGCCTCCTCAAGGCCTACTGGGGCGACGCGGCTATCGCGGAGAACGACTACTGCTTCGACTATCTGCCGCGCCTGACGGGGGACCATTCGGTCTACCCGGCGATCATGGGCATGGTCGACGGCTGGTGCAAGGGCTTCTTCGTCATGGGCCAGAACCCGGCGGTCGGCGCGGCCAACGGCAAGCTGCAGCGTCTCGCCCTCGCGAACCTCGACTGGCTTGTGGTGCGCGACTTCTCCGAGACGGAGACCGCCTCCTTCTGGTACGACTCACCCGAGATAGAGACCGGGGAACTGGAGCCCGAGGGAATCGGCACCGAGGTCTTCTTCTTGCCCGGAGCCGCGCACACTGAGAAGTACGGCTCGTTCACCAACACCCAGCGCCTCCTGCAGTGGCATCACAAAGCCGTGGATCCCAAGGGCGACTGCCGCTCGGAGCTGTGGTTCATGTACCACCTCGGGCGCAAGGTCAGGGAGAAGCTCGCAGACTCGGAAGATCCCAAAGACCGGCCCATCCTGGACCTGGCGTGGGACTACCCTACGGAGGGGCCCTACGACGAGCCCGACGCGGAGGCCGTCCTCAGGGAGATAGGCGGTTGGGATGCTGAGGGCGACGCCCTTCCAAGCTACCTGCCGCTCGAGAACGACGGCTCGACAACGTGCGGGTGCTGGATCTACGCTGGCTGCTACGCCGACGAGACGAACCAGACCGCCCGCCGTAAGCCCGGGTCCGAGCAGAGTTGGGTAGCACCCGAGTGGGCGTGGGCGTGGCCGATGAACCGCCGCATTATCTACAACCGCGCCTCGGCCGACCCCGAAGGCAAGCCCTGGTCCGAGAAGAAGAAATACGTCTGGTGGGACGAAGAGCAGGGGCAGTGGACCGGCTACGACGTACCCGACTTCAGCCCGACCAAACGCCCCGACTACGAGCCACCAGACGACGCCATCGCGGAGGATGCCATCCGGGGCGATAGCCCCTTCATCATGCAGGCGGAGGGACGAGGGTGGATCTTCGTGCCCGCCGGCCTCACCGACGGGCCACTGCCCACCCACTACGAACCGCAAGAGTCGCCCTTCGAGAACGCCCTCTACAATCAACAGTCGAACCCGGTGCGCCAGCAGTTCCCCAGAGGGGACAACCCCTACAACCCCTCCAACGGCCATCCCGGTGCGAGGGTTTTTCCCTACGTGCTCTCGACCTACCGCCTCACCGAGCACCACACGGCGGGCGGGATGAGCCGGACGGCCGAGCGCCTCTCGGAGCTTCAGCCCGAGATGTTCTGCGAGGTCTCGCCGGAGCTGGCAGAGGAGCGGGGCCTGGAGAATGGCGGTTGGGCTACGGTCGTGACAACGCGCACCGCAATCGAGGCGCGGGTGCTCGTCAGCGACCGGATCGCGCCGATGAAGGTGCAAGATCGAATCGTCCACCAGGTCGGCATGCCCTACCACTGGGGGAGCAGAGGCGCCGTCAGAGGAGACTCTGCCAACGACCTGCTCGGGCTCGTCCTCGACTCCAACGTCCATATCGGCGAGTACAAGGTCGCCACCTGCGACATCCGGCCAGGCAGGAGGCCGCGCGGACCTGACCTCGTGGAGCTCGTCGAGGATTATCGCCGCCGTGCGCAGAGGGTGGAGCCCGTGGGGGAGTTCAGCCGGGACCTCGAAGAAGGCGACGGAGGGAGGCACTCTTGAGTGACGAACGCCAGATCATACCCGACTCCGACACCACGGATGCCTACGACATCGAAGTGATAAACAGGCCACAGACTCGAGCCGTGATCCCGCTCGGCCAGAAGAGCTACGGCGGCGACGGGGGACCGCGCATGGGCTTCTTCACCGACACCACCGTGTGCATCGGCTGCAAGGCGTGCGAGGTGGCCTGCAAGGAGTGGAACCAGGTCCCCTCGACCCTGATGGAGCTGACCGGCAACTCCTACGACAACACCGGAGACCTCGGGGCCGACGCCTGGCGCCACGTCGCCTTTATCGAGCAGCGCAAACCGATAAAGGTGGCCCAAGAGGCCGGAGTCACGACACCGGCTACAGAGGGCGAGTCGGACTTCCGGTGGCTGATGAGCTCCGACGTCTGCAAGCACTGCACCACTGCTCCGTGCCTCGACGTGTGCCCCACTGGCTCCCTCTTTCGCACCGAGTTCGGGACCGTAGTGGTGCAGGAGGACATCTGCAACGGCTGCGGCTACTGCGTCCCTGCCTGTCCCTTCGGCGTCCTCGACCAGCGCGAGGGTGACGGGCGGGTGTGGAAGTGCACGCTCTGCTACGACCGCCAGAAAGACGGGATGGAGCCCGCCTGCGCCCAAGCGTGCCCGACCGATTCGATCCAGTACGGTCCTCTTGAGGAGCTGCGTGAGAAGGCCAACGGTAGGTTGGAGATGCTCCACGAGGCGGGCGTGGAGGATGCCAGGCTTTACGGCGCCGACGAGGAAGGGTACGGTATGGGCGCCTTCTTCCTCCTGCTCGACGACCCCGAGGTCTACGGGCTGCCGCCTGATCCTGAGGTGGTCAGCCGCAAGATCGAGAGCCTGTGGGGATCTGCGACCGTCGCGGCGGGCGCTCTCACCGTCGGCATAGCCGCTGCCTTCATCGGGGGTTGGCGATGAGCGAGGCGCGACCCCAGAAGCGTTCGGTCTCCGAGGAGGTCCGCAGGAACGGTCAGGGAGAGACGCGCTCGTACTACGCACAGCCCATCATCAACGAGCCCACGTGGGAGTGGCAGATACCCTGTTACTTCTTTACCGGAGGGCTGGCCGGGGCTTCCTCGGGCCTAGGTCTTTTGGCCGACCTCGGCGGCAACGAGCGGCTGGCTCGGACGGCGCGGCTTGCCGCGCTCGCAGGGGCGACGGCTAGCCCGGTGCTCCTGATCCTAGACTTGGGTATGCCGAAGCGCTTCTATAACATGCTCAGGGTCTTCAAGCCGACCTCGCCGATGAGCGTGGGGACCTGGATCCTCTTGGCTTTCGGGACCTCCTCCGGTATCGTTGCGGCGACCGACGTGCTCGGAGTATTCCCGCGCCTCGGCAAGGCCGCCGAGACAGTAGCGGCTCTTCTCGGTCCCGCTCTCGCCACCTACACCGCTGTGCTCGTCGCGGACACCTCGGTTCCGGTGTGGCACGAGGCCAGGCGCGAGCTTCCGCTCGTGTTCGCCGCCTCCTCGGCGGCCAGCGCGGGAGCGGCGGCGACGATCTTTACGCCGCCCGAGGATGCCGGACCGTCACGCCGCCTGGCCGTCGGCGGGGCGGTTGCGGAACTTGGGCTCACAGAGGTGATGAAGCGCAGGCTCGGGGAACTGGCCGAGCCTTATGAGAAGGAGGAGGCTGGCCGCTATGAGAAGCTCTCGACAGCCCTCACCTCCTCAGGGGCAGCGTTCACAGCTATCCTCGGACGCAAGTGGCGCTGGGCTGCTATTCTAGGTGGTGCCTTGACACTCGGTGGGGCGGCGGCCAAACGGTGGGCCATCTTCAAGGCCGGTTTCCAGTCGGCGCGAGATCCCAAGTATGTCGTGAAGAGCCAGCGCGAGCGGTTGGAGAGCCGACCGCCGGATCAGAGGCGCACGGAAACCTTCGGACGTGATGGATGCGCTACGTGAGTTGGTGGCCAAAACGAGCGGAGAATGCCTCACCTAGTGTGGCACAATGTATGAGGGAATGTGCTGGAGTTGTGCAGGGAAAGATGGATCTTGCTCCCACGGATTAGGCGCTACTTTGAGTGAGTCACTAGGTGCTCTCTCCGAGAAAGAGCCCGGCTATACGGTAGTCGGCGTCCTGGAAGACGGTGTCGGACTAAATCAGGCCGTCTCGAACCTTAGAGAGCTAGGGATAAGGGGCGACGAACTCACGGTGATCTTGAAGCGCGGAGACCCCGACGTACCAGAGCCTTTTCCGGAGGGTACACGCTACATCGTCGTCCCCGACGACCTCCGGGGACTCGAGATCCCCATAGGGTTCGCGGCGATCTTCGTCGTCGCGTCGCTCCTCTTCGCGTTCACCGCCCCCGGTATCGGCACGATGGTTTTCGTATTCTTTAGCGTAATAGCCGCGATCCTGGCTGCCGGGGCGTTCACCAGCGTCGGGGTGACCCGATTCTTATGGAGATGGAGGCGCCCCCGGAAGAGTCAGGTGCCTGGAATGACGCGTTCGAAGGGGGTAAGGTTCTCCTCTTTGCCAGCACGGCCGACCGCCGGACCCTCAGGCCCATCTGGGAGGCCCTGCAAAGGCAAGGAGCTGACTTTTACATAATCGAGCGGCGCTTGGAGCCCCAGCCCACGAGCGGGGCCACGCTGCGCCGGGCGGGAGAGGAGAACCAGGAACACGTTGCGGGAGCGCAGGAAGGCTAGAGAGAGCCATGACGGACTTTCCGGCCATAAGTATCTCTTATCTGGTACTTCAGAAACTCGAGTTCCCGAGCATCGAGTTCCCTTACCTGGGGACCCGAGGGCTCGTGGGCATAGTGATGCTCATCCACATATTCTTCGCGACGCTTTTCGTGGGGTACGCCATAGGCTCCCCGCTGCTACAGGCGTGGTCGGTGCGCACGGGGAATCCCAGGTTCGAGCGCCTCGCCCACTCCATGGCCCGTTTCAACCTGCTGACCTTCAGCCTCGGCGCCACGTGGGCGGTCATGTTCCTGGTGGTCCTCGTGGGGCTCTACCCCAGGGTCGCGTCGGGGCTGTTCACCCACTTCTTCTGGTTCTTCCCGGTGATGGCCATGGCCTCCATGCTGCTCACCCTCTGGCTCTTCTACTTCCACTACTACAGGGCGAAAAACAGGGCGCTCCCCAAGAACATCGCGGCCGGGCTCGCAGCCGCGTTCTTCATCTGGATATGGCAGGTAATCCTGACCGGGATAGATACGTTCATGGTGACAGGCGGTGGGCCCGGCAACCCGGCCGTCCCTCGCGGCACCGGCGTGAGCGACATCGGCTCGGCCTTCGACAGCCTCATCAGCCCGATGTGGTTGACATTGAATATACATCGCACCTTCGCCAACCTCTCCTGGCCCGCCTTCGCCGTCGCCGCGTGGGCCGCTTTCATGTACGCCCGCTCCAAGAAGGCTGAGGACAAAGCATTCTACGACTGGGCCGGTTCGATGGGCGTGATCTGGGGCACGGTCTTTTTGCTGCTCCAACCGTTCGCCGGCTTCTTCATCGCCCTGACCTTGAAGAACCTGGACTACCAGGCGGGAGAGCTCTCGGCCCCTGGCGCGTCCGGGCCCTACGATCGGCTCGTGGGCTCAGGGGCCGAGAGCACCTTCACCTCGAATTTGCTCTGGATCAACCTGCTCATGGTCGTCGGGCTCTTCGTCCTGTCTAACGTAGCGATGTACCTGGGGGCCGGGCGGCACCCTGACAGGGTCGGACGAGTCCCAATCCGCTTCTTCGGGCTTCTCGCGGCCGTGGCCGGCCTGTACTCCATCTCGCCGATGGCCGAGTGGCCGTTCCTGTATATGCGCTATATCATGATCGCCGTCATGGTCCTGGCGACAGCGGGGACGCTCGTCGCCTACGTCCGGGCCCGAGGGCGGTTCAGGTACGGGAGCCCGGGCGGCTGGCACCGCGCGGCCCTCCTGGCCTTGGGGATTCTGGCCGCCGTCGTGACGCTGAACATGGGCTTCATGAAATCCAATTCGCGGGCGCCTTACACGATATACGGCGACGACTCGTATCGGGTGCAGAGCGAGAACCCCGTAGGTCCAGGTGAGCTTCGACCGGAGAACGCACCGAAACCCTAGGAGGAGCGTCAAACTTGGCCGAGCTACAGAGAGATCCGATAAGCCGGGCCCAGTTCCTGATGATGGGCATAGTGGGGTCGCTGGTCGGGGCCGTGCTGACCATCCCTCCCGCGGTCTACGTTCTGAGCCCCACGATCCAGACCAACTTTCAAGGGCGATCTGATATCCCCGACGAGTGGATAGAGGCGGGGTCCGTCTGGGAGATCCCCTCAGGCGCGCCGATGGAGTTTCGGGTGGAGTTCTCCCAGAAGCAGACCTACGATGCCGGCCAGCCGGGAGCCGAAGAGGAGCCGTCGCCCGAAGGAGTGCCGCCCAACGTGGGGACCGCGATCAACACTGTTCTGGTCTCCTGGCGGGACGGCAAGCTCCCCGGTGTCCTGGAGGACAACAGGGGCACACAGACGCTCTCGGCGTCCGAGGTCGAGGAGTTGAGCCGGCGGATAAACGTCCTGAGCAACCACTGCGCCCACCTGGGGTGTCCCACGAGGTGGCAGGCGGAGAAGGGCCTGATCGTATGCCCGTGCCACGGGGGCGAGTACGACATAAACGGGCACTATCGCGCGGGGCCGCCCCCGCACGGCCTCTTCCGTTTCGCCTACGAGATCCGCGAGGACGGAGGTCTTTACGTAAAGCACGACTTCACCAACGGCAGGCCGTGGGTGGTCTAGACAAGGAGCCTGTATGATAGCCAGGATCAAATCGCGGACACGCGAAGTGGGCCAGAATCTCGCGGACTGGATGGAGGAGCGAACCGGCATCGTGTCGATGACGGAGACGTTCCTCTTCGAGCCGGTGCCGAGCAAAGGGAAGTGGCTCTACACTCTAGGCAGCGCGACGCTCTTTCTCATAACGTTGCAGTTCCTCACCGGTATCCTCTTGCTCTTCTACTACGCCCCGACCACGGACGAGGCCTGGGACTCCATCTACTACATAATGACCGAGGCCTACTTCGGGCAGTTCATCCGGGGCATCCATTTCTGGTCGGCCAACATTCTGATCGTCGTGATCGGTTTGCACATGGTGCGCACCTTCTTCTCCGGGTCGTACAAGGCCCCCAGGGAGATGAACTGGGTAGTGGGCGTCGTCTTGATACTGCTGGTGACGATCCTGGCGTTCACCGGGTACGCGCTGCGCTGGGACCAGGAGGGGTTCTGGGCGTGGGAGGTCGGCATAAAGATTGGCTCCTATACGCCGTTTATCGGCCAGTACGTGGCCACCTTCCTCCTTGGGGGAGACACCGCAGGCCCGGCCACGCTCTCCAGGATCTTCGCCATCCACGTGTGGCTCCTGCCGGCGCTCCTGGCCCCCCTCATCGGTGTTCACCTGTACCTGTTGCGCAAGCACGGGGAGTTCGGGGCCGAGTTCGAGTACTCCAAGCGCCTGTCGGAGCTCCGGGAGCGTCGGCAGATAGAGGAGTACTCGTCGTACACGGAGGGCGAGGGCTCACTGGAGGACGGTGGAGACTCACAAGGGTAAGGGTCCTTAAGATCTTCGCCAGAGAGGAGGGATGGAGGTTATGGAAGTAAGGCAAGGTCCGCCCCCGCCGGTAGAAGAGGGAGAGGTGATAACTGAGGAGAACGTCTACGACCGGTACGACGCGCCAATGGGCTTCTTCCCCGGGCAGGTCATGGTCGACCTCACCAGTTCGGCCGTTCTTCTGGTGATCGTCGTCGTGCTGTCTTACCTGGTGCCCGCGCCTTTGACGGAGCCGGTGGACATCAGCACAACGAGCTACGTGCCAAGGCCAGAGTGGTTCTTCATGTTCTACGACCAGATGCTAATGTTCTTCCCCGGTTTCGCGCTCATACCCTTCGGGGGGATCGTGATCCCGACCCTGTTCTTCGTCCTGCTGTTCGCGGTTCCGTGGGTGGACAAGGAGCCGGGACACAGCCCGTTGAGGCGGCCTTTCATGTCCGTAGTCGCCTTCCTAATCATAGCGACGGTGGTGCTCAACATGATCCTCGCGATCCTCCGGATCGCCAACTTCCCCGGCGGGTCTCCGTGAGAGCGGGAGGTAGAGCGTGCCCGTAGGCAACCTCGACATCCCGGGGATCGGCCGGGAAGTCGTGATGGGCGTGATCTGGCAGTCGCACATGTACGCCGCCGCGTTCATCGCCGGGATCCTGGTGTTAGCCTCAGCCAGCGAGTACATGGGGGTGCTAACCAAGCAGCCAAGGTACGAACGGTTCGCGAAGGGCGCTGCCACGGCCCTGATCTTGATCTTCGCGACGGGCTCCTTCATCCCAATATTCGGCGTCCTGGCGCTGATAACCCTGTTCCCGGTCTTCTGGTCGCACCTGCAGAATATCTTCTTCTGGGTGCTCTTCGCCGAGGCGTGGGCTTTCGTGGGCCAGATAGTCCTCATCTACGCCTGGTACGCCTCCTGGGAGAAGCTGGCCTTCCGCAAGAAGCTGCACGTGGTCCTCGGCTTCATGGCCGCGATGCTGGTGACCCTCCAGTTCACCCTGATAAACGTAGTGGCCTCTTACATGCTGACCCCATCGCTAGGGGGCGCGGCGACCGACGTGGCGGCGACCTACATGAACCCGACCTTCGTACCGCTCAACATGCACCGCTTCGTCGGCAATATATCCTTCGCGGGCTTCGTGGTGGCCGGGTTCGCGGGCGTGCGCTACCTCAGGAGCACGCAGGAGGAGGACCGGGAGTTCTTCGACTGGATGGGCCACTGGGCATTGGTCTGGGGGTTCGGGTTCTTGCTCCTACAGCCGATAATAGGCTTCGGGTACATGAAGAGCATCAGGGAGCAGAACACGGCGGCCTTCGAATACATCATGCTTGGGGACAAGTCCTGGCTCTTCAATTTGCTCGCGATCGAGCTGGCGATAATGGGCGTGGCCTCCGTCGCCTACTGCCTGCACAAGATCCGGTTCGCGGCGAAGCCCATGCCCGCTTTGCGCAACATGACGATGGGCTCTTTATGGTTCATGGGCCTCTTCAGCTTTCTGAATGTGATCCCGACCAATATGAACCTGGTGCCCCAGATCGGGTGGGTGTTCTTCGAGGGGGAAGAGACGAGGATACCGCTCGGGAACATGTACCCCTGGAAGTACCTCGGGCTCATAGGGCTGATGCTGGTGGGCGTCTTCGCGCTGGCGCT
>Ga0126306_10000293_pt1 | contig 21396 bp, 21 predicted proteins | sample Plot27_FD_92592 | JGI IMG/M metagenome (GOLD analysis project Ga0126306, IMG submission 92592) | Serpentine soil microbial communities from UC McLaughlin Reserve, CA, USA - Plot27 | ecosystem: Environmental > Terrestrial > Soil > Grasslands | place: USA: UC McLaughlin Reserve, Lake County... | reverse complement strand
GGTCGCGAACTCCGGTCCGATGAGAACCATGTTCATCGTCAACCGTCCGCAGCCCCGGTCGACGAAGAGGCGTTCGGCGGGGGCGAGCACCTCGGCCGCAGAGCGCCCGGGTTCATAGGCGTCGCGGAAGGCGTGGAACCCTTCGGTGTTGATCCGCACGCTCTCGCGCACCGACTCCAGCTCCTCGTCGCTCTTCACCGCGCGGGCGTGGTCGAACTCGAGATCCCACGGGACGAGCTTGGCCGCGCCGCGCAGCGCGGCGAAGTCCCGCACGGTCATTACGTAGTCGAGGCCGTACACCCCGACGCGCCTTCCCCGCAGGCGGTCGGCGAGCCACGCGCCGGGATGGTCGGCGAACACCTGGTCCTCGATCCAGCTCGTCCCGTGCTCGCCGACGTAGCGGGCCTCGGTGGGGAAGACGATCGTCGGCTCTCCATCCACGGGCAGGAGCACGTACGCGTAGCGGTGTACGATCTGAAATCCCGAGAGGTAGGTGACTTGCCCCTCGAAGCCTGTGTACTCCGTGCCGCAGACGAGCGCCGCGTCGAGGCCGTCGCGACCAAGCGCGTCCCGGATGCGTGAGTACCTGCGCTCGATCTCCGACGGGCTCACGCCCACGACCGCTCGACCCCCTTGATCAGCGCGCCGACGGCGTCGTTCAGTGGGGTCGGAACGCCGTGCTCCCGGCCGAAGCGTGCGACCCCGCCGTTCAGGGAGTCGATCTCGGTCTGTCGTCGCGCCTCGACGTCTTGGAGCATGCTCGCCTTGTGGTCATAGGCCACGTCGGGCCTGGCTGCGTAGTCGATCAAAGCCTCCGGATCCTCGTCGAGGTGGATGGACTGCGCGGCGGCAACGGCCTTGCCCTCGTCGACGAGCGCGGTGACGAGCGCGCGCAAGGCGGGGTCATCACAAACGCGGCCGTGCGTGAGGCCGGTCAGCGCCCCGATCGGATTCGTCGCGGCGTTGAAGATCAGCTTCCGCCACTGGGGCCCTCGTGCGTCCGCCACCGCCTTCGTCGGCATCCCGGCGCGAGTGCACGCGTCCGCAAGCCGCTCGATTTCGGACATCGGCGCCGGCCGCGGCTCGAAGGGGCCGATCGTCGTGTCGCCCTTGACGTCCCACTGAACACGACCCGGGCCGACGACCTTCCCGGCCGGGAACGTCGTGCCGCGGATGACCCGCTCGACGCGCTCCGCGATCGCCTCCTCGTTGCCGACACCGTTCTGGACTGAGCAGACGCATCCGTCGCGGAAGGCATGCGCCACCACGTCGACCGCGCCTGCCGTGTCCATGCTCTTCGTGGCGACGATTCCGAAGTCGCACGACGGTATCTCTGCAGCGTCGGTCGTCGCACGCAGGCGTCCCACGACCGCGCCGGCCCCGGTGAGCGCCAGGCCGTCGCGGTTGATCGCGTCGACGTGCTCCTGCCAGACGTCGTAGGCCCAGACCTCGACGTCGTCGAGCTGCGCGAGGTTCGCCGCGAACAGCGCCCCGACGGCGCCGCATCCGACGATGCAGACTCTCACCGGATGAGGCGGAACTCGCGGCCGCCCGTCAGTCCGCTCGGTCGGACGATCAGCACGAGCGCCATGATTCCACCGAGGAAGATCAAGCGCGTGCCCTGTGGCAGGTCGAGCGAGACGCCGACGTCGACACCTTGCTCGGCCTCGACCAGGAACGAGTGGAGTCCGCTGACGGCGAGTGCCCCGACGACTGCGCCCCACAGGCTCGTCAGGCCGCCGATCACGAGCATCGCGAGAGTCAGGAACGTGAGCTCGAGATAGACCTGCTCGGTCGTGATCGAGCCGAGGAGATGAACGAGCAGCCCGCCCCCGAAGCCGGCAAGGGCGCCCGAGACGACGAACGCCCACAGCCGCTCTCTGTGCACGTCGACGCCGACGCCGCGCGCCGCGGCGGGATCCTCGCGGGAGGCGCGAAGCCGCCGTCCGAAACGGCTCCGCTGGTACACGAACGCGGCGGTGACGACGAGGAGAGCGCCGATCGTCGCCTGCAGCGAGTCCGTCGTCTCCGGGACGAGGGAGAGCGTCGTCGCGCCGGGCCCGATCTTCGTCCACTCGCGGAGGATGTTGTGGGTGACCTCGAGGACGGCGAAGGTCGCGATCCCCGCGGCAAGACCCGAGAGCCGCATCAGCGGGAGCCCGACGATCAGCGCGAAGACGCCGCCTGCGCCTGCCCCGAGCACGAGGGAGGCCACGTTCCCGACGGTGTGCTCCCCGAGCAGGGGGAACAACTGCGGTAGGACCCCGGCCTTCGACTCGAGCGGGATCGTCATCACGCCGGCTGTGAACGCGCCCACGGCGACAAAGCTGATCTGGCCGAACGAGAGAACACCCGAGTTACCGACGAAGACGTAGATCGCGACGACGATTGCAACGGACACGAGCGCGTTCAGGACGTAGATCTCGTTCGAGCTCGAGAACAACGTCGAGCCGACTCCGACCGCCAGCACGAGCACGACCGGCGCGAGGAGCTGGACGAGCGGATCGAGGTAACGCCTCACACGCGCTCCACGGTCGTTCGCCCGCCCGCGAACAGCCCGGCGGGGCGAATGAGGAGCACGAGGATCACGAGAGCGAAGACGGCCGAGGGCAGAAAGACCGTCTGCTCCGTCGGGAGCGCTCCGTTGATCACGCCGGTCGTGAACCCGATCGCGAAGCCTCCGAGGGTGGCCGTCCACAAGCGATCGATGCCGCCGACGACGACGCCGACGAGCACGACGATGGTGTCCCGGAGCGCGAAGTCCGGCGTGACGAACGGGAACTGGACGGTCAGCATCACCGAGACGATTGCCGCGAGCAGGCCGGAGAGCAGCACGGCGAATGCGATGACGCTGTTCGCGCGGACACCCAGAAGCCGGGCGGTGCGGAAGTCGGTCGCGGCGGCACGCATGTGCAGGCCGATCGTCGTCCGCATCAGGAGGAGCGCAAGGAGCGCGAGCACGACGGCCGTGACGAGGACGGCGACGATCGTGATCTTTCGAACCTCCACGCCGAGCACCGTCGTCGGCCGGTTGAGCGGCGCGATCGACGTCGCGATCTCCCCGATCGTGTTGTCGCGAATGTCGACGAGTTGGGCAATCGCCTGGAGCATGAAAGCGATCGCGAAGGTCGCCACCAGCATCACCGCCGGCGAGGCTCCGCGCAGAGGACGAAAGAGCGCGCGGTCCATCACGAGCGAGAGGGCAACGACCACGACGAAGCAGGCGACGATGCTCCAGACGACCGGCCAATGCGTGGTGAACGCGAGCGTGTAGGCGCCCGCCATGATCAGCTGCCCGTAGGCGAAGTTGACGAGGCGAAGCACCCCGAACACGAGGCCGATCCCGACCGCCATCAGTGCGTAGACGGCGCCGAGGCCCACCGCATCGGCGAGCGTCTGGGCATCAACGCTCCCTAGGATCGCGGCGGTCATCTACTCGGCGAAGTACGCCGCCACCAGCTTGTCGGTGTCGGCGGCGTCGTCGGGTCCGAGAGTCAGGCGCAGCCCACCGTTCGAGAGGACGTACGTCCGGTCGGAAAGCGCCACCGTCCGCTGCGCGCGCTGCTCGACGAGCAGGACCGCGAAACCGCGCGCGCGGATGTCGGCCAGCGCCGAGAAGACGTCGTCCACGAGCGACGGAGCAAGGCCGAGTGACGGCTCGTCGAGGAGCAAGACGTCCGGCTCTGCGACCAACGCCCTCGCGATCGCGAGCTGTTGCTGCTGGCCGCCCGAGAGGACTCCTGCACGGCGGCGGCGGAAGTCGCGAAGGACCGGGAACAGCTCGTAGGCGCGGGTGAGCGCGCCTTTCTGGGAGCTGCCGCGCCGCGCGGCGAGCCCGAGCCGCAGGTTCTCCTCGACCGTGAAGTCGCCGTAGATCCGGCGTCCCTCGGGAACGAGCGCGACACCCCTTCGCGCGATCGCCTCCGGCGACGATCCGAGCACCGACTTCCCGTCGACCGTGACGGATCCCGTCCGCGCGGGGACGACGCCCATGATCGCGTGCAGCGTGGTCGACTTGCCGGCGCCGTTCGGTCCGATCAGCCCGACGATCTCGCCCTTGCCGACCTCGAGCGTCAAGCCGCGGACCGCCGGGACCGAGCCGTAGCGCACCTCGAGGTCGCGGACGGCGAGGGCGGGCTCAGCCATCCGCTTCCGCCACAACCGCAGCCTCCCCGAGGTACGCGGCCGCGACGTCCAGGTTGCCGCGGATCTCTGCGGGTGTCCCGTCGGCGAGCGTGCGGCCCTGGTCGAGGACGACGATGCGGTCGCACACGCTCATCACGAGCGCCATGTTGTGGTCGATCAGGAGGACGCCGGCGTCGTGGTGATCGCGAACGGAGCGGACGACCGCGGCGAACTCGGGCACCTCGGCTTCCGGCAGCCCTGCGGCCGGCTCGTCCATCAGGACGAACCGAGGCGCTGTCGCCAGCGCGCGGGCGACTCCGAGCCGCCGCTCGTCGCCGTGAGCGAGCGCACCCGCCGGGACCTGCTCCTGCGCCTCCAGGCCGAGTAGCTCGAGCAGCTCGTCGGCGCCGCGCTTTGCGCGCCGAGCCCCTGCACCCGCGCCGAGCGCCGCCACCTCGACGTTCTCCCTGACCGAGAGGTCACGGAACGAGTGGCTGTGCTGGAACGTTCTGGCGAGCCCGGCCCTGGCGCGGCGGTGAGCGCTCCACCGGGTGACCCGCCGGCCCTCAAGCTCGACCGACCCCTCGGTCGGGAAGTCGAACCCGGTCAGGACGTTTACGAGCGTCGACTTCCCGGCACCGTTCGGGCCGATCAGGCCCACGATCTCGTGGCGGCTCAGCTCCAGGGTCACCTCCTGGAGCGCTCTGACGCCCTCGAAGGACCGCGAGACCGAGGAGGCCCGGAGGGTGTCCCCGGGCCTCCTCGTGGCGGGAGTCTGCTCGCTCAACCTCTAGATCTTCGGAACGACCTTGGCGGTGACCAATCCGACCCTTTGGCCACGGTTGTTGTGCACGCGGATCACCCGGTACTGGCGCCCGAACACGGTGTGCAGCGAGCGCGAGAAGCTCACCTTGCCGGAGATCGTAGGCACCTTCTTGAAGCGCTCGAGTTGCGTCGCGAGCGCGGAGCCGTTCGTCGACCCGTTCGCGCGCTTGATCGCGGTGACGACCCCGTCGATCGCGGCCGGGCCGGCGACGAAGCCGCCGGTCCCTGCCTTCACCTGGACCGCGAGCCGCCGGACCGCCGCGTTCGGGTCGTCCCCGAAGATCGACGCGTAGGTCACGGCGTAGTAGTTCGTGATCTGCGGGGTCTGCGTCACCCAATACGTGCCGTCGCCGGCCCACGAGTTCAGCACCGGCGTCTGGTTTCCGAGCGAGCGGAAGCCGGAGGCGAACGCCGGCAGCTCTCCGAACGCGGTCGAGGTCACGTATACCGCTGCGCTGCGCTGGTTCAGCCGGTTGACCGCCGTCTGGACGTTGTTCGCACCCGTCTGGTAGCTCTCGCGGCCAACGATGCGGCCGCCCAGCTGCGTGTAGCGCTTCTCGAACGCGGTGACGACGTTCTTGAAGTAGACGAGGAGCGTGTTCGTGCCGGTGGCGGCCGTTCGCCAACCCCGCCGGATCGCGTACTCGGCCATCGCGGAGCCCTCGTCCTGTGCGACGTTGCCGAAGCTGAACGCCAGCCGACCCTTCGCTGCACCGAAGCGCTTCGGGCCCATCTGATCCGTCCCGATGCACGGCGCGATCGCGAGCTTGCCGCGGTTGATCGCCTCCTGCACGACCGGAGTGGCGAAGTCGACGTCGCAGGTGACGAAGATGATGTCCGCGCCCCTCGCGAGGAGGTTCCGCGCGCAGGTCTTGGCTCGAGTGGGCTCGTTGTTGTTCGTGTCGCAGGTGTCGATGCGGATCCGTCGGCCGTTGACCCCTCCGCGGGAGTTGATCTGCTGGACGTGAATGCGCGCGGCAGCCAGCGCAGGCCCATCGAACGGCGCCATGTTCCCCTTGCTGTCGTATGCCCAGCCGATCACGATCGGCTTCGTGGCGGCTGACGTGTTGCTGCCCGCTGCGGCGAGCGCGGCGAACGCCACGGCCGCCGCAAGGAGCGTCGCAGCGACTCGCCACCTACTCGCACCTCTCATGCGCATTTCGCATTCCTCCCGCGTCTGGTTAGGTCGGACCGGCGAGCGATCCATCGAGATACTGACCCTACGGGCTGTCCGGGTCAATCGGATGCCCACGACGCCTCGCGCGCCTTGACGAGGCGGTACATCGCGGTCTGGAGCGGTACCTCGACCCCGAGTCGCGCGGCCTCGCGGACGAGCGCGCCGGTTATCTGGTCGACCTCCGTCGGCCTCCGCGCCTCGACGTCCTCGAGCATCGAGGGGTAGTGCCGGCTGCCACGCTGCGTTGCGAGCACGTTCATCTCCCACGGGTCTTCGTGGAGCTCGATCCCTGCTGCCGCGGCAACCCGCTTGCCTTCCTCCATCAAGTCGCGAACGAGGTGGCCAAGATCCTCGAGCCGGTCGGTTTCCGCGAAGTGCGGGTCGTGCGGCAGTGACGTGAGGGCGGCGACCGAGTTCACGGTCGAGTTGAAGATCAGCTTCGACCATTGGGCCGGGCGAAGGTCCTCGAACGCCGTCGCCTTCAGCCCGGACTCGAAAAGCAGCCCCGCGATCTCGTCGACCAGAGCTTGTGGGGTCTCGCCGTAGGGCCCGAGCCACGTCTCGGTGTCGAGGATGTACTCGACGTGCGTGTCCGCGTGGCGCGTCCCGCTCATGAAGGTGACGGCGGAGACGAGTCTCCAGTCACCGTGGCGGCGGACGATCTCCTCGGCCCCCAGGCCGTTCTGAACGGTCATGATCGCCGCACCGGGCCAGTGACCGGCGAGCTTCGACGCGGCCGCGTCGAGCTCGGTCGTCTTCGTCGCGACGATCGCGAGGTCCGCCTCGGGGAGTTCCTCGGCCGAGATCGCCGCGCGGACAGCGGCGGTGAACTCGTGACGGCCCGAGACACGGAGGCCGTGCTCGTTCAGCGCCGCGGCGTGCTCGTCGCGGCGACATAGGACCGAAACGTCGGTCGCCCGCGCGAGATGCGCGGCGTAGAGGCTGCCGATGACGCCTCCGCCGACTACGCAAACACGCGTGACAATGCCTCCACCCCGCGCCGCGCGAGCTCCCGGGGGTCGTCGTTCCAGAGCGAGTCTGGCAGCTCGTGGTCGGAGAAGATCTCGAGGTCGTAGAGCCCGTCCCACCGAAGCGCCTCGACGATCGGGCCGAACTCGACGACGCCGTCGCCTGGGAGAACGCGGTCGTTTGTGTTCCGAGTCGGGTCGCGCCAGTCTGCGAGGTGAACGGCGGCGATGCGGTCGCGATTGCGCGCGATCTGCTCGACCGGTTGGTTCCACAGGTGCCACGCGTCGTACATGAGCCCGACGTCGGGGCGGCCGGCCTCGTCGAGCAGCACCGCCGCCTCGTCGAGCGACGTGGCGATCGACCAGAAGTGGGCGTACCGACGCTGAATCGGCTCGAGCGCGACCCGGACACCGGCGGCGGCGCCTTCGTCCGCGATCGCCCGGATCCCGTCGAGAACGATCCGGCGATCGTCGCCGGGCCCGGTCAGGAAGAGGACGCAGGAAGGCTCGAACGGTGCGAGCCGCCTGATCCCGGCGCAGATCGCCTCGACTCGCTCGCCCGGGTCGGCCGGACCCTCCATCAGCGGCAGGGGCAGGATCGACGGCACCTCCGGAATGGCGGCCGCCGACTCGAGCCCGCTCGAGCGAAAGCGGTCGACGGAATCGTCGGCGAGCTTCATCTCCCAGATCCCGATCCCGTGCGCCCCCGCCGCGCGATAGGCGTTGAGGTCGTCGGCGAAGGACTGGCCGACGGTGGTGATCTGCGAGATCGAGAAGCGGGGCGTCATCGGCCCACGAAAGTGCGGGCGCGGGCGAACGCGCGTGTGCGAAGCGGCGGCTCGAGCAGGTGCTTCGCGACGAGCGTCCCAGAGCCCGCGCCGAGACCCGGCCCCGGGTGCGTGCTCGCGCCGATGTGCCAGAGTCGCTCGACTGGCGTCGCGTGGCCGGGGCTCTCCGCGAACGGCCGCCAAAGAAAGTTCTGGTCGAGCGCCAGCGACCCCGAGTACGGATCGCCCCGATGGAGGTTCACGTTCGCCGCCTGCAGGTCGGCCGGCGAGAGCACGACACGCTTGCGGAGCGACGACTCGAGGTTGGGAATGTGGCGCGCGATCCGAGCCTGGATCCGGTCGGCGTAGCGCTCGCGTAGCTCCTCGGTCCACGTCCCGTCGCCGACGCGGATCTCGCCCGCAGCGTCGCCCTTGACCTGCCACGGAAGCTCCTGGAGCTGGATCCAGAGGAGGCCCGCGCCGTCCGGGGCCCTCGTCGGATCCATCGTCAGCGGCTGGCCGACGACGACGGTCGCCTCCGCCGGCAGGAGCGCGCGCTCGGCCTCGTTGACCGCCCGCGACACGCCGTCGAGCCCCGACGTGAGATGGATCACGGCCGTCTCGTCGAGTCGCTCGTCTCCCTCCCACCGCGCCGGCTCGGAGAGCGCAAAGTGGATTTGCATCTCCGAGCGGCCGTACCGATACCGACGCCCGCGCTCGGCGAGCGGCGACGGAACCACTCCGTCCGGCAGTAGCCGGCTGTAGAGCTGCGTCGGCGTCACGTTCGCGACGACGGCCCGCGCTGCCCGGACGACCTCGCCGTCCGCCAGGCGGACGCCGACCGCCGCACCGTCCTCGACGACGACCTGCTCGACGTCTCGCCCGGTCTCGCAGACTCCGCCGCGCTCCCGGATCAGGGCGACGAGCGCATCGACGAGCCGCGCGCCGCCGCCGCGGGGGATCGGCATCCCTCCCTCCTGGACCGCGACCGCGATCACCTGCGTCATGAAGCCGGAGGCCGCGGCGTCCGGGCCGAGCCCGGTGTGCAGCACCCACGGCGCGAGCAGGCCGTGCGCCCGCTCCGACTCGAACGTCTCGGTCAGCCAGTCCCTGCTCGAAACGAGCATCCGCCCGGCGAATGCGGCGGCGCCCCGACGGCCGAGACGCCGGTATCCCTTGAGCCCTAGTCCGAGTCCGGCCTTCGACCAGAGCTCCGTCCCGAGAACACCGAACGCGAGGTCTGCGTTCGGGAAGAACTCAGCGAGCATCGCGCGCCACGCGTCGCCGTCGCCCGGTGCGTGCCGTTCAAGCTCTTCGGCGTTCGCGTCTGCGGTGCGGAGGAGGAACGCCGCCTCGCCGTCGGGATAGACGGTCGCCGTCGGATGCTCGGTGTTCAGGTACTCGAGACCGTGCCGCGCGAGCTCGTCACCGAGCTCGGCGTGCGCGGCTCCGCCGACCCAGAGCGGGTGCCACGCGCTGAAGACGTCGTGGAGGTAGCCCGGCTCGGTGAGCTCCGCCGTGCGAACCGCCCCGCCGAGCTCGTCTTCGCGCTCGAGCACGCGCACACCCCAGCCGCTTCGCGCGAGGAGCGCCGCGCAGGCGAGGGAGTTGATCCCGCTGCCGATCACGACCGCGTCGTACGTCGTCATCCTGCTTCCGCGACCAGCCGCCGGAACTCGTCATCCGTGAGCAGCCCTCGCTTCTCGATCCCGAGCTTCTTGACCGCCTCGAGCAGTGCGGGCTGCGCCTCCTCGGGCACCTCGAGCCCGAGCTCCGCGGATTTGATCCGGATCGAGTCGATGCCGCTCTTCTTGCCGAGCACGATGCTGCGCTCCGCGGCGACGAGCTCCGACGAGTACGGCTCGATCGCCTCGGGGTCGTGGAACTGGCTCGCGACCGCACCGCTCTCGCGCCGAAACAGGTTCTCGCCGACGAGCGGCTTCCACGGCTCGAGCGCGTAGCCCGACAGCTCGCGCACGCGATCGGCGAGGACGCGCGCGCGCCCGAGGTCGAGCGCCGTCTCGACCTCGTACACGGCGCGGAGCGCGAGCGCGACCTCGCCGAGGTTCGCGTTCCCTGCACGCTCACCCATCCCGTTGACCGTCCCGTGGATCCAGCGCGCGCCGGCGCGGACGGCGGCGACGGCATTGGCGGTGGCCAGGCCGAAGTCGTTGTGGCCGTGGAAGTGGATGGGGATCTCAGGGCCGAGCCGCTCCCGCGTCCGGCCGACGAGCTCCGCGACCGTCTCCGGTCCGGCCACCCCGATCGTGTCGACGACGACGACCTCCGCGGCGCCCGCCTCGACCGCGGCCGCGTACGCCGCGTCGTAGAAGTCAGGCTCCGCCCGCGTCGAGTCCACGCCGAAGTAGGCGACGTGGATGCCGTTCTCGACGGCGAAGGCCACAGCCGCGCGAATGCGGTTCAGCATCTCCTCGCGCGAGACGCCGAGCGCGCGGAGCTTCAGCTCCGAGATCGGGGACTCGACGACGCTCGCGCGAACGCCCAGCTCGACGAGGGCTTCGACGTCCGCCCGAACCGCGCGCGAGAACCCCCAGATCTCCGCCTCGAGCCCGGCAGCCGCGATTAGCTTCACCGCCTCCCAGTCGTCGGCGGAGACACGTGGGAACCCCGCCTCGATCCGCTCGACCCCCGCCTCGGAGAGCGCGCGCGCGATCTCGAGCTTCTCTTCGGGCATCAGCACGACGCCGACTGTCTGCTCGCCGTCTCTGAGCGTCGTGTCGTAGAAGCCGACCTCCGCCTGAAGGGCATGCGGGCGGTTGAGCTCGCCGGTCCAGATCACCGCACGACCCCATCGGGGAACGGCGAGAGCTTCACGGCTCCGCCCGAAGTGATGTGGAAGTTGTCCTCGAGGCGAAGGCCGCCGCCGCCGTCCCAGTACGCACCCGGCTCGATCGCGAGCACCATGCCCTCCTCGATCGTGCCCGACCCGGCCTGATGCGCATAGGGCGGCTCGTGCGCCCGCGCGCCGACGCCGTGGGCCACGGGATGCGAGGGCTGCCCGGGGTATCCGGCTTCGGCAATGCCATCGCGGATCAGGGTGTCGAGCTCGGCCAGGCTCGTGCCGGGCCGGCAGTGGGCGACGGCCGCCGCGTAAACCTCGAGCAAGCCGACAAGGAGCCGCTGGTACTCGTCGGTCAGCTCACCTGGGCAGAGGTTCTTCGTGTGGTCGCACCAGTAGCCGTCGGCGCAGACCCAGATCTCGAACAGCGTCGGCTCGTTCGCCTGCACGGGCCGGTCACCGGTGGCCGTGAACGTCCGGATGCCGGCGCCCGACCAGACTAGGGAGAAGCCGTGCGCGAGCTCGACCTTCCCTTCCCAACCGGTTCCCCGGCCGTGCACGAACCCGTTCCACAGCGCTCCCGCCTCGCTCTCCTTCATCCCGGGGCGCAGCTCCCCCCTGACGTGCTCCATCGCCGCCGCGGCGATCTCGTTGGCGAGCCTCATGCGCTCGAGCTCCTGCGGCGTCTTGATCGCGCGCGCTCGTGCGAGGAGCGGCGCGCCGTCGGCGGCACCCGGCCAGGCGTCGAACCACGACTTGGTGTACGTCGTCGGCTCGCCGACCATGCGATCCGAGGCCTGTGTCCCAAGCGACAGCTCGAGACTCACGCGCTCGTAGTCTTTCGATGCGTCAACCGCTGCCTCCAGCGCACGCGACTGCGGGGGACGTGCGTCGCGCTCGTCGTAGCCCCGGAAGAAACGGACGTCGCCGGTCCAGGCGGTTCGAGCGGCGTCCTCCTCAGACGCTTCGAGGCAGATCAACGTCGACTCGCCTTCCCGCGGGAAGACCACCGCGTCATATCCCTTCATCCCCCAGAAGTTGCTCAGGTAGAGGACGTTGTCGGGCGCCCGGACGACGAGCGCATCGACGTCATCCTCCGCCATCAGGCTGCGAACGCGGTCGAGCTTGGCGTCGTCGCGGGGCCAACTCACCAGCGCACGCGCTCGGGCGCCGGCTCGCCGTGCGCCTCCTCCCACGAGACGACCGGATTCCGCAGCACGCCGATCCGCTCGATCTCGGCCTCGATCACGTCGCCCGGCTTCAGGTAGAGCGACGCGGCGTCCTCGCTGAAGCCCGCGACGCCGCTGACCGTTCCTGTCGACACCACGTCGCCGGCGCTGTAGCCGAGCGGCGAGTAGTGAGACAGGATCTCCGGGAGCGTCACCGACATCCGGCCGGAATGCGACGTCTGCCGGACCTCGCCGTTGACGCGAAGCTCCATCGCGAGGTCGTGTGGGTCGGGAATCTCGTCGGGCGTCACGATCCACGGGCCGAGCGGGCAAAACGTGTCGATCGCCTTGCAGAAGGAGAAGACTCCCGACTCCATCTCGCGCCGCTGGATGTCACGGGCAGTGATGTCGTTGAAGATGACGTAGCCGGCCACGTAGTCCATCGCCTCTTCTGGTCCGAACCACTTGCCGGACTTGCCGATCACCACGGCGAGCTCGAGCTCGTAGTCGAGCTCCTCCGTGAGGTGCTCCGGGTAGACGACCGGGTCGTCGGGCCCGACGATCGCGTCGACGTTCTGGAAGAACACGATCCAGGGCGCGATCGCGTGCGACCAGCCGACGCGCTTCGACTCGTCCTCGTGCTCGCGGAAGTTGCCGGCGGTGTGCAAGAACTTCTTCGGGACGATCGGCGCGTCGATGTCGGCGCCGGCGAGTGGCGTCCGATCGCCCTGATCGCCGGCTCCGCCCCGCTCGAAGTACGTCCGCATGTCGGAGACGTCGAGCCGAACGATTTCGTCGCCGTCGATCCGGCCGACGTGGCCGCCGTCGTAGGTGACCAGCTTCATCCGCAGACCTTCTGCGCCGCGCGCGCGTAGACCTCAGCAGTCTTCACGAGCCCCTCGATTTCGAGGTTCTCGCCCAACTCGGCGTCCGGAAGGCCCGACGACGTGCCGTAGTTGAGCGTCGCGATCCCGTAGCGCGACAGCACCGAGGCGTCCGAGAACCACCGGGTGACATCCCGCTCCGGCGCCGACCCGAACACCTCTTCGTGCGCCTCGGCGACCGCGCCGACCACGGGGCTCGCAGCGTCGATCTCCGCTCCCGGAGCGGTCACGTAGACCTCCGCCTCGACGCCGTCGAGGCCGCGGAGAAACGCGAGCGCCTTCCGTCGCGCCTCCGCCATCGGCACGTCGGGCGGCACGCGCAGGTCGAGGAACAGGTCGGTCGAGTGGGGCGTCCGCGAGGCGCGCCAGCCAAAACCGCCCTGGATCGCTCCGACGTTCGCGACGCCGCGGACCTTGCCGTACGACATTTCATCTTCCCACTCGGGGAGCCATTCGAGAACCCGGTCAAGGACGGCTCGCATCCGCACGATCGAGTTTTCCTCGATGCGGCCCGTCGAGAACCCGGTGTGAATGAACGGGCCGTGGACGCGAAGCCGTGCCCAGATCGTCCCGAAGTGGGCCAGCACGAGCTTGTTCTCCGTGGGCTCCCCGAGGATGCAGACGTCTGCGGCGCCTCCGTGCCCGACAAGGTAATGCGAGCCGGCCGCGTAGCCGCGGTACTCCGCGCCCTGCGCCTCGCCCTGCTGCGTCTTCTCGATCTCGCCGCAGACGGCGGCGATGATCACGTCGCCGCGCAGCTGCACGGCGTCTTCGATCAGAGATCTGACCGCCTCGACGTAGCAGGCGAGCGCGCCCTTCATGTTCGAGATCCCGAGCCCGTAGATCCGGCCGTCCCGCTCGAATCCCTCGGGCCGGAAGCCGGGAATGTCGCGCAGCCACGGCTCCTCGCCCGAGTACGAGGTGTCCGTGTGCCCGTTGAACATCAGCGTCGGCCCGCCACCCTCACCCGCCACGGTGCCGACGACATTGGCCCGGCCGTCCTCGACTTCCTGCCACATCACCTCCAAGCCCAAGTCCTCGAGCTCGGACGCCATGACCCGCGCGCACGCTTCCTCCGACCCCGTGAACGACGGGGTCGAGACGAGCCGCAGCGCGAGATCCACGAGTCGCCGTTCGTCGATCATCGGAAGCTCGGGAGCACTTTCTCGCCGAACATCCGGATCTGGTCGTGGCGCTTGTCGCCCCAGAGCTCGAGCATGACGTGCGTACAGCCGGCGTCGCGGTACTCGTCGATCGCCGCGATGCAGTCGTCGGGGGTTCCCGCGATCGGCTTGCACTTGTCGAGCAGCTCGTCGGTCACCTGCTCCTTGGCCGCCAGCCGCCCGCCCCGCTCCATCGCGTCAGCGACCGGTCGAATCTCGTCCTGCTCGATCCCTGCAAGGTCGAGCAGCGTATCGGCCGACCCCTGGATGTTTTGCACCTTGTTCGCGAGGTACATGCCGGCGATCTCACGAGCGCCGTCACGTCCCTCCTCTCGGTTCTCCGCGATCGAGGCGACAACCGTGCAGCCGATGTCGATGTCCCGGCCGACGTTCTCCCGCGTGTACCGGACGAAGGCGGGAGTCGTGATCGAGGGTGTCAGGCAGCCGTCGGCGATCTCCCCGGCCAGCGCCTGCATCTTCGGCGCCGTCGCCGCGACGTAGACAGGCGGCACGTCGCGCGGTGAGTGCGCCTCCTGCTGGAGAGGCGGCACGTCGGCGCTCCACGTGTCGCCGTCGTACTGGAACGCCTCGCCCGAGAGCACGCCGCGCACGATCGCCACGGCGTCCCGCATCGGTCCCAGCGTGCGGTTCGTCTGCAGCTTCGAGTTGTTGAGGAAGATCTTCGACGTCCCGAAGCCGAGCAGAAACCGGTCGGGCCCCGCCGCCTCCTGGACGACCCTGGCATCCATCGCCACCTGGACGGGATGCCGCGTGAACGGCGAGATGATCCCCCACCCGATCGTCACCCGCTGGGTCTCGTGCGCGATCAGCGCGGAAACGACCGTCGAGGACCGCGCCTCCATCCCGTGCTTTCGCCACCAAGGGTAGGCCTCGGCCAGCCAGATCGTGTCCATTCCGGCTTCGTCCATGACCCGCGCCGACTCGAGCATCTCGTCGAGTGGCTCCATCGTCAGTTGCATGACACCGATCCTGAAGCCGGGTGGCATCCGACCGATCTTCGCATAGGTGCGAGAATCGCCCCGTGCAGGTGGGTGATCAGTTCCCGATCGAGGACGTCGGCCTCTCCAAGGGCGACGGCCCGGCCGTCGTCTACTTCTACGCGCAGGCCGGAACGGACGGCTGCACGCTGGAGGCGCACGAGTTCAATCGGAGCTACCCGCGGCTGCAGCAAGCCGGTGTCCGATTGGTCGGAGTGAGCGTCGACCCCGAGGACGTGAACCAGAAGTTCGCCGCGGATTGCGGGCTCGACTTCCCGCTCGTGTCGGATCCGGGCGGTGAGCTTGTCAACCGGCTCGGGCTGATGAAGACCTACGGCGAGTACGGCGACTTTGCAGCCCGGGTGACGCTCCTCATCGACGAGAACGGCGTCGTCCAGGAGATCTGGGCGGCGTCGGTCGACGAGCTCCCCTCGCACGTCGAGGAGGTGGTGGAACGATCGACAACGCAGACGTAGCAGTCACGATCGACCGCACCCACGGGTCGGAGCGTCTCGCGCAGCGCGTGGTCCGCTGCGGGCAGGGTCGGTCCGGACCGCGCCGACTCCGCGCTGTGCAGGAACTCCTCTACGTCGAGTCCGGGCGAGGGACACTTCGCGTAGGCGACACGGAGCATGCGCTCGAGCCGGACACAGGGGCGTACGTGGCGGCAGGGGAGGAGTACGAGCTCGAGAACCATGGCCCGGCAGAGCTCGTGGTGATCGTCGTCGAGGCACCGCAGGAAAACGGCGCGCAGATCGATCCTTCGCGCCGAACCGTCCGCCACGCCGACCAGCCGGTGCTGGAGGCGGGCGTCGACCGCGAGTTCCGGTACCTGGTGAACCAGGATGTCGGCTGTCTCGACGTGACCCAGTTCGTAGGCGTGATCCCACCGGGTCGCGCACCGATGCACAGCCATTCTTACGACGAAATCGTCTACATCATCGATGGAGAGGGAATCCTTCACATCGGCGGGCAGGAAAGGGCGATCCGCCCCGGGTCGGCCATGCATCTTCCGCCGCTCGTCGAGCACTGTCTGGAGAACACGGGCCCCGAGCCCATGCGGGTGCTAGGAGTCTTCCATCCCTCAGGCGATCCCGCCTCGAGGGCCACCGAGTCAGAATGACGCTTCTGCGGAGAAAGAAGGAGGAAGGATGAAGAGAGCTTTGGTCTCGATCCTGTCGGGTCTCGCGGCGCTCACAGCGCTTGCTGTGGCGACGGGCACGGCTGGGGGTTCGACGACGGCGGCCGACTCGCCGACCGTCACAGAACGGACGCTGATCACCTGCGGCCGAACGAGAACGATCGGCGTCGCCGCGCCCATCACCGGCCCGGCAGCCTCGATCGGATCGCAGCAGCTGAGATGGGCGCAGTTCTACGTGACGCGGTACAACCGGGCGCACACACGCACGAAGTTCCGAGTCGTCTCGGGCGACACGCAGTTGCCTGACACGGCGCAGGCGATCCAGGTCGCCGAGCGATTCGCGTCGAACGCGTCCATCCTGGGCGTAGTCGGACCGGCGGGGAGCCAGGAAATCCAGGTTTCCAGCGCGCCGCTGAGGAACGGCGGGTTGGGCTTCGTCTCGGGCTCGGCGACACGGACGAGCCTGACGACCGACGGCACCCGGCGCGGGTACTTCTTCCGCACCGTGCCGAACGACGACCAGCAGGGACCGCGGGTCGCCAACTACGTCCGCCAAACCCTGCGCCACACCCGCGTCGCCGTCGTGGACTCCCAGAACTCGTACAGCACGGGTCTCTCGGACACGGTGCAGCGGGTCCTCAGAGGAGCGGGCGTCAACGTTCAGCGCGAGTCGGTGAACGAGGAGAGCACGACCGACTTCTCGTCGCTCGTGGCCCGGATCCCTGCGAACACGCAGTCGGTCTACATCCCGTGGCAGCTCGCTCCGAAGGCGCAGCTCTTCGGCCAGCAGCTCCGCGCCGCTGGGAAGCAGGCGATCCTGTTCGGCTCGGACGGCCTCTTCGACCCGGACAGCTTCAGGATCCCGGGCTCGTACGTGTCGTTCTTCCCGATCAACCTGACGAGCCCGATCATCGCGGCCTACCGCCGCGGGCCGGGACAAGGGAAGAGCGAGCTCTTCGGCCTGCCGAGCTACCAGGCGGCCGAGGTCGTCGGACGGGCGATCGACAAGGCGTGCGCCAACCGCACTGCCACGCGGGCCGAGGTCCGGCGCTTCATCAACAGCACCAACATCCCGAGGGCTCAGTCGCACATCGGCTTCCGGATCAGGTTCGTCCAGCGGACGCGCGGCGTGCTCGGCCCAGGCGACATGGACACCCCGTCGAACTTCGGGATCTATCGCATCAACAACAACGGCGTGTACGTCCGAGTCTCCTAGCGAAAACGAGCTCCTGACGAACCGCGTGCGGCCTGTCAACTCGATGGGCCGCACGCGGTTCTGAGAACCTTTCTCGCCTCGTGGCGCTCCCGCTGGCCTTCAACGTCGAGCTCTTCATCCAGCTGCTCGTCAGCGGCATCACGCTGGGGAGCCTCTATGCGCTGATCGCGCTGGGCTACACGATGGTCTACGGGATCCTCAAGCTCCTCAACTTCGCCCACGGCGACGTGTACATGATCGGAGCCTTCGCGGGCTACGGCGTCCTGACGCTCCTGGGCGGGCCGCTCTCGCCGAACATCGCGATCGCGCCGTTGATCGTCCTCATGTTCCTAGTCGCGATGATCGCCTCCGGCCTGCTCGGGGTGGCGATCGAACGGTTTGCGTACAGACCCTTACGAGAGGCGCCTCGAATCGCGCCGCTGATCAGCGCGCTCGGCGTCTCCTTCTTCCTCCAGAACAGCGCCCTCTTGCTGTTCGGAGCGCAGTTCCGCAGCTACAACTCATTCGTCCTCGGGTCGAAGAACCCGGAGTTCTTCGAGCCGGGCCCGCTCACCGACGCCCTGTTCGTCGTCAAGAACGTGAACGTCCAGCTGATCCAGGTGATCGTCCTCTCGACGACGGTCGGGCTGATGGTCGCCCTGACGGTGCTCGTCGCGAAGACCCAGATCGGGAAAGCGATGCGCGCGACCTCGTACGACCGCGAGGCCGCGGCGATGATGGGGATCGACACCGACCGGGTGATCGCGACGACCTTCTTCATCGGCTCGCTCCTGGCAGGCGCGGCCGGCGTGATGTTCGGGCTCCTCTTCAGCCAGGTGTTCCACTTCATGGGCTTTCTCGCCGGCCTCAAGGGATTCACCGCCGCGGTCGTCGGCGGCATCGGGAGCATCCCGGGCGCGATGCTCGGAGGGCTGCTCGTGGGCCTTGCCGAGTCGTTCGCCGGCGGCTACCTCGGCGGCCGCTGGTCCGATCTCACCGTCTTCGGGATCCTGATCCTCGTCCTGCTCGTGCGGCCGAGCGGCCTCCTCGGCACACGGGCGATCCAGAAGGTCTGATGGAAGCCGGCGGAGACAAGCCGCGGGTCGGCGTCGACGAGTGGGTCGCGAACGTCGAGGGCCGTCTCGAGCGCCGCACCGGGTTCGCCGGCCTCGCCCGACGGATCGACGAGTTCGTGCCTCCCTGGACGCGTCTCGTCCTCTTCGCGGTGATCGCGGCGTCCTTGCCGCTGTGGATGGGCCGGGGCGATCTCTTCGCCTACGGGATCTTCACGCTCGTCTACGTCCTGCTCGGCCTGGGTCTCAACATCGTCGTGGGCTACGCGGGCCTGCTCGACCTCGGCTACGTCGCCTTCTTCGGCTTCGGGGCCTACTTCTACGCCCTGCTCTCGTCTGAGCACTACGGGCTCCACTGGCCGTCTGCGGTCTCGTTCCCCGTCGTGGTCGTCAGCACGGCGCTCCTCGGCCTGGTGCTGGGTATCCCGTCCAGGCGGCTGCTCGGCGACTACCTCGCGATCGTCACGCTCTTCTTCGGGCAGGCGTTCGTCGTCTTCGTCAACGCGGCCAACCCCACGGTGCGCGGCAAGGGCCTGACCGGCGGCCCGAACGGGATCGCCGACATCGACCCGAACGACCTCTTCGGCTATGAGCTGACGACCCGGCGCCAGCAGTACTGGTTCATCCTCGCCGTCGTCCTCCTCGTCCTGATCGGACTCCATTTTCTCAGCGAGTCGAGGACCGGGAGAGCCTGGCGGGCGCTGCGTGAGGACCCGCTCGCCGCCGAGGCGATGAGCATTCCGGTCAACCGGCTGAAGCTGATGGCGTTCGCGTTCGGCGCAGGTATCGCCGGCCTCACCGGCTGCATCTTCGCCGCGGTGCTCACGGCGGTCACCTCGGGGAACTTCGCCCTGCCGATCCTGATCACGATCTACGCGATCGTGATCCTCGGCGGGATCGGCAGCCTGACCGGCGTCGTGATCGGCGCGATCGTGATCAACGTCTCCTTCCAGTTCCTCGCGCCGGAGAACCCTCAGAACAATGCGCGGATCCTCTTCTACGCGGTGATCGTGCTCCTGCTCGTGCTGAGCCTGCGGCCGTGGTGGCGCCTGGCGGCCGTGCTCGGCGGCACGATCGCGTTCGGGCTGGTCGCGCATACGCTCGCCGAGGCCATCTCGCCGTCGTGGACCGCAGGCCCCGTTGTCGAAGGAGGCCGATTCGCACATGTGATCTCGGACTGGGTGATCATCCCGGCAGGTCACGAGCGCTTCGCGAACGTCGCCTACATCGCCCTCATCGTCGCGGTCCTCGCCGTCACCCGCATCCACGGGTGGTGGCGCACGCTGCTGCTGATCCCGACCGTCTACCTCGCCGCGGTCGTCTGGGAGACGAGCTTCGTGGAGCAACCAGCAGTCGCACGCTGGATCCTGTTCGGCGCGCTGCTCGTCACGCTGATGACCGTGCGGCCGCAGGGCCTGCTCGGCACGCCGCGCGTGGAGATCGTGTGACGAAGGAACCCCTCTTCGAGTTGCGTGAGGTCAGCAAGTCGTTCGGCGGGCTCAACGTCGCCGACGAGCTCAGCCTGCACGTGGACGAAGGTGAGATCGTCAGCCTGATCGGGCCGAACGGCGCCGGCAAGACGACGGTGTTCAACCTCGTCACGGGGATCTACCGTCCCGACTCCGGCGAGATTCGCTTCGAGGGCCGCAACATCGTGGGATTGGCGCCGCACAAGATCACGCAGTTGGGCATCGCGCGAACCTTCCAGACGCTGCGTCTCTTCTTGAACATGACAGTCAAGGAGAACGTCATGGCAGCGGCCTACGGTCACACGCGCTCGACCGTCGTCGAGGCGATCTTCCGCCTGCCGCGCGCCCGCCGCGAAGAGCGGGAGATCGCGCAGCTCGCCGAAGAGAAGCTCGCGTTCTTCGGTCAGCGGCTGGCGGGCTACCGGCACGACCAGCAGGCCTACAACCTCTCGTACGCGAACCGAAGGCGCCTCGAGATCGCCCGCGCGATGGCGACGAACCCGCGCCTGCTGCTCCTCGACGAGCCGGCGGCCGGAATGAACCCCGCGGAGACGCACGAGCTGACCGAGCTGGTCGGGCGTCTACGGACGGACGGCGGCTACACCGTCCTCGTGATCGAACACGACATGCACGTCGTCGAGGGGATCTCCGACCGGGTCATCGCCCTCGACCACGGCGTCAAGATCGCGGAGGGGTCCTTTGAACAGGTGGCCACGAACGACCGCGTCATCGAGGCGTACCTGGGCCTCCGGGGGGCTGCATGACACTCCTCAGGCTCAAAGACGTCGACACCTACTACGGCGAGATCCACATCCTCCAGCAACTCTCGCTCGAGGTCGGGCAGGGCGAGCTCGTCTGCCTCCTGGGCGGCAACGCCTCGGGGAAATCCACGACCCTGAAGACGATTCTCGGGCTCGTTCGGCCTCGTGCGGGCACCGTCGAGCTCGACGGCGAGGATGTCAGCCGCCGGACGACGAGCTACCGGATCGCCAGGGGCATGGCGATCGTGCCGGAGAACCGACGCCTGTTCGCGCCGATGACGGTGCTGGAGAACCTCGAGATGGGCGCGTACCTCCGGAAGGAAGGGACCTCCGAGGCGCTCGAGCGCGTCTTCGAGCTCTTCCCGGTCCTCAAGGACCGCCGCAAGCAGCTGGCCGGAACTCTCTCGGGCGGCGAGCAGCAGATGGTGGCCATGGGACGCGCACTGATGTCGGAGCCGAAGCTCCTCCTGATGGACGAGCCGTCGATGGGCCTCGCGCCGATCCTCGTCGAGCGCAACTTCGAGATCATCCAGCAGGTGCACGAGGCCGGCGTGGCGGTGCTCGTCGTGGAGCAGAACGCGAACGTCTCGCTCTCGATCGCCGACCGCGGGTACGTCCTCCAGACGGGGCGGATCGTGCTTGCGGACACCGCGAAGGCGTTGCTCGCGCACGAGGACTTGCGCAAGGCCTACCTTGGACGTTAGAGCGCGTTTCCCGATCTTCGAGCGTCTCACCTACATCAACAGCTGCTCGCAGGGCGCCCTCTCGGATGCGGTGCGCCGGTCGTACGAGGACTACCTTCGCGACTGGGACGAGAAAGGCGCGCCGTGGGACTACTGGGTCGAGCGAACGGAAACGGCTCGTGCAGCGTTCGCCGGGCT
>Ga0126306_10000292_pt1 | contig 21401 bp, 25 predicted proteins | sample Plot27_FD_92592 | JGI IMG/M metagenome (GOLD analysis project Ga0126306, IMG submission 92592) | Serpentine soil microbial communities from UC McLaughlin Reserve, CA, USA - Plot27 | ecosystem: Environmental > Terrestrial > Soil > Grasslands | place: USA: UC McLaughlin Reserve, Lake County... | reverse complement strand
GCGGTCGACCACTGGAAGGCGCGCGGGATCGACCTCTCGCTCGTGCTGGCCGCGCCGGCGGCGCCGCCGGACGCGCCGCGGCGGCGCGTGCGGCCGCAGGCTTCGCCGCTCCCGGGCGCGCTCGACTGGGAGCTGATCGAGGCGGCGCGCGACGCGATCGACCACCGCCGTCCGGTCACCGGGCAGTTCGCGGTGCGCAACGTCAACCGCACCGTCGGCGGGCTGCTCTCGCACTGGGTGGCGAAGGTCCACGGCGCGGCCGGGCTGCCGCCGGAGACGATCCGCTTCGACCTGCGCGGCTCGGCCGGGCAGTCGTTCGGCGCGTGGCTGGCGCCGGGGATCGAGCTGTCGCTGATCGGCGACGCCAACGACTACTGCGGCAAGGGGCTCTCCGGCGGGGTGATCTCGATGCGGCCGCCCGCGGAGGCGGGCTTCGCCGCCGAGGAGAACGTGATCGTCGGCAACACGGTGCTCTACGGCGCGACGGCGGGCCGCGCGTTCTTCCGCGGGCTCGCGGGCGAGCGCTTCGCCGTGCGCAACTCCGGCGCCGGCGCCGTGGTGGAGGGCGTCGGCGACCACGGCTGCGAGTACATGACCGGCGGGCGCGTCGTGATCCTGGGGCGCACGGGGCGCAACTTCGCCGCCGGCATGAGCGGCGGGATCGCGTACGTGCTCGATGTCGACGGGGCGTTCGCGAGTCGCTGCAACATGGAGCTGGTGGGGTTCGACGAGATCGACGCGACCGACGCGCTCGAGCTGCACGAGCTGATCGAGGAGCACCACCTGCGCACGCTCTCGCCCGTCGCCGCGCAGATCCTCGAGCGCTGGGACGCGTCGCTGCCGCTCTTCGTGAAGGTGATGCCGCACGACTACAAGCGCGCGCTGGCCGACATGGCCGGCGCGGAGCACGCGATGCGCTTCGACGACGAGCGCGACGCCGTCGCCGATCCGGTCGGCGTCCCGCACACCGGGACGAGCCTGCAGTCATGAGCCTGCTCCTCCTGATCGTGCTGCTCGCGGTCCAGGGCCTGATCATCGGCGCGTTCGCGCGCCTGGCGCTGCCCGGGAAGGACCCGCTGTCGCTCCTGCAGACGATGGCGGTCGGGATCGCGGGGTCGCTGATCGCCGGCGTGGTCTTCTACCTGATCTTCGGCGACCGTGCCGCGCCCGGCTTCCTCGGGGCGCTCGTCTTCTCGGTCCTGATCGTGTACGCGATCCGGCGCTCGCGCGGCGGCGGGCTCGCGCGGCCGAGCGGCGACGAGCCGCCGCGGCGCTACTGAGCTTTCAGTCGCGCTTCACAGTGGCGTGCACCGATGCGATGGACGTGAACGGTTGCCGTTGCGAGCATGCGGGCGCGTGGGTCCGCTGCTGTGCATCCTCTCGGCCGCCGGCTTCGGTGCGATGGCGATCTTCGGCAAGCTCGCGTACGAGGAGGGCGTCGGCGTCGGTGATCTGCTGCTGGTGCGCTTCTCGATGGCCGCGGCCGCGCTGCTGGCGATCGCGCTGGCGCGCGGCGCGGTGCGCGGGCTCCCGCGCCGCGCCGTGCTGGTGTCGCTCGCGATGGGCGCGATCGGCTACGCGACGCAGTCCGGGCTGTTCTTCTCGGCGCTCGAGCGGATGGACGCCTCGCTGCTCGCGCTGATCCTCTACACGTATCCGGTGCTGGTGTGCGCGGCCGCGGTCGCGATCGGCCGCGAGCGGGCGTCGGCGCGGCGGATCGGCGCGCTGCTGGTCGCTTCCGCCGGCGTGGTGCTCGTGCTCGCCGGGGCGGCGAGCGGCAGCTTCGACGCGCTCGGCGCCGCGATGGGATTCGGCGCGGCGCTCGCGTACACGACGTACATCCTCGTCGGCGACCGCGTGGTCTCCGGCGTGCCGCTGCTGGCGCTGGCGGCGCTCGTCTGCACCGGCGCCGCGACCTCGTTCTGGATCGCAGGCTTGTTGCGCGGCGGGCCGGACCTCTCGTTCTCTGCCGCGGGCTGGGGCTGGATCGGCGCGATCGCGCTCGTCAGCACGGTCGGCGCGATCCTCACGTTCTTCGCCGGCCTCGCCCGCGTGGGCCCGTCGGCGGCGGCGATCCTGTCGGTGTTCGAGCCGGTGGTGACGGTCGCGCTGGCGGCGGCGGTCTTCGGGGAGTCCTTGGCGGTCGTGCAGCTGGTCGGCGGCGCGCTCGTGCTGGCGGCGGTCGTGGTGATGCAGGCGCCCGCGCTTCCGGCGAGAAGCGCCGGCGTGCGGGCATCGACGGAGAGGGCTTCGGAGGCGCGGCACAACGTCCCACTCGCCGGCGTCTCGGACGCCGGGTGTAACGCTGAGCACGATATGCGTGGCTAACGTCCCACTCGCAGCGATAACCCCCGGCGATGCGGCGATGTGACGTTTGCGGCGGTCCGACGCCGCCGTTGACCTACGCCGGCGTCTCCTGCGACGCCGGCCCAGACGCAACGGGTCGCGCCGCGAGCTCCCGCACCGCCTCGACGAGCCGCCGCGCGTCCGACTCGTCGTTGTAGTGCACGAAACCGGCGCGGACCGCTCCGTGCGGGTCGATCCCGAGGAAGCGCTCGAGCTCCCACGCGTAGTAATTGCCGTCCCAGACCGCGATCTCACGCTCGGCCAGCGCGGTCGCGACCTCGGTCGACGTCAGCCCGCCGACGTTGAACATCAGCGTCGGCACGCGGTCGGGCGGGTCACCGTACAGCGTCACGGCGTCGATGCCTGCGAGACCGGAGGACGCGATCGCCATCAGACGCTCCTCGTGCGGCCGGATCGCGTCGTAGCCGAGCTCGAGCATGTACTCGGCCGCCGCCGTCACGCCGGCGAGCGACTCGAACGGCAGCGTGCCGAGCTCCCAGCGGTCGGGCGCCTCGTCCGGCGACGGGTTCAGCTTGTCGGGCATCAGCGAGGAGAGCACCCCGGGCCCGCCGCAGAGGATCCCGACGTGCGGGCCGTACCACTTGTAGGCGGAGCAGGCGAGCGTGTCGGCGCCGAGCGCCGCGAGGTCGAGCGGCCGGTGCGGCACCGCTGCCACCGCGTCGACCGAGATCCGCGCGCCGGCCGCGTGGGCGGCGGCGACGATCGCCTCCAGCTCCGGCACGGTCCCGGTCGCGTTCGAGGCCGCCGTGACCGCGACCCAGCGCGTGCGTTCCGACAGCACCGCCTCGACGGCCGAGGCAGGCAGCGCCAGCGTGCCGCGGTCGGGCTCCGCCCAGCGCACGGTCGCCCCGGCGCGCTCGGCGGCGATCACCCACGGGCGCACGTTGGCGTCGTGGTCCAGCCGCGTGACCACCACCTCGTCGCCGCGCGCGAGCGTGCGCCCGACCGCGGCCGAGAGCCGCATCGTCATCGCCGTCATCGACGGCCCGAACGCGACGCCCGCGGGATCGGCGCCGAGCAGCCGGCCGGCCGCGGCGCGCGCCGCCTCGACGCATGCGTCCGTCGCGTGCGCCGCGGCGAAGGCGCCGCCGTGGTTGGCGCCGCGACCGGAGCGCATCCACGCGTCCATCGCCTCGATCGCGCTGTCGACCATCTGCGTCCCGGCCGGTCCGTCCAGCCGCGCCCAGCCCCCGGCGAGCCCTGGGAACCGCGCACGGTTCATACGCGCCCCTCCACGACGCGGACCAGCTCCGCGTCGTGCGGATAGCTCAGCAGCGCGGCCGCCGCCGCGACGTCCACCCAGCGCATCTCATCCACCTCGTCGTTCGGCGTGAAGGACGCGGCGCTCCTGCCTCGGCCGGAGGCCTTCCTGTCTCGGCCGGGGGCCTCGCCACCGGCTGACGCCTCGCCGCTTCCCTCGTCGGGTTGCATGAGCCAGTAGCGGACGGCCTTCGCGCGGCCCTTGTTGTCGCGGTAGGCCACCGCCGGGAGCTCCTCGCCCAGCCGGCAGCGCAGCCCGACCTCCTCCTCGACCTCGCGCAGCGCGGCCTGCTCCCAAGCCTCTCCGGGGTGGAGCTTGCCCTTCGGCAGCGACCAGTCGTCGTAGCGCGGGCGGTGAACCACGACCAGCTCGACCTCGCCGCCGGGCGCGCGGCGCCAGACGACGCCGCCCGACGCCTTCACCTCGGCCGCCTCGGGGTCCATCGCCGCATCGTGGCATCCGGCAAAGGTGACGCCTCCGTCATCTTTGCGCTAGGGTCGGGTCGATGACGCCGCTGCCGACCGCCTGCGTGATCGGCGCGGGCTCATCCGGGATCGCCGCCGCCAAGGCGCTGCACGAGCGCGGCTTCGAGTTCGACTGCTTCGAGGCGTCGGACCGCGTCGGCGGCAACTGGGTCTTCAACAACCGCAACGGGATGTCCTCGGCGTACCGCTCGCTTCACACCAACACGTCGCGCGAGCGGACGCAGTTCGCGGATTTCCCGATGCCCGCGAGCTATCCCGACTTCCCGCACCACACCCTGCTCGCCGCCTACTTCGACGCCTACGTCGACCGCTTCGGCTTCCGCGACCGGATCACGTTCGAGACGCTCGTGACGCGGGCCGAGCGGCTCGCGAACGGGAGCTGGCAGGTGAGCACGGAAGGCGGCACGACCCGGACCTACGACGCGCTGATCGTCGCCAACGGCCACCACTGGGATCCGCGCTGGCCCGAGCCGGCGTTCCCAGGGCAGGACCGGTTCGGCGGCATCCAGCTGCATGCGCACCACTACACCGGCGAGGACCCGGATCTCCTCCGCGACAAGTCGGTCGTGGTGCTCGGCATGGGCAACTCCGCGATGGACATCGCGACGGAGGCGTCGTTCGTCTCGAAGCACACCTACCTCGCCGCGCGGCGCGGCGCGTGGGTGATTCCCAAGTACATCCTCGGCCGCCCGCTCGACACGCTGGGCCTCTCGCCGCGCATCCCCTATGCGGTGCGCCGGCGCGCGCAGGAGACGATGCTGAAGCTGATCGTGGGGGAGATGCAGCGCTACGGCCTGCCCAAGCCCGACCACCGCTTCGGCGAGGCGCATCCGACGGTCTCGGCGGACATCCTCTCGCGCATCGCGCACGGCGAGATCACGCCCAAGCCGAACATCGCCGAGCTGGGCGAGGGCCGCGTGCGCTTCACCGACGGCAGCGAGGTCGAGGCCGACGTCGTCGTCTACTGCACGGGCTACAAGGTCAGCTTCCCGTTCCTGGACCCGGAGCTGATCTCGGCGCCCGCGAACGACCTGCCGCTGTTCCGCCGCGTCTTCCACCCGGACGTCGGCGGGATCTACTTCGTCGGCCTGCTCCAGCCGGTCGGCGCGATCATGCCACTCGCCGAGCTGCAGTCGGCGTGGATCTGCGATCACCTCGCCGGCCGCTACCACCTGCCACCCGCGGCCGAGCTGCGCGCCGACATGGAGGCCGAGCGGGCGGCGATGTTCAAGCGCTACGTCGCCTCCAAGCGGCACACGATGGAGGTCGACTTCGACGATTACGTGCTGGCGGCGCGCCGGGAGCGCCGCCGTGGCGAGCGGCGCGCCGCGCGCGCCGGGAACCGGCTGCCGGTCGCACCGGCGCTGCCCGCGTGACCGGGCGCCGCGAGCGCACCAAGGCGGCGAACCGCGCGGCGCTGCTGGACGCGGCGCGCGACGCGTTCGGCGAGCTCGGCTACCAGGCGGCGGGCGTGCGCGACATCGTGCGCCGCACCGGGCTCGCGTCGGGGACGTTCTACAACTACTTCGCCGACAAGGAGGCCGTCTTCCGCGCCGTCGTCGAGCAGACCGGGACGGAGGCGCGCCGGCGCGTACGCTCGGCGCGCACCGTGGCCGGCGGCTTCCCGGAGTTCGTCGAGGCCGGCTACCGCGCCTACTTCTCCTTCATCGTCGAGGACCCCGCGACGTTTGCGTTCATGCGCCGGAATCTCGTCGCGGGCGTCGAGGACGCGCTTCCGCTGGGCGCCGCCGAGCTGGCCGAGGACCTCGCGGCGCTGGCCGCGCGCGGCGAGCTGCCGGGGCTGGATCTCGACTACTGCGCCCACGCGATGGTCGCCGTCGGCGTCGAGCTCGGATCGCGCATGGCCGAGCGCGAGCCGCCCGACGTGGAGGGCGCGACGCGCTTCGCCACCGCGCTCTTCCTCGCGGGGGTCACGCAACCGTGACGCCCAGCGCGAAACGCGCGCGCGGCACGGCGCGACCGCTCGCGACCCGCGCGATCCTTGCCGTCCGAACCTGCGCGTACCTTCCCGCACATGTCCCTGTGCTTCATCGAGCCCCAGGACGCCATCCGCGTCATAGCCGAGTCGGTCGGCCGCGAGGCTCGCCGCCAGCTGCTGGGTGAGCTGGTCCGCGCGTGGGTCGACGAGATCCCCGAGGAGGAGCTCGCATCCCACTACGCCAAGGCCGTCGACGACCTCGACGAGCACGACCTGTCGATGCTCGCGGCCTGGCACGCCTCGCTGGAGGTCGGCACGCCGATCGCCAACAAGGACTTCCTCGTCAACGCCTTCCCCGCGCTGGGCGAGAACCGGCGCGAGGCGCTGAAGATCGCCGCCGGCCTCCGCGGCGAGGATGCGTTCAACGCCGGCGTGGCCGAGGAGCAGGCGCTCGAGGCGGTGCTCCCCTGGCTGTCGCGCAACCGCTGCGAGGAGCTGGTCGCGGAATGCCTCGACCTCTACTGCTGGGACCGGCTCGGCTCCGACAACTGAGCCTCTGGAGAAGGCGCCGGCTGCGCTGGTGGTTGCCGTGGCTGCACCCGCCGCTGGCGTTCTGACGTCGTCGCCGGCGCCCGTATGAAAGCGTGTCGTCATGACGCCGGCAGCGCGGCAGCTCGTCCACAGCCTGGGCCGTCGATACCTCCCACCACGCCACATGTGGCCCTACGCGCTGCCTGGAGCAGCGGTCTGGGCCGAGCGCCGCTGGCAGCTCAGGCTGCGGCGCGCGACCGTGATCAGCGCCGAGGAACACGGCTCGCGTGTCGGCGTCCGCGAGCTCGAGCAGGTGATCGGCTGCGACCTGTGCGGCGAGCGGCGCGTACAGCCGCTCTTCACGCCGCGCGGGAGGCGCAGGCCATGGAGCTACCACGTCGTCCGCTGCCCCTCGTGCGGGTTCCTGTACCGCAACCCCGGCATCCGCCCGGAGCGGCTGGGAGAGCTGTACGCGGGACGGTACGGGCGGTTCCTGACCGGCAGGTACGCGAAGAGCCGCCGGCGCCGCTACGAGCTCGTGCTCGACGCCTTCGACCCCGTGTTCGCCGACGGCGCCGGGCGGCGCCTGCTCGACTTCGGCTGCGGCGCCGGGCTGTTCCTCGAGCTCGCGCACGAACGCGGCTTCGAGGGCCACGGCGTCGATCTCTCGCCCGACGCGGTCGCGCGCGCCCGCACGCGGCCGAGCGGGCGCAACACCTACGTCGGCTCCCCGTTGGAGGTGCCCGAGATCGCCGCCGGAGGATTCGACGTGATCACGCTCTGGTCGGTCATCGCACACCTCGCCCAGCCGATCGAGGACCTGAGGATGCTCCGCGGCCTGCTTGCGCCCGATGGCGTCCTCCTGATCCTCACGGTCAACGCCGACTCGCTGCTGCTGAAGGCGCAGGGCGCGACCTGGGGAGGCTTCACGCCGAACCACCTCAAGTTCTTCGCACCCGCCACGCTCACGCTCGCGCTGCGCAAGGCGGGCTTCGCGGACGTTGCGGTGCGGCCGGCGTACCCGGACGAGGTGGAGGCCGGGACGGTGCGGCTGCGGCCGCGCCACGAGCGGCGGCTGCGGCGCGTGATCGACGACGGCAACCGCGGCAACATGCAGCGCGCGCTCGCGTTCGCCTCGGCCGACGGGCCGGCTAGGTGGGGCGCGCGGCCGGGCGGCGGCTACGCCGCTCGGCGCACGATGTCGTAGCGCCCGACGCCGGCCTGCCCCTCGAGCTGCCAGCGGAAGAACGAGCAGTCCAGCCGCAGGGCGCCGAGGTCCAGCGAGGAGCCGCACAGCACCTCGCCGGCGGCGCGCCGCGGCCACTCCGCGTCCGCCGGCCACAGCTCGAGTCCGGCGCGGCGCGTGTGGCCGTCGGCATCGTAGGTCGTGGAGAGCCGGCCGTCGGCGATCTCGACCACCTGCCGCCGCGCCCGGCCGCTGCCTGCTTCCGCCTCGGGCTCCCACAGCGCGGCCCACGTCGCCTCGGCGGCGTGATCGCGCGCCCCTGCAGGGCGGATCGCGGTCAGCGCGGCACAGCGCTCGTCGGTCCACGCCGTGACCGTGCGGGCGAGCTCGATGCGCTCCCAGTCGGCGTCGCCCCATGCGTGCCCGCGCTGGCCGAGGCCGTCGAACCGCTGCTCGCGCCCGCCGGCGCGCACCGTTCCGCGGACGCGGCACGGCTGGTCGTAGCCGGCCATGCCGCCGAGCCGCCCGGCCGGGTCGTCGGCACCCAGCTCGGCGGGTTCGCCGAGCGCGGCGAGCTCGAGCGCGAAGCCGTTGCCGTCCGGTGCGTCGAAGCCCACGCTCCAGCGGTCGAGCGGCGCCTCGACGGTGGCGCGCAGCCCGGCAACCTCGAGCGCCTCCCAGCCGGCGTCGTCGGCGACGGGGAGCGCGCCGCGCGCGAGCACCGCGACCGGCTCGCGGCCGGCGAACAGTAGCGCGAACGCGCTGCCCTGGGGCGCTCCGTCGGCCGAACGCGAGAGGCCGAGCCGGGCGAGCCCGTAGAGCTGCGCGGAAGCGTCGCCGAACGCGAACGTGACGCTGTCGGTTGCCGCGTCGCGCACCGCCTCCTCGGCGGGTGCCGTCACGCTCCGAGCCCGGGCCTGGGGTCGACGTCCACCGCCGTGCCCTCCAGGTCGTCGTCGCGCCGGGCGCCGCCACGCGGGGCGCGCGTGCCGGCGGTCATCGTCACCGTGATGCGCCGCATCGCCTGGCGCAGGAACAGCCGCCGGATCACCGCGCGCGTCGGCGGCAGCAACAGCAGCAGCCCGAGGACGTCGGTGAGGAAGCCGGGCGTCAGCAGCAGCGCGCCGCCGAAGATCACGAGCACCCCGTCGGCGACCTCACGCGCGGGGGCGCGCCCGACCTGCAGCGTCGAGTTGAAGCGCCGCCAGACCGCGCGGCCCTGCGAGCGCATCAGCAGCGAGCCGAGGATCGAGTCGGCGACGAGGATCGCGATCGTCCACCACACGCCGATCGCCTGGCCGACCTGGATGATCACCGCGAGCTCTGCGATCGGGACGGCGATGAAGAGGACGACGAGCAGGAATGGCATCGCCAGAAGGCTACGCGCTAGATGTCAAGCGGGCCTAACCGCGAGCGGGGTGCGGCGCGACCAGGAACACGGAGGGCAGCCGGTGCAGGCCCACGAGCTCGATCAGCTGCTGCACGTGCGGCTGGGGATCGCGCAGCGACAGCGTGCGGCCGCGTGCGCGCAGCCGCTGCGCCAGGCACGCGAAGTCGATCATGAGCGAGGAATCGGCGAAGCTCAGCTCGGACAGGTCGACCTTCACGTCGCGTGTGGCGTTGAGCGCCGCGGAGAGCGGCTGCCGGCGGCCGCCGCTGGTCGAGCGGTCCTCGTCACCCGTCACGCGCAGGAGCCCGAGCTGTTCGTCGAACGAGACGATGATCGGGAAGCTAAACAAACGCCGCGGCTAGACTCAACCTCATGGTCGACGAAGACGACGTGCTCGACGCCCTCAGCAACGTGATCGACCCCGAGCTCGGCCTCGACTTCGTCGAGCTGGGGCTGATCTACGGCATCGAGATCGACGGTGGCACGGTGAGCGTCACGTTCACCCTGACAACCCCGGCATGCCCGATCGGGCCGCAGGTCTCCGAGCAGATGCAGGAGTTCCTCGGCGAGCTGCCGGAGGTGAACGAGGTAGTCACCTCGATGGTCTTCACGCCTCCGTGGTCGCCCGAGAAGATGTCCGAGGACGCGAAGTTCGCGCTCGGTTACTGAGCTTCCCGTTCTTCTTCGACTCGCCCGCCGCCTCGAGCAGCTCCGCCAGGCTCGCGTCGAACATCTCCGCCAGCTGCTCGAGATCCGGCATCGCGTCGTAGTCGCCGAGCAGGCCGAAGTCCATCCCGCCCCGGTAGGACATGACCGCCACGGCCAGCGCGTGATGGCGGGGCAGGAACGCGACCGGGAACAGGTCCTGCAGCTCGCGCCCGAGCACGTAGAGCGGGAACTGCGGGCCGGGCACGTTCGTCACGAGCAAGTTGAACAGGCGCGTGGAGAAGTTCAGCCGCGAGGCTTGCGCGAGGATCGTCGGCGGCGCCAGCGCCTGCATGCCGGCCAGCACCTCGGCGCCGACCGCCTGCTTGGACTCCTTCAGCCCGTCCATCGCCTGGCGCACGACGCGCAGGCGCGCGACCGGATCCTCGACGTAGACGGGGAGCGGCGCGCGCATCGCCGCGAGCCGGTTGCCGAGGTGATGGCGCTCGTCGCGCGCGCGGATCGAGACCGGCACGAGCGCGCGCAGCTCCAGGCCCTCGGTGCGGACGCCGCGGGAGCGCAGCCACTTCTGCAGCGCGCCGGACACGACCGTCAGCACGACGTCGTTGACGGTGCCGCCGAACGCGTCCTTGACGCGCTTGAAGTCGCTCAGCTCGTGCCGCACCCAGACGAACCGCCGGTGCGGGCCGATCTCGACGTTCAGCGGCGTCTCCGGCGCCGGGTTCAGGCCGGCCCAGACGACCTCGCCGATGCCCTCGAGCGCCTCGCGCGTGCCGGCCAGCGCCTCGTTCGGTCGTGCGGCGGCGCCGAGCGCGCGCGCGGCTGCGTCGAACGGCAGCCCGATCAGCGCGCGCACACCGCGCGCCGCCATGTCGATCCCGCTCGGGGTATCGCGCGGCCGCCATGGCGTGTCGGGGTGCTCGACCGCGGCCGGCGTCGGCTGCAGGTCGAACAGCACGGTCGCGAGGTCGACGCCCGAGACGCCGTCGACGAGCGCGTGATGCGTCTTCGAGAGCAGCGCGAAGCGCCCGCCCTCGAGGCCCTGCACGATCCACATCTCCCACAGCGGCTTGGAGCGGTCGAGCGCCTGCGAGTGCACTCGCGCGGCGAGCGCGCGCAGCTGCTTCTCCGAGCCGGGAGCGGGCAGCGCCGTGTCGCGCACGTGGTACTCGAGGTTGAAGTTGGGGTCGTCCACCCACAGCGGGCGGCCGGTCTCCAGCGGCGGGAACGCGAGCTTCTGGCGGAAGCGCGGCACGAGGTGAAGGCGCGAGCGCACGTGGTCCGCCACCTCCTCGTACGCCGGGGCTGGGCCCTCGAAGATCATCACGGCGCCGACGTGCATGTGGGACGTCGGACCTTCCTGCGCGAGGAAGGACGCATCCACGGCCGTGAGGCGGTCTCCGTGCTGCTGTGTCATGTGCGTGGCTCCTCGTGTCCGGTCCCGACCGGGAGCCTATACCGGCGTGCTCAGCCCGACAGCAGCACGCCGAGCAGGCCCACCGCGACCGTGGCGAGCAGCACGGCGGTGAGCACGCGCTCGTAGGCGCGGCCGGCCGCGAGGCGGGCGAACAGCGGCCGCCCGGCGACGTGCCCGAGTGCCGTCAGCGGGATCAGCGCCGCCACTGCGGCGCTGTCGGGCACGGCCTCGCCGGTGCGCGTCAGCAGCAGCGCGGCGGCGCTGACGAGCGCGAGCCCGACGAAGGCCGCGGTGAGCGTGTCGCGCACGACGCCGGGGCGCAGGCCGCGCGACATCAGCAGCAGCACGACCGGCGGGCCGCCGGTGCTGGTCGAGGTGTTCAGCGCGCCCGAGGCGAGCCCGGCGGCGGGGCGGGCCCAGCGCGGCGGCTCGTGAGCCGAGCCGGGCGGCGGCGGCGCGCGGCGCGCGGCGCGCAGGTTCACCACCAGCGCACTCAGCACGCCCGCCGTGACGAGCAGCTGCAGCGCGAGCTCGTCGAGTGCCCGCAGCACCGCCACTCCCGCGAGCGCGCCCGGCAGCGACCACGCCACGACGGCGGCCACGTCGCGCCACGCGGGCTCGGGCCGGCGCCGTTCGGTCAGCAGCGTGAGCAGGCTCACCTCGAGCCCGAGCACGATCATGAGCCCGACGGCCTCGGCCGGCGAGGCGGCGGCGAACAGCAGCGGCGCGGCGACGAGCGCGAAGCCGAACCCGACCGACGACTGGAGCGCGGCGCCGGCCATCACAGCGCAGGCGGCGGCGACCGCGAGCGGGCTCATCGCGTGTCACCCTACGAGACGCGAATGGCGGTGACCTCGAACGATTGAGCGGCCGGCGGCACGTGTCGTCGCGCCCGGCGTCGACCTCCTCGCCGGCCGGCGCTCGGCGTTGATCGCCGGGATGGGTGCAGTGCTCGCCGCCGCGATCGTCGCCGCCGTGGTCGTGGCCGGCGGCGGCTCCGACGACGCGCCGCCCGCGCGCTCGCCGGCCGCGCCCGCGCGCGTGGACCGCTTCGACTCCGGCCGCGCGTGGGCGGAGCTGCGCCGCCAGGTGCGGCTCGGGCCGCGGCCGGCGGGCTCGCGCAGGCTGCGGGCGCTCGCCGAGCGGCTGCGGCGCGAGCTGCCGCGCGGGCGCTTCGAGCGCGTTCCGGGCCATCCGCGGCTGCGCAACCTCGTCGGCCGGCTACCCGGCACCAAGCCCGCGATCGTGATCGCCGCGCACCACGACACCAAGCAGCTGCCCGGTTTCGTGGGCGCGAACGACGGCGCCGCCGGCACGGCCGCAGTGGTCGAGCTCGCGCGTGCGCTCCGGCGGATCGAGCGGCCCGCCGGGGCGCCGCAGCTGCGCTTCGTGCTGTTCGACGGCGAGGAGGCGACCGACGACAGCCGGCCGTTCCTCGAGACCGGCCTGCGCGGCTCGACCGCCTACGCCGAGCGTCACGCCGGCGAGGTCGGCGCGCTGATCCTGCTCGACTTCATCGCCGCCAGGGACCTGAGCATCGTGCGCGAGGGGAGCTCGGACCGCGCGCTCTGGAGCCGGCTGCGCGAGGCCGCCAAGGCGGTCGGCGCGGGCGCTGCGTTCCCTGCCGGCTCGGGCGGCGTGATCGCCGACGACCATTCGCCGTTCCTCGCGCAAGGCGTCCCGGCGATCGACCTGATCCAGTGGCCGTACGTGTGCTTCCACAAGCGTTGCGACGACCTATCGGCAGTCAGCGAGCGCTCGCTGGACATGACCGGCGAGTCCGTGCTGGAGCTCGTTCGTACACTCTTGCGGTAGTGCTCGCCGCCCCCGAGAAGCTGCTGCTGGCCGCGCCGCGCGGCTACTGCGCCGGTGTCGACCGCGCCGTCCAGACCGTCGAGCGGGCGCTCGCGCTGCACGGCGCGCCGGTCTACGTGCGCAAGGAGATCGTCCACAACAAGCACGTGGTCGAGGAGCTGGCGCAGCGCGGCGCGATCTTCGTCGACGAGCTCGGCGACGAGATCCCGGAGGGCGCCGTCACAGTGTTCTCCGCCCACGGCGTCTCGCCCTCCGTCCACGCCGAGGCGGAGACGCGCGGGCTGCGCACGATCGACGCCACCTGCCCGCTGGTGACGAAGGTCCACCGCGAGGCCGTCAAGTTCGCCGCCGAGGGCTACACGATCGTGCTCGTCGGGCACGCCGGCCACGAGGAGGTCGAGGGCACGATGGGCGAGGTGCCGGGCTCGATCGTGCTCGTCGAGACCGAGGACGACGTCGACGCGCTCGAGCTGGAGGACCCGGAGCGGATCGCGTATCTCACGCAGACGACGCTGTCGGTCGACGAGACCGCCGCGATCGTCGAGCGCCTGCGCGAGCGCTTTCCCGCGATCACCGGACCGCGCACCGACGACATCTGCTACGCCACGACCAACCGCCAGCTCGCCGTCAAGCAGATGGCGGAGCACTGCGACCTGGTGCTGGTGATCGGCTCGCGCAACTCGTCGAACTCCAACCGCCTCGTCGACGTCGCGAGGGCCGCCGGCGCGGACGCGCACCTGGTCGACAACGAGCTCGAGGTGCGCGAGCAGTGGCTCGAGGGTGCGCGCGTGGTCGGCATCACGTCCGGCGCGAGCGCGCCCGAGGAGCTCGTGCAGAGCCTGGTCGACTTCTTCCGCGCGCGCGGCACGAGCGACGTCTCCGAGTTCGAGGTGCTGCGCGAGGACGTGCGCTTCATGCTGCCGAAGGTGATCCGGCCGGAGAAGGGCGCTGCGCGGCCCGTCCGGACGGCGACCTGATCGCGTCAGCCGCCGAGCCACCGCCTCAACTCGCTGCCGTGCTCGTCGAGCCGCGGCGGCGGGCGGCGGATCTCCGGGCGCTCGCCGTCCAGCCGCAGCGGCGGCGCCGGGAGCGGGTAGCCGCCGGCCCCGCGCACCGGCGCCATGCCCAGCGACTCGGCGAGCGCGAACGCCTCGGCGACGTCGTTGATCGGGCCGGCCGGCACCGCGGCGGCGCGCAGCACCTCGAACCAGTCGTCCGCCGGTCGCTCGCGCAGGACCGCCTCGAGCAGCTGCGCCAGCTCGGCGGCGTGTGCGACGCGCCCGCTGTTGGTGGCGAAGCGCTCGTCGGCCGCCAGCTCCGGCAGTCCGAGCGCGTCGCACAGGCGCCCGAACAGCCGGTCGTTGCCGACGGCCAGCGCGATCGGCCGGTCGGCCGTCTCGTACGTCTCGTACGGCGTGATGCTCGGATGGCGGTTGCCGCGGCGGCGCGGGACCACGCCGCCCAGCACCCAGGCCGAGCCCTGGTTGAGCAGTGACAGCAGCGCGGCGTCCATCAGCGAGACCTCGACGTGGCGGCCGCGTCCGGTGCGCTCGCGCTCGGCCAGCGCCGCCTGGATGCCGACGACCGCCAGCAGCCCGCAGACGAGGTCGACGACCGCGGCGCCGACCTTCAGCGGCCGTCCGTCCTGCTCGCCGGTGACGCTCATCAGGCCGCCCATCGCCTGCGCCAGGAAGTCGTAGCCGGGCAGCGCGCGCGCCTCCTCGGACTCGGTCCCGAACGCCGTCACGGAGCACGTCACGAGGCCGCGATTGGACGCGCGCAGCGTCTCGCCGTCCAGGCCCCAGCGCGCCATCAGACCGGGCCGGAAGGACTCGATCAGCACATCGGCGCGGCCGGCCAGCCGGCGCGCGAGCGCGAGGTCGCCCGGATCGCCGAGGTCGAGCGCGAGCGAGCGCTTGTTGCGGTTCAGGCCCAGGTAGTAGGTCGCGTCGCGCTCGCGCCACGGCGGGCCCCAGGCCCGCGTGTCGTCGCCGCCGTCGGGCCGCTCGACCTTGACGACGTCGGCGCCGAGGTCGCCAAGCAGCATCGCGGCGAGCGGGCCGGCCAGCACGCGCGAGAAGTCGGCGACGAGGATGCCGTCGAGCGGGGTCATCGCCGCGGCACACTAATGAGGTGCGGACGCTCGTCATCTCCGACCTGCACATCGGCGCGGCGAGCGGCGAGGACCTGCTGCGCCGCGCGGAGCTGCGCGCTCCGTTGATCGAGGCGCTGCGCGGTGCCGACCGGCTGGTCGTGCTCGGCGACGGGCTCGAGCTGCGCGAGGCGCCGCACCGCGACGCCGCCGAGCTGGCGGCGCCGTTCCTCGCCGAGGCCGGCGCCGCGCTCGGACCCGCGGGCGAGGTGCTGATGCTCGCGGGCAACCACGACCACGGCCTGGTGGCCGGTTGGATCGACGCCCGGCTGCAGTCCGAGCCGTCCGGCTTCATCGGCCTGTCCGAGCCGGTCGAGCCCGCCGCGGCGGGCCGGCTGGCGCAGCGCATCGAAGACCTGGTCGCGCCGGCGCGGCTGCGCATGGCCTATCCCGGCGTCTGGTTGCGCGACGACGTGTTCGCGCTGCACGGCCACTACGTCGACCTGCACTCCACCGTGCCGACGTTCGAGCGGCTGGCCGCCGGCGCGATGGCCCGCTGGGTCGTGCGGCTGCCGGAGCACGGCGCGCGGCCCGACGACTACGAGGCCGCGCTGGCGCCGATCTACGCGTTCCTGCATCAGCTCACGCAGCGCTCCGACCACGCGGCGATCAGCGCCGGGGCGGGCGCGTCGGCACGCGCCTGGGTGGCGATGGCGGGGGAGGGGCGGGCACGCCATCCGGTGCGGGCGGCGGCGTTCGGAACCGGCTACGTCGCCACGGTGGCAGCGCTCAACGCGCTCGGGCTCGGCCCGATCGACCGCGATCTATCGGGCGCAGGGCTGCGCCGCGGCGGCCTGCGCGGCATCCGCGAGGTGCTGCGGCGGCTCGGGATCAACGCGCCGCACGTGGTCTTCGGGCACACGCACCGCTCGGGTCCGTGGCCCCGCGACGACCCGGGCGAGTGGATCAGCGCGGCCGGCTCGCGGATCGTCAACTCGGGCTCGTGGGTCTACCAGCCGCACTTCCTCTCCGCCGAGCCGAACGAGTCGCCCTACTGGCCGGGCACCGCAGTCGTGGTCGAGGACTACGGCCCGCCGCGGCTCATGCGGCTGCTGGGCGAGCGGGGGCACCCGGAGCTGCGATTCCCGGGGTGAAGCAGGTGGCGTGGCAGGTCACGCCGGCCCCGACCTCGAGCTCGAGCACGCCGGCCGTGTGGTGCGCGTGCTCGACGAGCGGGTAGCAGCCGGGTGCGGAGACGGGGAACGTGCGGCGGTTCGCGCTCACCTCTCCCTCGCCGTCGAGCACCGCCCACACGGCTCCCGCCTCGTACGGCCCGCAGTAGGCGCCGGGCTGGTCGGCGGTCTGAGCGGGCAGCAGAACGTCCTCGGCATCCTCGGGACGCAGCGGTCCGACGGGCTCGCGCTCGACGCCGAGCAGCGCCTGGATCTCGCGCTCCGTCTCGTGGTAGGCGCCCTCGCCGTAGTGCAGCGAATGCAGCGCGCCCTGCGCGTCCCACAGGTAGCGCGCGGGCCAGCCCTCGTTGCCGTAGAAGTCCCAGATCTCCAGCCGCTCGTCGACGACGACCGGGTACTCGATCCCGAGCCGCGCGACCGCGGCAACGACGCCGGCCGTGTCGCGTGCCGGCGGGAAGCCGCCCGTGTGTACGCCGATCACGCGCAGCCCCGCGTCCGCGTAGCGCTCGTGCCACGCCTTCAGGTAGGGCATCGTGCGCAACGAGTTGACGCGGCAGAAGTCCCAGAACTCGACCAGCACCGGCCGCCCGCGCTGCTTGTCCATCCGCAGCGGCGCGACGTTGATCCAGGTGAGCTCGCGCGGGAACGGAGGCGCGGGAATCGCGTGCTCGGGCGCGCGCATGCGCCCGAAGCTAGCAGGGGTTGCGGGGGCACTCGCGCGCACTACGATTCGCGCGGCCGCGCGCCGTTTTGGGGACATTGCGAAACTTCCGGCGCGATCGGTGTTCTATTCGGCAGTGCGGGCTGAACGCCCGTGTTCACTTTCTACGAGGAGAACCTGAGTTGCGCAAGCCGATCCTGGGCGCCGTCGCGGCGTCCGCAACGCTCGCCCTTGCCGGCGGCGTCGCCGCCGGTCAGACGCCCGAGGCCACGCTGAAGGTCACCGTCAGCCCCAAGGACGCGGGCACCGCCAGGAACCCGAAGAACACCAAGCTCGGCTTCCAGATGACCGTCAACAAGCCGAAGTCCACAGTCCAGTTCATCGACCTGCAGCTGCCCGCTGGACTCAAGATGTCGGGGAAGGGCTTCAAGCGTTGCCCGCTGGCGACGGTCGAGAGCAACCCGGCCCAGTGTCCGGCCGGCTCGAAGGCCGGTCCGCTGGGCACGGCCGAAGCCGTGCTCGGCGCGACGAACCAGCCGCTGCACTTCACCGTCCAGTCCTACGTCTTGACCAGCACGACGCTCGCCTTCTACGTCAGCGAGTCCACCGGCCTTCAGGTGCAGGCGCCGCTGCTGGGCAAGATCACCGACGCCGGTCGCCACCTGCGGATCGAGATTCCGTTCGAGCTGCGCCAGCCGGTGGGGGGTCTCGACGCGTCGCTCACCGGCCTCAAGCAGGTCTTCTCGGGCAAGCGCGGCAGCAACTACATCGTCTCGAGCGTCGGCTGCAGGAAGAAGAAGCACAAGTTCGGCGCCAAGCTGACGTTCAGCGCGCGGGCGGACCTGGCTCCGGTGCCGCCTCCGCTGAGCGCCACGGCCTCCGCGCCGTGCACGAAGTAGCGCGCTAGCGACCGCGGCATCTGCTCGGCGACGGCCCCGCCTCGGCGGGGCCGTCGGCGTTTCTAGACTCGCTGGCCGTGCTCGTCTTCGCCCACGGCATCGTCGGCCGTGCCGACCTGCCGATCCCGGAGGCGCTGTTCGGGGCCGCCGCCGCGGCCGTGCTCGTGGTCTCGTTCGTGGCGCTTGCCGCCGCCTGGTCGGAGCCGCGGCTGCAGCGCTGGCCCGAGCGTCGGCTGTTCCGGCTGCCGGCTGCCGTCGACGTCGTGCTCGGGTTGCTCGGCGTGCTCGCGCTTGCCGTGACCGCTTACGCGGGCCTGGCCGGGACCGAGAGCGAGCGCGACAACCTCGCGCCCTGGATGGTCTACATCGCGTTCTGGGTCGGCGTGCCGTGCGCGTCGCTGATCGTCGGCGACGTGTGGCGGCTGCTGAGCCCGTGGCGCGCGATCGGCCGCGGCGCCGGGTGGCTGGCGGCTCGCGTCGGTGGCGAGGCGCTGCCCGCGCCGCTGGCGTATCCCGAGCGGCTCGGCCGCTGGCCGGCGGCCGGCGGCGTGATCGCATTCGGCATCTGCGAGCTGTGCTGGGCGACAGCGCGCGAGCCCGCGCCGCTGGCCGTGCTGATGCTCGCCTATGTCGTGGCGATGCTGGTGGGGATGAGCCTCTACGGGGTCGAGGCCTGGAGCCGCAACGCTGACGCGTTCGGCGTCTACTTCGGGCTCTTCGGCGCGCTCGCTCCGCTTGCGCGACGCGACGGCGTGCTGATCGCCCGCCCGCCCGTGGTCGGCGCGGGAACGATCGACGGCCGCGTCGCCGGGACCGCGGCGGTGCTGCTCGCCGGGATCGGCACCACGGCGTTCGACGGCGCGAGCGAAGGAGCCGTGTTCAACGACCTGCTGCCGCACCTGCAGGAGCTCTTCGCCGGCCTGGGGGCCGGGCCGGCGACGGCGCTGGAGCTCGGCTTCGCTGCGGGCCTGCTCGCGACCGTCGGGCTCGTGTCGCTGATCTGGGTGCTGGCCCGGCCCGGGCCGCGGCTGGCGCACTCGCTCGCGCCGATCCTCGCGGCATACGTCGTCGCGCACTACTTCTCGCTGCTCGCCTACAACGGCCAGGACCTCGCGCGGCTGGCCTCGGATCCGCTCGGCGACGGGTCGGACATCCTCGGCGCGGCCGGGGCGGGGATCGACTATGGCGTCGTCTCGGCCACCGCGATCTGGTACGTGCAGGTCGCGGCGCTCGTGCTCGGCCACGTCGCGGCGCTCGTCCTCGCGCACGACCGCGCGCTCGTGCTCTACGGCAGCCAGCGCGCCGCGGCGCGCTCGCAGCTCGTCATGCTGGTGTTGATGGTCTGCTTCACCTGCCTGGGCCTCTGGCTGCTCTCGGCGGCGAACGAGTGAGCGTTCCGCCGCTCGCGCATGCGGGCCACTGGCTCCTGCAGATCGCCTACCTCGCTCCGCTGGTCGTGCTGGTCGCGATGCTCGTGCTCGGCAAGCTGCGCGCGCGCCGGGAGCGGCGCCGCAACGCCGGCGTAACGGACGCGTAACGAACGGGACGGTCCAGTCACGCACGCCACGTGATTGTTCAAGTGGCGCAGCGGGCAACCGAACTCCCGTCTCGCACGTAGTAGGAGGCAGCGATGAGCACCACCGAGCTGAGAGCACTCCTGGACCAGGTCGCCGACACGCGCGAGCTGGTCCTGCGGCGCGCCGCCTCGCTCGGGCCGGCGTTCAACGCCGTCTACGACGCCTGGAACGACGCGCACGAGGAGGCCGAAGGCGCCTACCTCACCTGGCGGGCCAGCGGCAGCCGCGACGACTACGCCGTCTACCGCGCCGCCCAGGATCGCGAGGACGCCGCGCAGGACGCGCTCGCCTTCAGCGGGCCGGAGCGCAGCGGTCGCTGAACGGCCGGCCGCCGCCGGACGCCCGCGGCGGCTAACCCTCCAGCCTGCGGATGTCGTGCGCCAGCGCCTCGGGCGTCAGCTGCTCGTGCGGGAACCCGACGCGCTGGCGGCCCTGCGCGTCGACCAGCACCACGGTGGCGGAGTGGTCGAGGTCGCCGCGCTGCGGAGCTACGCCGTACCCCTTCCACACCGGCGCCAGCTCTCGCTCGTCGCCGAGCAGGAAGCGCGCGCGGCCGGTCATGCGGCGCTCGTTGAGGAAGCGGCGGGCGCTTGCGGGCGTGTCGCCGGCCGGATCGACCGAGACGGCGAGCAGCGGCATGTCCGCGCCGGTGTCGTCCAGCGCCCCGCGCACCTGGTCGACCAGCGCGGGGCAGGTGTCCTCGCAGGTCGAGTACACGAACGTCACCGCGACCGGCCGGCCGCGGTACTCCGCCATCGTGGCCCGCCTGCCGTCCTGGTCGCGCAGGCGGAAGTCGGGCGCCGTGGCGCCGGGCGGGCGTACGAAGCCGGCCCAGCCCGACGGGCCGGCGGCGACGCCGTCGTCGCCGCGCGCCGCGAGCGCGACGCCGATCACGGCGGCGGCGGCGCAGAGCGTGAGGGTGAGCAGGGCGTAGGCGAGCCTGGTCGGCACGCGTTGAGCGTAGACGCGCGAACCCGCCACCCTCGGCGGCAGCGCCGACGCTACGCCTCCGTCAACCCCCGCCGGATCGCGTAGCGCACGAGCTCCACCCGGTCGCGCATGCCGAGCTTGCGCAGCAGGTTCGCCCGGTGCGACTCGACCGTCTTCTCGGCGAGGTGCAGGATCTCGGCGATCTGCTTGTTCGTGTGGGCCTCGGCGATCAGCTTGAGCACCTCCTGCTCGCGCGGCGAGATCGGCTCCTCCGGGCCCTCGGCGTCGGAGGACATCCAGTCGCGGATCAGCGAGCGCTCGACCGCGTTGGTGAGGAACGCATCGCCGCGGTGCACCGCGCGGATCGCGTTCAGCAGCGCCGAGTCGACCTCGCGCTTGAGCACATAGCCGGAGGCCCCCGCCTTGAGCGCGTCGAACACGTAGCGCTCGTCGTCGTGCATCGACAGCGCGAGCACCTGCGTGCCGGGCAGGTGCGCCCGGATCTGGCGCGCCGCCTGCAGGCCGGTCATGCGCGGCATCGACACGTCCATCACGCACAGGTCGGGCTTGCTCTGCAGCGCCTGCTCGAAGGCGTCGACGCCATCCTCGGCCTCGGCCACCACCTCCATGTCGGGCTGGCGCTCGATCAGCAGCTTCAGGCCTCCGCGCACGATGCCGTGGTCGTCGGCGATCAGGATCCTCATGTCACTCCCATTGTCAGCTCGATGGTGGTGCCCTCATCGGGGGCGGTGAAGACGTGGAGGCTCCCGCCCACGAGCAGCGCGCGCTCGCGCATGCCGCTCAGGCCGAGGCCCCCGGGACGGCCGCGCAGGCGGCCGTTGATCCGGTGTGCGGGCGCCGGGTCGAAGCCGTAGCCGTCGTCGCGCACGCGCAGCACCGTGCGCCCGACGAACGACAGCTCGACGTCGACCACGCGCGCCCGCGCGTGCTTGGCGATGTTGGAAAGGCTCTCCTGCGTGACGCGGAAGATC
>Ga0126306_10000290_pt1 | contig 21456 bp, 19 predicted proteins | sample Plot27_FD_92592 | JGI IMG/M metagenome (GOLD analysis project Ga0126306, IMG submission 92592) | Serpentine soil microbial communities from UC McLaughlin Reserve, CA, USA - Plot27 | ecosystem: Environmental > Terrestrial > Soil > Grasslands | place: USA: UC McLaughlin Reserve, Lake County... | reverse complement strand
TGAAGTGGTCGATCTTGCTGACGGCTGCGGCCGCGAACACGCCGAAGCCGGCAAAGCCGAACGCGGTGATCGCGCCGATGAACGGCACCACGAGCATGCCCCACGACGGATCGAGGCCGAAGATCATCGTCACCAGCAGCGGCGCACAGCCGTAGACGCCGGCGCGCACGCCGAGCCACGCGATCTCGGCGGTCACCAGCTCCTCGACGTCGACCGGCGCGGCGAGGATCGCGTCGTACGTGCGCTGGAAGCGATGCTTGATGAAGACGCCGTACATCGCGGAGAACGCGGATGAGAACAGGACCGCGGTGGCGACCATCCCGGTGCCGACGAACACCACATACTCCATCCCCTCGACCGCGGCGACGATCGTCCCCAGCCCGAGGCCGAACGCGAGCAGGTAGATCGTCGGGTCGAGGATCGACGAGAACGTCGTCGCCTTCCAGTACGTGAGGAAGTTGGTCACGTCGCGGCTCATCACGCCGGTGATCGCCGCCGGCTCGAGCCGCCGCAGGCGCCGTCGCAGCCGACCGGCGGTCGCGGTCGCGGCGGTCATTCGACCTCCTCCCCGGTAAGGAGCACGAACACGTCCTCGAGCGTGGCCGCCCGCGTGACGCCGTCCGGGAGCGTCCCGTTCGCCTCCTCGGCGCGGAGGATCGCGACCGCCGTGCCGGTCTGGCGGACGCGGTGGCCCGCCGCCTCGGCGGTCTCGCGCACCTCGGCCAGGCGCGCCGGCGGGCCGTAGACCTCGAGCGTCTGGACGCCCGCGTGCTCGCGCACCAGCTCGGCGGGGCGGCCGAGCGCGACGACGCGGCCCAGCGCCATGATCGAGACCGTGTCGGCGAGTCGCTCGGCCTCCTCGATGTAGTGCGTCGACATCAGGATCGACGTGCCCTTGCTGCGCAGCGCGTCGATCAGCGCCCACAGCTCCTGGCGGACCTGCGGGTCGAGCCCGACCGTCGGCTCGTCGAGCAGGAGCAGGCGCGGGCGGTGCACGAGCGCGCGCGCGATCAGCAGTCGCCGGCGCATGCCGCCGGACAGCTTGTCGACCGGCGTGTCCGCGCGCTCGACGAGGTTCGCGATCTCGAGCGCGCGGTCGACGGCTGCGCGCCGCTCGTGCCGCGGGACGCGGTAGAGCCGCGCGAACACGGCGAGGTTCTGGCGCGCGGTGAGCTCGACGTCGAGGTTGTCGAGCTGCGGCGTCACGCCGCAGAGGGCGCGCGCCTGCTTCGAGTCCTTCGGGACCTCGAAGCCGAGCACCTGGATCTCGCCCGCGTCGGCGATCGCCTGCGCGGTCAGCATCTTCATCGTCGTCGACTTGCCCGCCCCGTTCGGGCCGAGCAGGCCGACGCACGTGCCCTCGGGCACGTCGAGGTCGAGCTCGTTCACGGCGGTGATGTCGCCGAAGCGCTTGGTGACGCCGCGCAGTCGGATTGCGAGGGGAGCGGGCATGGGGACCCCCAAGCATGACCGATCCGGCCGACGCGTTCTTGGACGGATGCGCCTCGTCTAGAGCGGTATGGCGTGCCCGGCGGAGAGCATGTTCTCCGGGTCCCGGTCGGCGCGCACGGCCCGCAGGCGCTCCCAGACCGCGGGCGCGTAGGCGGCCCGCAATCGCTCGGGATCGCGCTCGTCGATGAAGTTCGGATAGCTCTCGCCGCCCGACGACGGCGCGAGCGCGCGCCGCACGCTCGCGGTCCACGCCCGGCTGCACTCGTCGTCCGCGGACTCGAACCACGCGGTCCCGGCCTGCCACAGCCACGGCGCGCCGCGGCACCCGAGCGGCGTGGCGTCCTCGGCGACGCGCGCGAACGCCCCGCCCATCGGCTGCAACAGGACCGAGCCCAGCGGCGACGGCCGCTCGAACGCGGCGGCTGCGACGGCGGCGACCGCCGCCGGCAGTTCGCGCAGGAAGCTGCTCTGCACGTGCGCGCGCGTCGGCACCTGCACCTCGGCGGGTCGCTCGAACATCGCCTGGAGCGCCGCGTACGGCATCGGCGCGATAGCGTCGACCGCCGGCGCGAGCGCGCGCAGCTCGCCGACCGGCGCAGCGCCCACGCCGGTCCAGAGCACGAGCACCGCGACGATCTCCGCGCCCTGCAGCTGCTCCGGCACGAACGGCAGCGGCGGCCCGCTGAGCAGCGCGAGGCCGCCGCCGAGGTCGTCGGGCGCGCGCGCCATCAGCGCGGCGTACGCGGGCGGAGCGCAGCGAGTCGGCGGCGAGGCCGAGCTTGCGCTCCAGCCAGCCCGAGCCCGATCCGAGCGTGAACCCGGCGACGCCGACCGACGGGATCCGCGCGCCCGTCACGGCGAGGCCGTGCTCCTGCGTAGCGGCGTCCAGCGCCCGCCAAGTGACGCCGCCCTGGACGCGGGCGGTGCGGCGCGCCGGGTCGACGCGGATTCCGTCCATGGGACGGAGGTCGATGGCGAGCGCGTCGTCGGCGAGCGCGAACCCGCCAGGTCCGTGCCCGCCGCCGCGCACGGTCACCTGCATCCCGCGCTCGCGCGCGTGGCGCACGGCGGCGGCGACGTCGTGCGGCCCGGCGCAGCGCGCGATCAGCGCGGGTCGGCGATCGACGGCGGCGTTGTGCAGGCGGCGCGCGTCGTCGTAGCCCGCGTCGCCGGGTGCGAGCACGTCGCGGACCGGCCAAGAGACGATGGTCATGCGCGAGAGACGGCGGCGCGCGCCGCCGTATTCCGCCTTCTAACCTCTAGCGCCGCATGTCGAGCCAGTACATCTACTCCATGTACAAGCTGTCCCGCACGCACCCGCCCGACAAGCAGGTGCTGAAGGACATCTCGCTGTCGTTCTTCCCGGGCGCCAAGATCGGCGTGCTCGGCCTCAACGGCTCCGGCAAGTCGACGCTGCTGCGGATCATGGCCGGGCAGGACCAGGACTACCGCGGCGAGGCGCAGCTCGCGCCGGGCGCGACCGTCGGGATGCTCGAGCAGGAGCCGCAGCTCGACGAGACGAAGGACGTGCGCGGCAACGTCGAGGACGGCGTCGCCGAGACGCGCGCGCTGCTCGACCGCTTCAACGAGCTCGCCGCGAACTACTCCGACGAGACGGCCGACGAGTTCGCCCGGCTGCAGGACCGGATCGACGCCGCCGACGCCTGGAACCTCGACACCCAGCTCGACCAGGCGATGGACGCGCTCCGGCTCCCGCCGCCCGACGCCGACGTGTCGAAGCTCTCCGGCGGCGAGCGCCGCCGCGTCGCACTCTGCCGGCTGCTGCTGAGCGCCCCCGACCTGCTCTTGCTCGACGAGCCGACGAACCACCTCGACGCCGAGTCGGTGGCGTGGCTGGAGCAGCACCTGGAGCAGTACAAGGGCACGATCGTCGCGGTTACCCACGATCGCTACTTCCTCGACAACGTGGCTGGCTGGATCCTCGAGCTCGACCGCGGCCACGGCCTGCCGTTCAAGGGCAACTACTCGAGCTGGCTGGAGCAGAAGCAGCAGCGGCTCGCGCAGGAGGAGCGCCAGGAGACCGCACGCCAGCGGACGATCGCGCAGGAGCTCGAGTGGGTGCGCGAGAACCCGAAGGGCCGGCGCAAGAAGGCCAAGGCGCGGCTGAACAACTACGAGCGGCTGCTCGCGGAGGAGCGCAACGTCAAGCTCGACTCCGTCCAGATCCACATCCCGGCGGGCCCGCGGCTGGGCGACAAGGTGATCGAGGCGTCGGGGCTGCGCAAGGGCTTCGGCGACCGGCTGCTGATCGAGGACCTGTCGTTCTCGCTCCCGCCGGCCGGCATCGTCGGGATCATCGGCGCCAACGGCGCGGGCAAGACGACGCTGTTCCGGATGATCGTCGGCGAGGAGCCGCCGGACGCCGGCTCGCTCACGCTCGGCGACACGGTCGACCTCGCCCACGTCGACCAGTCGCGCGACGCGCTCGACCCGGACAAGACCGTCTGGGAGGAGATCTCCGACGGCTACGACAACATCAAGGTCGGCGAGCGCGAGATCGCCTCGCGCGCGTACGTGGCCGGGTTCAACTTCAAGGGCTCCGACCAGCAGCGCAACGTCGGCGTGCTCTCCGGCGGCGAGCGCAACCGGGTGCACCTGGCGAAGCTGCTGCGGCGCGGCGGCAACGTGCTGCTGCTCGACGAGCCGACGAACGACCTCGACGTCGACACGCTGCGCGCGCTCGAGGAGGCGCTGCTGGCGTTCCCGGGCTGCGCTGTGGTGATCTCCCACGATCGCTGGTTCCTCGATCGCGTGGCGACGCACGTGCTGGCGTTCGAGGGCGACTCGCAGGTCACGTGGTTCGAGGGCAACTTCGAGGCGTACGAGGAGCACCGCCACGAGCGCCTCGGCGCCGAGGCGGACCGCCCGCACCGGATCACGTACAAGAAGCTCGTGCGGGCGTAGCGCCGTGCGCTAGCGCGCCGACGCCCGGCTGCGGAACTCTTCGCGCAGCGGCCCCTTGCTGATCTTGCCCGTGGGCGTCTTCGGCAGCGCGGCGCGAATCTCGAACCTGCGCGGCAGCTTGTACCTGGCGATCCGCCGGGCCGCGAACGCGGACAGCTCGTCGGGGTCGAGCTCGGCGCCCGCCTTCGGGACGACGATCGCCAGCACCTCCTCGCCGCGCACCGGATCGGGCACGCCGATCACGGCGCACTCGAGGATGCTCGCGTGCTCGTAGATGACCTCCTCGATCTCGCGCGGATAGATGTTCTCCCCGCCGCGGATGATCATGTCCTTCGAGCGGTCGACGATGAAGAAGTAGCCGTCCTCGTCGACGTAGCCGATGTCGCCCGTGTAGAGCCACCCGCCGCGGATCGACTCGGCGGTCGCCTGCGGGTTCTTCAGGTAGCCCGCCATCACGTTCGGTCCCCTGATGACGATCTCGCCGTAGTCGCCGGAGGCGAGGTGCTCGCCGTCCTGGCCGACGATCCTCATCTCCTGGCCGCGCACCGGCAGCCCGATCGAGCCGGCCTTGCGATTGCCGTAGAAGGGGTTCAGCGATGAGATGCAGGTCGTCTCCGTCAGGCCGTAGCCCTCGAGGATCCGGATCCCGAAGCGCTTCTGGAACGCCTCCAGCAGCTCGACCGACAGGGGCGCCGCGCCACAGATCACGTACCGCAGCGAGGTCGTGCCGGTCGGCGCTCCCGGCGCGTCGAGCACGGCGGCCAGGATCGTCGGCACGGCCGACAGGCTTACCGGCTGCAGCTCCGCGACGGTCTCCCAGAAGCTCGACGCGGAGAAGCGCTCCCACATCACGACCTCGAGGCCGATCATCATCGGGATCACGCACGTCACGACCTGCGCGTTGGCGTGGAACAGCGGCAGCAGCATGCCGACGCGGTCGCCCGGTCCCAGAGGCAGGAGCTCCGCGCCCATCGCCGCGTTGACGAGCTCGTTGCGATGGGTGAGCATCGCGCCCTTCGGCTTGCCGGTCGTCCCCGACGTGTAGAGGATCGCCGCGAGGTCGTCGAGGCCGCGCCGCGGCTTGGGGGTGCCGCCGCCGCGCCCCGCGAGCTCGTCGAGGCCGCCCTGATCGATCGAGATCACGTTGCGCAGGGACGGCAGGTCCTCGCCCGCGACGACCTCGGCGCCCCGCGCGTCGGTCACCAGCGCGACCGCCTCGGAGTGGCCGATGACGTAGCCGGCCTCCGTACCGGTGTAGGCGGGGTTGACTGGCCCGAGGACACCGCCCACCTTCAGGATCGCCCACCACGCCTCGAGGAACTCGATGCAGTTGGGCAGGAAGACGGAGACGACGTCGCCGGGCTCGACTCCCAGCTCGGACAGTCCCGCGGCCAGCTCGTCGGTGCGCGCGTCGAACTCGCCGTAAGTGAGGGCACGCTGCTTGAAGCGGACGAAGGACTGGTCGGGGTGGCGCCGCGCCTGGGAGCGCAGCAGGTCCGGCAGCGTCTCCAGGCCGGATGCGACGTTCATGGCTCAGACGAGCGAGGCGGTCGCCCCGCCGTCGACGACGTAAGCGGTGCCCGACGAGAAGCGGGAGCGGTCGGAGGCGAGGAAGAGCGCAAGTCCGGCTATCTCCTCGGGCTCGCCCAGGCGACCCTGGATGTGCTCGATGACCGCGCCGAAGTCGACCCCTAGCACGCCCTCGAGCTCGTCCTTGCGGTCGAGCACCATGTCCATTCTGAGCCATCCCGGGCAGATCGCGTTCACGCGGATGCCCTGGGGCCGCAGCTCGAGCGCTGCCGTCTTCGTGAGCGACACCACCCCGGCCTTGGCGGCTCCGTAGTGGCCCGTGCCCGGCGACCCGCCGAACGCCTTGATCGACGCCACGTTGACGATCGACCCGCTGCCGTTGGCGGCCATCGCGAGCGCGGCGTGCTTGGTGCACAGGAAGACGCCGTCGAGGTTGACGGCCAGCACGCTGCGCCACTCCTCGAGGCTCATATGCACCAGCGGGCTCACCGTCGCGATGCCCGCGTTGGCGACCATCACGTCGAGCCGGCCGTGACGCTCCACCGTGTCGCGTACGAGCTGCGCGACCTGGTCCTCGTCGCGCACGTCGCATGTCACCGCTTCCGCGCTCTGCAGCGTCGACGCCGCCGCCTGCGCGCCGCCGCCGTCGATGTCGGCCAGCACCACCTTCGCTCCGGCTTCGCCCAGCCGCGCGGCGATGGCAAGGCCGACGCCCCGGGCGGCGCCGGTGACGATCGCGATCTTGTTGTCGAGGATCGGGCTCATAGGACGTTCGCGCTGAGGGCATTGTCGATGATGTAGTGCGAGCCGGTGACGAACGACGCGTCGTCCGATGCAAGGAAGGCGGCCACCTCCGCCACCTCCTCCGGGGTCCCGAGCCGTCCCTGGGCCTGCGCGGCGAGGTCGTCGAAGCTCGTGCCCGTGGCCGCCTCGAACGGCTCGACGAGGCGCTCCACCATCTCGGTCTTGATGAACGCCGGGCAGATCGCATTGACGCGGATGCCGGCATCGCGCAACTCGACCGCGGCGGTCTGCGTGAGCCTGATGACCGCCGCCTTGGAGCCGCAGTAGGCGCCGAGCAGCGGCACCCCGCCGCAGCCTGCCAGCGAGGCCATGTTGATGATGTTGCCCTTGCTCTCCGCCAGCGCGGGGATCGCGTACTTGATGCCGTAGAAGACCCCGCTGACGTTGATGTCCATGAGGCGCGAGAACTCCTCGTCGGAGGTCTCGATGATCGGCTTGCCGATCTCGATGCCGGCGTTGTTGACCCTGACGTCGAGGCCGCCGAACGCCTGCACCGTGTCGGCGATCGCCTTCTGGACGTCGCCGGGCTTGGTCACGTCGCAGCTGAGAGCGATCGCTTGGCCGCCTATCCCCTGCGCGGCCTGCTCCGCCGCCGCCCCGTCGAGATCCGCCAGCGCGACGCGCGCGCCGCGGTCGGCGAACAGTTGCGCGATGGCGAGGCCGAGGCCGCGCGCGGCGCCCGTCACCAGCGCGCGCTTGCCGTCGAGTTCCACGATCGTTCCCCCTTCGCTCCTAGTGGGCCACCAGCGCACGTGCCGCGACGCCGCCGATGGCGGCCGCCGGCGGCTGCAGCGCGGCCGGGCTCGCGTTGCCGGTGATCTCTGCCGCGGCAACGAGGCCGAACGACTGCAGCACGCCGAGGAGCTCGCGGTGCCCGAAGGCCTGGCACGCCGACGCGAATCCGACCCGGCGCGGCGCGCCGTTGACGAGGTGGTAGGCCGCGTAGGCCTGGAGCAGACCGGTCTGCTTGTAGTTGCAGGCGCCCTTCAGGACGCAGTGCACGTGCCCGAGCGGGCCGGTGGCGTGCACCGAGTCCAGCGAGCTGTTGACGCGCTGGTTCTCGCGCGGCGGCATCTCGTTCATCACAGCCGACGCCTGCTCGGACAGCACCCTGTGCTTCTCCTTGTCGGAGAGACCCTGGATCTGCTCCAGCACGGCGCCGACGATCTGGGGCACGCCCTGCATGAGCTGACGGTCGAACAGGCCGCCGACGGCCTTCACGTTGGCGACGCGCGGGTCGCGCTTGAACCAGACGGGATGCGACGTGCCGCCCCAGGGCAGCGCGAGCCCGGTCTGGTGCTGGCCCGGAACGGTGACGTCGTAGAGGCCGCCGTCGGCGGGCCACTCTACGTACTCGTCCTGCTCGAGGTAGTAGGCCTTCGCGAGCGCCGCGTTGACGAAGATCGTCTGGGTCGAGGCGATCGTCGGCGAGCCCTTCCAGAGGACGAGGATGTCGAGCGTGTCGAGGCCCGGGGTCTCGAGGCAGATGTTGGCGGCGATCTCGCCCGTGGTGTACATCTGCGCGACTCCCGGGGCGAGCAGCAGCCCTTGCGCGGCCATCCGCTCGCCGTAGCTCTCGTCGCACGCGATCGACCAGTCCTGCTCGCCGGTCGTGTCCACGTAGTGGCAACCGGCGTTGATGCACGCCTCGACGACCTCGTGGCCGTACTTGGCGAACGGGCCGACGGTGTTGCAGACCACCTTCGCGCCGGTGAAGAGCTCGGTCAGGTCGTCGACCGTGTGATCGACCGCGACGACCTCGTAGCCGGCGGTCTCGATGCCCGGTACGTTGTGGTCCATCGCACTCTGGATGCGGTCGCCGCTGCGGCCGGCTGCGGTGAAGGGGAGGTTGTACTCGCGCAGGTACTCGCAGACGAGCCTCCCGGTGTAGCCGCTGGCGCCGTAGACGACGACGGGCTTGCTGCTGCTCACGGAACCTCTCCTCTCGGGCTCGGTGCGGCGACCCGGGCCTGCGGCCCGCTGGTCACGGGAGACGCTATCCGAACGGCGGCGCGCCAGTGCAGGACGTACGGGGCGTGAGTGGAGCTACATCCGGCCACGCACGGATTCGATTCTTCCGCGGAGCGGTACGAGCGCGGACGGCCCGGCTACCCGGCGGCGGCGATCGACCGGCTCGTGGCGGGGCTCGGCGGCGCGGCGCGGCCCGGCGCCGTCGTCGCCGACGTCGGCGCGGGCACCGGCAAGCTGACCCGCCCGCTGCTGGATCGCGGGCTGCGCGTCATCGCGGTCGAGCCGGTCGGCGGGATGCGCGCGACGCTGGCGCGGACGGCGCCCGCGGCCGACGTCCGCGCGGGCCAGGCCGAGGCGCTTCCGCTCGACGCCGGCGCGGTCGACGGCATCGTTGCCGGGCAGGCGTTCCACTGGTTCGCCACGGCCGCGACCTTGCGCGAGTTCGCGCGCGTGCTGCGCCCGGACGGCCGGCTCGGCCTGATCTGGAACCGCCGCGACCTCGACCAGCCGCTGCAGGCGGAGATCACGCGGCTCGTCGCGCCATACCGCGGCGATGCTCCGGCGCACGCCGGCGACGAGTGGCGGGCGGCGTTCAGCGCCGCGGCGCCGTTCGCGCTTGAAGCCGAGCACCGGATCCCGCACGCGCAGACGCTCGACGCCGACGGGCTCGCCGACCGCGTGCTCTCGATCAGCTTCATCGCCGCGCTGCCCGGCGCCGAACGGCGGTCGGTCGAGGGTCGCGTGCGCGCGCTGGCGCGCGCGGCGCCGGTCGAGCTGCGCTACGTCACGGAGCTGTTCGTGTACGCGCGCCGCGCTTGAGGCGGGCCGATCCCGTCGCAGTCTGGGCCGGCCGCTATGTTGGCGCGCCGATGGTTGCGACGATCGCGTGGCTGCTGACGGGGGCCGTACTGCTCGCGGCCGCTGCCCTGAAGGCCGCCGACCGGACCGGGACGATGGTCGCGCTGGCGGCCTTCGGCGTGCCCGGGCGGGTGGCGGGGGCGGCGTTCGCGGCGCTGGTCGTGGTCGAGGCGGCGCTCGCCGCCGGCCTGGCCGCGGGATTCGATGCCGCCGCCTACGCGGCCGCGCTCGTGCTGACCGGGTTCCTCGTGGCGCAGCTCGCGGCGCTCGCCCGCGGCGGAGCGGGCGCGCCGTGCGGCTGCTTCGGCGCGGGCGGTCGGCTGTCGCGCGCGGCGGCGGGGCGTACCGCTCTGCTCGCCTCCGCGTGCGCCGTGCTGCCGCTGCTGGGCGCAGGCCCGGGAGCTCCACTCGTATGGACGGCCGCCGTTGCCGCGGGCGTCGTCGTTCTCGCGGCGGGGCGCAGGAGCGCGCCACGCGGTGCGCTCGAGGTCGACGGCGAGGGCCCGCCGCTGAACGAGCCCAGCCCTCTCGCCGCATGGTTCGAGGGTCCCGCGGGCGGCGCGGCCGACGGCCTGGCGGGCGGCGCGGCCGACGGCTCGGCCGGCGGCGACGTGCGGCTCGCGCTCTTCACCAGCCCCGGCTGCGCGCTCTGCAAGCGCGTGGCGCCCACCGCCGGCGCACTCGACGGCGTCGAGCTGCGGCGCTTCGACGAGGTCGGCGACACCGAGGCGTGGGCCGCGGCGCGGGTGCCGGGCGCGCCGTTCGCGGTCGCGCTCGGCGACGACGGCGTCGTGCTCGCCAAGGGGACCGTCAACGACGCGCGCCAGCTGCGCTCGATCGCCGAGGCGGGGCGGGCCCGGCGGACGGCCACCTCGCGGCGGGCGTTCCTCGGTCGCGCGGGCGGCGTGGCGGCGGGCGCCGCCGGCGCCGGGATGGTCGGCGCGGTGATCCGGCCCGGCGACGCCGAGGCGTACCACTTCTGCGGCCACATCTTCACGACCGACGGCTGCCCGCATCCGACCGGGCTGCCGCGGATCGACCGCCGCGGCCTGCCGCTGCGCGCGCGCGACGGGCGCAGGGTCGACGACCTCGGGCGGCTGATAGACCGCAGCGGACGACCGGTCGACGAGGACGGCATCGCGCTCACCGACCTCGACGGCCGGCCGCTGCCGCCGTCCCCGCGGACGCCGGTCTGCAAGCTCACCGGCGCCCGCTACGGCATCCGCGTCAGGACCGACGGCGCCTGGTACCGCTGCTGCGGCGGCCGTGTGCGCAAGCTGGTCGACTGCTGCTCGCCGAACCGGACGCGCATCAACGGCGACCGCGCGCTGCGCGGCTACTGCTACGACAAGCGAAAGGTGTTCTGCGTCATGTACTTCCAGAGCTCGGTCCCGTGCTGACCGCCGTCCTCGTCGTGACCGCGCTCGCCGCCGGCGTGACGGGCGCGTGGTCGCCGTGCGGGCTGTCGATGGTGGAGACGCTCGCGCCGAACGGCTTCGCACGCAGGCTGCGCACGTCGCTCGTGTCGTGCGCGACGTTCGCCCTCGGTGCCTTGGCCGGCGGCGCGGTCACGTTCGGCGGCCTCGCGCTCGCGGGGGCGGCGCTCGGCGCCGGCGGGGCGGCAGCCGCCGGGGCGGCGGCCGTGGTCGCCGTCGCGGCCGCTGCGGCGGAGGCGCGCGGGCTGCGGATCGCGCCGCAGATCCGCCGCCAGGTGCCCGAGGCGTGGCGGCGCGTGTTGCCGGTGCCGCTCGCCGCGGCGGGCTACGGCGTGCTGCTCGGGCTCGGGTTCACGACGTTCGTGCTCTCGTTCGCGGTCTGGGCGCTGGCGGGCGCGAGCATCGCGCTCGGCGACCCCGCGCTCGGGCTCGCGATCGGGCTCGCGTTCGGCGCCGGCCGCGCGCTGCCGGTGATCCTCCTCGCCCCGTTCGCCGGCAGCGACCGCGGCGGCGCCGTCACAGCCGCGATGTGCGAGCGACCGGCGATCCTGCTCGGGTTGCGCCGCCTCGATGCCGTGGCGCTCGCGGCGTGCGCGCTCGTGCTGGGGACCGCGTGAGGGGGTGAGGAGCTTCGTGCATGACTGTCGTGCACAGGCGTACACACCCGGACCGGAATGAACCGGCCGGGGGCCGTGGCGCAGGGGCGCTACGAGCTGTTCGCCGGCAGCGCGTACGATCCGACAGCGGCGGGCGGCCTGATCGCATGGCAGCGGCCGGGAGGCGTGGCGCTGATCCGGCGCGGCGGCTCCGACGGCACGCTCCCGGGCACGCATCCGGCGCTCGGCGCTGGCCGCGTCGCGTGGCGCGAGGGCAGCGCGATCGTCGTCGCCAACGCCGCGACGCTCGCGCAGCTCGAGCGCCGCGACGCGGCCGGCGCGGGCGTGCTCGCGCTGTCGGACTCCCAGCTGGCCTGGCGCGCGCGCGACGCGGCGGGCACGGACCGGATCTGGGTCGCCGCTCCCGGCCAGCCGCCGCGCCTGCTGCTCGAGCTCGCCGCGCCCGACGAGCTCGGGCGCCCGGCGCTGCTCGGCGGCCGCCTGCTCACGCACGTCGCCGGGCCGACCGGCAGCGTGCTGATCGCGGTCGACACCGCCACGGGCGCGCAGGCGGTCCTGCGCGAAGAGCACGGCGCCCAGCTCTCCAACCCCGCGACCGACGGCGCCCGCCTGCTCTACGTCCATGCGACCGGCCGCGCGCAGGAGCTGCGGATCGGCGCGATCGAGCCGCGCGCGCCGGCGGACGACGCGGTCCTGCTCGTCCACGCCTCGTCCGGCCGCCGCGACCGCGAGCACGAGCCCGGTCGCAAGCGCCACCGCCACGCGGCACGCACGCCGAAGCTGCCGCCGCGCGCGCTGCCCGGCATCGTCGACACGCTATGGACAACCGCGCTGACGGCGGACGCCGCCTACGTCACGCGACTGCGCGCGCGCAAGGGCACGCCCCGGACCGCTGACATCCTCCGCGTGCCGATCGCCGCCTGAGGGTAGGCTGCGCCGGGCAACGTAACCCAACGGGAGGGGTTCCAATGCCAAGGCGCACGCTGCTCGGGGTTCTCGCCACCATCGCCGTCCTCGCCGCGCCGGTCGCGGCCGGTGCGGCGCCCTACACGCACACGACGCAACCGGTGGCCACCGGGAGCGGCGGCTCCGCGGCGACCGTCGACAGCGTCGCGACGACGGCCGCCACGAACGTGCTCCGCGAGGGCGGCAACGCTGTCGATGCCGCGGTCGCCGCTGCGGCCGTCCTCGGCGTCACCGAGCCGTTCTCGGCGGGGATCGGCGGCGGCGGCTTCATGCTGATCCGCACACCCGACGGAGAGACCACGACGATCGACTCGCGCGAGAAGGCGCCCGCGGCGATGCAGCCGGACTCGTTCATGGAGAACGGGACGCCCCTGGCGTTCAACGACGCGCGCTACAGCGGCCTGTCGGGCGGGGTGCCCGGCACGGTCGCGGGCTGGGACAACGCGCTCGACGAGTACGGCACCTGGTCGCTGAAGCGCACGCTCGAGCCGGCGATCGACGTCGCGCGCGAGGGCTTCGTGATCGACCAGACGTTCCACGCCCAGGCGCAGGGCAACGCGGCCTACTTCGACGACATCCGCTCCTCCGAGGCGCTCTACCTCGATCCAGACGGCACCGCACGCGACGTCGGCAGCGTCCAGCGCAACCCCGACATGGCGCGCGCGTACGAGCGGATCGGCCACCTGGGCGTCAAGGGCTTCTACCGCGGGGCGATCGCGGACGCGCTCGTCGACGCGGTGCAGAACCCGCCGCTGACGGCCGACGCCGACCACACGTGGCGCCCCGGGCTGATGACGATGCGCGACCTGCGCGCCTATACGGCGCCGGAGCGCGAGCCGACGCACGTCGAGTACCGCGACCTCGACGTTTACGGGATGGGCCCGCCGTCGTCGGGCGGCTCGACCGACGGCGAGGCGCTGAACATCCTCGAGCTCGAGGAGCTCGGCGCGATGGACCGCATCCGCCAGCTGCACTGGTTCCTCGAGGCGTCGCGCTACGCGTTCGCCGACCGCAACGCGTGCGTCGCCGACCCCGAGTTCTACGACGTCCCGCTCGCGACGCTGCTCTCGGACGGCTTCGCGGCGCAGCGGAACTCGCTGATCACGGAGCGGGCCGCGACCTCACCCGTCGCGCCGGGGCTCAACTGCCCGCCCGCGCCGACCGCGCCGGGAGGGTCGACCACGCACTTGACCGTGGCAGACGCGCAGGGCAACGTCGTCTCGTACACGTTCACGATCGAGTCCACGGGCGGGAACGGCATCGTCGTCCCCGGCTGGGGCTTCCTGGTCAACAACGAGCTGACCGACTTCAACTACGACTCGCTCACCCATCCCAACCGCGCCGACGGCGGCAAGCGGCCGCGCTCGTCGATGGCGCCGACGATCGTCCTCGACGACGGGGCGCCGTTCCTCGCCACCGGCTCGCCGGGCGGCTCGATGATCATCACGACGGTCCTGCAGGTCCTGATGGAGCGCATCGACGCCGGCAAGACGCTCCCGCAGGCGATTGCGGAGCCGCGCGCGAGCCAGCGCAACACCGCGGCGACCGCGGTCGAGCCGGCGTTCCGGGCGCAGTACGAGGCGGGGCTCAGCGCCCGGGGTCACACATTCACGACGAGTGCCGAGATCGGGGCGGTGACCGGGATCGAGTTCCTGCCCGCGGGACGCATGCTCGCGGCGGCCGAGCCGACCCGCCGCGGCGGCGGCTCGGCGCAGGTGGTCAGGCCCTAGCGAAGTCCGCGAGCACCGGCAGCGCGGCGCGGACGCCGTCGACGACGGCGTCCGCGTCCGCGAGCGCCTCGGCGGAGTACGGGCCCGTGGCGATCGCGATCACGCGCACGCCGTCGGCGCGCGCGCACGCGATGTCGCGCGGCGTGTCGCCGATCACGACCGTGCGCTCGCGCGCCCAGCCGCCGGCGCGGGCGCGCGCGACCGCGGGCAGCTCGCCGCGGTGCTCGGCGTCCGAGCCGAAGCCGCCCTGGCCGGCCGCGAAGTAGTGGCCGATCCCGGCGCTTGCGAGCTTGCGCCGCGCGACCGGCTCGAGGTTGCCGGTGACCAGCGCCAGCCGGTAGCGCGCCGGCTCGCCCGCCAGCGCGTCGAGCGCCTCGATCACCCCGGGCGCGACGAACGAGGAGAGGTCCGGCGGGCACAGCTCCTCGTACGCGGCCGCGGCGGCGCGCGCCACCTCGTCCGCACGCGCGTCGATCGCGGCGCCCGCGATCCCGGCGGCGCGCAGCAGGTCGCGCGCGATCGCGGCGTCGGTCCGCCCGGCCGCCTCGACTTGCAGGCCGTCGAGCTCGACGCCGTGGACCGCCCCGGCGGCGTGCCGCAGCGCGGCCGCGTGCGCGCCCGTGGCGTGCAGCAGCAGCGTGCCGTCGATGTCCCAGAGCAGGAGCAGCGAGGGGCTCAGCGGAGGAACGAGAGGTCCGAGCTGAGCCTCTGCGCGAACGCGGCGATCAGCTTCGCCGTGTTCTCGACGTCGTCGAGCTGCACGAGCTCGACCGGCGAGTGCATGTAGCGCAGCGGGATCTGGACGACGCCCGTCGGGATGCCGCCGCGCGAGATGTGCACGGCGTCGGCGTCGGTCCCCGTGTAGCGTGACGTCGCGGCGACGGTGAACGGGATCCCCGCCTCCTCGCCGGCGCCGTGCAGGAGCTCGAACAGCTGCGGGTCGAGCGTCGAGCCGCGCGTGATCACCGGCCCGCTGCCGAGCTTGTGCGAGCCGATCTCCTTCTCCTCCGTGCCGGGTGCGTCGGTCGCGAACGTCACGTCGACGACGATCGCGATGTCGGGCCGCAGCGTGAACGCGGTCGTGCGCGCGCCCGCGAACGTGATCTCCTCCTGTGTCGCGGCGACGGCGGCGACGTCGCCGGGCGCGCCGCCGGCCTCGGCGACGAGGCGCGCGACCTCGAAGGCGACGAAGCAGCCGAGCCGGTTGTCCAGCGAGCGCGACACGACGCGGCCGTTGGGGTACTCGAGCGGCTCGCCGGCGATCACGGCGACGTCTCCGATCCGGACGCGCCCGCGCGCCTCGTCGCCGTTGGCGGCGCCGATGTCGATGTGCAGGTTGCGCAGCTCCGGGACCTGCTTGCGCTCCTCCTCCTTGAGCAGGTGGATCGGCTTCTTGCCGACGACGCCGTGCACGGCGCCGTCGCGCGTGGCGATCTCGACCCGCTGCCCGACGAGGATGATCGGGTCCCAGCCGCCGACGCCGCCGAAGTAGAGGAAGCCGTCGTCGTCGATGTGATGGACGATCAGCCCAATCTCGTCGATGTGCCCGATCACGGCCAGCAGCGGCCCGCCCGCGGTGCCCTTGACGCGCGCGACGGTCGAGCCGACGCTGTCGTGCGTGACGTCGGCGAAAGCGAAGGCGGCGTCGCGGAAGACGGCTGCCGCAGCCTGCTCGTATCCCGACGGCCCGGGGGCCGTCAGCAGCTTGCGCAGGACGTCGGGGACGGGCATCGGAGGCGGCAGCTTAGCGAGGCGCCGGTTTCCGGCTGCGGTACCGCGACGCGTACGGATTCCCGCCAGCGCACGTCGGTTCTCTGCCGACACCAGGCGGCATGCCCCATGGCCGAGCGCTGACGGTCCCGGCAGGATCGCAAGCCGGTTACCGCCTTCGAGGATCCAGGAGGATCGATCATGGGACTGTTCGAGAGCGCCGCCGTCGCGAGCGCGTCCGGCTGCGTGACGGTCGCGTCGGCGCCGCCGGGCGCGATCAAGCAGGCGCTCAACCAGAGCGGCTGGATCGACGCCGAGGTGATCGCGGCGGGGCAGCTCCGGCAGGGCAAGGCGCCGTCGATCGCAGGCATGATCACGGGGACGGCACTCGTCGAGCTGGCGCGGCCGCGGCGGTCGAAGTCCCTCCCGCGGCACTTCGTGCTCGCGGCGACCGCCGAGCGCGTCATCGCGTTCAAGGCAACGAGCCTCGTGATGGGAGAAGAGACGGGCCCCGAGCTGGTCAGGATCAAGCCCGGCGAGTGCGGGTCCTGGCCGCGCGCCTCGGTGCAGTTGATCGACCTGCCCGACGGCGCGCTGTCGAAGGGCGGAACGCTGGAGCTCGAGGGCGCCGAGCGGCTGCCGGTGTCGCGCCCGAACCTTGACGGCGATCCCAACACGGACGAGCTGCTCGAGCTGCTCGGCGGCCGCTCGATCGCGATCTCGCCGCAGCAGCGGCGCTACCAGGAGGACCAGCACGACCTGCGCCGTGCGAGCGACGTTCGCGCGAGCGACCCGCGCCAGCTCGCGGCCGACGCTCGCCGCGGGCGCCCGGACGTCGACCTCACGGGCTGGGCGAACAGGCGCGGCTTGAGCTTCCGCGGCTGCGCGCCCCAGGGCGGTCATCTCAGCATCACGTGCCCGTGGAGCGAGGACGTCCTGTTCAACGTCGTGCGTGGGCGCTGGCCGGGCGGGACGTACGGCGTCCTGTGTCACGAGGTGCGGCTGTTCGACATCGACTCCGCGGGGTTCTTCCACGGCGGCGAGGTGATCGGCCCCCGCGAGAGCGTGGCCGGGTTCCTGCTCGAAGCGATGGTCCCGCTGCCGGTTGGCGGCGGGCGGAGCTTCTTCAAGGTGCCGTACACGTGCGCCGGCGCTCGCGTCCCACACCTCGCGACGCTCACCGGCCTGCACGTCGCACGCGTCGCCGAGCGCCGCATCGGCGCCGACCCGTTGCTCGGCTACTGGAAGGAGCGCCCGCTGGAAGACCTCGGCCGCGAGGGGCAATGGGTGGCCCGAATCCGCAAGCACTCCGACGAGCTGACGGTCGACGCGTTGCTCGATGGCCCGATCCGCGATCTGCTGTCCAGCCAGCAGGGGCTCGGCCTCGAGATCCGCATCGAGTACGGCCAGGTAGTCGTGTCGAGGCAGGACTTCTTGAAGCACGATGAGGATCTCGACGAGCTCGTGGCGACGGCGGAGGCGCTCGCCGGCGCGGTCCGCGAGATCTGCGTACCGGTCGCCGGCTCGCGCCCGCTTGGCACCCGGATCCAGCCCCCGGAATGGCTGGACTCGGTCCGCAGCCGGCCGCGCAAGAAGCACACGCTGTGGCCGCCCGGCGCGCGGCTCGACCGGGTGGTCGAGATCGCCGACGAGCGTGGCATGGCCGTCGAGGACCCGCGCTCGTTCCACGTCGCGTTCCCGGAGCTGAACATCCCGGGCGAGGCGTTCGGCGTCCTGCACGGGCGGTTGCCGGGCACGGAGCTCACCGGCCGGCTGCTCTGCTGTGCCGAGCGGCCGATGGTCATCCCCGAAGACTTGCGCAAGCTATTGGCGGACCCCGGCGGATCGGTCGGCTGCGACGTCGCTGTCGTGCCCGTGGACACCGGCGCCGTGCCGACACCGCCCGAAGGCGAGTCGGACGGCGCCCTGCGCGTCGCCGTTGCGGACGGCGTGCTCACTGCGTGGCGCGCGCGCCGCAGCTGGCAGGCCGACGGCGACGCGCTGGACCGGCTCGCCGCGAACGTCGCAGCCGTGGTCGGCCGGCGAGGCCTGGGCTGACCGCGTGGCGGAGAACCGACGCCCCGGTGTCGGTTCTCCGCCATGGCGCCCGGGTGCGCCGGGGGCGAGGATGCGTGCGTGGCGCCGAGCGTCCTGATCGTCGACGACCACGCCCGCTTCCGCCGAACGGCGCGCCGGGCGCTGGAGCGCGACGGTTGGACGATCGCCGGCGAGGCCGTGGACGGCACGGGAGCCCTGCGCGCCGCGCGAGCGCTCCAGCCGGACGTCGTCCTGCTCGACGTCGGGCTGCCCGACATGAGCGGCCTCGAGGTCGCGCGGCGCCTGCACGACGAAGTGCCGCAGCTCGCGGTCGTGATGATCTCGACTCACGACTCGGCCGACTACCACGAGCTCGCCGTCGCCAATGGTGCGCGCGGCTTTCTCGCGAAGTCGGAGTTGACCGGCGCTGCGCTCGACGCGCTGCTCGGGGGGTAGCCGTGAGTGAGGCCGAGCGGTAGCGTCGTCTCCACCGATCGATCGACGACGGGACAGGCATGGCGGTACGGATGCGGATGGAACAGGCGGTCGCGCGCGCGGTCGCCGGCGCCACCGACGCCGGCGACGCGTACAAGCAGGCGCTGTGCGCCGTCGCCGAGGGTGTCGAGTGCCCGTTCGCGGCCGCCTGGGAGCAGGACTACGTCGACCGCGACGTGCTGCGATGCGTGGCGATCTGGGCAGCCGACCAGGAGGGGCCGCAAGCGTTCGCGCAGGCCACCCGCGCGACCCCGCTGCGCCGCGGCGAGGGACTGCCCGGGCGCGTCTGGCAGACCGGGCGCACGATGTGGATCACCGACGCCGCGACCGACGACCGCCTGCCGCGGCGACCCGCCGCGGCCGCCGCCGGCATGCACGCGGCGGTCGGCTTCCCGGTGCACAGCGAGCGCGGCCTCGTCGCCGTCGTCGAGGTCTTCGGCGCGACACCGCGGGAACCCGACGCCGAGCTCGTCGCGGCGCTCGAGGTCGTCGGCGCCCAGCTCGGCCAGCTCGTGGAGCGCCGGCGCGCGGAGGATTCCCGCCACGCCAGCGAGCAGCGCTACCGAGCGACGCTGCAGGCCGCGCTGGACTGCGTCGTGACGATGGACCATCGCGGGCGCGTGATCGAGTTCAACCCGGCCGCGGAGCGCACCTTCGGCTACCGCAGCGATGCGGCGGTCGGGCGCGAGATGGCAGAGCTGATCGTGCCGCCGGACCTGCGCGACCGCCACCGCCGCGGGCTCGCGCGGCTCCTCGCGGGCGGCACGTCGCGGCTGCTGGATCGGCGCTTCGAGATCGAGGCGATGCGCTCCGACGGGACACGATTCCCGGTCGAGCTCGCGATCACCCGCATCGACGTCCCGGGCGACCCCGTGTTCACCGGCTACCTGCGCGACATCACCGAGCGCCACCGGGCAGAGGCCGAGCTGCGGGCCTCGCGCGCGCGGATCATCGAGGCGGGCGATGCCGCGCGCCGGCGCATCGAACGCGATCTGCACGACGGCGCGCAGCAGCAGCTGGTGAGCGTCGCCATCAGCCTGCGCGCTGCACGCGCCCGCATCGGCGAGGATCAGGTGGGCGCGAGCGAGCTGCTCGACGAGGCCATCGCGGACCTCGCGGACGGACTCGCGGAGCTGCGCGAACTGGCCCGTGGGATCCACCCCGCCGTCCTGATGGAGGGCGGCCTCGGGCCCGCGCTGCGCGGACTCATCCGGCGCAGCGCCGTTCCCGCGCAGCTCGCCTCGGTGCCCGCCGAGCGGCTGCCGGAGGCGGTCGAGGTCGCGGCCTACTTCGTGGTCGCCGAGGCGCTGACGAACGTCGCACGACATGCGCCGGCTGCCACGCTCGTCGAGATCGAAGTGGTGCGCCGGGACGGCCGGCTCGTCGTGGAGGTGCGCGACGACGCCGGCGGCGGCGCCAATCCAGCAGGCGGAGGCCTGCGCGGCCTGGCCGACCGGATCGCCGCGCTCGACGGCAGCCTGGAGGTCCTCAGCCCGGCCGGAAGCGGGACGACGATCCATGCGGAGGTCCCATGCGCGTCGTGATCGCGGAGGACTCGGTCCTCCTGCGCGAGGGCACCGTCAGGCTGCTCGAGGAGGCCGGCATCGAAGTGGTGGGCCGCGCGGGCGACGCGGAAGAGCTGCTGCGCAAGGTGCGCGCCCACAGGCCGGACGTCGCAATCGTGGACATCCGGATGCCGCCCGACTACGGCAACGAAGGCTTGCGGGCTGCCGCCGACATCCGCCGCGAGCTGCCCTCCACAGGTGTCCTCATCCTGTCCCAGTACGTCGAGGAGCACTACGTAACGCAGCTCATGTCCGGCGGCACGGAGGGCGTCGGCTACCTGCTCAAGGACCGGGTGGCGGAGGTCGAGCGGTTCGTGGACGCCGTGCGCCGAGTCGCCGAGGGCGGCTCCGTGCTCGATCCGCAGGTCGTCGCGGAGATGCTCGGACGGCGGCGCCCCAGCGGGCCGCTGGACACGCTCACCGAGCGCGAGCGGGAAGTGCTCGCGGCGATGGCGGAGGGCCTGACGAACCGGGAGATCGCCGGGCGCCTGTTCGTCAGCGAGCGGGCGGTCGAGCGCCACGTCACCGCGATCTTCGACAAGCTCGGCCTCGCGGCCGGCGACGGCGGGCACCGCCGTGTGCTCGCGGTGCTCGCCTACCTCGACGCCTGACTACACGCGTGGCGGAGAACCGCCACGCGCTGGCGGGGAGCCGACGGCGATTGTGCGGAGCACCCGCCTGCCCGCGGGCTGCGGCGGCGACGAAGCTCCACACTTCCCCCTCGACCTGGACGCGCTCGAAACGAGCTTCGATCTGGTCGTCCCGCGCGGCGACGAGCTGATGGACATCTTCTACGCGCGGCTGTTCGCGGCCGCGCCCGGCGTCAGGCCGCTGTTCGCCGGCACCGAGCTGCCGCGCCAGCAGGCGATGCTGCTCGGCGCGCTGGTTCTGTTGCGCAAGTCGCTGCGCAACCTCGGCTCGATCGTCCCCAAGCTGCGCGAGCTTGGCGCCCGTGACGTCGCCTACGGCGCGGAGCCAGAGCATTACCCGGTCGTCGGGCAGGTCCTGATCGCCTCGATGGCCGAGGTCGCCGGCGAAGCGTGGCGACCGGAGTTCGAACGCGCCTGGGCCGCGGCGTTCGACGTGGTCGCCGGCGCGATGCTCGACGGCGCCGCCTCCGCGCAACTCGACGCGGCTGCCTGAGCCCCGCAGTCCAAAGCACCTCCCGGAACAGGAGTCACCATGCAGATGAGAAGCCGCGTGCCTGCGATGCTCGCAGCCGTCGCGGGCGTTTCGTTGACCCTGGGTTGGGCCGGCAGCGCGGGCGCCGTGACGCCGGGCCAGAACGGCAAGCTCGTGTTCGTCGGAAAGGACGGCGACGAGGAGATCTACACCGTCGATGCGGACGGGTCGGGCCTGA
>Ga0126306_10000289_pt1 | contig 21554 bp, 21 predicted proteins | sample Plot27_FD_92592 | JGI IMG/M metagenome (GOLD analysis project Ga0126306, IMG submission 92592) | Serpentine soil microbial communities from UC McLaughlin Reserve, CA, USA - Plot27 | ecosystem: Environmental > Terrestrial > Soil > Grasslands | place: USA: UC McLaughlin Reserve, Lake County... | reverse complement strand
TCGCCGAACTCGGCATCGGCCAACGTTACCTCGCCCGCTGGTAGGTCGCGCGGCAGGTGGTGAACACGACTGAACGCTTGGACAAGCGGGAAGCCATCGAGCAAGCCGCTTACCTCCTCAGCCCAGCCACCACCTTCCCCAAAGATGTCTTCCCCAAAGATGACATCGCAATCTAGCCACACCACCTTGCTACATTCGCTTGGCAGAGCTCCTAACGCTACGTTGAGCAACCGCTCCTTCTGCCACAGGACGTCTTGCCCTCGTAACTGTATGAGGATATCTGCCTCACCCTCTCGAAGGTCAAAGTCGTTGGCGCCGAACGACAGTTCGACGGTGAGGAGCGGGACCTTCAAGTGCTCTCGGAAGGTGTGGTAGTTAGCCAGCCTGCGTTGGTAGCGCATGGGGTTGAAGTAGGAGGTAATAGCCCACAGAGGCTGTCCAGCATGATGGTCGGCCGAAGATTCTGTTTGTCTAGCTGCCACAGGTGCTGCTCTGTTCATGTACCTATGATGCTACCTGGGTCAATCTCACCGCAAGCTGCTGTAGGACCGGGCTTCTCTCTCATCGTTAGGCGTGCGGCGGTCCAGGTCAACTTCGACTTTCATTAACCATTCCTTCCTAGCGCCGCATGCCCTGCTTTCGTTGTCTCGCCCCAGCCAATGACGTAGGTTTCCACCCGCCGCCGACCGCATGAGGGGCAGCGTTCATCCGAGTCGGCCTGATCCTGGTCGGGTGTCCTCACCCCAGAGTTCGGCCCAAAGCTCACAGTGTACTCTGTGGGTTCTCGGCTACAGCGCGGGCACGGTACCTCTCTGCCCTCAAGCCGTTTGATCCGATCAGCCAACCCCAAAGTCTTGCCTCCTCTCCAGGACCTCCAGACGCGCCCCCAGTTCGTCGGTTTCCTTTACGCAACGTTCCAACTCTATAGCCCGAAGGTACGTGTTTATGAGCTGGTTTGCCACGGCTGCCCTCGAAGTCTCTAGCTCACCAGCGAGCACGCCGTGGGTGAGATCGCCGAGTTGTGCCTTCAGGCCTACGACTTCTCTGCTGGCCTTACTCCTACCTCCCTTAGACGCCGTTCTCCGGCGTGCCTCGGCATTGGCGGGGTCATGGGCCCAGCAGAAGCCGTGCTGCCCAGTTGTGGGTAAGGTGCAGGGTTCGCCATTCGGCTTAGTTGCACGGCAAAGGCCTCTCAACAGCCACCCTCCCCCCGGTGCTCGGGGATAGCCTCGGCTCGGGCGGCTCGTCGGTGTGGGCGTAGGTGAGGGCGTACTCCACACCCTGTGGCATAAAGGTAATGGTGAGGTGGCGAAGTTCAGTCACGTCGCCGTCCGACTGGGATCCTCACAAACTGCAAGGCGGTCTCTAGCTCGGATCTGGGTAGCAGCTCATCGGTATAGCCCAAAGACCACAGCGCCGACTGCGCTTCGTGGGGCTTGTGGTCGGCCCAACCTGGATGGATGTTCAAGTAGTGGTGGATGCTGGCGACGATCAAGCCGAAGCGTTCGTGGGCGGCGGTGTCCTTGGGCACCCTGTAGGGCCGGGGCAGGGGGCGGAAGTCCGGTGCGTTCATGCGCCTCACAGCGGCAAACACTCCCCACACAGGCAATCCGGGTTAGTGGGGTCATGTTCACTAACTCCACTAACCCCGCTAACCCAATCCTCGTTTTTCCCATAGGTATCGGATTTTTGTGCGTTTTTTTGGGTTAGTGCGCGGGTTAGTGGGTCTAGCGGAAGAATACCGGCCATTGTCATCTTTGATCAACTGCCCGTCCCCAAGCATCGTCCACATCAAGTACTTGATGTTGTTATATTTCGCCCCCGGCATGATGTCGGCTACCTCTTTAGGAGTCATTGCCTCCGGGCTGCGGTTCAGGACCAAGAGTATGTCCGCCCGCTCTTTGGACACGTGGACCTCTTCAGCGTCACCTTCGATCGTCCAGGTGGCAGTATTGTGGTTCCAGTGGAGTGCGTATTCCGTGGGCTCCTCAATGTCCCGACCATCAACATAAAGCGTCGGCCCCTTGCTCCCCGGCATGCGCCTCAAGATCATGAACCCGTCCACCCCGGCGGTGAGCCCCATAGATGCGTTGATCTCGTCCATCGGGTCAGCAGCGGCGATCTTACGCAAGTGGGTTACAACCACGATGGCCACACCGTGCCGGGCGGCTAGGGGTAGGAGCTGCTGCAGCGCGGCGTAATCCTCAGCGTAGACGTTCTGGCCCCTGGCGGGCTTGCGGATCTTCGCCAGCGTGTCTATCACAACCAGCCGACAATCCGGGTGCTCCTCAAGCCATTCATCCAGCTCGTCTGCCCCGCCCTCATCAAGCCTCACCCACTCGGTGTGAAGGTGCATCTTCTCGGGGGCATCCCGGCCATCGAGTACCTTCCTCAGTCTCCCCTGAAGGCGGCGGGTGTTGTCCTCAAGCGCCAGGTAAAGCGTGTCGCCCTGGCCGACGCGGATAGTGCCGAAAGCCACGCCCCCGACGGCAACCGCTTCACACATTCCCAGAGCCATCCAAGACTTCCCTTTCTTTGGCTTCCCCGCAAGTAGCGTCACACCTTCAGGGAGCAAGCCGTCTATCACAAAACGGGCAGGCTTGAACTCTTTTGCCATTAGCTCTGCGGCGGTCATAGTGCCCCGGTTAGCGGAGTTAGCGGAGTAGTAGTGTTTATCCCAGTCATATACCTCTGTGATTAGGGACTTAGCCTTGAGGTAGGTCTTGCGCCGGTAGTCTTCCCGCTGCCACTTATCACGCATAAGCCCCGAACGGCGGAACAGCCGGTCTATCTGGTCCTTGTCCTGTGTGTAGTAGAAAAGCTTGTTGACTAAAGCTTGATCCGCCTCACTGTGGCTGTCATAGTCGCCCTTGTCGCCAGCGAAGAGCGCCCGCCCCTTGTCAGTCTTTTCCTCCAAGAACTTTCTTAAGACCTCATTATCTGTGGGCAGATGTGCTCGATGATTCCCGTCGTACCCGTTGCGCTCAGCTTTCGGTTCGTCAGCAAAGTACTTCCGGCAAAAAGCGTTAAGCTCTTGTTGTCGTTCGGGGATGATCACAGTGGCACCCCCGTCATCGTGGCGTAGCGCTCCCAGCTGTAGACTTCTAGCCAGCCCCGTTTTCTGCCCTTTGAACCTGGCACCTTCCCACGCACGAAGATGTGGATGCCACGACCTGACGGGCTCACCTCGGCGTAGCCGTCAAGGGCGTCGATTATCTCTTGCGCCTCCTCGCCTATCTCTCCGGTGATGGCGTTTCTGCACTCGTCCAAGTCGATAAAGGTGTAGGGGTCCCCGCTGGATAGCATGAACCCGACACCGTCGAAGCGTCCGGTGTCCAGTGCGCCGATGGCATCCTCGAAGCTGCCCCACTCTTCGAGGTCAGTACAGGAGGCACGGTGCCTTGTGCCCGGCGTATAGGGAACTTTAGTCATCTTGTCGTTGCGCTCCTCATAGCGCCAGTTAACCCACTGACGGCGGTGGCGCAGCTCCTCGGGGAGGTTCTCTAGGGCTCCCTCGTGACGTTGCGCACCTGACGCTGCGCTGCTCACAAGGGAACCACCCTGCTTCGAAGGCCCTTACTCTCTGTCGGCTTACCCATTGGTCCTGAGGACCTCCTCCGCATGCTTCAGCTTGCGAGGGCGAGAACCAACGCCCATGCGCAGAAGCAGGGCCAGGTCGAACTCTGAGTAGACCCGGCCGACAAGGTCTCGACGGGCTGGCGGGATGCGCCCCTCCCGTTCCAAGTTGCGGAGGTGCTGCGGCGTTACCCCTAAGCGGCGAGCAACCTCACCGATGTGTAGGGAGCGAGGAGTTGGGGCCGAACAAGCAGAGCTAGTGTGTGCTTCAGCATGACGACCACCGCACGATATATCCAGCATAATCTAGCCAACCTTTCGGTCGCACGTTTACTAACGCCGGACTCTTTGAGGCGGTCCGTAGATCCATGCCGGACATTTGGGTGTCCGTAAGCCGGAGAGCTTTTTTCGTCCTCATCCGTAGTTGGACGTGTGCACTTAGCCCTTAGTTTACATGTACTACCGGGCCGACTCAAATCTAGAACGAGGGGTACACCTCCTCCCTCGCTAAGCTCTCGCCAATGCCAACCGCTCGTCGCCGCCCTCGGTCAGCGGGGCGCAGTAACATACGATGATGCCACCAGGGGCGTTCTGAGAGGCAGGGAGTGCAGAAGTAGAGAGGCTTAGAAACCAATATTGAGGCTTGTTTTTCGAGGGTTCGCGCCGATAATTGTTTGCCTATTCAACCATGTGGAGAGGAGTGTGAACCGCTAGGGCGAGGTACGTTAAGAGCACTTACTAGAGTCAAAGGTTAGATGCAGTCAGTGGCGTTGTTTTTCGACAGTAGTTAGCTAGAGGCAGCTCAAGGAATAGGATCGAGGAGGTCGAGAAACCCCCGCCCTAGGAGTAGGGATCGGGGGTAAGGTAGAAGTCCTTCGATCTTATTATGGTGAAGCTATGGATAAGACCGAAGGAGGTTAGCTGACACCACGATTGACACCATCGACACCACGGCACTGATGCCAATCGAGTGAGTGAGGAACGGGTTTTTAGCTTTACTACGCCATTTCTACACCGGGCGTATGGCGACGGTCTTCCAGGAGGAGTAGAAGTCGAGGGCGGCGGGGCCTTGCTCGCGGCCGCCAACGCCCGACTCCTTGTTACCCCCGAACGGCACCTGAAACTCCAGGCCCGCGGTCGGCAGGTTGACGTTAACGAGGCCGGACTCCGAGCGGGCGACGAACTCGTGAGCGTAGCGCAGGGAGCGGGTGGCTATGCCGGCGGTCAGGCCGAAGCGGATGTCGTTGGCGAGCTCGACGGCGTGGTCGAAGCCGCGCGCCTTGATGACCGCGAGGACGGGGCCGAAGATCTCCTCCTGCGCCGTCTCGGATCCGTTGTCCACGTCCGCAACGATAACCGGGGAGATGTAGTAGCCCTCGTCCTCGGGGCCGGTGGCGCCGCCGTCCAGGACCACACGCCCCTCCCCGCGCGCCGTCTCGAGGGCTTCGAGGATGCCCTCGTACTGGCTCTTGTTCACCACGGGGCCGACGAGGACCTCGTCGTCGAGGGGATCCCCGACCTTCATGGCCTCGGTGGCGCGCTTAAGCTCGTCGAGGAACTCATCGTAGACGCTCTCGACGACGACGGCGCGGCTCGAGGCGGTGCATTTCTGGCCCGAGTAGCCGAACGCTCCGTAGGAGATCTTCTGCGCCGCGTCCGAGAGATCGGCGTCCTCCATCACGATGTAGGGGTTCTTGCCGCCCATCTCAAGCTGCACCTTCTTGCCGACGGCCCTCTCCTGGATGCCCAGACCCACAGGGGTCGAGCCGGTGAAGGAGATGGCCTTGACCCTGGGGTCGGTAACGAGGGCGTCGCCGACCGTACCGCCCGAGCCGGTCACCATGTTCACGACCCCGTCGGGGAGGCCAGCCTCGACGAGGGCGCGCACCAGCGCGGCTGCGTTAAGCGAGGCGTCCGTGGCAGGCTTGATGACGATGGCGTTCCCGCAGATGAGGGCAGGGGCCATCTTCCAGGTGGGTATCGCCAGCGGGAAGTTCCAAGGCGTGATCAGGGCGACGACGCCGAGCGGCTCGCGGGCCGAGGAGATCGAAACGCCTGGCCTGGCCGAGGGGGGCATGATGCCGTCGAGGCGCCAGCCCTCAGAGCCGTAGTAGCGAAAGATGGCTGCAGCACGCGCGACCTCGGCCCGGCTCTCCCCCATCGGCTTGCCGACCTCGCGGGCCATGAGTTCGGCAAGCTCGTCGGCTTGGGACTCGAGGAGATCGGCGGCTTTGCTCAGGACCGCCCCGCGCTCGGCGGGGAGGGTTGCCTTCCACCCCGGGGCCGCCTTCGCCGCCGCCTCGATGGCCCGCTCGGCCTCGGCCTTGCCGGACTTCGGGGTCGTGCCGAGGACCTCGGAGGGGTTCGCGGGGTTCGTGATCTCGTAGACCTCGCCGGAGTCGGCGGGCACCCACTCGCCCCCGATGAAGTTCTTGGCCTCTATCTGGGATTCGATCATGGTCTGCCTCCTCGATACAGCTCGCGGTTCACTCTCTCCGTTTTTTACCCGCTCCGGTGGGTAGCATCACCCGCCGGGGATCAGTCCTAGGTCGTCACCTCGTTCTCGAGTACCAGCTCGCCGACCGAGATCTCGACGTGGTCCCCCGGCGTGAGGCTGAAGTCTTCGCCGGGCACGAGGCCGGTGCCCGTCATCAGGAAGGCCCCGATTGGGAAGGAGAGTTCCTTACCGAGGTAGCTCGCCAACTCTTCGAAGGGGCGCTTCATCCTCGAGGTGCCCACCTCGTCCTCGTAGAGAACCTCACCGCCCCGCACGACGCGCATCCGGATGGGGACGTCGCGCATGGAGTCGGGGCTGCCCAATACGATGCCGGGCCCCAGCGAGCAGCCGCCGTCGTAGATCTTGGCCTGCGGCAAGTAGAGCGAGTTCTCGCCCTCTATGTCCCGCGAAGACACGTCGTTGCCTGCGGTGTAGCCGACGATCTCCATCCGGCTGTTCACTACCAGCACCAGCTCGGGTTCCGGCACGTTCCAGTGGCTGTCCGTGCGGACGCGCACGGCCTCGCCGTGCCCAACGACCCGCCAGCCGGAGGCTTTGAAGAAGAGTTCGGGCCGTTCGGCGTCGTAGACCTTGTCGTAGATGTCCGCCTCCGTGGACTCGAACATCCGGGCCTCGCGGCTGATCAGGTATGACACCCCGCTGGCCCAGACTTCGTGCGAGGCCTCCAGCGGGGGCAGGAGCCGGTCTTCCTCCTGAACATCCTCCGCGAGGGACAGGCTGTCGAGGAGACCGTGGACGTTCCCGGCGGGGAGCTCCAGGAGTAGATCTAGCGTGAACAGCGACGGCAGATACCGCCCGTCCAGCGCCCAGCGGGCGCCGCCTGCCGTGAGGTGTCTGGATAGGTACATGTTTTTGCTGGAGCCTCCTTCCGGGTTGGGGTACAAGCTAACACGAGCGCGGCGTGCTTGCGCGGAACTGCGGACGCGGTTAGTGTGGGCGGCGCATCCGGAGGAGGGCGGCGTCCGCTTCGAGTGGGGGTGACGATGGAGATCCTGCCTGGCATCCACCGCATAGAGTCGGACCTCGGGGCCCGCTTTATGTGCCAGTACCTCCTCACCGGGGAGGACCACACGGTCCTCGTGGACACCGGCCTCGCCGGGACGCCGGAAGAGGTCATCATCCCCTACCTCAAGGGGATAGGTCTCTCTCTCGAAGACATAGACGAGGTCATCATTAGCCACGCCGACGTAGACCACTGCGGCGGCAACCGCGCCCTAAAAGAGATGCACCCGTCGCTGTGGTTCTCGTGCGGCGAGCTCGACCGGCCGTACGTGGAGAACAACCGGGTTATGCTCGCGGAGATCTATCGTTGGCCCGAGCCCTACGGTTTCGGCCCAGACGAGGAGTCCAAAGAGTGGATCCTCACCGAGCTCGGCGGCAACTCCCCGGTAGACGCCGGGCTGCGCGGCGGCGAGACCATGAGGCTCGGGCCGGACCGGCGCCTTGAGATCCTGCACCTTCCCGGCCACACGTCGGGGCACCTCGGTATCTGGGACCCGAAGAACGGGGCGGCGATCATCATAGACGCCGCGCTCGAGACCGGCATCTACGACCGCGAGGGTAACCGCCTGATCCCACCGCGCTACTTCGACGCCCCCGACTACCAGGCCACGATCCGCAGGCTGCAAACTCTCCGTCCCGAGCACCTCCTCACCGCCCACTACCCTCCCATGCAAGGAGAAGAAGCCTTAGACTTCCTCGACCGCTCCCTAGACTTCACACATCGGGTCCACCGGGTGGTGAGCGAGGGGGTAAAGAGCGGAACCACCGACCTCTGGGAGTTGACCAGACGCGCCGACGCCGAGCTCGGTCCCTACCCGGAGTTCCCACACGAGATAGGGGCTGGCGTCCGGGCGCACATGGCCGTACTGTAGGGGGTGCGCGCTTTGCCAAGCGTCGTAACGGCGGGCGAGACGATGGTACTCGGCGTCCCCGCGAGGCCGGGGCGGTTGCGGCACACCGCGAGCCTGGAGCTCAAGATCGGGGGTGCCGAGTCTAACGTCGCAATAGCCCTCTCCCGCCTCGGCGTCTTCGCCGGGTGGGTCGGCCTCCTCGGGGATGACGAGCCCGGTCAGCTCGTCCTCGACCGCGTCCGCGGCGAAGGGGTGGACACTTCTCGGGTGCGGCGGATACCGGGTCACCCCACCGGCCTCTACCTACGCGAACAGGTCGGCCAGGAGACGCGAGTCTACTACTACCGTCGGGGCTCGGCCTCCTCCACTATGGCCCCTGGTATCTTCGACCCCGAGTACTTGCGAGGAGCCGAGTTCCTCCACCTGACCGGCATCACGCCCGCCCTCTCCGCGGACTGCCGCGACTTCGTCTTCTGGGCGGCGCGCGCTGCCCGGGAGGGCGAGACGAGCGTGAGCTTCGACATCAACTACCGCTCCAAGCTCTGGTCGCCCGAGGGAGCGAGGGGTTTCGCGGAGGAGCTGATGCCCCATGTGGATCTGCTCTTCATCGGAGACGAAGAAGCCTCGGCGCTCTGGGGGAGGGAAGACGAGGAGTTCGTGCGGGAGCTGGCGGCTTCGGGACCACGGGAGGTGGTGCTCAAGCGCGGGGGAGAGGGAAGCCTGGCGTTCATCGACGAGCGCGTCATTACGCAGCCAGCCTTTCCCGTGGAGGAGGTGGATCCCGTCGGGGCGGGCGACGCCTTCGACGCGGGGTACCTGGCCGGCAACCTGTGGGGCCTGACCCCAGAAGAACGCCTGCGCGTCGCGAACGCGATGGGCGCTCTTAGCGTCGCCACCCTCGGGGACTACGAGGGCCTCCCCGACACAGAGGAGCTGTGGGCCTTCCTCGAAGGCCGCAAGGCGTTGGGCAGATAGGGTGAACGGGTATTGCTAAGGGTACACAAACCCTTCGTGGAGAGGAGTCAGGGATGCAGACCATGGAAGGCGTGTACGTGGCGAACGTCACCCCGTTCAGGGACGACGCCTCGCTGTCGGTGGACGTGGACTCTTATCTGGCGCACGTCTCCTGGCTCTCGGAGTTGGGGGTGCGGGGCGTCGTGCCCTTCGGGACCAACGGCGAGGGGCCTTCCGTCGCCTTGGCTGAGAAGCTGCGGGTCTTGGAGGCGCTCTTCGCGCGGAGTCTCCCGGTCCAGGTTATCCCCGCCGTCATGCAGGGCAACCTTCCGGAGACCCTGGAGCTGATCGAGGCGCTGGAAGATTACCCGCTGGCCGCCGTGCTCGTCCTGCCGCCCTACTACTTCAAGCCAGCAACCACCGAGGGACTCAAGCGCTTCTTCGAGTCGGTGCTCGAGGCGACCCGCCACCCCGTCATCCTCTACCACATCCCCAAATACGCCGTCCCCATCCCTGAAGAGGTTGTGGAAGACCTCCCGGTCTGGGGCGTCAAGGACTCGGGGGGTGAGCCCGGCTACGCCGAGGCCGTACTGAGGAGTGGCAAGGGCGTTCTCATCGGGACCGAGGATGACCTCTGGCAGAGGCTCAACCTCGGCGCGCAGGGTGTGATCAGCGCCCTCGCCAACTTCATCCCGGAGGAGATCCTGGAGATGAACCGGATGGTCACCGAAGGTGACGAAGCCGGAGGAAAGACCCTCGCGGAGAAGCTCCAGCAGGCGCGGGCGATGACCAAGGAGTACGCTTCGGCCGCCGTCCTTAAGAGGCTCGCCGAGGCCCGGCACGGCGCGCCGATGGGGACCGTCCGTCCGCCCTTCGTACCCCTTCCCGCGGACTACGACCCGGAGCCGGTTCTCTCCGCCTCGCTCTCGACGGCGGGCTCCTGAGCCGACGAAGCCTTGCTGGTCGGCGAGTTCTATGAGCGCGTCCGTCGGATAATGCAAATTCACTTACGCGAGCAAGCCAGCTAGAGGGAAGATAGGGTATGCCAGAGGTCAAGTTGTTTATCGCCACCAGCCTCGATGGGTTCATCGCCGAGCGTGATGGCGGCGTTGATTGGCTCTTTACGGATAACGACTACGGTTACACTTCATTCTTCGACTCTATAGAAACGCTGATAATGGGTCGGCGCACGTATGAACAAGTCCTCGGCTTCGGCGAATGGCCCTACGGCGAAAAGCCGACCTACGTTTTCACGCGCGGCGCGCCCGGTGGCGACCACCCGCACGTGGAGTTCGTGTCGAGTGACGCGGGCCCGTTGGTAGAAAAAAACTGCGCCATCGCTCCTCGGGGGACATCTGGCTGGTTGGTGGGGCTGCGCTCGTCTCCGTGTTCCGCGAGCTCCACTTGATCGACGAGTACATCTTGTCTGTGCATCCTGTGTTAGTGGGCGATGGCATACCCCTGTTCGAGCGCCCACAGCCAAGGGAAAGCTTGCGGTTACGAGAGGAGCTCTCCTTTGAGAGCGGGCTCGTGCAGCTCCGCTATACAGTCGAATAGCTGGATAGCAGCGTCCCGCTGTCCGGCTACTCTCCGGAGCCCCCCGCTCGGGCCTTGCGGTACTCGGAGACGACGAGCTCGGTCAGCTCCTCAACGGAGGTCTCGACGACGGGCCTGTCGTACTCGATGCGGCCGTTACGCAGGAGGTTCACCCTGTCGCAGACGTCGAAGACCTGGGCGTAGTTGTGGACTATCAGGATCATGGGTATGCCCCGCTCGTCCTTGAGGCGCTGGATGAGGTCCAGGATCAGGGCGCCCTCCTTGGCCCCCATCGCCGCTAGCGGCTCGTCGAGGAGCAGCATCTTGGCGTCGGAGTAGACGGCGCGCGCCACGGCTATGGCCTGGCGCTGTCCGCCCGAGAGGCGGGCGACCTCGGTGTCTATGGAGGGGATGTTGACGCCCATATCCTCGAGGTAGCGCTGCGTGTGCTCCTTCATCTTGCGGTTGTTGAGAAACGGTCCCACGGTCATCTCGCTGTTGAGGAACATATTGTGGAAGACTGAGAGCTCGTTAACGAGCGCGAGGTCCTGGTAGACGGTCTCGATGCCCAGAGAGCGCGCCTGGGAGACGGAGCGGAGGTTGACCTCCTGGCCCTCGACCAGGATCCTGCCGCCGTCCGGGCGGTGGAAGCCGGTGATGGTCTTGAGCAAAGTGCTCTTGCCAGCCCCGTTGTCGCCGATGAGGCCGAGCACCTCCCCCCGCTTGACGTGCATGTCCACGCCCTTCAGGACCGAGACCGCGCCGAAGTTCTTGACGACGCCCTCGACGCGCAGGAACTCCGAGCCGTTGGTGTTCCCGTTCTCCATCATGCCCTCCCCGCCCCGCGAAACCTGGCGACGTAGACGTTCAGGATCATGGCAATGAGGATGGCCACGCCGAGAATGATGTTGTAGGTGTAAGCGCTGATCCCCTGCAAGGTGAAGCCGTTGCGCAAGATGACGAGCACCAGCGCCCCGAGGAACGCGCCGGTTACGGTCCCGACCCCGCCGAGGAGCGCCGTCCCCCCGATTACCGCAGCAGCGATGCACAGGAGCACGATGTCCGGGCCGCCGGCGAGTGGGTCTATGGAGCTTATGCGGAAGGACTCGATGATCCCGACGAACCCGCCGAGCACGCCGCAAAGTATGAAGTTCCCGATCTTGATGCGCGCGATGCTCACGCCCGCTTCCCTGGACCCGAGCGGGTTACCGCCTGTGGCGTAGGTGTGGAGCCCCCACCGCGTGCGCGCCAGGACGAGCTGGAGCAAGGCCACGATAACTATGGCCCAGATGGTCCCTGACCAGGCGTACTCCCCCAGGGCCTGGGTGAGGAGGTTCGTCTCCGGCGTGGTCGCCGGGAAGCCGCCGGTGAGCGTTACGTTCAGGCCCGCGAGCAGGAAGAACATCCCGAGAGTGGTGATGAGCGAAGACACGCCGAGGTAGACGGTGATCACGCCGTTCACCAGCCCGACGAGCGCGACGGCGAGCAACCCCACGACTACCGCGAGTGGCAACACGAGGAAGAGCTTCTCGTAGGCGAGGTACATCACGATGGGCGCGAACGCGAACGACTGGCCGACCGAGAGGTCTATCTCGCCGCAGATAAGGAGCAGGCACAGCCCCGACGCGATGACCACGTAGGGTACGGCGAACCGGGCGAGCGAGAGGATGTTCTGCTCCGAGAGGAAGGCAGGGTTTGCCGCCTGAAAATAGATCGCCAGCCCCACGAGGACGACGAAGATGCTCGCCTCCCGCACACGAATGAGGCCGACCAACAGCCGACCGACGAGCCCACGCTCCTGCGTCCCCGCCCCCGGCGTCTCCCGCGCGGTGGTAGTCTCGCTCAAGTTCCCTCCTCCCGCTCTACGCGGGCGCCTGCACGATCCTCTGCTGCTCCGAGTCACCCTCAAAGCGCGATTCGGTCTCGAGGTACCGGCCCACGGTCTCGGGGGTGATGAAGACGAGGCCCGTGTTGGTCTCCGCAGGCCCCGTGATCCCGCCGGAGATCTTGTACAGGTAGAGCTGCATCACCGGCAAGAAGCCCTGCAGATAGGGCTGCTGATCGATGGTGAAGTCTATATGGCCCTTGCCCATGAGCTCCAGGATCTGCGGCGTCAGGTCGTAACCGCCGGCTTTGACCCCCTGTTCGTGCAGGCCGGACTGCTCCATCACCTGGGCTACGCCCTGGGTGCTGCCCGCGTCCACGGCGAACATCCCTGCGACGTCCTTGTGGCCGTTGTACCAGGCCTCGATGCGGCTACGCTCCTCCGTTACATCGGCGCCCGTGGTGACCTGCTGGATCTCGATGTTCGCCCCGGATTCCTCTATGGCCTGCTTCGCGCCATCTATACGCGGCTGGATGTTGAGCTGCCCCGGCGTCGCGATAAAGAGCGCTACCAGCCCTTCGTCGACGAGGTCTACGATCCGCTTCCCCATCTCCACGCCGGACTGGAACAGGTCCTGGCCTACGTACGCAAGCGCCGGGTTGGTCCCAGGTCCCTTGCCGTTGGCGTTGTAGGCGATGACCGGGATGCCCTGGTCGAGCGCGTTCTGGATCGGGTCATTGAAAGCCACCGGATCCACGACCGCGATGGCGATGCCGTCCGCGTCGCCCGAGATGGCCGAGTTCATCGCGTCCACCATCTCCCTTACGACCGATTGCTCGGATCCCGTCCACTGCGAAGTCGTGCCCAGCAGCGCCTGCGCATCCTCGATGCCGTACTGCGTCGGTACGAAGAACGGGTTTGTGGTCACGTGGCAGACGAAGACGAAGTTCCACTCCGGCGTGTCCGGGAAGTTTCCACCCGACCCGCCAGACCCCCCACCGCCCTGGCTCGCCTGCTGGGCCGCCTCCTGCCTGCACCCGCTCAAGAGCAACCCTGCCGACGCCAGCGTGCTCGCCGCCAGAAACTGGCGACGCCCCAACCGGTAACTATCTATTCCGTTTTCCTTCATCCACTCACCCCTGTCTTCTCGGCCGTCGTTCGGCACCTATCCCGACGAGCATTGTCATACCAATTTCAATTTGTGTCAAGCGGTGGCCCGAGGCTACCGCGGCCTCTCCACCTGCTCCCACCACAGACCCATGCGGGCCGTGGTGCCGCCGTCCACGTAGATAACCTGTCCCGTGACGAAGTGGGCGTCGTCGGAGGCGAGGAAGGCGGCTGTGGGGGCGACGTCCTTCGGGTAGCCGATCCGGCCGGCGGGAACGAGGGTGTTGCCGAACTCGGTGGTGTAGCCGGGGGTGTCGAAGTAGCGGGGGACCTCTATAAGGCCGGGCCCGATGGCGTTGACCCGGATCCCACGGTCGGCGAGCTCGATGGCCAGCTCTCGGGTGAAGGCGTTGATCGCGCCTTTGGTGGCGGCGTAGGCGGCGTGCCGCGGGAACCCCGCGTGGCCGTGGATCGAGGTGATGTTAACTATGCTGCCCCCGCCCGCCTCCAGCATGAAGGGTACGGCCCTGCGGGCGCAGAAAAAGTACCCCTTCATGTTCAGGTCGAGCATCTCGTCGTAGGTGGCCTCGTCGGTCTCCAGAAAGTCGAGCGCGCGGGTGACACCCGCGTTATTCACCAGGACGTGGAGGCCGCCAAGAGAGCTGGCCGCCTCCTCGACCACCCGCTCACACTCGCCGACCTTGCTCAGGTCGCCCTGGACGGTGACGGACTTCCTGCCGGAGCGTTCGATCTCCTTTTCCGTCTCATCCGGCTCGCTGTGGGCGTAGTGGACGGCGATATCGGCACCCTGACGAGCCAGCTCTATGGCGATCCCCTGCCCGATGCCCATGCCCGCGCCCGTGACCAGCGCCTTTTTGCCCGAGAGGTCGCTCACAGGTCCGCCTTCCGGATCGTCTCGCGCTTCTCCCAGCCCTCGGCGAACAGGTTGAAGTGGACATCCTTCTTCGGGTTGGCGGCGATGACGTCCTCGTCCAGCTCGACGCCCAGGCCCGGACCTTCGGGCAGCTCGAAGTAGCCGTCGACGACCTCGGGGAGGCCGGGGGCGGTGTCGCGAACCCAGGGGTCGGCGAAGTCGTTGAAGTACTCCTGGATCTTGAAGTTCGTCGTGCACGCGGCCAGGTGGAGGGCTGCGGCCGTGTTGATCTGCCCCCCCACGTTGTGCGGCGCGATCGTGACGTAGTACGCATCCGCCCAAGCGGCCAGCTTCTTGGTCTCCAGGAGGCCGCCGATGTGGCTGATGTCCGGCTGTATCACGTCGGCGGCCTGCAGCTCGAAGACCTCGCGATACTCGAGGCGCTGGTGGATTCGCTCTCCCGTGGCCACGGGTATGCCTCCGGGTATACCTTCGGACGCCTTCTTGAGCGCCTTCAGGTTCACGGGCGGCACGGGCTCCTCGACCCACCCGAGCCCGAAAGGTTCCATCATCTTCGCCATCTCGACGGCGGTCGCCGGGGAGAAGCGGCCGTGCATCTCGAGCAGGATCTCGGGCTCGGGGCCTATGGCGTCCCGCACCGCCTCGACGAGCGCGACGGCCCGGAGCTTCTCGTCCCGCTCCAGCTCGTAGTGGCCGGGGCCGAAAGGATCGAGCTTGAGGGCCTTGTATCCCCTCTCGACGACCTTATGGGCGGCGGTGTGGAACTCCTCTGGCGTGCGCTCGACACGGTACCAGCCGTTGGCGTAGGCCTTCACGCGGTCGCGCACCGGCCCGCCGAGGAGGTTGTAGACCGGTTGATCCAACGCCTTGCCGACGATGTCCCAGCAGGCGGTCTCGAAGGCGGCGATCCCCGAGCTCATCACCTCCCCTGCGCGCGAGAAGTCGTCGCGGCCCATCTTTTTGACGAGGTCCTCGATCCGGAACGGGTCATGGCCGACGACGTGCCGCGGGCCGGCCTCGGCCAAGTAGCCCACAAGGGCGTCGGTGTGGTTCACCATCCGCGCCTCGCCGAGGCCCGTGGGGCCCTCATCCGTGTGGAGCCTCACGATCGTCAGGTTGCGCCAGTCGGTGCCGACGACGAAGGTCTCCACGTCCGTGATCTTCATACGCTTACCTCGCTCTCTGCCGCCGGGATACCGGGGAAGGACGCGCCCTTCTCGGTTGTCTTCGCCTCCGGGTAGTAGCGCTCGAGCATAGAGAGCGCGATCTCGGCTCGGCGCACCCTCTCTCTGCCGAGCGCGACGGCCGTCGCCTCCAGGTGCGTGCCGCTCGGGTAGATGTTCGGCGCGTTCCTCAGGCCGGCCTTCACGAACACGGGGGAGGCCACCCGCACCAGCTCGGGGACCTCGTAGTGCCGGACGAAACCGCCGAGGTCGTCGGGAACCTCGACGTAGACGTCGAGCGGGAGATCGCATACCGCGCGCATCGCGGCGAGCTGGGCGAGGCTCAGGTCCGTCGGCACGTTGTACGTGTCGGCCCCGAGGTCCTCCATTACCTTCAGGGCGGCGGCGTTGGCCGCCGCGAGCTGCACCGAGACCTTGACGACAAAATCCTCCGGCAGCTCGCCTTTCGCCTTCAAATCTCTGAGCACCCACAGCAGCCCCGCGTCGGCGACGAGCGCCCCGCGGAGGCCCAGGTTCACGCCGCGCAACACATCCTCCAGAGCGTAGGCGAGCTGGTCCTGGCCGCGGTGCTGCGCCCCGAGCACCTTGCCCGCCCCCGAGACCACGGTGGCCCCGGTCTCCCACGAGGCCCGCGGCCCGACGAAGAGCGAGAGCTCGATGCTCGCCTCCCGCGCCATCGCGCACATCTCGAGGAGTTCGGCGTCCGTGAGCAACATGATGCCCGACCCCTGCGACACCCGGTGCAACTGCACCCCACGCTTTTCCGCCTCGTCGAGCACCGCCTCCAGCACCCGCGGCCCCTCGACGCTGGGAATCTCGACCCGGTACTGGGCACCGTCCGGGAAGCGCTTTTGCGAGGCGGGCAGCTCCGACAGGTCGCGGGCGGGCAACTCCAGGTCCGAGAGCAGTTCCCTAGCCTTCATACAACATCCATCTCCCCCATTTCTTCGTCGAGCATGCCCTCCGCGAGGGCCGCTTCGATATCCTCAACGGTGTTCATGAGGTGGACGCGCATCCTCTGCCGCGCCCCCTCCGCGTCCCCGATCTCCACGCGGCGCAGGATCTCCTCGTGCTCCCGCAAGGCGCGCCGGGCGCTGCCCGGTCGCGAGGCGCTCACCTCGCGGCTGGCCCGCAGCAGCTCGACTACCGGGTCGAGCATGGTGAGGAGCACCTCGTTGCGCGTGCTGCGAGCCAGAAGGGCGTGGAACTCGACGTCCGCGTCAACGTAACCCTCGGGCGCTTCGATCAGGGTCTCCATCCTGCTCAACTGGCCGCGCATCTCCCGCACGTCCCCTTCCCCGGCCCGCTCGGCGGCGAGGCCGGAGATCTCGACCTCCAGGATCTTGCGTATCTCCAACAGCTCCCACAGCGCCTTCGGCCGGACCCGCAGCAACAGCCCCAGGGTGTCCCGCACGGCGTGCGTGCTGTCCCCGCTGACCACCGCGCCCCTGCCGTGCTCGATGCTTATGAGCCCGCGCGCCTCCAAAAGGTTCAGCGCCTCACGTACCACCGTTCGACTGACCCCCAAAAACCCGACGAGCTCGCGCTCGGGCGGGAGACGCTCCCCCGAACTCAGCCCGCCGGAGACGACCATGTCTAGGAGCTGGTCCGCCGCCCGGTCTCTCAGCCTGGTGCGCCCACCGTGCTCGTTCACCCCGCCACATTGTCATACCAATCAGGGGGGTTGTCAAATGCGGCGTTTGTCCGGGCCGGCGCGGGGGTAGTTAGGAGGTGCAGGGAAGGGTAGGCCGGATCGATACAGGGAAAGGGTGATAGGCATGGCCCAGTGCGAGGTCTGCGGAAATGAGTACGATAAGGCTTTCAATATCAGTATGTCTGGGGGGGACTCGCACACCTTCGACAGCTTCGAGTGCGCCATCCACGCCCTCGCCCCAGTGTGTGAGTACTGCGGCGTGAAGGTCATCGGCCACGGCGTGGAGGCGGATGGGCACTTCTACTGCTGCGCCCACTGCGCGAGCATGGCCGGGGCCCAAGGAGTCGCCGACCGGGCCTAGGCACATTCGACAAACCCTCGGCGCTCGGGGTTCGGGCTCACCTGGGTGCTAGGGGGCCAGGATCGATACATGGGTCAGAAACCCCCAGTCCTTGGAGCTGCGCTTTCGCACCCTGCTGACCGAGGGTGACGCCCGAGTGCTTTCCATCGCGAGGCGTCCAACAAGCTTGGTGAGGCTTGATCGGGAAGTAGGTAACCTTGGAGCCAAACGGGCGCGGTATCTTGTCGAGTTCGCGAGCTTCCCTACCTGGGCAGTGCTCGCGCTAGACCCTCCTGCCCGCCGCTCTGCGCAGGACGAGAGGCGGTGTCCAGAAGAGAGGCGGTGTCAAGAACCTTCATGGACTGTCTTCCCGGCCCCTCCGGGAATCCATCAAGCAACGCGGAACAGGAGGTCCCGGCCGTCGCGCAGACGTCGGACGTTCTCCAGGGCGACCTCGAAGCTGCGCGTCAGCGTCTCTTGGGTCAGCCACGCGAGGTGCGGCGTGAGCACGACGTTGTCCAGCGACAGGAGCGGGTGGTCGGGCGGCGGGGGCTCCTCGGCTAGCACGTCGAGGCCGGCGGCTAACAGCCGCCCGCTCGTGAGGGCCTCGACCAGCGCTGTCTCCTCGACGAGCCCGCCGCGCGCGGTGTTGACCAGGATAGCGCCCGGCTTCATGCGCGCCAGGGCCGCCCGGTCGATGAGGCCTTCCGTCTCCGGCGTTAGCGGCAGGTGCAACGACACGACGTCGGACGCCTCGAGCAGGTCGTCGAGGTCGCGGCGTTCGGTCCCGAGGTCCGGGCGCTCGTGCCTGTCGGCGTAGATGACGCGGGCGCCCAATGCGCGAAGCGGACCGACGAGCCGCGAGGCGACCGCGCCGGCGCCTACGAGCCCCACCGTCCGGCCGCACAGCTCCCCGAGGGCATTCAGTCGCTCGCGGGCTTCACCCTCAGGCGACCAGCCGTTCTCCGTGCGGCACGCCCGGTCGAGACCCGGGAGGTTGCGCAAGGCGGCCAGCATGAGCATCAAGGCTGCCTCGGCGACGGCCTGCGTGTTGGTACCCGGCATGTTGGCGACCGCTACCCCGCGTCGCCGCGCCGCCTCAAGGTCGATGGTGTCGACCCCGACCCCGATCTTCTGGACAACCCTTAGGCGCGGCGCGCCCACCAAGACCTCCTCCGTAACGGGCCTCAGGATGTGAAGCAGGACTTCCGCGTCGCGGAGGTCGCTCGCGAACTTCGCCACGTCTTCCTCCGGGCTCACGACGACGTGCGTCCCCTCGTCTGCCCATCCGGCGAACCGCGCCCTATGCCATTCGCCCGGATCGTACCCGCAGACCACTTTCATGCTACTTACCCTCCCTCTGTTCCCATGTGCGGATGCGTAACATCGTCTGCGCCACACCGGAGCGTACTCCCGCCACCTCGTGCTAGCCCGGGATCCCGGTGGGCCGGTCCGCCAGGGGTAGACCCGTCTCCGCTTCGATCTCCAGCAGCCGGTTGTATTTGGCGAGGCGCTCGGACTGGGTGATGGAGCCGATCTTCACCTGGTCGCCGCCCCAACCCACCGCGAGATCCGCGAGCCAGTCATCCTCCGTCTCCCCGCTGCGTGCGCTCACCGTCACGACCCAGTTGGCGCTCCTCGCCAGACTCAAAGCCTCGGCGGCCTCGGTGAGCGTGCCGACCTGGTTGACCTTCAGCAGGAGGGCATCGGCAGCGCCGGTACTCACGGCCCTCCGGATGCGATCGGGATCCGTGCACAGCAGGTCGTCACCCAGGGTCAACGCTCGCCCGGCGACCCGGTCGCGCAGCTTCGGCCAGTTCTCCCAGTCGTTCTCGGACAAGCCGTCCTCGACACTCACTATGGGATAGCGCTCGAGCCAGGCCGACACGTGTTCGATCATGCCGCCCCCGTCGAGCGGTTCGTCCCCGAGGTGGTAGCGACCTTCCTCGTAGAAGTGACTCGAGGCCACGTCCAACGCCAGGGCCACGTCGCGCCCGGGCTCGTATCCCGCGAGCTTTATGGCCTCCACCGCGTCCCCGAGCATCGCCTCGGCGTCGGGGAACGGCGGGGCTAGCCCGCCCTCGTCGGCGGTGAGGGGCCGCACGCCGTACTTCTCTAGCGCGAGCTTTGCCGCCGACTGGTAGACCCGATATGTCGTCGCGAGTGCCTCGTCCATCGTCTTCGCCACCAGAGGTACGACAAGCGCGTCCTGTATCGGGACCTGGCCCCCCGCGTGCTTGCCGCCAGAAAAGAGATTTATCGTCGGGCGGGGCAGGGCATCGGGGGTCCATCCCAACAGCTCGGCGAGGTGCCAGTAGAGCGATACGTCACCTTCCAAGGCTACGGCGCGAGCGAATGCCAGGGAAACAGCCAGGATCGCGTTCGCGCCCAGGCGCGACTTATTGTCCGTGCCGTCCAGATCGACCATCGCCCGGTCCAGGTCCTCCTGACCATCGAAGGAGCGCCCGGTCAATGCTTCGTTTATGGTGCCGCCGACATTCGCGACGGCCCGGCGACACCCGAAGCCTCCGTAGCGCTGCGGATCGCCATCCCTGAGCTCGAGCGCCTCCGCCGCGCCGGTCGACGCACCCGAAGGTGCCGACGCGATCCCGAGGGCGCCGCCCTCGAGCTTGCAGAACGCCCGTACAGTCGGGTGGCCGCGACTGTCCAGTATCTCGATACCCGTCACACGTACTATCTTCGGCACGTCCCTATAACCTCCCCACGAAGTCCTCGACCAACCCCGGCACGCTCTCGGGCGGGTATGGCAGGAGTGCGAGCACTGCCTCTCTCTGGCGGGTGGGCTCTCCTTCGTTCAGGTACTCCAGCGGCGAGCGGCCGGCGACACGCGCCAACAGGCACCCTAAGGTGTGGCGGACGGCCCGTTCTTCTATGTCTGCTGCCCACGGTAGCTCCTCGACCACCTCGCGGTAGGTCGCCCAGTAGAACCTGGCTGCATCGGCGAAGTCTTCCCGCATGCCGGGGAGGTGGTGTGCTTTGCTCAGGAAGTGTGTGAGGGAGAAGCCCAGGTCGAAGGCCGGATCGCCGAAGTGGATGACTTCGTGGTCGAGCAGCACGAGGGTGCCTTCCCGAACGAGGACGTTCTTCGGGCTGTAGTCGCCGTGGACCAAGGTGTCACGCCGGGCACGGGTCTCCTCTACGAGCGTGCGCAGGAAGTCGGCTGCATCAGGAACCTGCTCGGCGGTATAACCGTAATACGGCTCCAGCCTCAACGACTCGAAGAACGAGCGGTCCCGGAAGGCGGGTTCAGTCTCCTCCCGTCGCTCGTAACCTCCGCGGTGGACCGTCCCTAGGAGCCGCCCGAACTGCTCGACGTGGCCGTTCTCCAGCCTGCCTCCCAGCAGCATCGTCTTCCAGTTTTCGTGCGGCTCGGGCACCGCTTGCATCGCGAGAAGGTGATTGTCGCGGTCCTCAAAGATTAGCGGCGTGATCGTACCCGGGGGAGCAAGTTCCTCCAGCCAGCGCAACCCCAACGCCTCCCGGTGAATCCGCTCAGGGTCGGAGAACCAGTCCACCGCGACCCGCAGCTTGGGGAGGGCTTGCTTGACGACCCACGCTTCGCCCGCCTCGGGCCGCTCGACAAGCACCGTGCGGTTGGAGACCCCGCCAGCCAGCACGCGCACCACGGGTTCCTCGCCCTCGCCCACGCGTCCGGTTCCCTTGAGATAGCCGACCAGTGCCCCGGGCTGCTCTATGTCCAGGAGCTCGGCGTCCACGACGAGCAACACCTTAACTGATTCGAAGCGCCATGGTCGTCAAACAGACGCGTGAGTCTAGAACTCCCCAGCAGCTCGGGCTAATTTGGGGCGGAGGGGCCAGGACCGACGGCCTGGTGCACAGCGAGAGAACCGTTGGCGTGACGGTCGCCGGGATCGCACTCGCCTTGCGGGCCCCGGTGCTGCTCGCCGTGGCCCTCGCGGCAATTGTCACCGCTACTAGCCCGGGCTTTCGGATGAGATGATGCTCCTTACCAGGAGTTCGGGATCTTCGCGGGTCAGCCACAGTACGATCGCCAGACCGACGCCGAAGAAGATCGCCAAGAACACCCATCCGGCAGGCCAGAGCACTGTGCCCGCGGACCCGAACACCAG
>Ga0126306_10000288_pt1 | contig 21574 bp, 28 predicted proteins | sample Plot27_FD_92592 | JGI IMG/M metagenome (GOLD analysis project Ga0126306, IMG submission 92592) | Serpentine soil microbial communities from UC McLaughlin Reserve, CA, USA - Plot27 | ecosystem: Environmental > Terrestrial > Soil > Grasslands | place: USA: UC McLaughlin Reserve, Lake County... | reverse complement strand
CGTCAGCTCCGCCGGCTTGAGCACGACCGTGTTGCCGGCGGCGAGGCACGGCGCGAGCTTCCACGAGGCGATCGTGAGCGGGAAGTTCCAGGGCGTGATCAGCGCGACGACGCCGAGCGGCTCGCGGAACGTCATCGCGACGCCGCCGGCGACCGGGATCGTGTCGCCGAGCGCGCGCTCGACCGCGCCGGCGTAATAGCGGAACGTCTCGACGACCATGCCGATCTCGCCGCGCGCGTCGCCGATCGGCTTGCCGGCGTTGCGGGCCTCGAGCAGCGTGAGCTCCTCGTGCCGCTCCGCCAGCGCGTCGGCCAGCCCGTGCAGCAGCCTCACGCGGTCCGGCGGCGAGACGGCGCGCCACGCCGGGTAGGCCGCCTTGGCACGGGCGACGGCGGCGTCGGCCTCTTCGGCGCCCGCGCGCGGGATCTCGGCGAGCACCTCCTCGGTCGCGGGTTCGATCACTGCGAGCCTAGGGGCGGAGCCCCCCAGGCGGTGACGAGCGGAGCGAGGCAGATTCACGCCAGCTCCCCCCGGTACGCCCGCGCCTCCTCCCTCGCATCCGGCAGGTGCTGGTTCAGCGTCCCGCCGCGCGCGACGTTCATCACCTGCATCCCGCGGCAGATGCCGAGGAACGGCATGTCGCGCTCGATCGCGCGGCGCGCGAGGGCGATCTCGAACGCGTCGCGCTCGGGCACCGATCCGACGGTCGCCGCGTGCGGCTCGGCGCCGTACGCGGCCGGGTCCATGTCGGCGCCGCCGGCGAGCAGCAGCGCGTCGACGAGGTCGAGCAGCGTGTCCGGCTCGCGCACGGCGGCCGGGTCGGGCGCCAGCATCAGCGCGACGCCGCCCGCACGCTGCACGGCGCGGACGTAGCTGTGCGGGAGCAGCATCGCCTGCTGGTCCCAGACGCTCCAGCGCGCGCGCTTGAGCGCGGTGCAGAGTCCGATCACCGGCCTCACAGCCGCTCGAACCCCCGGAACCACTCCCAGTCCGTGACCGCCGACTCGAACGCGCGCAGCTCGACGTCGGCGTAGTTGAGGTAGTGCGCGACGACGTCCTCGCCGAACGCCGCGCGCGCCACGTCGCTGCCGGCGAACAGCTCGCGCGCCTGCAGCAGTGTGCTCGGAACGCGCGGCTTGTCGGCCGTGTACGCGTTGCCCTCGAACGGCGGCTCCAGCCCCAGCCCCGCGTCGACGCCGTGCAGGCCCGACGCGATCATCGCGGCGAGCGCGAGGTACGGGTTCACGTCCCCGCCCGGCACGCGGTTCTCGACGCGCAGCGACGGCCCGTGTCCGATCACGCGCAGCGAGCAGGTCCGGTTGTCGTGGCCCCACGCGACCGCGGTCGGGGCGAACGAGCCCTCGGCGTAGCGCTTGTACGAGTTGACGTTGGGGGCGAGGAACAGCGTCAGCTCGCGCATGCAGGCCAGCTGGCCGGCGACGAAGCTCTCGAACAGCTTCGGCTCGTCGCCGAACAGGATGCCGCCGTCGTCGCGCCGCAGCGAGAGGTGGATGTGGCACGAGTTGCCCTCGCGCTCGTCGAACTTCGCCATGTAGGTGATCGCCATCCCCTCCTGGCTGGCGATCTCCTTCGCGGCGTTCTTGTAGATCGTGTGCGTGTCGGCCGCGCCGAGCGCGCTCTCGTAGGTGAAGTTGATCTCGTGCTGGCCGAAGTTGCACTCGCCCTTGGAGTTCTCCACCTGGAGGCCGGCGCGGGCCATCTCGCGCCGGATCCGCCCGAGCAGCGGCTCGACGCGCGCCGTGCCGAGCATCGAGTAGTCGACGTTGTAGTAGTTGGCCGGCTCGAGGTCGCGATACGCCTTCCGCCACGCCGCCTCGTAGGTGTCGCGGAAGACGATGAACTCGAGCTCCGTCGCCGCCAGCGCGGTCCAGCCCCGCTCCGCCAGCCGGGCGAGCTGGCGGCGCAGGATCTGGCGCGGCGACGCGACGACGTCGGTGCCGTCGTGCCACTCGAGGTCGGCCATGCACATCGCCGTGCGGTCGTGCCAGCCGACCATCCGCAGCGTGTCGAAGTCGGGCTTGAGGACGAAGTCGCCGTAGCCGCTCTCCCACGACGACATCGCGTAGCCGCTGACGGTGTTCATGTCGACGTCGACCGCGAGCAGGTAGTTGCAGCCCTCGGCGGCGTGCTCGATCACGTCCTCGACGAAGTGGGTCGCCACCAGCCGCTTGCCCTGCAACCGGCCCTGCATGTCGCAGAAGCCGAGCAGCACCGTGTCGACGGTGCCCGCGGACACCGCTGCGCGCAGTTCGTCGAGCGTCACGCGCCCGCCAGCTCGCGCTCTGCGCTCTCGATCGCCTCGAACTCCTCCTCCGGCGCCGACGCCACGAGGTGGTGGCGCGAGTAGAGGAAGAAGTAGGCCGCCGCCGCCGCGTAGACGCCGAGCGTGATCAGCGCCGCCTTCTCGTCGACCAGGAACGTCGCGACGACCGCGAGCACGGCGAGCACGAGCGCGACCCCGGACGTCGCGACGCCGCCGGGCGTCCGGTACGGCCGCTCCAGCATCGGCTCGCGCGACCGCAGCACGATGTGGGAGAGCATCATCAGCATCATGCCCGCGATCAGGCCGCGCGGCATGTCGCGCTTCGGGTCGCGCGTCTCTTCGGCGGCGAGCGGCACGCCCTCGATCGCGAGGAAGAACCAGATCGCGAACGGGAACGCGGCCCAGATCCCCTCGTAGCCGAAGGGCAGGAAGTCGGACGCGCCGGAGGCGTCGGTCGGGGTGATGTCGGTGAGCTTGGATGAGTCGAACTCGGGGATCATCGCGACGACGAAGACGATCAGCGTGAGCACCGCGATCGCCGTGATGACGAACGTGACCTTGAGCGCCTCGCCGACGCCGATCAGCTGGATGCCGACGAAGACGGCGTAGAAGGCGAGGTAGACGGGCCAGCCGGTGCTGATGCCGATGTCGAGCGCCTCGACGTAGCCGCCGATGAACACGACGATCGCCGCCGGGGCGATCGCGTACTCGATCAGGATCGCGGTGCCGGTGAGGAAGCCGCCCCAGGGACCGAGCGCGCGCCGGCCGAACCCGTAGCCGCCGCCGGCCGTCGAGATCGTCGACGACAGCTCCGCGAGCGCGAAGACCATGCACGTGTACATGGTGCCCATCAGGATCGTCGCGATCAGCAGGCCGCCCCAGCCGCCTTCCGCGAGGCCGAAGTTCCAGCCGGCGAAGTCGCCGGAGATGACGTACGCGACGCCGAGCCCGGCCAGCAGGATCCAGCCCGCCGCGCCCTGCTTCAGCTGCCGATGCTCCATGTACTCGCTGCCGACGTGCTCGTAACTCGACGCCCCGACGCGCACCGCGCTGCTCTGTCACCGTCGCTCCCCCCGGAAAAAGGTATGGCCAACCGGCCTTTGCGGGACGGTATGTGGCGGCCCGGACGGATGTCAAGCGCGCGTGCGCTCGCGCGCCGCGTAGGCGCGGAACTCGCGCTCAAACGCCGGCCACCACGGGGCTCGGGCGGGTCGCCCGGATCGCGGCGCGAGCCGCCGCTGCCCCCGTCGTCCGTCGGCGGGCGCTGGAGGAGCGGAGCGGTGACCAGCGCGAGCCCGAGCGTGATCGCCGCGCACAGGCCGAACAGCAGCAGTGCGCCGGGCACCCCGAACGCGAGCCAGCCGAGCAGCCCGCAGGCGAGGTGAACGACGCTGATCGCGGCGCCGGCGATGCGCATCCGCCGTGCGTGCTCCATCGAGAGCACTTTAGTCCGGCGCGGAGCGAGTACTGTCTCGCGCGTAACGTGGTGACGACCGAGGAGATCGGGCAGGTCCCGCTGTTCGCGGCGCTCAACACGGCCCAGCGCGAGCAGCTTTCCCGCGCGGCGGCGGACATCACCCTCGTCGCGGGCGAGTACGCGGCGCACGAGGGCGACGAGCGCGCGCTCTTCGCCGTGCTCGCGGGCCGCATCGAGCCGGTCAAGCACGTCGACGGGATCGAGCGCGTCGTCGGCGTGCGCCATCCGGGGGACATCTTCGGCGAGTTCCCGCTCACGCTCGGAACCGTCTTCCCGGTGGGCTTCCGTGCAGCCGAGCCGTCGCGCGTCATGCGGATCGAGGCGCGCGACTACCACGCCGTTGCGGCGCTGGCGCCCGACCTCGCCAAGGAGGTCGGCAAGCTGGCGGCGCACCGGATGAGCGGACTGCGCGGGCTGCAGGGCATCGCCGCCGAGCCGCCGCCGCCGCGCGCGATCGTGGTCGGGCAGCGCTGGGATGCGTACTGCACCGAGCTGCGGCTGTTCCTGGACCGCAATCAGGTCACGTACGCATGGCTCACGCCCGACATGTCGGACGCCGCCGAGCGCTGGGGTGGCCCGTTGCCGACCGACGAGGACCTCCCGGCGATCCAGGTCATCGGCGGCAAGACCGTGATCCGGCCGCAGCCCCGCAGGGTGGCCGAGCTGCTCGGGCTCGGCACCGAGCCCGAGGCCGCCGAGTACGACACGGTGATCGTGGGCGCGGGACCCGCGGGCCTGGCCGCCGCCGTGTACGGAGCGTCGGAGGGCCTGCGGACGATCGTTGTCGAGCGCGAGGCGCCCGGCGGCCAGGCCGGCAGCTCCTCGCGGATCGAGAACTACCTCGGCTTCCCGGCGGGCGTGTCGGGCGACGAGCTCGCGAGCCGCGCGCTGCAGCAGGCGCGCCGGCTCGGCGCCGAGATCCTCGTGACCCGGTCGACCCGGCGGATCGACCCCGCGACGCGCCAGGTGCACCTCGATGGCGGTGACGTGCTGCGGACGCGGACGATCATCATCGCCTGCGGAGTCACGTGGCGGCACCTTTCGGCGGCCGGGTTCGAGCGGCTGTCGGGGAAGGGCATCTCGTACGGCGCGGCGCGCAGCGAGGCGGCGAACACCCACGGCCGCGACGTCCACATCGTCGGAGCGGGCAACTCGGCAGGGCAGGCGGCCCTCTTCTTCTCCACCCACGCACGGAGCGTGACGATCCTCTGCCGCGGCGACAGCCTCGAGAAGAGCATGTCGCGCTATCTCGTCGACCAGCTCGCGGCGCGGCCGAACATCGGCACGATGTTCGGCGCCGAGGTGGCGGCCGTGCACGGCGACCTCTCGCTCGAGGCGATCGACGTCCGCGACTCCGCGACGGCAGAGACGACCCGACTCGAGTCGGGCGGGCTTTACATCTTCATCGGCGCGGATGCGCAGACGGCATGGCTTCCGTCCGTGATCGCGGTCGACCACCAGGGTTACGTGCTCACGGGCTCCGACATGCGCGCAGTCGGGCGCTGGCCGCTCGACCGCGACCCGTACCTGCTCGAGACGAGCGTTCCCGGCATCTTCGCGTGCGGCGACGTGCGCTTCGGCCCGGTCAAGCGCGTCGCCGCTGCCGTCGGCGAGGGCAGCATGGCGATCGCCTTCCTGCACCAGTACCTCAGGGAGCCGACGCAGTTCCGACGATCCGCGCTTGAAGCGCGCGCCGAGGAGTCAGTCGCTCCAGGTGCGAGCGAGCCCGGCGACGGCCTCGTGCTCGAGGCTCGGGAGGTGCTCATGGTGGGCGTAGAGCGCGAGCATGGCGCAGAGGACGAGCGCGATCACGCGGGCGCGCAGCAGCTGCTCCTGGCTGACGGGCCCGTACGCGTCCAGGAACTCCGCTCGCGCATCGATCGGAAGCAGGCTCCACAGGATCGACAGATCGACCGCCGGGTCAGCACGGCACGCGTCGCCCCAGTCGATCACGCCGACCGCTGCGCCGTGCTCGTCGACGAGGACGTGCCGGGCGTGCAGGTCGCCGTGCACGATCGATGACGGAACGGCGGGCGGGAGTCCGCGCGCCGCCTCCAGCCAGCGGCCGACCGAGCCCGGCACGCTCCAGAGGCCGAGCCGCTCGCCCTCGCCCAACCGCTCCTGCGTGAGCGGGACACGGCGGAGCATGTCGGTCCTGGCCGTGGGATCGACGGGCAACTCGAACAGCGCGTCGATCCGGGCGGCGACGTCGCTGCCGTGCAGCTCGCGCAGGAACGAGCCGAGCCGGCCCGCCAGACGGCGCCGGGCAGCGTCGCTCAGGCCGGCGCACGCCGCCTCACGCCCGCGAATCAGCTCCGAGCCGAAGAACGGGAACGGATATCCCTCGACCGGCCGGCCGACGAAGACCGGAACCGGGATCGGCAGCGACAGCAGCGGCGCTAGGTGCGGCAGCACGGCCAGCTCGCGCTCGATGCAGGCACGTGCCACGGCGCGGCGCGGGAAGCAGAACACCCAGCGGTCGTCAACGAGCCAGACGCTGTTGTCCCAGCCCTCGCCCAACTGCCCGAGCGCGTCCAGGGCAGTTGGCACCAGCAGCCGCTTCCTCATTGCCGTCGGGAGACTAGTCGCCCAGCGGCGCGAGCGGCTGCTGCTCCGGATACGCAGGGACGATGAACGGATCGATCGTCTGCTCGGGATAGAGCGGCGTGCCGCCGATGAGCGACTGGCGCTCCTCGAGGTCCTCGCGGACGTTGTCGGCGGACCACTCGATCCAAGCGGCGTAGCCGAGGAGCGCGAACACGACGACCGCCAGCGCGATCCGGGCGCGCCGGCGCCGCGGCGCCGGCAGCGCATCGATCTGCGCGTGGATGCGCTCCTTGTTTCCGTCGATGTGCTGCAGCGACGCGCCTGCGAGCAGCGCGCTGCAGACGAAGAGGCTGCCGATGATTCCCAGGTCCAGCAGCATGCAGGCGACGAAGCACGCGACCACGATCAGCGTGAACGTGGGGGTGAAGAGCTCGCGAGCGTTCATGGCGAGGTCCATCAGCGCGCGCGAGACCGGGCAAGGCCGGAGAAGGGGGGAGCTTCTCACCCCGACTCAGCACGGTCGAGGCGGAAGCGCCAGGCCGTGCCGACGGCGGCGTCGGGGACCTCGCCCTGGCGGACGAAGCCGGCCTTCTCCAGCACGCGCGGGGACGGTCCGGGATCGGCTTGCGCGTGCGCCAGCACGGCTTGCACCTCTGGCACGGCGAACGCCTCGCGCACGGCGGCGGTGGCGACGCCGCGGCCCTCGCAGCTCGGGGCGATCGCGTAGCCGATCTCGACGACGCCGTCCCGCGGCGGCCCCTTGAAGCCACCCCACCCGACGAGCATGCGCGGCTCGTCGAGCACGAACAGGCGCGTGCCCCAGCGGGTGCTGTCGGGGTCGGCGGCGACCCGCTCGCGTGTCGACCGGAGCGCCTCGGGAAACGCGTCCCAGCCGGCTGCCTCCTCGCAGACGAGCTCTCGCGCGAGCGCCGGTCGGTCTGCGATCGCCGAGTAGAGCAGCGCCAGATCGGGCGTCACGAGCTGGATCATCGGTTACGCCGCCGCGTGCCACTCGATCCGGTGGTCGTAGGTCTGCCGCTGCGCCTTGCTGTTCGCCGTCGCCTTGAGGATCGCCGGCAGCATCGCGTCGCGGAGCACCCGCCCGACCGGGCCTGGGGCCTTGCTGTTGTTGATCCGCGCCGCCCACTTGACGATGCGCTCGACGCGCGGCCGGCGCGCCGCCTCGTAGCGCTCGAACGCCGCCTGCGGGCCGGTCGGGTCGCGCAGGCACTTGGCGAGCACGACGCATCTGCGTCGCGACCTCCTCGCCGAGCCAGCGGATCAGCTCCGCGTCGGCCGCGCCGACCGCCACGGGCTCCATCCCCAGCCGTGCTCGCATCCGGTGCTCCGCCGAGCCGCGACGGCGGAAGTCCGACAGCTTGTGCTGGGCGATCGCGAACAACCACGCCGCCGCGGGCGTGGCGCGAGCCTGGTAGCGCCCGCGCGCGACCAGCGCCGCCGCGAACGTCTCGGCCGTCAGGTCGGCCGCGGCCTCCGGATCGTGGGTTACGGCGCTGGAAGAACGCAAGCATCGACTCCACATAGCGGTCGTAGAAGCGCCCGAAGTTCTCCGGATCGCCCGAGAGCAGCAGCGCGTCGTCCGTGTCGTGCGTGCCCATGTAGCCATACCCTCGCGCCGCGGCCCGCGTTTGTGACCGGATCGCGTTCAGCCGCGTCGAAGCTTGAGCGATACTGGCGTCGCGCGCATGTCCGAGCTCGTCGCCATCTGGCTTGCCGGGATCGTCTTCCTGCTGCTCTTCTTCGCCGTCGCCGCGCCGCTCCTGCGCTACACGCGCTTCGGCAGGGCGCAGCAGCTCGAGCCCGGCGAGCTGTTCAAGGTCCTCGCGGTCTGCATCGGGCTTGCCTGCGTGCTCTACAGCCTGCTGTGGCTGGCGGCGTAGGACGCGGGCCGGCCGTCGCTACACGTGTCGTACACGTTTGGTGTACTCTTGGTGTATGGGCAGGGCTCGGACCAACATCGAGATCGAGGACACCTACGTCGAGGCGATCATGGATCGCTACGGCGTCAGGACCAAGACCGCGGCGGTCGACTTGGCTCTACGCCATTTGGCAGGGCAGCCGCTGACGCGAGAGCAGGCGCTTGCCATGCGCGGAGCGAACGCCATCGCCGAGCCGCCCGGAGACTCGTCGCCCCGCTCGGCCGCGTGATCCTCGCCGATACGTCTGCGTGGGTCGAGTACGACCGCGCGACGGGAAGCGCCGTCGACGAGCGTCTTGCCACGCTCATCGCGGACGAAAGGCCGGTCGCGGTGACGGAGCCCGTCGTCATGGAGGTGCTCGCCGGCGCGCGCACAGACGAGCGGGAATCGGATCTGCGCAGGCTGCTGCTTCGATTCGACTTGCTGCGATTCGACGTCGCGGCCGATTTCGACGGCGCCGTGCGCGTCTATCGCCGCTGTCGCGCCACTGCCGTGACGCCACGCGGAATGATCGACTGCATGATCGCGGCTATCGCCTGGCGCCATGGCGCCACGATCCTCGCCCAAGATGCCGACCTCGATCGCGTCGCGCGGGTCATCGGGATCCCAGTCGACCCCGCCTCCCGCCGCGCGCCGTAGCTCAACGCGGCGCCCAGCCGCGGATCGCCGCGACGATCTCGTCGGCCGCGTCCTCCTGGACGTAGTGCCCGGCGCCCTCGAGCAGCGTCGTGCGGTGGTCGGGGAACAGCGACTCCCAGCGCCGCCGCTCGCGCTCGCGGAACGCGACGTCCTTCGTCGGCCAGACGAGCAGCGCCCGCCGGTCGCGCAACGCGGGCAGCCCGCGCTCGACTTCGGCGAGGAAGTCGACGCTGTGCAGGATCTCGCGCGGGAAGACTGCCACCGGCCGGCGCGACTCCGGCGTCGGGAACGGCGCGCGGTAGGCGTCCATCACCGCCTGCTGCGTCGGCAGGTCGGTCTTCGGCCATGCCCACGTGTTGGCGATCACGAACGCGGCGAAGCGGTCCGGGTGCCGCGTGGCGACGGCGAAGCCGATCGGGCCGCCCCAGTCCTGGACCATCATCGTGACGTCGCGCAGGTCGAGCTCCAGGACCAGCCGCTCCAGCACGCGCGCGTGCTCGGCCGGCGTGAAGCCGTAGCCGGCCGGCACCGGCCGCGAGAGCCCGAAGCCCGGGTGGTCGGGCGCGATGCAGCGGAAGCGGTCGCGCAGCCCGGCGATCACGTCGCGGTAGAGGAACGACCACGTCGGGTTGCCGTGCAGGAGCAGCAGCGGCGGACCGCTGCCCTCGTCGACGTAGTGCACGCGCGCTCCGTCGAGCTCGGCGTAGTGGGGCGCGTACGGAGACAGCTCCTCGATCGCGGTCACGCTCATCGGAGGAACGGTACGCCGCGCCCTCGACTCGCCGCTAGACGCCGGCGACGTCAAAGCTGCGCGCGTCCGGCTCGCAGAAGCGTCCGGTGCGCTTCGCCTCGGCGCGGATCTCGTCCCGCGCGGAGCGGCGGAGATCGACGTGCGGTGTCACCGCGACCTCGACGGCGCCGCCGGCGCGGCGCAGCTCCCAGCTCGCGGCGACCCGCCCGTCCACGGTCACCGTCTGGTCGCCGCTGAGCGTGAGCTTCAGCGGCAGCAGCTCGGCCGGGATGATCCGCTCGCGGTCGGCGTGTGCCAGCAGCGGCTGGTCCCAGCGCGCGAGCAGCCGGACCGGCAGCGGCGTCGACGCGGACGGCAGCGGCATGTCGGGGAGGTCGAGCAGCTCGTTGCCCTGCTCGTCGCGGTACGAGACGGTCGGCAGCCGCAACCACGCCACGGCGAAGTCGCGCTGCGCGACGCCCGCCCAGGCGGCGATGTCGCGCTTGGACGCGGGACCGAACGCGGCCAGGTAGCGCGCGAGCACGAGCGCCGCGGCGTCGACCGCGTCCGGCAGCGGGCGCGGGTCGACGACGAAGCTCGGCCGCCGCTTGTCGTCCCAGAACCCGGCCGGCGCGAGCTGCACGAGCGGGAGCAGCGTGCGCGCGAAGATAAGCGGCGTCCAGGCGTCGTCGGGCACGCCGTCGTACGCCGCGACGCGCTCGCGGATCGCGTCGTTCGTGCGCGGCTCGGCGAGCCACACGCCGAGCTCCGCAGCGACCTGCGCCTCGTCGAGCTGCGCGTAGGTGGCACGCCACGCGCGCATCCGCGCCTGGCGCGCGAGCTGGGCGTACGCGGGGTACTCCGACGCGGCGGCGACGTGCAGCGTCAGCCGCATCAGCGTGCTCTTCACGACGCTGCGCGACGCGATCGCCGCCTCGAGCTCCGCGCGCGTGAAGCCCTCCAGCCGGGCGGCGAGCGCGACATACGGCGCCGGCGGATGCTGGCCCTGCAGCGGCGTCAGCAGCCGGATCGCCTCGTCCGGCGCGAGCCGCCGTCGCTCGAGCAGCAGCTGGCGCGCGGCGAGCGCCGCCGTGAGCTCCCTCCGCGTCAGCGTCCGCAAGCGGCGCTCAGTCGTCGCGCGGCGGCGGTGCGAAGACGATCCGCTTGAGCTCCGAGACCGTCGCGCCGCCGAGCCGCAGCGACGTGACGAAACCCTCCTGCCCGAGGCCGCCGGCGTCGAGCGTCGTGCGCAGCTCGCCCAGCGCTGCACGGTCCTCGTCCGCGACCTTGTCCTTACCGGCCTCGACGAGGATCAGGTGCCGCGGCCGGTTGTGGGCATGCGCCATCCGCACGTAGCGCTCGCGCTCGGTGGGATCGAGCCCCTCGAGCGCGATCACCACCGTGTGGCCTTCCGCGTGCCGCTTCGTGGTCGTGGCGTCGAGCAGCGCCTGCGACTTCTCGTCGAGCACGTCGGCGGGGACGCGCCCGTCGAGCAGCCGGCGGACCTTGCCGAGCGAGAGCAGCGCGCCGGCATCCGCGATCACGCGCGCGGCGAAGGCGTCGCGCGTAGCCGGATCGGCGCACGCGATCAGCAGCAGGCTGCCGGGCGAATAGCGCAGCGAGTCGCTGGGGGAGAGGACGCGCCCGCGCACGCTCACGTCGGCGAGCCGCGGCGGCCGCTCCGCCTCGCCGGGCCGGCGCGGCCGCTCCGAGGACCAGCCTCCCCGCTCGTTCTCGCCGATCTTGACGCTGCGCGGGCCTGAGGACATGGCTGACACGATGGCAGACGGGGCGTAGGATCCGTGCATGACGCGCGACGAAGCCCTGGCCGAGTGCCGCCGGCTGACCGACGAGCACCCCGACCGGGCGACGCACTCCTGGCTGCCGCGTGAGCAGGCGGACGGCGAGTGGACCGTGGTGAAGGTCGGCGCGCCGGGCGCGCGCCCGCTCGGCACGCGGCAGGAGGCCAAGCCGCGGCCGCCGCAGGCGGATGACCCGCGCCCTGCGCTGTGGCGCGACGTCGGCGGCCCGTACGGGCCAGGCTAGGCTCCGTTTCTCGCCACGAGTCGGTTGGCGCGGGCGAACGGCGGCTTTGAGGAGTCCGGGTCCGGTTGGCCGTTGTGGGCGCGGGCGAAGCGCCGGTCAACGCCGCACCCGCCCGCCGCACGGCGCGGCGTGCAGCGTTGACGGCGTCATCCGCCGTCAACGCCGCACGCGGGCGTGGCCGGGCGCCGCGTGCAGCGTTCACGCGCCCGCCATCCGCAACCGACCCTCCCTAAATGCGCAGTTCCGGACCCGCTAAGCGGCCTACGCCCGCCGCAGCCGCAGGAACGCGAACACCAGGAACGCCGCCGCGAGCGCCGGGATGTCGGTGCGCGCCGCGATCCCGGCGGCCTGGGCGAGCGGCGCGCACGTGCGCTCGTCGCAACCGACGGTCCCGTAGCTCCACGCGAACAGCGCGACCAGCTCGACGGCTACGAGGATCCCCGCCACCCGCGCCATCGTTCCCGGGAGCCCGAGGAGCGGCACGATCAGCCAGAGTGAGAACATCGTCCAGATCGTGATCGCTGCGGCGACCATGATCAGATGATGCCCTGTGAGGTCGATCACGTGAACGAGGACGTCGGAAACCAGATCACGCCGGAGGGACTCGCCGCCCTGGAGGCCGAGCTGCGCTCGCTCGAGCTCGACGCCCGGCGGGAGATCGCCGACCGGCTGCGCACCGCGCGCGCGTGGGGCGACCTGAGCGAGAACTCCGAGTACCACGACGCCAAGAACGCGCAGGCGCACCTCGAGACGAAGATCCGCCGGCTGCAGGAGCTGCGGCGCAACGCCGTCGTCGTCGAGCCGGGCTCCGCCCGCGGCGAAGCCGCGCTCGGGGTCGCCGTGACCGTGCGCGACCTCGACAGCGGGCGCGAGACCACGCACACGCTCGTGAGCGCCGCCGAGTCCGATCCTGCCGGCGGCCGGCTCAGCATCGACTCGCCGCTCGGACGCGCGCTGGCGGGCGCCCGCGCCGGCGACGAGGTCGCGTTCGACGCGCCGCGCGGCCGGCGCCGGCTCGAGGTCGTCGCGCTCGACGGGCCCTGAGGCGGCTCGGCCCGCTACCGTCGTGAAGCGCCACATCATGCCGACCGTCAAGCTGCAGCAGGGAACGATCCACTACTCCGAGACGGGCGCCGGGCGTCCCGTGGTGTTTGTCCACGGCTACCTGATGGGCGGCGACCTGTGGGACCGGCTCGCCGCCGAGCTGGCGCCGCGCGGGTACCGCTGCATCGCCCCGACCTGGCCGCTCGGAGCTCATCGCGAGCCGATGGCGCCCGGCGCCGATCTGACGCCGACCGGCCTGGCGGCGCTGATCGCGTCGTTCATCGCGGCGCTCGCGCTCGAGGACGCAGTGCTGGTCGGCAACGACAGCGGCGGCGCGCTCTCCCAGATCGTGGCCGCCGAGTACCCGGACGCGATCGGCGCGCTCGTGCTGACCAACTGCGACGCGTTCGGCAACTTCCCGCCGTCGTTCTTCAAGGCGCTCGTACCGGCCGCCAGGGTCCCGGGCTCGATCGCCGTGCTCCTCCAGCCGTTTCGCGCCGGGATCGTCCGCCGCTCGCCGCTCGGGTACGGGCTGCTGTCGCGCACCGGCGTCGACGAGCTCGCGCGCGAGTGGGTCCGGCCGGCGCTCCGTGACGCCGCCGTCCGGCGCGACCTGCGCCGGGTCACGCTCGGCTTGCGACCGCGCTACACGCTCGCCGCAGCCGCCAAGCTGCCGCGCTTCGGCAAGCCCGCGCTGGTCGCGTGGGCGCCCGGCGACCGGCTGTTTCCCGAGGAGCACGGGCGCCGGCTCGCCACGCTGCTGGCCGGCGCGCGATTCGAGCTCGTGCCTGACAGCAGGACGTTCTCGATGATCGACCAGCCGGCGCTGCTCGCCGCATTGATCGCGGACGCGCTGGGGTCAGCGGACGCGGATGCTGCGGGCGCGGCGCACGAACACCGCTGAGCCGTCCTTACCGCTCTCGCACCGCATCCGCACGACCAGCCGCCAGCGGCCGGAGCCGACGTTCGCGTCCTCGGCCGTCCACTCGAACCGGAAGCGGCCGCTCAAGCGCACGCGGGCGGAGCCGAGCCGGGCGCGGTTCTGATCGGACTTCAGCTTCACCACGACCAGGCGCTTGCAGAACTCGATCACGGGCCAGCCGCGACCCTTGACCACCTGGGTCTCGTCGCGGTCGACGGAATCCGGCGTGACGCTGATGCGCGGCGCGGCGGCGGCTGGAGCGGCCGCGGCGAGCGTGGCGGCGAGGACGGTGGTGAGGCAGACGATCCGGCGCATGGGCGCAGTCTCGCCGGGCGGGAGGGACGGCGTCAACCGTCGCTGTGCGGGCGCGCGAGCCCACGCGTCGCGGGCGCGCCGTCGCGCACGCGGTCCGGATGGTCGCGCTCATTGAAGCGCCGCAGGCCCTCGGCCATCTCGGGCCCGTCGAGCAGCCGGTCGAAGCACTCGGCCTCGATCCGCAGCCCTTCCTCGAGCGGCCGGCCGCAGCCGCGCACGGCCGCCTCCTTGTCGGTGTGGATCGCGGGCTGCGGCAGCGCGGCGATCGTGTGTGCCAGCTGGCGCGCGCGAGCGAGGCAGGTGCCGCGCGGAACCACCTCGTTCACCAGCCCGATCCGCTGCGCCTCGCGCGCGTCGATCACGCGCCCGGTGAGGATCAGCTCCATCGCGGTGCGGAAGCCGACGATCCGCGGCAGCCGCTGCGTGCCGCCGTCGCCGAGGCCGATGTTCCAGCGCCGGCAGGTCACGCCGAACGTCGCCTGCTCGTCGGCGATGCACAGGTCGGTCCAGCACGCCCACTCCAGCCCGCCCGCGTACGCGAGGCCGTTGACGGCGGCGATCGTCGGCTTGTGCAGGTCGGTCCAGCGCGTCGGCCCCAGGATCCCGGGCGCCTCCCCGCGGACGTGGGCGTCGCGCTCCTCCCGCGTGATCGGCACGACGACCTCGCCCGCGAACGCGGCCTTGAGGTCGCCGCCGGCGCAGAACGCGTCCTCGCCGGCGCCGGTGAGGATCCCGACGAGCGCGTCGCCGTCGTCGCGGAAGCGCGTCCACACATCGACCAGCTCGCGCGCGGTCGTCGGGCCGACGGCGTTCATCCGCTCCGGCCGGTCGATCGTAATCACGGTCACGGGGCCGTCCTGCTCGTAGCGGAGGTGTTCGTAGTCCATGGCGAAAGATAGGATCCCGCATCCATGTCGACCGCCGAGACGAAGGCCCTGATCGAAGCGGCCGTGCTCAAGTTCCAGAAGGAGGTTCCGGCGCTCCAGAAGCTCAAGCTCGTGATCGAGCTCGAGCTGCGCGGGCGCGGCGACATCCAGCTGTTCCGCGTCGAGGTGCCCGGGCCCAAGGTAACGCGCGACATCGCCTCCGACGCCAAGGTGCGCCTGTCGGTGCCGCGCTCGCACTTCAACGAGCTCGCGGAGGACGGCAAGGTGCGCAACTGGCGCGAGGCGTTCGAGTCCGGCACGGTCAAGGCGAGCGGCCCGACCGAGATCCTCAAGCTGATCCAGAACGTGATCGAGAAGCAGGAGGAGCGCACCCGTACGCGCAAGCTGCGGACGCGCTGAGGCGGCGGGAACGCAGCACGTTCCCGCCGCCTGAGCAACCGTCAGCGGTAGCGCCAGGGATCGACGTAGACATCGTCGATCTGCCAGCTGCCCGAGCCGACCGGCGTGAGCCGGAAGGCGACGGGCGTCTGCTCGCCCGGCAGCAGCGGCAACAGGCTCGCCAGCACCGGGTAGGGCAGCGTGGGCTGCCATGAGCCGCCGGCCAGCACGACGCCGATCGGCAGCCTGTTCAAGCTGCCTCCGAGACCCTCGAACAGCACCTCCACCTTCAGCGTGTCGAGCAGCCAGCCGCCCGAGCGCCGCGCGAAGAAGCGCATCGTCGGGTGACCGATGCCGACGCACATGACGCCGGTCGTGGCCTGCGAGCCGCCCGGCAGCAGCAGCGAGGCGTCGTCCGCGCGGTCGCCGACCTTCCACGGCTCGTTGCCGGACACGACGCGCGCGCCGCCCGCGAGCGTCCAGCCCGCGGCCGACTCCGCGTCACCGCCGGGCGCGGGCACGTAGCGCAGCGGGTCCAGCCAGCGCAGGAACACCTGCGACGCGGCCGGCTCGTCGCACTCCCGTGCCGAGGAGACGAGCACGCCGGCCTGCGCCGGCGCCGCTGACGCCAGGATCACGGCTCCCGCCGCGATCAGCGCGCCGACGGCACGCTTGACGCTTCCCATCCGAACCTCCCACTTGTGTCGAGCCGAGGATTCCGTTCCTCCACCCCTCAAGTCGGAGCGTCGCCCGGCCGAGTACATAGGACATGCGTCGAAAGCGCCGGCCGGCTGCCGGTTCGGCGGCGCGGCCTGGACGGATATCGGGCTCCGGGGGCATGCGGCCGGAGCTCGAGCGGCTGCTCGCCGACTCCCGCGAACGCGACCGGCAGCAGCTCGCCGGCCGCGAGCGCTGGACGAACGCGGGCTTCAGCGCCGGCTTCCTCCTGCTCGCGGCGGCCCTCGCGCTGCTCGCGCCGGCGGAGCGGGCGCTCGACCTGCTGCTCGCCGTCGTGTTCGTGCTCGCCTACGCCGTAGTTGCGCGCGTCGAGTTCGCGGCCGGCGCCGGCTGGGTCGTGCCGACGCAGGTGATGTTCGTGCCGCTGCTGCTACTGCCGGTCCCGCTCGTGCCCGTGTTCGTGGCCGCCGCGCTCGTCCTGACCGACGCCGCGCGGGCGCTGCGCGGCGGCGGGACACGGCGCTCGTTCGCGACGCTAGCGGACGCCTGGTTCAGCGTCCCCCTGCGCTCGTCCTGATCCTGACCGGCGCGCAGACCCCGGCCTGGGAGCACGCCGGGTGGTACGTCGTCGCGCTGGCGGCCCAGCTCGCGGGCGACGCGCTGATCACCGTCGCTCGCGCACGGCTGGCGCTCGGGGTGCGGCCGGTCGTGATGCGCCACGAGCTGGCGCTTGTCTACCGCGTCGACGCGCTGCTCGCGCCGGTCGGCCTGCTCGCGGCGTTCGCTGCCGCGGAGCGGCCCTACGCCGCGCTGCTGGTCCTCCCGCTCGTCGCACTGTTCGCGCTGTTCGCGCGCGAGCGCGAGGCGCGGATCGACGGCGCGATCGAGCTGTCACAGGCTTACAAGGGCACCGCGCTGCTGCTCGGCGACGTGATCGAGGCCGACGACCAGTACACGGGCGAGCACACCAAGGACGTCGTCGAGCTGACGCTGCAGGTAGCCGATGCGCTCGGCGTGGACGACGAGACGCGCCGCGGCGCGGAGTTCGGCGTGCTGCTGCACGACGTCGGCAAGATCCACATCCCGAACGCGATCATCAACAAGCCCGGGCCGCTCGACGACGCGGAGTGGGCGGTGATGAAGACGCACACGGTCGAGGGCCAGCGGATGCTCGAGCGCATCGGCGGCGCGTTGGCGCGGGTCGGCGTCGTCGTGCGCGCGTCGCACGAGCGCTGGGACGGCGGCGGTTATCCCGACGGCCTCGCCGGCGAGGCGATTCCGCTGGCCGCGCGGATCGTGTCGGCCTGCGACGCCTACAACGCGATGACGACCGATCGCTCCTACCGCCGCGCGCTGCCGGCCGCCGACGCGATCGCCGAGCTGGAGCGCTGCGCGGGCACCCAGTTCGCCCCGGCCGTCGTGGCGGCGCTGGTCGAGGTGGCCGTCGCGGACACCGCGCGTGTGCCGGGCTGGCAGCTCACGCTGAGCGTGGTCGAGCCGGAGCGCGCGGCGCCGGCGGCGCGCTCGCCGCGCGCGCCGGCGGCACGCGGCTGAACGACGGGCCGATTCGGAATAGCGTGCGCTGTGACGCACGATGCGGGTCCTGATACTCGGCTCGCTCGAGGTGCACGGCGACGACGGCCCGATCGCGTTGGGGGGGGGCGGCAAGCCCCGGGGGCTGCTCGCGATGCTGCTCCTGCACGCCAACCGGCCGGTGAGCGCCGAGCGCCTGGCGGTCGCCCTGTGGGGCGAGGACGCTCCCGCCGGATCGATCAAGACCGTCCACGTGCACGTGTCGCGCCTGCGGCGAGCGCTCGGCGATCCCGGCGTGCTCGCCACGACGCCGGCCGGCTACCGGCTGCGCGTGCTTCCCGGCGAGCTCGACGCCGAGCGCTTCGAGCGGCTCGCGGCCGAGGGTCGCAAGGCGCTCGCGGATGGCAGGCCGGAGCTCGCGGCGCGGGCGCTCCGCGAGGCGCTGGCGCTGTGGCGCGGCCCGGCGCTCGGCGACCTCGCGTTCGAGCCGTTCGCGCAGCCGGAGATCGGGCGGCTAGAGGAGGAGCGGCTGGCGGCGCTCGAGGCGCGCGTCGAGGCCGATCTCGCCGCCGGACGGCAGGGGGAGCTGGCCGGCGAGCTGCGGCAGCTGGTCGCGCAGCACCCGCTGCGCGAGCGGCTGCACGTGCAGCTCATGCTCGCGCTCTATCGGTCGGGCCGCCAGGCCGATGCGCTCCGGGCCTACCGCGATGCGCGCGACGTCCTGGTCGACCGGCTCGGCATAGAGCCGGGGAGCGAGCTGCGCGCGCTCGAGGCGGCGATCCTCGCTCAGGACCCGGCGCTGGATCCCGCACGGCCCGCCGATCGGGGTGCGACGGCGGCGCGCATCCCGGCGCCGTCCACGCCGACGATCGGACGCGCCGACGACCTCGCCCGGCTCGGCGACCTGATCGACGGGCCGACGGCCGGCTGGTGACGCTGGTCGGACCGGGCGGCGTGGGCAAGACGCGGCTCGCGCTGGAGCTGGCGCGCGGCGCCGGAGACCGATTCGGCGACGGCGCATACTTCGTGACGCTTGCACCGGTGAGCGCTCATGAGGTCGTCGCCTCGGCGATCGCACGGCAGCTCGACGTCGTGCTGATGCCGTCGGAGTCCGCCGAGCAGGGTCTGGCACGCCATCTGATCTGAGCGACCGTGACGCGCTGCTCGTGCTCGACAACTTCAAGCACGTCCTGGACGCGGCGCCGCTCGTGGCGGAGCTGCTGGCGGCAACGACCCGGCTCAGGGTGCTCGTCACGAGCCGCGAGCCGCTGCACGTGCGCGCAGAGCGGCTGTTCCGGCTCGAGCCGCTCGCCCTGCCCGCGGTCGCGGGAAACGGCGACGGAGCGGGCGCGGAGGCAACCCCGGCGGTCGAGCTGTTCCTCGCGGTGGCGCGCACTCAGGGGCGAGCTTCGCGCTCGGCGAGGAGAACGCACCGGCGGTCGCGCGCGTCTGCCGCCGCCTCGACGGGCTCCCGCTCGCAATCGAGCTTGCGGCCGCCCGGATCGGACTGCTCACGGCGCCCGAGCTGGCGGAACGGCTCAACCAGGGCCTGGACGCGCTCGGCACGGGACCGCGCGACGCGCCCGCCCGCCAGCGCACGCTGACCGCGACGCTCGAATGGAGCTACGCGCTGCTGACGCCCCACGAGCGGGCGGCGCTCGCGGGGCCCGCGATCTTCGCCGGCGGCTGCACGCTCGACGCTGCGCAAGCGGTCACCGGCGCCTCGCTGGACGTGCTCGAGGCGCTGGTCGCGAAGAACCTGGTCGTCCGCCGCTCGCTCCCGGACGGGCACACCCGCCTCGGTCTCTCCAGACCGTCGCCGACTTCGCACGCCAACGGCTCGACGCGAGTGGCGACGAAGCTCGCCGCCGCCATTGCCACTTCTACGTCGCGCTCGCCGAGCGCGCGGCGCCCGAGCTCGAGCGCTCCGATGCGCCGGCGCTGGTCGCCGAGCTCGACCGCGAGCTCGACAACCTGCGCGCGGCGCTCGCCTGGGCGCTCGACCGGCAGGAAGCGGTAGCCGCGCTGCGGCTCGCGACTGCGCTCGGGGAGTACTGGGAACGTCGGCAGCTGGGCCGCGAGGGTGCGGGCTGGTGTCGGGCCGCGCTTGCGCTGTCGAGCGACGACGTGCCGGCTTCCCTGCGGGCGGCCGCACTCGCAGCATGCGCGTTCTGCCTCACCGAGCCGGACACGATCGAAGAAGCAGAGGCCGCCGCGCGCGAGAGCCTTGAGCTCGCGCGATCGATCGGCGATGTCGCGCTCTGCTCGTGGAGCACGCTTGCACTTGGCGTCGCCGCTCTCAACGTTCATCGAGTCGAGGACGCGTACCGCCATGCGACCGATGCCGAGCGCCTCGCCGGCGAGGCCGGCGACGAGCCGAAGCGCGCCGGCGCTCTTCACATCAGGGCGATGATGGCACCGACGCTTGGCGAGGCCCTCGCGCTCGGGAGCAGGCCGCGGCCGCGAATCGCCGCTCGGGCAGCAGTCGCCGGCTCGCGCAGCTCCAGTCGAGCCTTGCCTACACCGCGCTCTTCCACCGCGACGTCGCGGCCGCCGAGCGGCTGGCCGCGGAAGCGCTCGAATCCGCCGAGGCGACCGGCGATCCGGTCGTCCTGAGCCTGGCGTACGGCAACGAAGGGCTCGCGGCGCTGATCGCCGGCGACGCAGCGCGCGCGGCGGGAGCGTTCACGCGCGAGCTGCAGCTTGCGGACCGCTACCGCTACCACCGGATGCTCTACGAGGCGATCAACGGCCTGGCCGGCGTTGCGGCGGCCCGCAGCCGCGACGAGCTCGCCGCCCGCCTCAGCGGCGCCTCCGAGAGCGCCGGCAGCGACCGCCACGACCCCGTGATCGCGGAGCAGCTCGAGGATCGCTGCTTCGCTCCCGCGCGCGCCCGGCTCGGAGAGCGGGCCTGGCGGGCGGCGCATGCCAGCGGCGCGGCTTCGACGCCGCGCGAGGCGGTGAACATGGCGCTGCGGGCGAATCTGGTGTGACACCAACGACCAAGCAACTGGGCGTTGCCGGGCGGGGGATGGAGATCGGCGAGACGATCGCCGGCGCAACGGCCCTGCCCCCACGCGAGTCAAGCCGCATGCTGTCGAGGGCATCGTCGCGAAGCTGTACGTCCCTTCCAGGTGCCTCGATCAGCACGCGTCGCAGGAGCTCGGGTTGGGCCTCGGCGGAGCCGACGTCGAGCCGGACCGCGGCCCCAGGCCGTACGTACCACCTCCTGGTCTGCGTGGCTTCGACTACGGTGAGGAGAAGCGGTCGGCCGGCGGCATCGAGCGCCACGTACTCGCCGGTTTCCACGTCGTTGGTCTCGAGTCCGTCCTCAGTCGAGGCGACGGAGTCGAACACCGAGATCCATCCTTCCCGATCCAACACGAAGATCGGAGGCCGCACTATCGCTTCCATGGCTTGCCGAACCCTCCTTCACCCCGAACCGTCCCGCGGCCGAGACCGGCCAGCGCGGGCTCGCACGGGCCGGTCAAGCGCGCTCGAACGGCTCGGCGTAGGCGAAGCGGCCGCGGAGCTCCGGCGTCCAGGCGTGCAGCGTCCGGACCTGGAAGTGCGGCGCCCAGTCGGGCTGCGGAGGCGTGATGCCGTACTCCGCCGCTGGGCGGAAGCCGAAGCGGGCGTAGTAGGCGGGGTCGCCGAGGAGCACGACGGCCGGCTCGTCCAGCGCATCCGCCGCGCCGAGCACGGCGTGGATGAGCGCGGTCCCGACGCCGCCGCGCTGGCGGTCCGGGGCGACGCTGAGCGGACCGAGCCCGAGGGCGGGGGAGGCGTCGACGTGCCCGCGCGTGCAGACGACGTGGCCGGCCAGCCGGCCGTCGTCGGCGACGGCGACCAGCGACAGCTGGGGCAGCCAGGCGTCGGTCAGCCGCAGCTCTTCCAGCAGCCGCGTCTCGAGCGGCGGCGGCGAATCCGGCGGGCCGAAGGCGGCACTCGTGACGGCGGCGACCGGGTCGATGTCGGCGTCCGACTCGCGTCCGATCAGCATCCGCCGATCATGACCGCCGGGCCGCCGCTAGTCGCCGCGGTGCGCCTTGGAGGCGCGCTTGGTGACCGTGATCGAGAACTTCGACGGCTGTTCGCGCACGGCGGGGTTGTCGATCTCGGAGATGCGGTCGATCAGCTTGAGCCATTGGTCG
>Ga0126306_10000287_pt1 | contig 21648 bp, 18 predicted proteins | sample Plot27_FD_92592 | JGI IMG/M metagenome (GOLD analysis project Ga0126306, IMG submission 92592) | Serpentine soil microbial communities from UC McLaughlin Reserve, CA, USA - Plot27 | ecosystem: Environmental > Terrestrial > Soil > Grasslands | place: USA: UC McLaughlin Reserve, Lake County... | reverse complement strand
CCGAACGTGGCGATGCGGAAGAACGTCACGTCGTGCACGGTCACCACGGAGGGCAGGCCCGGCACCACGAGCGGAGCAGTGCTCGCCAGGCTGTGCAGCAGCTGCACCCCGGTGCGCCGCGCGGCAAGCGGCAGCAGCACCTGCTCGGCCGTCTGCCGCCGGAAGCGGCTGTGCTCCTCGGCCGGAAGGGTGCGCAGGTCCACGCGCTCGGCGAAGCCGTCGGCGGCGAGCGCCGCGCCGCCCGAGCGGGTGGTGAACAGCACGATGCGCAGCGCCGGATACTCGTCGACGCGTGCCGTCACGAGCTCGCGCAGATAGGTCTCCGGCCCACCCGAGGCGCCGGGGGCAAGGAACAGCGCGTTCAGCGCGACGCTGCGAACTGGGACCGCCACGGCGCGGAACCGTAGAGCGTGATGCTCTACAACTGACCGCCGATGCACGTCGGCCTCAACCTCGTGTACCTCGTGCCCGGCGAGACCGGCGGCATGGAGGTCGTCGCGCGTGAGCTCATTCCCGAGCTGGCCGCCCTGCCCGGGCTGCGGCTGACCGCCTTCGTCAATCGGGAGGCAGCCGAGCGTGGGGGCGGCCCCTGGGGCGAGCTCGTTCCCATGGAGGTCGTTCCGGTGCACGCGCGCAACAGGGTCGCCTGGGTGTGGGGCGAGCAGCGCCACCTCCCGGCCCTCGCCGCCGCCGCCGGCTGCGACGTGGTCCACAGCCTCGCCTCCACCGCGCCGCTGCGAGGTCGCTTCGTGCGGGTCACGACGATCCACGACCTCAACTACAAGCTTGTGCCCGAGTCCCACTTCGGCCTGCTGGGGCTGGGCATGCGCGTCCTCGTGCCGGCCGCCGCCCGCCGCTCGCACCGCCTGATCGTCGATGCCGCCTCCACGCGTGAGGACCTCGCCAACCATCTCGGCACGTCGCGGGACAAGGTCGACGTGGCGCCGCTCGGCGTCTCGGTGCCCGCGGACGTCGCGCCCACGCCGCCCGCCGAGCTGCGCGCCAAGCTCGACCTCGACGACCGCCCGCTCGTGGTCTCGCTGTCGGCGAAGCGGCCCCACAAGAACCTGCCACGCCTCCTGCGCGCCGTTGGCGGGCTCGCGCCGGAGCGCCGCCCCGCCCTCGTCGTGCCCGGCTACCCGACCCCCCACGAGCGCGAGCTCAGCGAGCTGGCCGCCGAGCTCGGAATCGCGGAGCTCGTCCGCCTGCCGGGCTGGCTCCCCGCCGAGGACCTCGAGGGCCTCTACGCCGCCGCGACGTGCGTGGCCTTCCCCTCCCTCTACGAGGGCTTCGGCCTGCCGGTGCTCGAGGCGATGGCGCGCGGTGTGCCGGTGGCGTGCTCGGATCGCTCCTCGCTGCCAGAGGTCGCCGGGCACGCGGCCCTCCTGTTCGACCCCGAGGACGTGAGCGCGATCCGGCAGGCTATCGAGCGCCTGCTCACCGACGAGCCGCTGCGCAGCCGGCTCGCCGCGGCCGGCCGGGAGCGCGCCGCCGCCTTCACCTGGCGGCGCACCGCCGAGTTGACGGCCGCCAGCTACGCCCGGGCGCTCGCCGGCGGCGAATAGCGCTGCACCAGGAAGGCCCCGTGCCTGGGATCGAGGCGCGCAAGGGCACGCCCCGCCCGCGGGGGGAGCGGGTAGTACCCGGCAGCCGCGCTCAGCTCGACCACGAGACCGTGATGCTCGGCGAGCGCCGCGAGCGCTCGACCCGTGAACACGCGCAGGTGGGTCTGCCCCGGCGTGATCGACGCGGCACCCTCGTTGAAGACGGCCGGATTGCCGACGATAACCTCGTCGCTCACGTGGCACGGCGTGGGCTGCCAGCCCAGCGTGAGCGACACGATGTTGTGCCAGCTCGACAGGTTGTTGGTGGACACCACCGCGTAGCCCCCGGGCGCGAGCAGGCGCGCGATCTCGCGCATGAAGTTGTCGGTGCCGGGCAGGTGCTCGATCACCTGGTTCGAGTGGATCACGTCGATGCTCGCGTCGTCGTACGGCAAGCGCCCGCCGAGGTCCGCCACGACCACGTCGACGCCGGCCCGGCGGGCAAGCGCGGCGAGCTCCTCCACGAACTCGACCCCTAGCGCCCGGCCGGCCCCCACGTGCCCGGCCACCTCCATCGTCCAGGCGCCGTCCCCGCAGCCGAGATCGAGCAGGCGCGCGCCGGGCCGGGCCGGCATCGACTCCAGGATCACGCGCCGGTTCTCGTCCTCCGTCTGCTTGAAGGTGCGCTCGAGGTAGCTCACGGGCGCGCGGAACCGTAGCGGTAGCCCTCGACCACCGTGCGGAGCGAGGACTCGATCGAGAGGCGCTCAGCATGGCGCGCGAACCAGTCGGCCGTGGAGCGTCTGAGCTCGGGGCCGAGCGCGCGCACGCGCTCGATCGCGGCAGCCAGGTCCTCCGGCGACGCCGACGCCGCGATCACCCCGTTCACCCCCTCCTCCACGAGCTCGACCGCGGCGTTGTCGGGGCCCGCCACGACCACGCTGGGCGTGCCGCGCGAGGAGGCCTCCACGACCACCATCCCGTACCCCTCGCGCCGAGAGGGCAGCACCATGCAGAGCGCGGAGCGCAGGGCGCGATCGACCTCCTCGGCCGGCACGAAGCCCGGCACCTCCACCGCCCCGCTCAGCCCGTGGCGCTCGACCGCCGCCAGCACCTCGCCGCGCTCCGGCCCGTCTCCAAGCACGAGCCCGCGCAACTCGGGGTGGGTCCGGCGCGCGAGGGCGATCGCCGGCACGAGGACGGGCACGCGCTTCTCCGGGATATGCCGTCCCGCGAACACCACCACGGGCTCGGCCGGCTCGGGCTCGTGCGGCTCCAGCGAGCCGGCGTACTCGCCCTCCAGCACGGTCACGTCCCCGCGCACGCGGCCCTCCCGCAGCCGGCGCGCGTGGAGCCGCGAGAAGCAGAAGGCACGCTGGGGGATGCGCAGGCAGAGCCTCTGCACCGCCTCCCCGATCGGCCCGGCCACCCGGCCCAGGTATTCGATCCAGTAGCCGCGACTCCACACCTCGTGCCAGTCGACGAGGAGCCGGAAGCGGCCCAGCGGTCGCACCGCGCCGGCCGCCAGCAGCGAGAAATACGGGAAGGAGGCGGTGTGCACGACGTCGTAGCGGCGTCCCCGCACCAGCAGGTGCCAGAGCACCCCCACGCCGAACACGAGCGGCGGGAGGATGCGGCGGCGTCCGCTCCCCTCGTACAGCGCCATGCGCGGGCCCACCGCCCGCACGTGCACACCGGGGACCTCGGCGTGCTCGCCGCGCGGCCACTGGCGCAGGGTGAGGTACGTGACCTCGTGTCCCTCCGTCGTCAGGCGCTCGGCCAGGTTGCGGTACCAGCGCTCGGCGCCGCCCACGGTGTACGGAAACAGGCAGTCGTAGACCAGGCAGATCCTCATGCAGGCCGGGGAGCCTTCCAGACCGTTCGCTACCATCGCCGCGCGAATGCGCGACTTCCCCGTTGCCGGCGCGTTCGTACGGTTCGAGACGACCGCCGTTCGAGGCTCGTTCCCCTGAGCACCGTCGAGCAGACAAGACGCCGCCCGCCCACCGACGCCGCTTCCGGCGAGACCGTGAAGGTGTCGATCGTGATCCCCTGCCTGAACGAGGCTGGGTCGATCGAGCTGTGCGTGCGCCGGGCGCGTCACGCGCTCGACGGGCAGCGCTGGCAGGGCGAGGTGATCGTCGCGGACAACGGCTCCGAGGACGGCAGCGCCGAGCTGGCCAAGCGCGAGGGAGCCCTTGTGGTGCACGAGCCGCGGCGCGGCTACGGCAGCGCCTACCTGGCCGGCTTCGCCGCCGCGGCCGGCGACTACATCGTGATGGCCGACGCCGATCTCACCTACGACTTCGACGACATCCCACGCTTCGTGGGAGAGCTCGACAAGGGCGCCGACCTCGTGATGGGCGACCGTATGAAGGGCATCCAGCCGGGCGCGATGCCCTGGCTCCACCGCTACGTGGGCAACCCGATCCTGAGCGGGATCCTCAACCTCTTCTTCCGCACCGGCATCAGCGACGCCCACTGCGGGATGCGCGCCGTGCGCCGCGACGTGCTCCCGCGCCTGGACCTGCGCACCACGGGGATGGAGTTCGCCTCGGAGATGGTGGTGCGGGCCGGCAAGGAGCGGCTCGAGATCGCCGAGATCCCGATCCACTACCACCCGCGCGAGGGGGAGTCGAAGCTCTCGAGCTTCCGTGACGGCTGGCGGCACCTGCGCTTCCTGCTCGTGCACAGCCCGAACTGGCTGTTCATCGTGCCGGGGGCGGCGATGGCGCTGCTCGGGGCGCTCGTGTCGCTCACCGTGCTGTTCCAGATCCCGGTCTTCGGGCGGGCCTGGGACCTGCACTCGATGGTGGCCGGCGCGCTGCTCATGATCGTCGGGACCCAGGTGCTCGCGCTGGGGCTCTGCGCGCACGCCTACGGCACGTACTTCATGGGCGACAAGGACCCCTGGTTCGACCGCATGCGCGCCCGCTTCCGCCTCGAGCACGGCCTGGGCCTGGGCGGGCTCCTCGTGACCTGTGGCGTCGGCGTGGCCGGCGTGATCGTGGGGATCTGGATCGATCGCGGCTTCGGCGCGCTCTCGGAGGAGCGCCTCGCCGTGCTCGCGTCAGCGCTGATCATCGTCGGGATCCAGATCTTCTTCTCCTCCTTCCTCATCAGCATCATCGGCCTGCGCCGCCGCCGGTAGGTGCGAGTGACGCCCGTCCGCGCGGTGCTGGCCGGAGGCCTGCTCGTGGTCGTGGTCGCCCTGGCGGTGGTGCTGCTCGACGGCTCGCCACGCCAGGCGGGCAGCAACTACGTCGGCGAGTTCGAGGAGGCTCAGAAGCTGAGGGGCGGGCGTGAGCTCTGCCAGGAGGGTCAGGTCATCCCGCGCGACGCGGCCGCGCTGCGGCTCCTGATCGGCACGTACGGGCGCCCGGCCCCGGCCATCGACGTGGAGGTGACCGATGCGGACGGCCCGGTCACCTCGGGGCGCCGTCCCGCCGGTGGGCCCGAGGGTCACGTGGTGATCCCGCTCGACCGCGTGGACCGCACCGTCGGCGGCGCGACCGTGTGCGTGCGCCTCGGAGGGCGGGGGCGCAACGTCCTCTACGGCCAGGCCGGCAACGTGCGGCTCGAGTACCTGCGCCGCGGGAGCGAGTCGTGGATCGCGCTCGCCCCGACGGTGGCCCATCGCTTCGGGCTCGCCAAGGCCAACCCGTTCGGCTCGTGGCTGCTCGTGGTTGTGGCACTGCTGCTCGCCGCGGCGTGGTTCGCCGCCCTCCGCACCGTGGCGCGGGAGTCGGAGCGGTGAGGCGGATCCCCGTCGCCGCGCGCTGGTGCGCCCTCGCCGCGGTTCTCAACGCGCTCGTCTGGTCGTTCGTCACGCCGCCCTTCGAGGTGCCGGACGAGACGGTGCACGTGACCTACGTCCAGTCCCTCGCGGAGGACGGGCAGATTCCCAACGACCCCGGAGCGGGGGTCTTCTCCCGCGAGCAGGCCGAGCTGATGGTCGCCCTCCAGTTCAACACGGTGGTGGGGCGGCCGCGCGACCGTGCGATCGTGAGCGACCTGCAGGAGGGTTCCGTCGACGCCCTGACGCAGAACCCGCCGGACAAGTCGCACCCCGGTGGCACGACCGAGACCTCCAGCCAGCCGCCGCTGTACTACGGGCTCGAGGCGCTCGTCTACCAGGTCTCGCCATGGCGCAACCTGCTCGATCGGCTCTGGCTCATGCGGGCGTTCTCGGCGCTGCTGGCGGGCGTGACTGTGCTGTTCGTCTTCATGTTCCTGCGCGAGCTGCTCCCGGAGCCGTGGATGTGGACGGTCGGCGCGCTCGCCGTGGCCTTCCAGCCCGTGTTCGGGTTCATCGCGGGCGGCGTGTCGGCCGACAACCTGCTGTTCGCGGCCTCGGCCGCGCTCTTCTTCGCGCTCGCGCGTACCTTCAACCGTGGGCTGACCCTCCACCATGGCCTCGCCATCGGCGCCGCCCTCGCCGTCGGCGCGCTCGCCAAGCTCAACTTCCTGGCGCTGGTTCCCGGGGCGCTGCTCGGGGTGGCCCTCCTCCTCTGGCGCGACCGCCGGCGCGAGGGCCGGCAGGCCTGGCGGGGGGCCGCCGCGGCGCTGGGCATCCCAGCCCTCTTCGGCGCACTCTACGTGGCGCTCAACCTGGTGGCCTGGGACCGCAGTGCCTGGGGCGGCGGCGTGGAGACGGCGTCGAGGGCGGCGGCGGGCGAGGACTCGGGCGCCCACGCGATCACGGTGGCCGAGCAGCTGTCGTACACCTGGCAGCTCTACCTGCCGCGGTTGCCGTTCATGAACGATCAGTTCGCGTACTTCCCGCCCTGGCAGAGCTGGTTCAAGGGCGGCATCGGCCTCTTCGGCTGGCTCGACACGCCCTTCGACGGTTGGGTCTACACGCTCGCCGCGCTGCTCGCCGTGCCGATCGTCGTGCTGGCGCTGGTGGCGCTCGTCCGCCATCGCGCCGCCCTCAGGGCGCGCCTGCTCGAGCTCGTCACCTACGCGGCCATCGTGGGCGGCCTGCTGCTCTCGGTCGGGTTGCTCGGGCTGCGCTACCGCCTGGACACCGGGTCGGCCTTCGAGCAGTTCCGCTACCTGCTCCCGTTCGCCGCGCTCTACGGCGCTGCGATCGCCCTCGCCGCGGTGGGAGCGGGCAGGCGCCTGTCACGGCCGGTCGGTGCGGCCCTCGTGGTCCTCGCGCTCGCCCACGGCCTCTTCGCCCAGCTGCTCGTGATCGGCCGCTTCTACGGCTGAGGTGGTCGCTGCGCAGCGGGCCGAGCCCGCTGCTTGCGCTAAGCGGCCGGCACCCGCTCGCGCTCGCGCAGCGCCTGGCGCAGCCCCGCCTCCACCTGCTCTGCCGCCAGATCCCAGGAGGCGTCGGCCACGAAGGCCAGCCCCGCCTCGGAGCGCCTGTGCCAGCGCTGCTCGTCGTCGAGCAGCGCCTCCAGCGCGTCCGCCAGCGCGAGGGGATCGGCCTCGGCCAGCTCGACCGGCCCGTCGCGCCCGAAGACGGCCTCCGGGCAGCCGCCGGCGAGGTCCACGCAGGGCAATCCGCAGGCCAGCATCTCCTGCGGGATCAGCGAGTAGTTCGTGAGCGACAGGCAGAGCCCCACGGTCGCCTCGTTGTAGCGCCGCGCCAGCTCGCCAGTGCCCACGATGCCGAGGTGCTCGTACGGGAAGGTCGTGTCGGTGGGCTCGTGGTCGCCGAACAGGACGATGCGCACGTCCTGACGGCGCCGCCAGAGCTCGTCGAGCGCGAGCAGCCCCAGCGGCACGGCCCGGCGCGGGGTGACGTCGCGCGAGTAGAAGAGAATCGTGTCGCGGCGGCGCTCGAGCGGCAGCGGCCGGTACACGTCGTGATCCACGCCGAAGCGGAACCAGGTTCCGCGGCGCCCGTAGCGCTCCTCGAGCAGGTCGCGGAGCCAGGTGCTTCCCGAGATCGGGAAGAGGTCGAACGAGTAGGTGCGCTCGGCCCATACCGACTCGGCCGAGGTGGCGAAGAACTCCGGCTCGTGGTCGTGCACGAGGTAGGCGCGGGCGCGGCACCCGTGCAAGGTCATCACCGGGTAGGTCGTCTCCCAGCCCGTCGCCACCACCACGTCCGCGCCGTACCACCCCTCGAATCCCTTGAAGACCGGCGCCCGGAGCGGCGCGAACTCCTCCACGATCCGCCGGCGCAGCACCGCCGGCCACTCGCTGGCGTGGCGGCCGAGCGGGTCGTACACCCAGATCGAGCAGGTATGGCCCATCTGCTCGAGCCGGAGCACCATCTGGAAGATCGAGTTGTGACCGCCGCTGCCGCGGGCGAAGGGCGGGATCACCACCGCGAGGTGGAGGCGCTCGCGCTCGGAGGACCCCGGCGCTGGGTCGAGCAGGGGCGCCGGACCCTGGCGGCTCAGCTCGGCCACGGCCGACCAGACCGGCGCGGCCTGGTTCGGCTCCCTGTGCTCACCCCACGAGCCATCGTCCTCTCCACCGCGGCGCTCGAGCGAGATCGCCCGCTGCAGCGCCGGCGGCAGCCGGTCCGCCCGCGACCCCAGCGCCGAGAAGACGCCGCGCCCGGCGTGGTGCGCCACCGAGCGCGCCGTCCAGCGCGCCCGCTCGGCGGGGCCGAAGCCCCGTTCGCGCATCCAACCGCGGTCGGCCACGACCTGCCGCCGGACCGTGCCGGCGAGCCGGCGAGCCGAGATCGGCTCCACGTGATCGATCGTCTCGCGCAGGCCGCGGTACTCGTCGAAGTAGCGGCGCAGGAACTCGACCGGCCCGTAGTCGTGCGCGTGGTACACGGCGGCGCGCGGGTCGTAGACCTTGATCCAGCCCGCCGCGAGCATCGCCCGCCCGAAGGCCTGGTCCTCGGCGTAGTCCACCTCCGCGAAGCGGAGCTCCTGCCAGCAGGCGCGGGCGTAGCACGCGTTCACGTTCGAGAGGAAGGTGGGATCGCCGGCCGCCTGAACCGTGGGGCGGCCGTTGGGCGAGAACCCGGCGAAGAACTCGGTGAGCTCGCGGGCGATCATCGGGCTCGTGTCGTCCCACGGGAGGTGCGGCCCGAACACCGCTCCCACGCGCTCGCCGATCTCGAACGACTCGCGCAGCGCCTCGAGCCAGCCGTCCACCGGCACCGCGTCCTGGGTGAGGAAGGCGATCAGCTCGCCGCTGGTCCGCTCGGCGCCCAGGTTTCGCGTGCGCCCGTGCCCGAACTCGTCCGGGGCGATCTCGATCGGATCGAGTCCCGCGGCGCGCGCGATCTCGACCGACCGATCGCGCGAGCCGGAGTCGATCACGAGCACCTCGTCCGGCCCCTCGCGGTCGAGGGCCTCGAGCAGCCGCCCGAGATGGCGCTCGCCGTCCCTGACAGGGATGACGACGGAGATGCGTCCCATCACTCGCCGGGCTCGCGCGCGGAGGTCGCGGCCACGCGCTCCGCGGCAGCCCGCTCGTCGGCAACGGTGCGGCGCGCCTTGCGAACCCGATCGCCCGAGTCGGCGACCGCGCCCCGCAGCCGGGAGCGGCAGTGGTAGAGGAACCGGTAGACGGCGCGGAGCGCACGCAGCGCAGCCCGCGCCTCGCTCGCGCCGGGGCGGCGCATCAGCTGATTGAGGTCCACGTGCCAGCGGTCGAGCCAGTAGCTGCGGTCCTGCGCCGCGGCCAGGGCGGCGTTGGCGCGTGCCACCTCCTCGGCCCGCTCTCGCTCGAGCTCCGCCACGCGGGCGCGCAGCGCTTCGAGCTCGTCAGGCATCAGAGGTGCTCCGCAATCCTGGGGGCTTCGCGGTTGAACAGCCATAGCCCCAGTCCGAAGATGAGCAGGGTTATCCCAATAGGGATGGCGAGCCGCCAGGCGCCGCCGATCGCGGTCGCCACGTCCGGCGCCCCCGAATCCACCATCGCATGCCGCATCTCCGTCAGGACCGCCGCGATCGGCTGTGCGACGTACGGCCGCTGGCAGCACTCGTCCACGAGCGAGCTCACGTACAGGATCGGCGAGGCGTAGAACAGGATTTGCGTGAGTACCTCCCAGATCGGCTGGACATCGCGGTAGCGGACGTAGAGCACGCTGAGGAGCATTCCAACGCCTGCCGACAGGATCGCGAGCAGCAGGACGAGGATGGGCAACTCGAGCCAGCCCAGCGACGGGTACACGCCACTGCTGACGGCGAACACGAACACCGCCAGCAGCGTCCCCGCGAGGTTGAAGAGGCCCGCCAGGACGATCGACATCGGAATGGCGAGCCGCGGGAACGACACCTTGCGCAACAGGTTCTCGCGTACCAGGAGCGATTGCACACAGCCATTGGTGACCTCGGAGAAGAACGTGAACAGCACCAGTGCGAACAGGATGTAGACGCCGTAGTTCGGAATGTCCGCGCCCAGCCCGATGATCTCCGTGAAGACGACGTAGATCACGCCGAAGAACGCGAACGGACGCACGAGCTGCCAGAGGTAACCCAGGACGGAGCCGTAGAACCGCAGCTTCCAGTCCGTCACGGCCAGCGTCCAGGTCAGCGCCAGAAAGCGCCGAAACTCACCTACGATCAGCCCGTCGGCGGGCGAGGCGGCAGCCGTGGTCATTGGGCGCTGACGCCTGCCCGGTCGATCTCGAGCGTGTGAGGCACATCGAGTACCCCTCCGGTGGAGCGCGTCGAGTGGAGGATGAACGAGGCGGCGTCCTCACGGAGGTCGATCGTGTCGGCGCCGCTTCCTGCGCGGGCGACCGAGGGCGTGGCGCGATACCGACTGGCCGCGAACCAGGCCGCGACTCCCACGCGCATGGTGGCCACCTCGCCGGCTTCGAAGCGGCCAGTTGCCGAGTCCATCCATTGCGTTGAGGTCGCGAAGACCGTATGTCCGGCATCGTTTCGGAGCGTCAACGCGAAGACCGGGTCCACAATCGCCTGGTGAAAGCGGAGCTCCGTGAGGATCTCGAGTTGCTCGCCATGCGGTAAGTCGGTGACGCGCTCGCCACCGACCTCGATCCAGCACCCGGCGATCTCGACGGCCCGGTGCGCGCCCTCGCCGTCGTAGGCGGGGAGATCGTGAACGAGCTCGCCGAAGTTGACCTGGTTGTACTGGAGCCCGATCTCGTGCGGATCGCCAGTCGCGAGCACGTCGCCACGCTCGATCAGCATGGCGCGGTCGGCGAAATGCTCGATCAATCCCATGTCGTGGCTCACGAGCAGGATCGTCTTGCCGTCGGCCTTCATCTGCCGGAAGACCTCGAAGCACTTCTGTTGGAAGGAGGCATCTCCCACGGCGAGCACTTCGTCCACCAGCAGCACGTCCGCGTCTATCCGCGTGGCGACCGCGAAGCCCAGCCGCACGGCCATCCCTGAGGAGTAGTTCTTGAGCTTGAGGTCAACGAACTCCTCGAGCTCGGCGAACGCCACCACCTCGTCGAATCGGCGCCGTGCCTCCGCGCGTGACAGGCCCATCATCACGGCGTTGATCACGACGTTGTCCCGCGCGGGCAGCTCGGGGTTGAAGCCCACCCCGAGCTCGATGAACGGGGACAGGCGACCCCGCACGTCCACACGCCCGCGGTCTGGGCGGTAGATCCCAGCGAGGCACTTGAGGAGCGTGCTCTTGCCGGAGCCGTTGCGTCCAACGATGCCGAAGAACTCTCCCTCCTCGATCGCCATGCTCACGTTCCTGAGCGCGTGGAACTCCTCATAGGTCCGTGCCCGTCCAGGGTGAAGCACCCGCTCCTTGAGCGTGTGGTACTGCTGGTGCGGGAGCCGGAACGTCTTCGAGATGTCGTCGACGATCACGGCGGGCTCGGCGTGCATCGGGTGCGAAACGCTAGAGGACGCGGTCCGCTAGCGTGGCGCCGGTGGTGGGCGAAGGAGGCTCGTGGACCGAACTGCTCGCACGGCACCGGAGCGAGTGGGTGGAAGCCGCGGTCGGCGCCCGTGAGGTCGTTGACCTGAATGCCACGGAGGATCCCATGCAAGCGCTCGAGCGGGCCTCGCAGGATGACGCGCTCGTATGGCTGCAGGGATTCGACGGCAGCGTTGACGCTGAGGTCCGAGAGCGCCTGCGCACGGCGGCGAGCCGCGGCACCGCGATCGTGGTGGGCTTGGCCGGCGGCGAGGCCGGCTGGCGGGAGGCGGAGCAGCTGCGAGAGCAACTCGGCGACGCCGCGGTTGTAACCCAACAGCTCGCGGCCGGCTCTCTGATCGGATCGAGCGGAAGCCCCCGCCACACGGCTCAGCTCCTCGTATGCGCAAACGTGGAGCCCCGCGCCGCGAGCATGATCGACCCGAGTGCGGCGCCGCTCCTGTCCGGGCAGGTCGCGCGCCTCGAGCAGGCCAACCGCGCGCTGCGCGAGGCGAACGTCCGGCTGGCTCGCGAGCACCTCGGCGTGCACGATGCCGCGGCCGGGGCCGTGGAGGCCAAGCGGATCGAGCTCGAAGCGCGCGTCGCCGAGCTCGAGGCCAGGCTCGAGCAGGAGGTTCGGCTCGCGAAGCTCCACCACGAATGGTGGATCCACGCGACTGACGCACCCCGCTACCAGGCTGTCGACAAGCTTCGCGACCTGGTCTTCCGCATACCCGGGGTTGCTCTTGTGCTGCGCCTACGGCGGAAGTACATCCAGGCCAGCGGTCAGTACTCCGGCTCAGGTGACGACGTGCCCGGCCCCTGAGCGGCGGGGCAGGCGGGTTACCAGCGGCTCGTGCAGGACGACACCGAAGTGCCCCTGCTTTGCCAGCGCTGCGAACAGGCTCGCCTCATCAGGTGGGCAGTCATCCCCGGCGAGGGCCTCTGCGAGTGCCGAGCGGCGAACCATTGCCACAGAGGCTCCCAAGTCGAGCTGTACCGGCAGCTCGAAGTTGCCAGCGGGCGCGTGCCAGACCTCGCGTCCGTGTCTGACGAACGCCGTGGCATACGCGAATGCGTGGCCTTCCTCGAGTGCCGCGACCGCGCGGGCGGCGAAGTCGGACTCCAGCTCCGCACCGGCGGGAAGGAGTAGGAGGAGTCCGCCCGTGGCCTCGCGCGCGCCGGCGGCCCAGAGGGCAATCCTGTCGGTGCGGTCGTTCGGTGGCGCTACGACGCGAGCCACAAGAGGCAGGTCCGATGGCTCTGGCTCGAGCCCGACGACAGTCGCCTCTACCGCCACTCCGCGCTGACGCGCCAGCGAGCGCAGTGTGGGCGCCAGTGGGGGGCCATCCGGTTCGCCGGCGACTACCGCCGCAATCCCGTCCGTGCTCGATCGGCTGGCTCTAGGACGGCGGCCGGCCACCCCGAGCAATCCGCGGTACCTCTCGACGATGACGTCCTCGTTGGTGTTGGCCTCGAGCACCTGCCGCGGCAGACCCTTCTCGATCATGCGATCGATCTCGTCCCTATCGGCGATCGCCTCCGCTAGAGCCCTCCGAAGGTCGTCGACGGACCCCGAGCGCGCGAGCCAGCCGGAGCGCCCCAGCTCCACCACGTCCGGGATGGGTCCCACGGGCGTCGCGAGCACTGGACGGTTGCAGGCGAGCGCTTCGCGCACCACATACGAGAATGCCTCCCAACGGGAAGGAACGACGACGAGATGGTGGTCCGAGATCAGCTCCCCGATCTCCTCGTACGGCACGCGCTCCGCGAACCGGACGCGGCCGTCCCCATCCGTCATGCGCTCCACGTATCGGCGCATCGAGCTGCCGCCGGGCCCGGTATCCGTGTCGCCACCTACCACCGTAAGGCGAAAATCGTCGGAGTCGATGGCGGCTACGGCGGCGAGCAGGTCCTCGATGCCCTTCAGCCGTTGCAACCGGTTGAGGTAAAGGATCCGCAACGGCCCGTCAGCGCGAGGGAGCGGATGTCCGCCCGCCGAAGGCATCGTGTCTGTTGTGACCGGTGGCGGACAGTAAATCGACGGTGCGAGACGCTCGGCGCCGTAGTAGCGCCTGTAGCGCTCCATCACGTCGCCGCCGGGCTCCAGCAGGACGTCGGCGTATGCGAGCGGGAACCGCTCCATCCCGCGCACAACCTGAAGATGGATATCGTCGGCACGCTCGTCGAGCGCTGCGCAGATCTCGGCGCTGGTATGGAGGCGCACCGCCAGGGTGGTACGCCGCAGCCGTGGGTCGCGCGACCGAATCGCGTGTGAGATGGCGAACCCGTCGCCCTGGTAGTCCGGCGCCTCGACGACGTCTGGACCGCCGTCCGGGTAGAGCTCGATCACGCCCTCGAGCAGCGCGGCAGCCCAGCCTTGAAACCAGGACGCGTAGGGCGAGCTGTCCTCGTCGGGCTCCGCTGCGAACGCGAAGCGGACGCCCTCGGGCAGGCGCGTATCGCCGGTCGCACGAAGCTTCTCGTGGTGCGCACGGTGGCGCTCGCTCGTGAGGATCGTCACCTCGGCGTGCTCCGTCAGGAGTCGCGCCGCCGCCCAGACGGAGCGACCGAGGCCGCCGCCGGGCACGAACGGCCAAACCTCTCGCGAAACGAACGCGATCGAGGGAGCAGGTCTCACCTGGGCGATTCTAAGGTCGAGCAGAAGTTTCCTGCCGACCGCTGGTAGCTTGCCGGCGTGCGCCTGGCGATCGTGGCACGCGAGTTCTACCCGTTCATCGGCGGGGGGATCGCGCCGATCGTCGCGGCGACCGCTCGTCTGCTCTCGGAGATTGCGGAAGTCACGGTGTTCACGAGCGGCGCCAACCGCGAGGAGTATCAACGACTCGCGGCCGACCGCGACCCACGGCTTCCTCCCGAGAAGGTGCGACTTGTATTCGTCGACGAGCCCGACTCGGCCGGTTGGGGCGCGTACCTCTCCTACATGCACTCGTGGAGCGCGCGCGTGTACCGCGCCCTGCGCGGGGAATATCCCGACTCTGGCCCAGACCTCATCGAGTTCTGCGACTACCTCGGCGAGGGCTTCGTGACAACACAGGCACGTCGCTCGGGCGATCCCTGGTTGAAGCGCACGCGGGTGTGCGTGCGCCTGCACACCACCGCGTACATCACGTCGGTCCTGGATGGCCACCTCCCTGACGATTTCGGGTCTATGGCGACGTTCGAGGCCGAGCGGTACGTACTCGGCAACGTCGACACCGTGCTGTGGTCCGGCGGCGACGTGCTCGGCACCTATGAGCGGCTGTACGGGGCGGACGGGCTCGCACCAGCCATCAGGATCCCGGACGGCTTTCTCGCGGAGAGCGATCCGGGCCCCGATCTCAGCGGAGCTCCCGGTGACAACGAGCCGCTGCGGCTTCTCTACCTCGGCCGCATGGAGCGGCGGAAGGGCGTACAGAACCTGGTGCGGGCCATGACGGGGCTAGATCGAGGTGACGTTCGATTGGCGCTTCTCGGTGGCGATACCGCGACCGCGCCTCTTGCGAGCTCCATGCGGGCCCAGCTCGAGCTGATGGCCGCCGGCGATCCACGCATCGAGATCTTGGAGGGCGTTCCACGTTCTGGGGTCGGCGAGATCATCGGCAATCATCACGTTGTCGTGATCCCCTCCCTCTGGGAGTGTTGGCCAAACGTGGGCCGCGAAGCGCTCATGCACAACCGACCGCTGCTTGCGACGCCGGTTGGTGGTCTCCTCGAGATGGCTCGCCCAGGGAAGAGCGGCTGGCTGACGCGTGACCGCGGTCAAGCTTCGCTGCGGGCCGCCATCGGAGAGTTGGCCGCCCAACCGTCGCTCGTGGCCGAGGCGATCGAGTCGGGCGGTCCTCGCGCTGTGTTCGAAGAGCTGACGGACCCCGATGCGCTCGTCGACAGGTACCGGCAACTACTCGAGCGAGCGCCGGCCCGTCGGCGGCCAGCGGTCGAGCCAGCGCTCGTTTCGATCGTGATCCCCTACTTCCGGCTCGAACGCTATGTCGAGGAGACGCTCGCGTCGGCGGCCGCGCAGACCTATCCGGCGGTCGAGATCCTGGTGATCAATGACGGCTCGCTGCGCCCGGAGGACGGTCGGCTCTACGACATGAGCGAGCGGTATGGCGCGATCGTGGTGACCCAGGCGAATGCGGGCCTGGGGGCTGCCCGCAACCTCGGGGTCGCCGCGAGCCGAGGCAAGTACGTGCTTCCGCTGGACGCCGACGACCTGATCTCGGAGGACTTCGTGGCGCGTTGCGTAAGCGCACTCGAGGGTGACCCGAAGGTCGCCTATGTGACCAGCTGGGTGCGGTACATCGACCCCGACGGTCGCCCCGCGTCAGACGAGGACGGTGGCTACATGCCCTTCGGGAACTGGAGCGAGCTCATGTCTCACACCAACGTTGGCGGCACCTGCACCGCCGTCATGCGGCGGTCCCTCTTCGACGAGGGATTCGGTTACAGCACGGACCTCGTGAGCTACGAGGACTGGCTCCTCTTTCTGGAGCTGCACGAGGCGGGCCACCATGGCGCGATCATTCCTGAGCGCCTGATCACGTATCGCGTGCGTCCGGACTCCATGACCCGGGAAGTCGGGCGGCCGCGCCTGGAGCGCATCCATGCAGAGCTGCGAGCGCACAAGGTGGAGCTCGATACGTCATGGATTCCTCCGACGGTGAGCCGACTGTCAGGCCTCGCGCCCTGACGGAGTCTGCCGAGTCGCGGTCGTCTCGTGCATCTAGAGTTCCGGCGATGTCCGATCGGTCGGAGGCGCTCTCGGTCTGCGTCGCGGGTCTAGGCGTGATGGGCAATTACCACCTGCGGGTGGTCGACTCGCTGCCTCGAGTCGAGTTGGTCGCCGTCGTTGAACCGGATTCGGAGCGCCGAAGTCGGGCCCTCGGGCTCTACCCGCGAACGCTGTCATTCGCAACGCTCGAGGAGGCGCTTCAGGCGACGCAGGTTGACATCGTCTGCTGCGCCGCCCCCGCGCATCAACTGGCCAGGTTGGCCGAGCCTGCAATCGAAGCGGGAACGGCGGTCCTGCTCGAAAAGCCGATGGCGGCGAGCGCAGACGACGCACGACGGATCGTCGACCTTGCGGCCGCGCATGGAACCTTCCTCTCGGTTGGCTACGTCGAGCGCTTCAACCCTGCGCTGAAGGCGTGCAAGGACAGGATTGCGCGGAGCGACCTGGGCAGGATCTTCCAGGTGCGAAGCCGCCGGCTCAGCCCTTTCCCTGATCGCATGTCATCGGCCGGAGTGGCTCTAGATCTAGCCTCCCACGACCTCGACGCGATGCACTTCCTGTTGGACTCTGAGATAGATCGCGCATATGCGGAGACCCAGCAATTGGCCCACGACCACGCCGAAGACCTCGTGACCGCCACGCTTCGATTCAAGTCGGGCGCGACCGGCGCGCTCGAGGCGAACTGGCTGACCCCACGGAAGGTCCGCGAGCTCACCGTCACGGGCGAGGCCGGAGCATTCACAGTCGACTGTCTCACCCAACGCCTGGTCTTACACGAACGGCCGGTCTCTGACGTGAACTGGGGAACTCTCGAGCTCCTACGAGGACCGCGCGAAGGCAACCGCATCGACTACGCCCTGGAGCGCTGGGAGCCGTTGCGCGGAGAGTGGGAGGCGTTCGTGTCGGCACTGGTGGCGGGGGAGCCGCCGCCTGTGCGTGGAGAGGACGGCCTCCATGCGCTCGTCGCCGCTGAGGCGCTTCAGCTCTCGGGTCGGACTCACGAACCGGTCCGCGTTGGAGAGATGCAGGTCGGGCCGAAGCCCTGACGGTGTGCGAAGTTCGTACGTTCCTCGCCCAGCTGCTGCGCTACGCCACTGCCGGTGGCACGAGCGCTTTGCTCTACGTAGGGCTCACCCTGCTGATCTCGGGTCCAGTCGGTCTATCCATCCAGGTGGCCATCCTCATTGCCTACGTGCTCGCCGTGGTGGTCAATTTCCTCCTTCAGCGCCACTTCGTCTTCCGCCACGAGGGCGATTTTGCGTTGCCGCCGCATCGCCAGGCTCTCTACTACGTGCTCGTGGGTGTCATCGTCGTTGGCGGCTCGGCCGCAGCAACCACGTGGCTGCCCGACCTGCTTGGGGTTTCGGAGCAGGCGGTCTACATCGGCACAGTCGCCGTGACACCGTTGTTGACCTACACGGTGTTCCGTTTCCGCGTATTCCGGCGCGCGTCGCGCTGAACACGAAGAGGTAATCGAGGGCGCACGGACATGCAGGTCAAACGCGACCGCGCGGTAATGGTGAATCAGGTGCTCGACAACTGGCTGCCCCCGGTGTTGCGAGACCAGCGGTGGTTTATCGCGCCACTCGCATGGCTCCTGTTCCGTGGCAAGGCCAAGGTGTTCCTGGAATTCAAGGAGCGAGCCTTCCAGATGAGTCCTCAGGAGTTCGCGGATGTCTACCGCAGCATCGCCGAGGTCGCGTCGATGCAAGGCGACACCGATCTGAACGAACGCTGCGTGGAAGCGATCCTCTCGTCCGTGATCGGGCAGTCAGTCCTCGACGTGGGCTGCGGGCGAGGGTACCTGGCTGGGCGCCTGCGCGAGGTCTCGGGCAAGGTCACGGGCTGCGACATCGTCCTCGGCGAGAACTTGGAGATCCCGGATGTCACGTTCGTGGCGGCGACCGTCGAGGCGTTGCCCTTCGCCGACAACGAGTTCGACACGGTCGTGTGCACTCACACCCTGGAGCACGTCCAGCACCTTGCGGCCTCCGTGGCGGAGCTGCGACGCGTCGCCGCCAGGCGACTGATCGTGGTCGTCCCTAAGCAGCGTCCATACCGGTACACCTTCAATCTCCACCTGCACTTCTTCCCCTATGCCTGGTCGCTTACCGCTGCGCTCGGACCTCGGAGTGGGGCGCGGCTCGCTGAGCTCGGAGACTGGGTGTACGTCGAAGACGTCTGAGGATCGCCAGCGCCGGTTACGAAGCGCCGCGATTAAGGCGCGCAGCCAGTACGTGCAGCATGACGGGACGCGACGGCGGGGGCTGGCCGAAGAAGGGCAGCGGCTGTGGAGTCGGCGTGCCGCGTGCTTCCAAGCGCCAGGCCGCAGGCAGACAGTTGCCGCGACAGGGTGGCACCCGCAGCGTAACCCTGCGCTCCGCGCCGGCGGGGAGGCGGCCCGAACGCACATCGCTGCTGCCCGCCCGCCGCAGCCGCCACCTCACGGGCTTCGCACCGTCGACCCCGCGAAGGACGAGAGAGACTGTGCGGACGCCGGATGCCCGGGCACGGTCCAAGGTGAGCGTGGCCGGCTGGCGCGCAAGCAGCGCCCCGTCCGGCTCTAGTCCTGCAGCGGTCCAGATGGCGCGCGCCTGGCCATGGGCCTGCCAGATTGCGAAGGACGACCAGCGCGACTTCGCGGTAAGCCGTCCCGGGAACTGCACCCGCGGATCGTCGCGTTGGGCAACGAACCACCTCGGACGGGGGCCCTCCCAGCGAGCCAGGCCATCCGGACCAAGCACCGATCCCACGACATCGATGCCAGGCTCGGCCGGCACCGCCGCCGCGGCAAATCGGATGGCGACGATGCCGGTCAGCGCCTCGTTCCAGAATTCCTGACGCTCGGCGTCGCCGTAGGGCATTGCGGGGTTGGCAACGGCGGGGACGATCGTCGCCTCGGCGCCGTCGGGCAACGCTTCGTCGATCCAGTCGTCGCGATCGCGGGCTCGGTCGTCCGAGGCCGCAAGACCGCCCGGCGCCTCGGGAGTGCCGTGCAGAAGCTTGCCGTAGTCGTAGTCGAGCACGGCGATCTGGCCGACGACGCAGAGGGCGAGTCCTACACCTAGAAGCGCCGCTACGTGTCGCGTGTGGTGCGCCAGCAGCAGCGCCACTCCGACCGCCGCGATCATGGCAACGGCGACGATGAGCCACCCTTCGCCCGCGCCCGGTAGCCAGCCGAGGAAATCCTCTTCTCTGGCGCGTAACCGGTGGTCGACGACGCGCCACCAGAAGGCGCCCGCAGGGGCAGCGAAGAAGTGGCCCGAGTTCGCGCCCACGAATTGAAGGCTCACCGCCATCGCGAGGGTGATCACGGCCCCTGCCGCGACGAGCTCAGGCAAGACCCGCCTCACATGCTCGACACCGGCCACGGCGAGGATCGCAAGCGGCGAGTAGACATAGAAGGCGTAGCGCTCCTCGAGCGTGCCGAAGGCGACGTTCCACACGGAGATGGCGGTGAGAACGCCGATCAGTCCTGCCAGCGCCGTCAAGCTTGGAACGACGAGGCGTTGCCCTAGCCGGCCCCTTACCCCCGCGAATGCAGTGCCCAGCCCCAGCAGCACCGGGAAGATGAAGCTGCCGATCGCAATGGACCGCAGGTACGTGAGGATCGCCTCTCCGGTCTGGTCGGCCTTCGGTCCCCACACGGCATCCAGGATCGAAGCGTCGGTGAACTCCCCGTAGGCGCCCAGGCTCGATCCTCCCGTCAGGAAGATCCCGAGCGCCGCAACGGCCGCCACCGCCACCGCCACCGCCAGCACGCCTTGCCGACGCCATGCCGCGCGCAGATGGCCGTCCCGCGAGCCTTCCTCACGCCATCGCCGGACCTCCGTTACGAGCACCACCACCACCAGAACGCCGAACATGACTGCGAGGTTCAGGCGACAGAGCGTCAACGCCACGACACCGGCCAAGGCCCACGCGTGGGTGGCCGGCCCTGGTCGCTCCGCGGCGACGATGATGGCCAGGCACGTCCATAGGAAGACCGGGAAGGCGAGGTTTTCGGTGAGCAGGTTGGCCGAGATGACAAGCCACGGAATGGCCACCGCGAGCGCGACGGCCAGAACCCGGAGGACGGACGATTCGACGACACGGCGTGCGATCAGGGCTGCCGGCCAGACGGCGCTCACGAGGAGGAGCACGTTCATGACATGGCTTACGGAGAAAGCGGCGGACGTCCCGAGCGGCCCCCAGGAGAGGGCGAGTAGCCACGTGTAGAGGCGTTGCGGCCCGCGCGTCCAGTTCGGGATCTCCTCGATCGGTCCGAAAGGGAGGTTCGCCCACATGTGCTCCGCCCCCTGTGTGTAGAGCCACTCGTCGAGGTAGAACGCGTCGACTTGCCGAACGCGAAGGAGCAGGAGGACCGTCAGACCGAGCGCGATGAGCAGGTACCCCGCGATCTCCAGGGGTGGCCCGGCGCGCGTGCCGAAGGCCGTGCTCGTGGTGCGCGGCTTCGCATCGGAGCGCACTGCCATCAGCGCGGCTCCTCGAGGATGTCGAGAACGAGCGCGAGGACGAGGAACTGCACCCCCAGCATCAACGGCCCAACCGAGATGAGCACCGTCGCGGTGGACGCGACGGGCGGGCCGATCGAGTTCACGAGCACGAAGATTCCCACTGCCGTGCCGAGCGTCAGCAACGCCAAGCCTCCGAACAGCAGCAAGGCGAACGGCGCGAAGCTCCAGAGGACGTACTTGACGAGGACCCGGCGCCAGAATCCGCGGTTGAGAGCACGCAGCAGCCGGACGCTTGCGCGTGGCAGCCGTACGCCCGACACCTCATCGCCGTACACCGGGGGCACGGGCACATCACGCGCGCGGACGCGATACGAGTTGAGCCAAACGAGCAGGTCACACTCGAACGAGTAGTCCTGCCTAATGCGATCGAGTGGGATTCGCGTGAGTGCGTCGCGCGAAATCGCCGTGTACCCGTTGAGCGGATCGAACAGGTGCCAATACCCCGTGGCCAACTTGGTGAGAAACGAGACCACGATATTTCCCACAAGGCGGGTACGAGGCATCGTTGCAAAAGATGTTGGACTGAAGAACCGAGTTGCCTTCGTGAAGCCGTAGCCATCGTCGACGATGGGACGCACCAGGTCGGGTAGGTACGCCGGATCCATCTGGGCATCCCCGGCCATCACGACCGCAACATCCGCCTCCAACTCGACCGCTCGCCTATGTCCGGTCAGAATCGCGCCGCCCACCCCGCGATTGACGTCGTGGCGAATCACCTGGACGCGAGGGTCTGCGACGGCCCGCGCGCGGTCGGAAGTCGCGTCTTCACTCGCGTCGTCGACTACCACGATCCAATCCACGAGTTCTGGCATCGTCTCGATGGTCCTGGCGATCAGGCGCTCCTCATTGAAGGCCGGTACTACGACGGCAATGGACTGATCCTGGAACATCGGCTAGGGCGGTGGAGCCTTTCAGACCTTCCCGGCGAGCCCTCGCTAGGACCAACGTAGCGATTGAAGTCGCGCCCTAACGCCGTCGAACCTGCGTGCCCGCTTCCGGCCGGGACGGCGGAGCGTGACGCGGAGCCAACGGATGTGCGGAAGGTTCTCGATCTCGATCTCGGCTACGGACTCGAGTT
>Ga0126306_10000285_pt1 | contig 21663 bp, 19 predicted proteins | sample Plot27_FD_92592 | JGI IMG/M metagenome (GOLD analysis project Ga0126306, IMG submission 92592) | Serpentine soil microbial communities from UC McLaughlin Reserve, CA, USA - Plot27 | ecosystem: Environmental > Terrestrial > Soil > Grasslands | place: USA: UC McLaughlin Reserve, Lake County... | reverse complement strand
TCAAGTACCAGAACAGGAGGCCGGAGTACATAGAGGCGTGGTGGAACGTGGTTAACTGGGATGAAGCGGAGCGCCGCTACCAGGCTGCCAAGCAAAGCGTCTAGGCAACCCACGCTCTCGCGAACCATCGACCGCCCCCGGGATGAGGCCCCGGGGGCGAACTCTTGCGACCGAGGGAAGACTCGAGCCGGCCTCCTCGCCGGCCTCAGTGCGCGGAGGCGCCGGGGAAGAGGTTGAGGATTAGGACCCCGGCCACGATCAACGCTATCCCGATGACACCAGCTAGGTTCAGCGACTCGCGCCAGAGCAGCACCCCGGCGAGGACGGCGCCGGCGGTGCCGAGCCCGGACCAGATGGCGTAGGCGACGCCCAGCGGTATCTGCTTGAGGGCGAGCCCCAGAAAGTAGAACGTCAGCCCGTAACCGACCACCACCAGCGCGGTCGGCCCGAGCCGGGCGAACCCGTCTGAGGCCTTCAAAGCCACCGTCCCCACGACCTCGCTCAGGATGGCGACGAGGAGCAAAAGCAGCGAACCCGCGTTCACCTGCGCGGCTTCTCCGTCAGCGACAACAGAGCTCCGAGAACCTGCTTGCGCAGCGCTCCTTCGGGGGGCGCAAAGCCGAGCAGCTCGGCGAAAAAGAGGCCGTCGGCCGCCAGGCGGACCAGGGTCGCGACGGCCGGGTCTATCCCGTCGCGTTCCGCCCATCGCTGCCCGTCTTGGAATCTCCTCCGCAAAGGATCCAGCAGCGTCGGGTCCTCGGCGACCCCGGCCAGGAGACCGGCGCTGACCTGCAGGTACCAGCGGTCCTCGGCGAAGCTCGCCCTGGCGTACGCACGCGTCCAACGACCGCCTCCCGCGCCCCTGCCCTTCCTGAGCTCCCGACCGAGCGCAGCCTCGAAGCCCTCGATGAGGCGCCCGATCATTCCCCCGATCAAGGCCTCTTTGCTCGGAAAATGGTAGAGCAAACCGCCCTTGCTCACCCCTGCCTCGCGCGCCACGGCTTCCAGGGTCATCCCGGAGACGCCCTCCTCCACCACGACCCGATCCGCAGCTCGCAGGATGGCCTCGCGCGTCGAAAACGAGCCTCGCTTCTTCATAGGTTTACTATACCGTCCAGACGGTATGTTAGTCGAGTCATGCGCGAGAGAGTGAACGGGGAAGTTTGGAGGCTTGCGAGGAAGTCCTTCCGGCAAGGCTGGGTAGTTTCGAGGTGAGCTTTCGGGGGGTTTCGTGATAGAGATCTTCTCCGGGTTGGAGCTATCGCCGGTACACTGAGGCTGTTGTGAGCGGAGAGAAAGGTCGTATCTGGCTGTGCGCTTGGTGATAGTAGGAGGGGTTGCGGCGGGGACGAAGGCGGCCTCGAGGGCCCGCCGGCTGGACCCGGAGGCGGAGATCACAGTCTACCAGGAGGAGCCCGAGCCCTCCATCAGCGAGTGCGGCCTGCCCTATTTTCTCTCGGGGGTCGTGGAGAGGCGAGATGAGCTCGTGGCCCGTACGCCCGAGCAGTTCGGCGAGAGTGGTATAGAGGTACGGGTACGCCACCGGGTCGAGAAGGTGGACCCCGAGACCAAGAAGCTCACCGTGCGCTCTCTGGAGGGCGGCGAGGTCTTCGAGGACGCCTACGACCGCCTGATCTTCGCCACGGGCGCGAGGGCCGTGCTCCCGCCTATCTCCGGCGCCGACCTCGACGGGGTATTCGTGCTCCGCTTTCTCACGGACTCCGACGAGGTGCGGAGGTACGTACAGGAGCGCTCCCCGAAGCGGGCGGTCGTCGTCGGGGGAGGGTACATCGGGCTCGAGGTCGCGGAGAACCTGTGCCGGCTCGGGATAGAAGTATCCCTCATCGAGGCCGAAGACCGGGTCGCGCTGGCCTACGGCCCCGAGGTCGCCGAGAGGGTGGAGGAGCACCTTGAGAAGAACGGCGTGCACGTCTACACGGGGGCGAAGGTCGAGGAGTTCATGGGCGACGGGTGCGTCGAGGGCGTGAGGTTCGGGGGCGGAGAGCACGAGACGGACCTCGTCGTCGTGGGGGTCGGCGTGAGGCCGCGAGTCGAGCTGGCCGAGGAGGCCGGGGTGGAGATCGGGGAGGGGGGCGCGATTCGGGTGGACCGTCACATGAGGACCAACTTACCTGACGTGTGGGCCGCCGGGGACTGCGTGGAAACGGTAAACCTGGTGAGCGGGAAGCCGGTATGGATACCCCTCGGCGACACGGCGAACCAGATGGGCCGCGTCGCGGGCACGAACGCGACGACGGGCGAAAACACCCTGGAGTTCCCCGGCGTCCTCGGCACCGGCATCTTCAAGGTCTTCGACCTCGGGGTTGGCAAGACCGGTCTCTCCGAAGAGGAGGCCGAAGAGGCGGGGTTCGAGACGTTCAGCGTCGCCGTAGAGGCTGCCGACCGGGCGAGCTACTACCCCGGCGCCGAGAAGGTGTTCCTCAAGCTCATCGCCGACGGGGCAAGCGGACGCCTGCTCGGCGCAGAGGCTGCGGGCTCCGGCGCGGACAAGCTCGCAGACGTCTGCGCCACAGCGATCTGGGGCAAGCTCTCCTACCCCGACCTCGTCAATCTCGATCTCGCCTACGCCCCGCCCTACGGTCCCACCCTCAGCCCGGTCATCCAGGCCGCCACCGTGCTCTCCGGGGAGTTCGATCGCGCCCGCAGGGGGGTCAGGGCCTCCGAGTAGGCGACTACAGCTTGCGCAGCTCCACCGTCCTCACGGAGTGGTCGGGGCCCTTCTTCAGGATCAGGTGGGCTCGTTCGCGGGTGGGCTTGATGTTCTGCACGAGGTTGGGGCCGTTGATCTCGGCCCAGATCCCACGCGCAACCTTCTTGGCCTCCTCGGTCGAGAGGCTGGCGTAGCGGTTGAAGTACGAGTCTTTGTCCTGGAAGACCGTGTCCCGCAGCGCGAGGAAGCGGTCCACATACCATCGCTCGAGGTTGGCGTCCTCGGCGTCCACGTAGATCGAGAAGTCGAAGAAGTCCGAGACGAACGCGCCGGGGACGTCCCTCTGTCCCCCGTTTTCGGCCTGCAGGACGTTAAGGCCCTCCAGGATCATGACGTCCGGCTGGCGGACAAGCTTGGTCTCGCCGGGGAGCACGTCGTAGGCTAGGTGCGAGTAGACGGGCGCGGCGACCTCGGGTTTGCCGGACTTGACGTCGGACACGAAGCGCGCGAGGCGCTTGACGTCGTAGCTCTCGGGGAAGCCTTTGCGGGACATCAGGCCCCGCTCCTCGAGGACTTGGTTGGGGTAGAGAAAGCCGTCGGTGGTTATGAGGTCCACCTCGGGATGGTCCGGCCAGTGGGCGAGAAGGGCCCGCAGGATACGGGCCGTGGTGCTCTTCCCGACGGCCACGGAGCCCGCGATCCCGATGACGTAGGGCACCTTCGAGGTCGGCTTACCGAGGAAAGTGTCCGTGACCCTGTAGAGGTTCTGCGTGGCCGAGACGTAGAGGTTCAAGAGCCGCGAGAGCGGCAGGTACACCTCCACCACCTCGTCCAAAAACACCTCCTCGTTCAACCCGCGCAACGTGGCGAGGTCCCACTCGTCCAGATCCAGCGGCGTCGCGGCGCGCAGCCGGCTCCACTCCTCGCGGGCGAAGGAGATGTAGCGCGAAGAGTTCGAGTTCAAGGCACCATCGCGGGTTACCGGGTTTGCGGGCTCGCCGCCCGCCGCTAGAACCTCTCGACGACCGTCTTGGCGAGCATGTGCAGCGGCAGGTAATCCGGGCCGCCGGCCTTGGAGTCGGTGCCGCTCATGCCGAAACCGCCGAAGGGCTGGACGCCGACCAGAGCGCCCGTGATCTTGCGGTTGAAGTAGACGTTGCCTGCCCTGAACTCGTGACGGGCGCGCTCGAGGTGCTCGCGGTTTTTGGAGTAGACGCCGCCGGTGAGACCGTAGGGGTTGTCGTTGGCGATGCGCAACGCGTCCTCGAAGTCGCGCGCCTCTATAACGGAGAGGACGGGACCGAAGATCTCCTCGCGCGCCACCCTCGAGTCGGGCTCGACCTCGAAGATGGTCGGCGACACGAAGTAGCCGTTGCCGGGGTCGCCAGGGTCCTCGCCCAGGAGCCGCTCGCCCTCATTCTTGCCCACCTCCACGTAGCTCGTCACCTTCTCGAACTGGGGCTCGCTTATGACGGGGCCCACGTTCACATCAGGGCTCTCGGGCGCGCCTATCTTCAGCGCCCTCACCTTCTTGACGACCTTCCGGAGGACCTCGTCGTGGACGTCGCTGTGCAGGATGGCGCGGGAGGCGGCGGAGCACTTCTGGCCCGAATATCCGTAGGCGCTCGCGACGATGTCGGCCGCGGCGGCGTCGAGGTCGGCGGAGTCGTCGATTATCATGGCGTCCTTGCCGCCCATCTCCGTTATGACCCGCTTGACCCAGCGCTGGTTCTCTATCTGTTTCGCCGCGAGCTCGTTGATGCGCAAGCCCGTCTTCATCGAGCCGGTGAACGAGATAAAGCGGGTACGCGCGTCCTGGACGAGGTAGTCCCCGATCTCCGAGCCGTACCCCGGAACAAAGTTCACGACACCCTCCGGCACCCCGGCCTCCTTGAAGATCTCCATGACCTTCGCCCCGAGGACGCTCGTGAACTCCGAGGGCTTCATCACGATGGTGTTGCCGGCGACGATCGCCGCGCTCGACATACCCATGAGGATCGCCACCGGGAAGTTCCACGGCGCGATGATGACCCCCACCCCCATCGGCTGGTAGAAGTAGCGGCTCTCTTCGCCGGGTATCGAGTAGATCTCGACGCCATCTTTCAGGCGCAACATCTCGCGAGCGTAGTACTCCATGAAGTCTATAGCCTCCGCTACCTCAGCGTCGGCCTCGGCCCAGGTCTTGCCGGCCTCGTGGGCCTCCCAGGCGAGCAACTCGAACCTGCGGCGCTTTATAATCGCCGACGCCCGCAAGAGTATCCGCGCCCGCGCCTCGGGCGCCGTCCGGCTCCACGACTCGAAGGTCGTCGTCGCCATGTCCAGCGCCATGTCCGCCTCGCTCGCGCTCGCGGTGGCGACGCGCCCGACGACCTGCGAGGGGTTCGCGGGGTTGACCGAGACGATCTCGTCGTCCGTCTCGAGCCTCTTGCCGCCGATGACGAGCGGGTAGCTCCAGCCGAGGCTTCCGCTCACGTCTTGCAGGGCGGATCGCATGGTCTCGACGTTCGCTACGTCCGACCAGTCGAGGTACGGCTCGTTCTTATAGGGTATGAGTCCCATCTTCTACCTCCTCAATGCGGGCAATTATCGCTTTATCGTGCTCGCGACGCTCCCAAAGACGTCTTTCGCTACGTAGCCGGCGATCTTGGGGTTCTCCTTTAGGCGGCGGCTCGAGTACTCGTACCAGTCCTCCCCGAACGGCACGTAGACCCTGAGCTTGTGCCCGGCCTCGACCAGTATCCCCCTGAGCTCCTCGTCCACCCCGAGGAGCATCTGGAACTCGTAACGATCCTTGGGCACCTCGAGCTGGTGGATGAGCCTGAGAGCATGCCAGACCAGGAACTCGTCATGGGTCGCTATGCCGACGTAGGAGCCGCCCCTCAAGAGCTCCTCCAGGAGCAGCCTGTAGTTTTCGCGGACGGTGTCGAAGTCCTTGTAGGCGATCCGGCGCGGCTCGTCGTAGATGCCCTTGCACAGCCTGACAGACACGCCGGCTTCCGTGAGGCACACCACGTCCTCGAGGCTGCGCCTCATGTAGGCCTGGATCACGGCCCCGACGTTCTCGTAGCGCCCGTGCAGACCTATGACCATGTCCAGCGTCACGCCAGTGTAGGGCGAGTCCTCCATGTCCACCCGGACGAAGCGACCATTCTCGGCGGCGTAAGTGACGATCTCTTCGAGGTTCGTTCGGCACAGCCCCTCGCCCAGCGTCAGCCCGAGCCCCGTGAGCTTGACCGAGATCCCCGACTCGAGGTTGTGCTCTTCGAGGGCGTCCACGGCCTTCTTGTAGTCGCGGAGCTTGGCCGCGGCGTCGGCCTTGCTCTCGGTGCTCTCCCCGAGCAGGTCTATGGTCACGACGCAGCCCTGCTCGTTGAGGTCCCGGACCGTCTCCACCGCCTCCTCTAGCGTGTCGCCCGCGATGTAGCGGCGCGAGATCCTCCGCACCACGGGCCGCGGAATAACGGCCACGGAGTTGGCTATGGCCTTGTCCAAGATCCCCATACGTGAAACCCCCGCCTGGCGGTGTTTGTCGCGTCTTTATACGGATTTTACTAGAGAGCAGAGGCGCCCGGAGCTTTGGTGTAGGATGTATCGCAAGGGTTGGGAAGCCGACGAATACCTGGACTCTGGGAGGCATGCTTATGCGCACGACCGACGCACGAGACGCAATCGCGCCCTCCGCCCGAACCGTCGCCTCCATCGTCGGGGGCAGGACGCACGAGGACGCGCCGGGGGGGAGCTTCGGCTCCGTCAACCCCGCGCGCACCGACGAGACGGTGGCCGAGGTCCTGCTCGGCGACGCGGGGACTTTCGTTGCGGCCAGCCGGGCGGCGCGCGAAGCGCAGAAAGAATGGGCCGCCGTTCCAGCCCCGATCCGCTCGAGGGTCATCCAGAAGATAGGGCGCATCGTCGAGAACAACAAGGGGGCGCTCGCGCGCCTCATCACCCGCGAGATCGGCAAACCGTATGCGGAATCGCTCGGCGAGGTGCAGGAGATCATAGACACTTGCGACTTCTTTACCGGGGAAGGCAGGAGGCTCTACGGCCAGACCGTGCCCTCCGAGATGCCGGACAAGCAGCTCTTCACCTTCAGGATGCCGGTAGGGGTCGCGGCGATCATCACCGCGGGCAACTTCCCCGTCGCCGTTCCCTCCTGGTACATGGTCCCCGCCCTTACCTGCGGCAACGCCGTGGTCTGGAAGCCCGCCGAGTACTCCCCAGCCATCGGCGATGCCCTCGCCCAGCTCTTTATCCACGCCGGCCTCCCCGACGGCGTCCTGAACGTCGTCCAAGCCGAGGGATCGGCCGCCTTCGAAGGGCTCGAGAAGGCGCTCGACGAGGGGCTCGTGGACAAGGTCGGCTTTACCGGCTCCTCCGAGGTAGGTCAGAAGATAGGCGAGCTCTGCGGGCGTCACCTGCAGTCGCCGTGCCTCGAGCTCGGCGGCAAGAACCCGCTCGTCGTCATGCCTGACGCCAACCTGGACCTCGCGGTCGAGGGAGCGCTCTTCTCGGGCTTCGGGACCGCAGGCCAGCGGTGCACCTCGCTCGGCACGGTGATCGTGCACGAGTCGGTGCACGACGAGTTCCTCACCCGCTTCTCCTGGGCGGTCGAGGAGGCGAAGATAGGCGACCCGACGGAGGACGTCCTCTACGGCCCGATGCTCAGCGAGCGCTTCCACGAGCGCTTCTTGGGCTGGCTAGAGCTCATACAGTCGCACCACAGCGTCCACGGCTCGAGCGGAATGGGCACGATCACGGCGGACAACCCGAGAAGGGGCTTCGTCGGCGACCCGGAGGCGGGCATATACTGCCACCCCACCATCGTTGATGGTGTCACGATAGAGGACGAGATCTACCGTACAGAGACCTTCGGTCCCCTCGTCGGAGTTGCCAGGTTCTCGGATTTCGAGGAGGCCGTCGAGCTCTCCAACAACCACGGCTACGGGCTCTCCGCGGCGATCTACACCCGCGACGCGGAGAACGCGCTGCGCTTCCGCGAGCGCAACCGCGCCGGCATGCTCTCCGTCAACAACTCCACGAGCGGGGCCGAGGCGCACCTGCCCTTCGGCGGCAACGGCAAGAGCGGCAACGGCAGCCGGCTCTCGGGTATCTGGGTGCTCGACCAGTTCACGCGCTGGCAGGCTATGAACTGGGACTACGCCGGCAAGCTTCAGAAGGCCCAGATGGACATCGTGGACCTGCCCGCCGACCTCGACTACACCCTGCCGGAGGTCGAGAGGGGCGGGATTTGACCCACGACGTCATCGTCGCGGGCCTCGGCGGGATGGGGAGCGCCGCCGCCTACCGGCTCGCCGGTCGAGGCCAGCGGGTCCTCGGGCTGGAGAGGTTCTCCCCAGCCCACGCCAGGGGCTCGAGCCACGGCCGCTCGCGCATCATCCGCCAGGCCTACTTCGAAGGGGCAGAGTACGTGCCGCTCCTCCTTCGCGCCTACGAGCTCTGGGAGCAACTGGAAGAGGAGACCGGGCAAGAGCTCATGACGATCACGGGCGGGCTCATGATCGGGCGGGAGGACGGCGAGCTCGTCTCGGGCAGCGTAGCTAGCGCCGACGAGCACGACCTGCCCTACGAGCTGCTGGACGCCAAGGAGATCCGGCGCCGCTTCCCTGCCTACGCCCCCGAATCCACGACCGTCGCCCTCTACGAGGAGAGGGCGGGTTTCGTCCGCCCCGAGGAGACCGTCAAGGCACACCTCAACCGGGCGGCCTCCCTTGGCGCCGACCTCCACTTCGAGGAGCCGGTTCTCTGGTGGGAAGCGTCGGAGGGCGGAATCAGGGTGGAGACGCCCCTGAGTTCTTACGAAGCAGAAGGGCTCGTAATCTGCCCGGGCGCATGGGCCGCACAGTTGCTCGCCGACCTCGGGCTGCCCCTCGAGGTGACCCGGCAGGTGATGTTCTGGTTCGAGCCGACGGGGGGCCTCGACCCATTTCGCCCGGATTTGTTCCCGATCTTTATCTGGGAGCCAGACGACGGCAACATGTTCTACGGTTTCCCGGCCCAAGACGACGACCGCGGCGTGAAGGCCGCCTTTTTCCGGGCTGGCGGCGTCCCCACCTCCCCGGCGACGATAGAGCGGGAGGTTGGCGAAGAGGAGATAGGCTTACTCCGCGGCTACCTCGCGGAGCACGTCCCCGACCTCGCAGGCCGCTGCCTCGACGCGCGGACCTGCATGTACACCAACACCCCCGACGAGCATTTCGTGATCTCGCCTCACCCGGAGCATGCCCGGGTCACGATCGCCTGCGGCTTCTCCGGGCACGGCTACAAGTTCTGCAGCGTGGTAGGCGAGATCCTCGCGGACCTGGTTACCGAAGGTTCCACCCGCCACCCGATAGACCTCTTCTCCCCAGCCCGCCTCGACAAAGCCGACGCGCGGGGCTAGCCGTGGAGATCCTCGGCGCGGAAGAGATTGCGGCCCGCCTGCCGTACGCGGATCTCGCCGAGTCCATCCGGGAGGTCGCGCTCGAGCGAGAGTCGGGCGAGGTACAAGCCCCGAGCCGGACCATGCTGCCCCTGCCAGGAGGCGGCATCCTCCTGGTCATGCCCGCCTCCGGCGGGGACATCGCTATTACCAAGCTGGTGACGGTGCACCCGGAGAACGCGCGTAGCGGCCTGCCGACCATACAGGGGGAGGTGGTCGTGATGGAGGCCGCGACTGGCCGGAGGCTCGGGGTCCTGGACGGCAGCGTCGTCACCGCGCGGCGCACCGCGGCGCTCTCGCTGCTCGCCGCGCGCGAGCTCGCCCCCCGGCCCAACGGTCCGCTCCTGATCGTGGGCGCGGGCACCCAGGGCCGCGCCCACCTCGAAGCCTTCCACGAGGGGCTCGGCACGTCGAGGACCTTCATCAACTCCCGCACGGAGGAGCAGGCCGAAGTCCTAGCGGAGCACGCGGAGGGCCTCGGGATGGAGGCGCGCGTGGTCGGAGACCCCGCAGAGGCGCTGGGCGAGGCGAGCCTCGTCGTCACCGCCACGACGAGCCGGGAGCCGGTACTGCCGGAGAGCGTTTCCGAGGACGCCTTCGTCGCCGCGGTCGGCTCTTTCGAGCCCGGGGCGGCCGAGCTGCCGGCGGGTTTGGTGGGGCGCGTGGCGGTCGTGGTCGATACCCTGGAGGGCGCCAGGGAGGAGGCGGGAGATCTGATCCGGGCCGAGAAGGCAGGCGCTTTCGTTTGGAGCGAAGCCACCGCCTTGGAAGACGTCCTCCGCACCTCAGAACGCCCCGAAGGTACGGTCGTCTTCAAGAGCGTAGGCCACGCCCTCTGGGATCTGGCCGCCGCCCGGACGGTCTTCGGCAGTTAGTCGAAACAGAAGCGTTGGGACTTCGCATCCTTCCGGCTCCTCGCACGTATAATTAGTGAACCTGGATCTCCTCAAGGAGGAAGGATGATCGCGCGGCTCCTTATCACGGTTCTGATGCTTGCGGTATCGGCGGTGTTCCTCTCGCCGTTCGCCGCGGCGCAAGGGTCGGACACGGTCTTCGACGAGGCAAACGCGCTGAGCGCCGCCGAGGAGCAGGACGTCCAGGCGGCCTTCGACCGGGTGAGCGAGGAATCCGGTGAGCAGCTCTACGCCTTCCTGGTCTCGGACACGAACACCGATGTCGCCGAGCGGCCAGAGTTTCTCGCGGAGAAGGCGAGCGAGATCGGCGCTCCACCGGACGCGGACGTGATGGTGGTGGACACGGAGGACCGCTGGGGTCTCGTCGACGTGGCCGGGGACTCGGATCAGGTGGTCTACGACGCCATGGCCCCGCACTTTCAGGACGGCGACTTCGCGGGGGGGCTCGTAGCGGGGGCCACGCAGTACCAGGACAGCCTCAGCGCCCTGCCCGAGCTCTTGACGGCCGGCGGCGTGCTCGCCGCGCTCGTGGCGCTCGTAGGGGGGGGGTTGTTGCTGCGGAACCGGCGCCGCAAGGAGAAGGATCTCGAGGAGCAGCGCGGGCTCGCCGAGAGGGCGTTCGCCGGGCTCACGGAGCGGATGGACGAGTTCGGGGAGAAGGAGCGGCTCGTCGCCGGCTACCTGGAGGCTCAGCGGCCGCTGCTGGACCAGAAGAGCGAAGAGGAGGTCGAGGCGAAGATACAGGACTCCCGCAGCGCCGGCTTCGGCCGCGAGTTCAACGAGGCCGCCGCCAGCCTCTCCTCGGATCCGCAGACGGCCCGCGAGAAGATCGAGAGCGGACAACGGCTCCTGGAAGGCGCCCTCGGGGGGCTGGCCGAAGCCGAGTCGACCATCGACCACTACCGCGCCGCCGACGAGACCCTCGAGGGCAGGCTGCGCGTGGCCGCCGAGGAGATAGACGTGGCGGAGATCGCCGAGAGGTCGGCCCGTGGGATGGGCGCCTCCGTGGAGCCCCAAGACCTGCGCCCGGAGTACGACCGCCTCGCCAAAGAGACGGCGGACCGCGCCGCCCGCAGGGACGAGTTCGACCCCCGCAAGACCCTCGCCGCCGTCGACGCGCTGATCGAGAAGGCCCGCGTTCGCCGGGCCGCCATGGAGGCCGAGGTCTCCGCTCAAGCCGTCCTACCCGAAGAGCGCTCCTCCGCCGAAGACGCGCTTTTCCGGGCGCGGGAGACGATCGAAGAGTACGCCCTGGCTTACGCTGCGGCGGTGAACGACTGGGGACCCGCCGCGCTCGAAGAGGCCCCAGCCCCCCAAGAACTCTCCGCGGACCTGCGGCACGCGGCCGGCCGGCTAGAGCACGCCGGAGCGGCGGAGGCCGCCGGGCGCTTCGCCGAGGCGCGTTCCCTGCTCGAGGAGGTCGCGAACGCGGCCCGGGCCACCACCCAGGCACCCGGCGCGCTCAAAGAGACCCTGGTGAGGGCCGACCGGCGCAGGCGCGAGGGCGAGAAGAAGCTCGCGGAGCTCGAGGCCCGGCTGGCGCGCGCGAAGGCGAACAGGCACAGGATGGGTCCGCGTCAGCAGCGCCAGCTAAGGGACTACGAGCGCCGGCTCTACGACGCTCGCGGCGGCTTCTTCGGGGCTGACTGGCTCACCGCCCTGCTGGTCTTCGAGGCCTTGGACACCGACTACGTCTACGTGGACGCCCCCGGCGGAGGATTCGCAGAAGGGGGTTGGGGCGACGGCGGAGGAGATTGGGGGGGAGATTTCGGCGGCGGGGACTTCGGCGGTGGCGGCGATTTCGGCGGCGGAGGTTTCTGAAGCCTCCGAAGACCTGGGCGGTTCATCCTTTGTAGAGCAAAAATAAGTGTAATAGCGTATACATCTGGGGGTGAAGGGGTATATAGTAATGGCGGGCGTGAGAGGAGTGGTTCGTGCAAGAAAACTTGATCAGGTCTGAGCCATTGACGGACATAGCGGTCGGGCGCGAGAGCGAAGAGATGTGCCTGCTTGCGAGGTTTTTTAACGGGTTCGCCAACTCGACCCGGCTCTCGATACTCTTGCTGCTGGCCCAACAGGGCGAGATGAAGGTCGGAGAGTTGGTCAGGGAGCTGGGAGCCCCTCAGCCCCGGGTCTCCGACCACCTGCGCTGCCTGTCCTGGTGTGGGTACGTGGACGTTCGGCGCGAGGGACGCAACGCGTTCTACTCCGTGGCCGACGAGCGGGTCCTCGAGGTCCTCAAGCTGGGCGAGGCGCTGTTACGGGACAACCTCGACCGCCTCGAGTCCTGCGACGACAGCGAAGGGGGCTGCTAGAGGGTCCCCGGCCGGTCTCGTCCGGCCAACGACCAAACGGCCTCGTCGGTCCTCTCAGAATCCCGGCTCGATACGCGCGGTCTCGCTGGCAAAGAAACCTCTACTTTGCGGGTGCTACCCTCGTTTAGCGAGGCGCGGAACCCTAGCTTCAGGGTGTTAGTAGGCAGTGAAATGAAATAGACGCCTAGTAGGAGATGGACAATCAGGTTTTCTCGCATACGGGCAGGATCGGGTGTAAGCAATCATCCTAACAAGCGCGTGTCTGTCGCAAAGGAAATTTAAAGAACTCTAACCTAGAGCTCGCTCATAACGTACCTGCCGGGCCCCAACGCTCAGCTTCACGCGGAAAGACAGCCTGGGCGAGTTTGTGTTATTGGGGCGATACCACTGTCGCACCAAGGTCCAGTGCTCTGCGGGCGAAAAGCTAGCTAGCAGAAACCTCTACATGGCCGCCTTGTAGCTTTCCCGGCTCTCCAAACGCTCCATCCAGGCTGCCACGTTCGGGTACGTCTCGAGGGAGGCTTCTCCCCTCTCTTCGAGCTCGTGCAGGCGAACGAAGTTGCCGGCGTGGGCGACATCGGCTAAAGAGAACTCGTCGGCGAGGTACTCGCGGCCCTTCAGCCGCTCCTCAAGCTTACCGAGCGCCATCATTAGCTTCTCATGGGCCTCGGAGATCCGGTCTTCCGAGAAGCCCCTGTCACGCCCCACGCTCGCCACGAAGACAGCCGGGAAGAATTCGGTGTCGGCGAAAGACATCCAGATGCGGGCGTAGGCCCGCCGCTTAGGGTCCTCCGGCATCAGCTTCGGCCCGTCCGTCACCTCGTCGAGGTACTGGTTCACGACGTTCGACTCGTAGATGGGGTCCCCGTCCACGACGACCACCGGAACCTTACCGGTGGGACTGGCGTCGAGGAACTCCTCGCTCTTGTTCGAGAGATCCACCTGGTAGGTTTCGAAGCTCAAGCCCTTCTCGTGCAGCACCATCCTGGTCCGCCGGGCGTAGGGGCAACGCTGCGTGTTGTAGAGCCTGATGTTCATCGTTTGCCTCCCGGCTTCGCCGTAAGTTACGGCGATGGTAGCACGCCTTCGCCGCCGTCATCCGCCTCCTGCCCTCCGGCGGGCAGCCTCCAGTTTCTGCTCCCACCTGTCGCCCCAGCGCGCCCGGGCGGCGCGCGCGACTCGCTCCTCAGAAAGCCCGCCGGAGATGAGCGTTCTCTCGTAGCCATTGAGGTAGCCGAGGCGCGCGTCGCGCAGGGCGTAGGGCGCCACCCAGGCGGGCAGGTCGAGCCCACGCCACAGCTCGACCATCTCTGCTGCCGAGCGGAACCTGGCCTCCCCCGCGTCCTCCCGCCCGAGGCCCTCCCCCGCCGACCCGCAGACCCCGCGCACCTCCTCCGAGGCGATCCTCGCCCCACGTGAGTGACGGGCAAGTTCTTCCGGGAGCGGATATCCGTCGTGCTCGGCCAACCCCTCGCCTCCTCTGCGGGTTCCTTCCGCAGCGAGGCTAACACGCCCGGCGCATGTTTACGCCGGGCGGGGCGTGGGAATCCCTGACAGGATCACCGCTTTGCACAACAGACTACTTGCTAAAGGGGTTCGAAGAAATGGCTCAGGCGCAGGATCTCAGACGGGCGATAGCCTCCGTGGCGGGCCATCAGGGGCCGATGTTCTCGGCGTACGTGAGCGTGAACGCCGCCATCCCGGAGAACCAGGAGCGGGCGTACCTGGTGCGCATGAGGGACGCTATGAACGACCTCGGCGTGCCGGAGGATCTGCAGAGGTGGGTCCGGGAGTACGTCGAGGCCGAGACGCACCCTCAGGCCCGCACGGTCGCGCTCTTCGCGGCGGAGGACGGGTTCTTCGAGGACTACAGGTTGCACGTCGACGTGGCCGAGTCGTTCCGGTGGGGAGATCCTAACGTCGCCCCCCTGACGCTCGTCATGGACGACTACGAGCCGTACGGAGCGGTAGTCCTCGACGCTGAGAGGTTCCGCTACTTCGTGGTCTCGCCGCTCGGCAGCCCCGATGGCGACGAGGAGACCAAGGCCAACGGGTTCCGGGAGGTGGACTTCCGCCCGAGCCAGCCGCACCCGAGGAGCCACGGCTCGACGGACATGGACCCGGCCGGCCGCACGCAGCAGGCGAAGACGCACCGCTTCTACAAGGAGGTGGGAGAGCTCGCGCGCAACGTCACCTTCCGCGAGGGGGTGCGGCGCCTGATCCTGGCCGGCCCCAGGGAGGTGACTGCCGCCTTCCGCAACGCGCTCCCGAACGAGCTGGAGGACCGCGTCGTCGCCGAGGAGCCCATCGAGCTCGGCGCGCCCGAGGGCGAGCTTCTGGATCGGCTCGAGGCTATCCGGGAAGAGGCCGAGAACGAACGCGAGAGGGAGCTGCTCGCGGAGATCCGGGAGAGTGGCGTGCGTGGTCCCGACGAGACCATCGTGGCCCTGCAGGAGGAGAACCGCGTCTACCACCTCGCGGCCCTCTGGGAACTCGAAGGCGAGACGCGCTGGTGCGACAACGACGGGCTCGCCATCCGGGACATAACGGCGAAAGAGTGTCCCTTTTGCGGCCAGGAGACCCGCGTAAGGCCCCTCACCGATGTCCTGGTGGACCTCGCCGCCACCCGCGGAGCCCGCCTCGACTTTATACGCGGCGAGAACGAGCGCACCGACGCTCTGCGCGACGAGCTCGGGGGCATCGCGGGCCTCACCCGCTTCTAACAGACTTAGCGTGAGGGCGCGGCCTGGCGAAAGAAAACACACAATCCTTCGAAAATTTACGCGGTTTGTGTGGCGGACTTAAAGATGCGCTGATACCATTACGGTATGGGCGATAGGTCACGCACCTGGAAGAACGGGCACCGTACGAGGCTTTACGTGCTCATCGCTGGTGCCTTTCTTGCCTTCCTCGGCGTCCTCATCCTCGGGGCGAGCATCCTTGGGACAAACCTCTTGGGGACAGACGAGCCGCTGGGCAGGGTGAACACTCCCCAAACGCCGTCGGAGTCGGCCGATCAGGTCGAAGCAGCCTACGCGACGCGCGCCAGGCATGCAGCCGCGGAGCAGGCGGCCAAGGAGCAAGCGGCGGCCAAGAAGGCGGTCGTGGCGGAGCGTCGCGCGTCCGACCGGCGGGCCGAGGCAAGAGTTCAGGACGAACCGGTACCGACGCCCACCGTCCCCGCGGACACGACCATGTACCTGACCGTACCCGCGCTCGGGCTCTACGACATCCCGGTGCTGGAGGGCACCTCCGAGGCGATACTGTCGCAGGGCGTCGGTCACGTGCCTGGGACCGGCTTCCCGTGGGTATCGGGGTCCAACACCTACATAGCCGGCCACCGTCTCGGCTACCCCGGCACGGTGAGCGACCACGTCTTCTACAGCCTGCCCAACCTGGGTTACGGGGACGAGATCATCCTCGAAGACAGCGTCGGCCAGAGCTATACGTATCAGGTGAGCGAGATACTCGAGGTCGCGCCGACCGACCTCTCGGTGACGGGATCTACCGGGCAGGACATCGTCTCGCTGCAGACCTGCATCGAGAACTACGGCGACTACTGGACGGAGGGCCCCAACTGGCTGGCCCGCTACATCGTCCGGGCCGAGCGGGTCTCCTAGCCCGCACCACGTCCAGGCTCCTCCCCGACGCTTCTCGACCCTTCTGCTAGAGTTTCCGGATGCGCGTCTACGACGAGGTGTGGGAACGGTTCGTCCGCGAGCGCCGTCTGGAGTTCGGCGGGCACACCGATCCCGGCTGGGGCGGCGGGCACACGCTCTCGGCCTCGCTTATCGTCCCGGTGGAGGCGTCGCGATACCGCGAGCGGCTCGAGCCCTTGAGGGATGCGCTGCACCCCTTCCCTTTTGTCTCGCTGCACCCCGACCACTTCATGCACATCACGCTGCTTCTCCTGGGGTTTCCCGTGGAGGAGGCCGAGGGAGAGAACGAGGTCTCCCGGGAGAGGCTAAGGCGGATCGAGGCCGGAGCGCGGCAGGCCCTGTCCGGCCTGCGGGCCTTCACCGTTCGTCTCGCCAACCTCAATGCCTTCCCCGGCGCTGCGTTCGTCGAGGTGCACGACGGCGGGATGCTCGACGGGTTGCGGGCCGCGCTGTGCGAGAGGTGCGGGCTAAAGAAGCCCTCCGGGCCGCCGCACTTGACCCTCGCCTACTTCCACGCGCCGGACAACGCGCCAGCCCCGGAGGCTTTGATCTCCGCCGTGGCGCGCTACCGGGACTGGCCCGTCGGGGAGCTCGCTGTCGAGGCCGTCGAGATGACGCTCCTAGATCTCAGCCTCGACTACCCGGAGCCCGAGATCGTGGCAACGATACCCCTCGAGAAGCCGGACGACTAATAGGAGGCTTCGGGCATCAGCAAACACGCGAAACCCGGTGCCTGAAATGCCAACTAGCTGAGATGCTGTCCGGCTAGATTACGCAGGACCTTGGCCGTAAGCAGCCAGCGCAGCTCGCCTGTGCCCGGCGCGGGGACGCCGTCGAAGCGGATGCAGGCCACGCCGCCTTTTTTGAGCGCGATCTCAAGGCCGTCTCCCCTGCCGGTGAGCAGGTACGCGGCGAGCTCGTGCAGGCCGGGCCTGTGCCCGACTACGGCGACGGACGCCGCGTCTGCGTAGGAGAGTAGCTCTTGCGCGGCCTTCTCCGGCGGAAGCGTGGGCTCGAGCACCGGCGAGGCTTCGGGTGCGGGCCAGGAGTCTACTTCAGAGAGTATCTCGGCCGTACGCCACGCCCGCAGATAGGGGCTGCTGAGGATGACGTCCACCCGCGAGGTCAGCCCGATGAGCCCCTGCGCAGCGAGCCTGAACTCTTCCTCGCCCTCGGGCGTGAGGGGGCGCCTGCTGTCGTCGGGCCAGCGGTCGGGGTCGCGCCCGGAGGCCGCGGCGTGGCGGACGAGGTAGAGGTCCAAGCGCCTAACCCCCGGCCTTTTTCTCAAGGGCTTTCCGGAGCCTTTTCCAGGGCCTTCCCTTCTTCAGGGCCCGGAGCTCTTTGCACCCGAGGAAATTGGCTCGGAGTTCCGCCGCCTCGCGGTTGTAACGCTCGGCCATCGCGCCGAGCAAGAAGGCAGCGCGCGGCGAAAGGTCCCCCGAGACGCCAAGCTCCCTCATGAGCGCCGCGGCGACGATGAGGTCCTGGTGATCGCCGAGGTCGTCCTGGACAGCTTTGAGGAGCTCGACCATCCCCTCCGCCGGCTTGCCGTAGAGTCCCTGCAGCGGCTCCAGGGCGTAGCGCAGCCGTTTGCCCTTCTTGCGCAGGTCGTGGAAGTCCTCCGGCGGCGAGTCCCCGGTCAGGGTCCGTGCGTCCTTGCGGACCTTCTTGTAGCGACGCCGGACGAGGTCCGGCGCGACCTCGAAGATGGGCCCGGGGGGCGGCGAAGGGCTGCGGCCGCGCCGCAGCGTGCCCGAGAAACTCGCGACGAAGCGCTCGTAACGGTTCGAGTCGAGCGTCTCCAGCATGTGCCGCCGGGCCTCGGTGCGTCGCTCCTCAAGGGCGACGAAGACCTCGTTTAGGACCTCACCGTTCCTCGGCGCCTCCCCGGCGAGCCGTTCGAGATGAACGTCGAGGTCGCGCGCGTCACCCAGGGCTCCGGCGAAAAAGCGCAGGTCCCTCTCGTAGCGCTCGGCCCGCTTGGGCAGAGCCTCCTTGTAGAGCTTGAGCGCGGCCCTCAGACGCCGGGTGGCGACGCGCATGTCGTGCAGCTCCTCGGGGTCCTCGCCGAGGCGGACGGCGGGCTCGTGGGCCAGCATGGTGGCGAAGTGGCGGCGCAGGATCGCGAAGGCGACCTCGTCGGCCGGCACGGAGCCGTCTACCTCCGTCGGCCCGAAGTCTGGCGCGACCGTCGGGCTCAGGCCAGCGATCGCGAGCCCGGCTCCGAACTTGGACGTCTCTGTCGGGCGCAGCCCCAGCGAGGCCCGCATCCCATCCACGAACCCGGCCACCCCACCGTACGATTCGGCGTTCTCGTCCGCGACCTCGACCTCGATGCGGTTTAGGCTGGCCCTCTCTCTGTCGCCCGAGAACTCCGACTCGTCGAGCGAGATCTCGGCAAGAACGGCACCTCCGTCGCTACGGTGGATACCCCCCATGGCATCGACCGTGACCTCTTCTGCGGAGACGGAGTGGTCCTCTCTGCGGCGGATGTCTCCCTCTGGCCCGACCACGACCTCGCCGGAGAGGCTGTCCGGCCTGTCGGCCTCCGGTCGCAGCTCGAAGGCTTTGCGGCGGGTGCTAACCTCGAAGAGCCGGCACAGGTCCCGCATGCCCGTGAGGAGGCGGAGGCGTTCTGCGACGGGACCGCGAGCGGTCGCCAGGGGCTTGAGGCCCCCGCTCCTTAGCGGCTCGGAGATCTCGCGCCGCCTCTTTAGACCGCCGTCCTCGGGCGGCGCGAGGGATTTCATGGTGGCCTCGACGCGCCGGCCGTCGCGGCGGACGCGCAGGGCGTAGCCCGCGCGGTAGAAGCGCCAGTCCTCCGTGTCGTAGTAGGTGTCGACGAGTTGCTTCGTCTCCGCGGGTACGACTGCGAGCCCGAAGGCCGAGGACTGCCCCTCCAGCCAGCCGTTTATGGACCCGAGATCGGGGGCGTCGAACTGCCACTCGATCTCCTGGTGGTCGAGTATCCGCTTTTGCATGTGGTTGGTATCACCCCGGCCAGCGTCGATAGGAGAGGCCGGCTATGGTAGCACCCACCCCTCAGGCCGGTCAATCGTGCGCGGGGTCGGGGGTGAGCCCCTAGAAGCCCTCTTCGAGCAGGAGCGCTTGGCTGTCGAGCGGCTCCTCGCCCTCCTTCGGCGTGAGCTGCTCGAAAGAGCCGTCGGGCCTGAGCTCCCAGGCGTTGGCGGTGTCTGAGAGCTGGAGCTCGAGGAGACGCCGGACCTTGTCGCGGTGGCGCTGCTCGCGCAAAGGGAAGAGCTGCTCGACCCTGCGGTCCAGGTTGCGCTGCATCAGGTCCGCGCTTCCGAGGTAGATCCTCTCCCCCTCTCCCTCCCCGAAGGCGAGCGCGCGGGCGTGCTCCAGGAAGCGGCCGACGAGCGAGACCACCCGGATGTTCTCGCTGATGCCTTCGAGGCTCGGCCGGAGGCAGCAGATGCCCCGGATGATCAACTCGATCTTTACCCCGGCCTGGGAGGCTTCGTAGAGCGACTCGATGATCTTGGGGTCCGTAAGCGAGTTCATCTTGCCGGTGATCCTGGCCGGCTCCCCGTTTCGCGCCCTCTCCGTCTGCTCCTCGATAAGGCGCAGGACGCCCTCGCGCATGGACTGCGGGGCGACGAGCAGCTCGTGGTATTCCTCCTGCTCGGAGTAGCCGGTCAGGTGGTTGAAGAGGTCCGAGGCGTCCTCGGCGAGGTGAGGGTCGTCGGTGAAGTACGAGAAGTCCGTGTAGATGCGGGCGGTCGAGGGGTTGTAGTTCCCCGTGCCCATGTGGACGTAGCGCCTGAGGGACCCCTCGCCCGAGCCCTCGCGCCGGACGACGAGGCTGATCTTGGCGTGCGTCTTGAGGCCCACGATGCCGTAGGCGACGTGGACGCCCCGCGACTCCAGCCGCCTGGCCCAGGTGATGTTCGGCTCCTCGTCGAAGCGTGCCTTGAGCTCGACGAGCACGGCTACCTGCGTCTGCTCGTCGCGTGCCTCCGAGAGCGCCTCGACTATCGGGGAGTTGGAGCCCACCCGGTAGAGCGTCTGCTTTATGGCCAGCACGTTGGGGTCGGAGGCAGCGGCCCGGACGAACTCCACCACGGGCGTGAAGGAGTCAAAGGGGTGGTAGAGCAGGATATCCCCCTGGCGGATCGCCGAGGTGATCGAGCGGGCGCTCCGGATCTCGGGCGGCACCCGCGGCGTGAAGGGCGGGTAGAGGAGGTCGCCCCTGTCGAGGTGGGTAAGCTCCTCGAGGTCGGCCAGCCCCAGCGGCTCGGGCACGGCGTAGACGGAAGCCGAGTCTATCTTGAGGTTCCCGGCCAGCCAGTCGCGCAGACCCTCGGGCATCGCCTCGGTGACCACGAGCCGCACGCTGTGCCCGAACCAGCGGCCTTCGATCTCGTCCTCTATGGCCTGCAGCAGGTCCGAGGCCTCGTCCTCCTCAATCACGAAGTCCGCGTTGCGCGTCACCTGGAAGATGTAGCTCGCGGCCACCTCCTTGCCCGGGAAGAGCTCGTCCAGGTTGGCCGCTATGACCTCCTCCATCCTGACGAGCCTGACCTGAGGACGGCCTTGGCCGTCAGGGCTCTCTTCCGGCAGGCGCATGAAACGGTCTATTGTGTTCGGCACCTTCACGCGGGCCATCACGTTGCGGCCGTCGTCCTCTATGACGATCAGCAAGTTCAGGGAAAGGTTGGAGATGTGCGGGAAGGGGTGGGCCGGGTCTATGGCGAGCGGGGTCAGGATCGGCAGGATCTCGCGCGCGAACCTCTCGCGCAAGTTCCTCTTCTCCGCCGCTCTCAGTTTCTTGTGAGGGACGACACGTATCCCCGCCTCCTCGAGCACGGGCAGGAGCTCCTTCCCAAGTATGCGGCGCTGCTCGGCGAAGAAGCTCTCCGTGTGGTCTTGGATGCGGGAGAGCTGCTCCTCTGGGGTCGTCCCGTCCGGGACGGGGTTGGGCAGCTCGGAAGCGACCTGCTGCTGCAGCCCGGCGACCCGGATCATGAAGAACTCGTCCAAATTGGTCTCCGAGATAGAGACGAACCGCACCCGCTCCAAGAGCGGATGCCGCTCGTCCCGCGCCTGCGCCAGGACCCGGTCGTTGAAGGCGAGCCACGAGAGCTCCCGGTTTATGTACAGTGACGGGTCCGACAGGCTCGGTCTGCGCGCCGCTACGTCCGTCATATCTCCTTCCCCTCCGCGAGCGTGAGCAAAGTCCCTTCCCTCAAGCCCCCGCGCGCTACGGTCAACCTGTTCTTGTCGAAGTGCTCAAGTATCGCGGCGAGCGTGGTGATCGCCGCTGGCAGCACCCGCGCCCGCTCGGGGGCGAGCCCGTGTTCGCGCGCGAGCACCGCCGAGGGGCGATCGGATATCTCCAGGGCGAGCCTCCGCATCCGCTCCACCGTCAGGCTGTCCTGCGTGATCTTGAGCATGGCCCTCGCGGACCCGCCGACCGCCACGACCGACACCCGTTGCGAAAGGCCCCACCCCGGCATCATCTCCCTGACGTGCTCGTCGAGCGCCCGCAACTCCTTCTTCTTTGGCGGATCGTTCTCTACGAACCGCTCCGTGGTGCGATTGGAGCCCAGCGGCAGCGAGACCTGCATGAGCGGGCCGCTCGACGCCTCCCCGACGATTAGCTGCGCCGATCCCCCGCCGAGGTCCACCACTAGCACCGGCC
>Ga0126306_10000284_pt1 | contig 21663 bp, 22 predicted proteins | sample Plot27_FD_92592 | JGI IMG/M metagenome (GOLD analysis project Ga0126306, IMG submission 92592) | Serpentine soil microbial communities from UC McLaughlin Reserve, CA, USA - Plot27 | ecosystem: Environmental > Terrestrial > Soil > Grasslands | place: USA: UC McLaughlin Reserve, Lake County... | reverse complement strand
GCCGCGGCGCGAGCCCGCTCCTCTGCGCCCCAGTAGCCGGCGAAGAGCTCGTAGGTCCGCCGGCCGAACAGGAACGCCTCGGCGCGCTGGTAGGTCTTGTTGATGAACGTCATGGTCGCGTTGTCGAACACCCCCATGGCCCATCCGCGGCGCTCGAATCCGTTCCTGCGGTCCTCATCCGACGCGCCGCCGTTTCCCTGCATCACTCCATCGACGGTGACTTGCGTCATGGTGGTCAGTTTCATGGGTTCGTCCTTGCTCTCGTGGTGGTCTTTCTCGTATGACCGCACCGAGGCGCGCACCTCATCGGTCACAGCAGAGTCCGCCCGGCGGAATCGAGCCGGAGGACTGGAATACGAAGCGACTAGCCGCGACCGCGACCTGTGCGAGTGTTCGCGAATGAGGCCTGAAGGAATCTACGCCCAGGGCAGACGAGCCCAGTTCGGCGGCCGCTCTCGCCGGAACCGCTCGACCGTCGCGTACGCCTGCCTCCAGTCGGAGGTCTCCTCCGCCACGCTCGCGCCGTAGCGCGCCGCGAGCTCCGACACCGGGTAGTGGACTCCCGTGCCTGAGCGCGAACCGACCATCAGGATCACACACGGCCCCTCGCCCGCGCCCACGAAGGCGTGCTCGGTCCACGGGGAGGAGTGGAAGAAGTCCCAGGGCCGCAGGCGTCGCTCCTCGTCCTCGACGAGCAGCGCGCACTCCCCTGACAGGACGAGGAACGCCTCCTGGTTCGACTCGGCGTGGTAGAGGCCGGTCTGCCCGGGCTCCAGGACGGTGACGTTGATCCCGAACTGGGCGAACTCGACCGGCGGGTCGCCGTACTCGCTCTCGAAGGCGCACCTCGCGCCCCTCCTCTCCGAGAACCACCACTCGGCGTCGCGCACGTTGACGACGAACCACCCCTGGGTGACGGGCGTGAGCCCCGATCCGAAGTCCTCGAGCTGTGCTCCGGGCACGGACGCGATTCTCGCACCTCGGGACGGGTCTCCGATGTGGGCGACTGTCCTATCGCCCGACGTGCCACCGCGGCGCCGCGGAGGATGTCCCGCGCACCGTGGATCTCGGGTGGCGGTCCGGTGAGGGATCTTCTCAGGGGGCGCGAGCTGCACCTCCCGGATCTAGCGGTGATGGAGGTCGCGTTCACTCGCGAGCGCGAGGAGAGGCTCGAGCGAATCGTGCTCGGCGAGCGGTGCTCGGCCCTCCCCGAGAGGTAGCTGCAGACGGTTGTGCCACCACACGCGCATCCCGGCGCCACCTGCTCCCGTGATATCGCCAGGCGAGCCAGCCACGAACAGCCGCGATGGCTGGACGCCCAACCGGTCAAGGGCGAGCCCGTAGGGCTCGCGCCTTGGCTTGTAAGCGCCTGCGGCTTCGGCTGTTACAACCGTCTGAGAACCTCCGGTGCCTCAGGCCAGGGGCCAACCTGTTCTCCCATTCCGCGAAGCCAGATCCGCCGCCCGCGTCGGTGGCACGCCGGCGAGCCGCGCCGCCCTCCGCGACCGTCTCAACGAACTAGGTGCTAGCTAGCTAGGTCCGGGCGCGGAAGACGCGGGTCGAGACGGTCAGCAAGACCGTGTCGGCGAGCACCAGGACGAACAGCGCGAGGCCGCCGGCGAGCAGCGTCCCGTTCACGGACGACGCCTCCTCGCGCGGGAGGAGCGCGGCCGCCGCGGCTCGTCTGGCCCTCGAGGCGGCGTTCTGCTTCTTCCTCGCCTCCCTGAGCTTGGCAGCCTTCGTCGCAGAGCGGTCGTTGCGAACGGCTCGCCGTGCAGGCGGTGGCGGCGGCGTCGTCTGGAGCACGGGCGGCGGAGCGGGAGGCGAAACCACTGCAGCAGCCGGCGGCGCGACGGGCGCCGGAGGGGTCGGCTGAACGGCCGGCGGCGAGGGAGGCGGCGACGCCGCGGGTGGGGGCGTCGCGGGCGGCGGCGGTGACGTGGGTTTCGTCGGTGTCGGGGCCTGCGGCTTCTGCGGCTCGGGGACGGGACCGACGCCCTTCTTCGGTGCAGGCTCGGGCTTCAGCTGCGCCAAGGCTGCCGGCGTGATGAGGAACGAGGCTGCGCAGCAGAGGAGCACGGCCACCGCTGTTTGCCACCGCAATCGACTGACGACGCGTCTCAACAAGCTCCCCTTGGCTCTCTCCCGACAGGCGGTTTAGTCGATTTGGGCCGCCGTGTCAATCGCGATGCGGGCGGGACCTGAGCCGCGTCGCCCAGAACCACCCGATCAGGAAGACGACGTAGGCGGCGCCGAACCCGAGCCCGAGCCGGAGCATCACGCGTCGCTCGTCCTGGCCGGAATCCCGCTGATACTGCGACGCTTCGATTTGTCTGACTCGATCTACCGACCGTTCCAAAGCCGAATCTACCTGTAAATACGCCGCTCCTGGATCCTGCGACGAAGCGACGACTCGCCTGGAGATACCGCGTGATACTAGGGCAGATCCGGATGCTGATACTGGGAAGCGGTCCGCGTGATACTGCGAGAGCATTGCTTGTATCTGAGCCAGATCCTGCTCATCGGACCTGGAAGCCGCCGCGGCGGAGGACGTCGTCAGGACGACAGCCGAGATCGAAATGGCGAGCGTTCCGAGACGAGTCAGCAGACGCGATGCGGGTTTCGAGAGTATGATAATTAGTATTTACCCACTTCAACGATTGCCAATACGCAATTCATCGTTTGAATTTTTCGAAGAGAACAGCTATCGTCGCGACGGGAGAACACGCGACGCCGGGGAGGGTTATGTCCGTCACCGCTGCGATTCGGCCCGTGCCCAGAACGGCCGGGAGGCCGGAGCCACGCACGTCCGCATCACGCCACGCCGCCGTCCGTGCGCTGCTGCGCGACTACCACCGCCATGGAGACCTCGGCGCCCGGGCGCGCCTGATCCAGCAATATCTCCCGCTCGTGCGGCGTCTGGCGCGTCGCCACGTCGGGCACGGCGAGCAGCTCGACGATCTCGTCCAGGTGGGGTCGATCGGGCTGATCAAGGCGATCGACCGGTTTCAGCTCGACCGCGGGGTCGATCTCGCCACCTACGCGATTCCGACGATCGACGGCGAGATCAAGCGCCACCTGCGCGACCGCGCCTGGCCCGTTCGGATACCGCGCCGCCTCCAGGAGCTCGACCCGACGTTGAGAGCGCGGGTCGCCGAGATCGTCGACGGTCAGAACGGCGAGTTCGAACGCGACAGTGCGCTCGAGCACGGCTACGAGCTCGGCGAGGACAGGATTCTCCTCAGGCACGGCTTCCACGTCCTCGACGACCGGGAGCGGCTGTTGCTCCGGCTGGCGTACTTCGAGGGCCTCAGCCAGGCGAAGATCGCGAAGCGCGTCGGCATCTCGCAGATCCATGTCTCTCGCCTCACGCGCCGTGCGCTGGCGAAGCTCCGCGCCGAGATCGGCAGTGCGGCCGCGTGAAAGCGGCCTCTACCAGGCGGATCTAGCCCCTACAATGCTGAAGCGTGAAGCGCTCCTTCAGAGGCCTGCGACGGAGGGGAGTATGAGCACCGTTCGCAAGCAGCCCGCCGGCACGGTCGAGGAGTACACGAGCCTGCCGTACCACCTGCTCCTCGTCCGGGACGGAGACGACAAGGCGAAGCCCTGGACGGCGTCGGTGGAGGAACTGCCGGGCTGCACGAGCCACGGGAAGACGTCGGACGAGGCGCTCGACGGGATCGAGGCGTCGATGGCCAAGTGGATCGGCATCGCGCTCGAAGAGGGCCGTGAGATCCCGGAGCCGAAGTCCGCGGCGACCCACAGCGGACGGCTCCTCCTGCGGATGCCGAAGACGCTGCACGCCGACCTCACGCGGGCATCCGAGCGCGAGGGGGTCAGCCTCAACCAGTTCATCACCGACGTGCTCGCGAGCGCGATCGTCTGGCGCGGCCGGGCGAACTCCGGGAGCGCAGGCGCGACGGCGCCGTCGTCGCCGCTCCAGGCGCCCGGGGCCGAGGGTCTGACGACGGAACGAGCGACCGCCTCGCGCAAGCGCGCGCACAACGCGACGCTGATCACGGCCGCGCTGGCGGCAAACTTCATCATCGTCGGGATCGCGGGGATCGTCGCGATCCTCGTCCTCATCACCGCCTGGCTGTAGAGCGTCGCGGTGACCGAGCCGAGCGGGGCCGCGCGTCCAACCGGCGCGTCGACCGTTGACGTCGTCGACGCCCTCGAGCCGCTCCGCGATGCCTGGGAACGGCTGACCGCAAACGGCGGGAACATCTTCGCCACCTGGGACTGGAACGAGCTCTGGTGGCGGCACTACGGCCGTGGGCGACGGCTCCGCGTCGTGGTGGCGACGCGGGACGGCGAGGTCGAGGCGATCGTGCCGCTGTTCGTCTGGTCGGGGCGGCCCCTGCGCCTCCTGCGGCTCGTCGGGCACGGCCACGGCGACCGTCTTGGGCCGATCTGCGACGGCGACGAACCCGGAGCGCCCGAGCAGGCGCTCCGGGACGCGCTTCAGGCCGTCCCGCACGACCTCTTCGTCGGGGACTGGCTCGCCGGCGGCCGCGGGTGGGCGCAAGCCCTGGGGGGCCGCGTAGTCCGCACCACGGGTTACCCCATCCTCGCTCTCGAGGGCCGCTCCTGGGAGGAGATCCTCGCCGGGACGAGCCCGCGGTTCCGCAAGAACGTCCGGCAGTCGCGGAACCGCCTCGAGCGGCGTCACGCGGTCCGCTTCCGGTCTCCCGACGCTGACACGCTCGCCGGCGACCTCGACACGGTCTTCGATCTCCATCGCGCGCGCTTCGGTGACCACGAGGGTTGCCACTTCTGCGGCGAGTACGAGTCGTTTCAACGCGAGTTCGCGACGCTCGCCTTCGACCGTGGCTGGCTGCGCCTGCTCCTGCTCGAGCTCGACGGGAAGGCGGTCGCCGCGGAGTTCGGCTTCCTCTTCCACGATGTCTACTTCGCGTACCAGGGCGCACGGAATCCGGCCTGGGACAAGGAGTCCGTGGGCTTCGTGGTCGAGGTGGAGACGATCCGCCGCACGCTGGGGGAGGAGGCCGTCGAGTTCCGCTTCCTCGGGGGTGAGGAGGCGTACAAGTACCGCTTCCCCACCGAGGATCCGCGGCTCGAGACCGTCGCGGCAGGACGAACGGCGAGCGGCCGTGTGGCGGGGGCGACGCTGGCCACCGCCTGGCGCTTGCCGGGCGGCGAGACCTTACTGCGGCGAGTCGGCGCCTAGCACTCCGAAAGTCCGGCCGCGTTCGCCTCGAGTCGGTTGTTCCGCGACACCGCGCGGGTGCCGTCGTCGAATCTGGCCTCCGGGAACGCCACCAGCGGCTGGCCGCCGCCGCACGCGCGGTTGCCGCGCACGACGTTGTGCGACGAGCCCTGGAGCACGATCGCCGGCCGGCCTCCGCCGACGAACACGTTCCGGACGATCCGGTGACGGTCGCCGCCGACGTCGACGAAGATCCCCGTCTTCGCATCGACGATCCGGTTGTCCGCGAACGTGTTGGCGCTCGAGCCGGCGCCTTCGTGACGCCACTCGACGTTGATTCCGGTGAGGGCGTCGACGATCCGGTTGCGCGCGATCAGCGAGTCGTTGGTGGCGTGCTCGAGGTAGATGCCGGTGCGTGTGTCGGAGATCTCGTTGTCGACGATCGTCGTGCGGGTCGAGGAGCCGACCGTCTCGATCCCGTCCCACCTGGCGCGGCGGACGACGTTGCCGATCACCGCCGCCTCGACGCCGCCTGTCCAGATGCCGCCTTCGTCGGTGCCGCACCCGCGGGTCCGGTACTTGGCCGACGTCCAGCAGCCGTCGCGGGAGGGGTTGCGGATGTCGCTGACGACGTTGTCGAGCACGAGGCCGTGCAGGTCGGCGGCCGGGCGACCGTGTTCCTGCTGCTGGAGGAGGATCCCGAAGCCCCGGAAGCCCGAAACCCGGTTGCGGATCGCCGTAGTATCACGGGATTCGTCGGAGCCGAGCGCGACGATACCGGCCTCTGCAGAGCGGCTTCCCTCGATCCGCGAGTCTTGAATCGAGATGTCCGAGTGGGCGCCCCACGTGTTGACGCCGTCGGTTCGCACGCGCCGCAGGTGCAGGCGCTGGAGGCGGACATCCCTGGAGCCGTCGAAGATCGCGACGCCGATACCCCCCTCGCTATCGCCGGAGACCGCGCCGCCTCCGTCGACGGTTAGGTCGGAGACGCGGATGCTCCGGCCTTTGGCGACGAGCAGCGCCCAGTAGCGGCTCCCCGGCGGAGCGTGGAGCACCGTTTCCGGGCCCGACCCGACCAGCCGCGCGCCGCTCCGAAGCATGAGCTCTTCGACGGCATAACGCCCAGGCGCGAGGCGAACCGTGACGGCCCCTCGCCCGAGCGCGGCTCGGGCACGCGCGAACGAGGCCCCGGGCCGCGCCTCGAGGATCTTCGAGCCCGACGGCTCCACCGTGATGTCACGCGGTCCCGCGGAGCTCCGCCGCCCGAGGTTGTCCACAGCCTCGACCCGCAGCTCGTGCTCGCCGCGCGGGAGCAGCGCCGGGTCGACGTCGAGCCGGTACGGCCGCGTCGTGTCAGTGCCCAGCGGGCGCCCGCCGAGACGGAACGTGACAGCGACTACCCGGCTTTCCGGGAGAGCCCGCGCCTCGGCGCTCAGGCGCGTCGGCCGCGTGAGCCGGTCCGGCCCGAGGAACTCGACGCTCGGGCCCGCCTGCGGCGGATCCCCTGCCGGCCGGGTTGCGGTCTCCGAGGCGCACCCGGCCAGCACGAATGCAGCGGCGAGCGCGTAGAGGGTTCGACGCCCCGCCGCGACGGTAGCTACACGCAGATGGCCGACCGAATCGATTCCCTGGCGCGCTACGGCGCGCCGGCGTTTCCGCCGGACCAGCCTGTCGAGACGGGCCGGTACTTCGACGCGCTCCGCCGCAGCAAGCTGCTGATCGCGGCGATCGTCGTGCCCCTCACGCTCGTCGTCTTTGCGCTCTCCTCGATGCTGCCGAAGACGTACAAGGCGACCTCCAAGATCGTCCTCGAGAGCTCGACCGACCCGCTCCAGACGCGAGCCCCCGATTCGGCCGAGCGCCGGCTCGCGACGATCGAGCGGCTGCTCACCACGCGTCAGACCAGGCGCCGCGCCGCGAGGACCATTCCGGGGGAGACGGCGACCAGCCTCGAGGACAAGGTGACCGCGTCTGTCGACCCCACGGCCGACATCATCTCGATCGACGCCACGGACGACACTGCCAAGGGCGCGGCGCGAATCGCGAACGCCGTCGCCGCGTCGTTCCTCGCCCGCCACCACCGAGGCGACGTCCAACGTCTGCGGCGCGCAAAGGCGACCCTCGAGCAGGCGCTTCGCGAGCTCCAGGGCCGACGCGGGATCCAGGCCTCGAACGAGCGAGTCGCGATTCGCGAACGGCTCACGGACCTCAACCTGGGCGCCGCGGGCTTTCGCTCGGAACTGTCGCTCGCCGAGGCGGCGCAACCGCCGACGGGGCCGTTCTCGCCGCGGCCGGTTCGGAATGCGCTCTTCGCGTTCTTCGCCGCGATGTTCGTGGCGGCGCTGGCCGTGGTCGCCAAGGCGCAGCTCAAGCCACGCGTCAGCGGCTCCAGGGAGTTGGGCCGGCTGCTCGAGCTGCCGGTGCTCGCTGAGGTTCCTCACGTCCGCCGCCCACTCGGCCATCGGCCGACGACGCTGAGCGCCGTCGAGTACGAGGCCTACCAGATGCTCCAGGCATCCCTGCGGCGCAGGCTCCCGGGAAACCAGCGGACGGTGCTCGTCACGAGCGCGCTCCACGGCGAGGGCAAGACCGAGGTGACCGCCGCGCTCGGCCTCGTCCTCTCGCAGACCATGCACCGGACGTGGCTCGTCTCCGCGGACATGCGCTGGCCGCGGCTGCACGAGCTCTTCGACGTCGACCAGACGCCGGGCCTGTCCGAGGTGCTCGTCGGGGCGCAGAACGGCGGCAGCAGCGGAATCTTCCAGCTCAGCGCCGCGCGCACCGGATCCGGAAGCCTCCACGTGCTCGCGAGCGGCCGAATTCCCCCCGACCCGGCTCAGCTCCTGGCCGGCGGCGCGCTCGACGGCTTCTTCGAGGAGATCCAGGAGTCCGAGTACGACTACGTGCTCCTCGACGGTCCCCCGCTGCTCGGGCTCGTCGACAGCCAGGTGCTCGCCCAGCGGGTCGACGGCGTGCTGATCGTCTGCCGCCCCGATCGCCATACGCCCGAGACCGCGTTGGCCCTCCGCGAGTTGCTCGACCGGCTCGAGGTCGAGCCGCTCGGAATCGTGGTGGTCGGTTCGCGCGGCCGAAGTCACGCCTACCTCCCGGGGTAGCCCTCGCGGAGCGCCGTTCCCGCCCAGATCAACGCCGCGACGAGCCAGAGGTGTCGCCAATGCAACGTGTCGACGAAGAAACTGTTTGCGAGCAAGCCGCACCAGGCGGCGAAAAGCGCCGCCGAGCCGATGCCATAGGTGTCGACGCCGAGCGCCACGTTCCGAGCGGCGAAGCCGAGCGTCAGCACCAGCAGGCCGAGGAGGAGCAGCACACCGACGATGCCTTCCTCGGCGATCGCGCGGACGTAGATGCTGTGCGCGGAGAGGTCGGAGACGCGCTCGAACTGACCAGGGCCGAGGCCGAGCGGGTGCGTTTGGGCGATCTCGACACCGGATGCCTGGGCGCCGAACCGCTGGGCGTCGTAGTCCTGAAGGGCGGCTCGCTCGCTGAGGAAGTCGGTCGTCGACGTCGCCTCGAGGACGCTGACCAGGGCGATCGCGGCGACGAGCGCAACGGCGAGGAGCGTGAGCGCGTGCCTGGCGCCGCCCCGGCGGAGCATCAGGACCGAAAGCAGCACGAGCACGCCGACCGCGAGGTTGAGCCACGCGGCTCGGGAAAACGAGAAGAGGACCCCAACCGTCAGAACGGACAGCAACAGCAGTTTCGTGACCCGATGGAAGCGCAACAGGCGTGGCGCAACGGTCTCCTCCATCAGCATCAGCGCCGCGGGGACGAGGAACGGGCCGAAGACGTTCGGGTCCTTGAAGAGGCCCTGAGCGCGGGGGCCGTCGACGAGCGCCTGTGCACCTGGGAAAGAGGCGACGAGAGCGAGGCAGGCGGCACCCGCCGAGATCACCGCGCCCGCGACGTACGCCAGCAGGACGAGCCGCGCGGCCCGTACCGACGCGACGTACGCGGTGAACCAGAGCGCGAACACTCCGAGGTAGAACGTGATCCCGAAGAACATGATCGCCCGCACGCTGTCCGCGGCCCCGGTCGCCGCGAGCAGGTTGACCGCGAGAAAAAAGCTGACGAGAACCGTGGCGGTCAGCGGCACGCGCTCGAGGTGGATCCGCCCTGTGACGAGCGCGACCGCGATCACGACCGCGAACACCAGGTCGGCCGGTGCCGGCTCGATCCGGACGGCGGCAAGCAGCAGGAGCCCCAGAGCAATGGCAGCGTCGTAACGTCCGAGCGCTATCGCGAGCGTCCCAAGCAGTCCAGTCCCGAAAGCGACGACGAGCAGGAGCGGCAGCGGCGATCGGCTGAGCGCGACCGCGGCCGCGAGGAACAGAACGAGTACGACGCCGGCGCTCGCCGTCCACGCGAGCGCCGCCGTGAGCTCGATCCGACGTCCAAAGGTAACGGCCTGGCCGGCTTGCAACGGGTGGTCTCAGCCTCCAGGTCGCGGCGGCCGCGCATTCTGCTGCTGATCACGCTCGCGGAGGTTGGCGGTGCTCAGACTTATGTCGCCTCGCTGCTCCCAGCGCTCACTGAGCGCTTCGAGGTCATCGTCGCGGCTCATGGTGACGGTCCACTCCGGGACGCGACTGTCGCGGCGGGCGCTCGGTTCGAGTCGCTCGAACACGTCCGGCGGCCGATCCGAGCCCGCGACCTCGCCGGCCTCGTCGAGCTGGTGCGGCTGCTCCGGCGCCATCGTCCGGACATCCTCCATGCAAGCAGTTCGAAAGCCGGCCTGCTCGGTCGCGTGGCGGGGGTTGTGGCGGGTGTGCCGATCCGCGTCTTCACCGTTCACGGGTGGGCGTTCGCAGCGTACCCGGGTCTCGTCGGGGGCGTCTATCGCTGGGCGGACCGGCTCGTCCGCCCGCTCACGACCGTGAATGTGTGCGTCTCCGAACGCGAGCGTCGGCTCGGCGTTGCCGCGCGCACGTGCGACTCCGACCGCACCGTCGTCATACCGAATGCGGTCGACGTCGCCGGCGCGCGCCTTGTCGAGCGCGCTCGCCGCAAACGGCCGCTGATCGTGGCCGTCGGTCGGCTGAAGGCACCGAAGGACTTCCTCACTCTCGTCCGGGCACTTGGCAGACTCGAACCCGATTCGTTCGAGGCGGTGATCGTCGGCGACGGGCCAGACCGCGCGCGACTCGCGGACGAGATCGGCCGGCTTCGCCTCGCTGGACGCGTGAGGCTCGTGGGCGAGCGCCGCAACGTGCCTGAACTGCTTGCCAAGGCGGACATCTTCGTGCTGGCCAGCTCCTCCGAAGGCATGCCGATGACCGTTCTCGAGGCGATGGCGGCAGCGCTCCCGGTGGTCGCTAGCCGGGTCGGTGGAGTGCCGGAGGAGGTCGTCGACGGCGAGACGGGGGTGCTCGTCGAGCCAGGAGACCCGGAGGATCTCGCCGAGGCGCTCGCGGGGCTCGTCGCCGACGGGGACCTCCGCCGCAGCCTCGGCGCGGCGGGCCGGGCGCGCGCCGAGCAGGTATTCGATCTCGAGCCGTTCCGCCGCGCCCACCTCGAGCTCTATTCCCGCGAGCTCGCCAGGCGCAGGCTCCCGGCGCCCGCGCCCATTCCGTAGCGGCGTCGGCGGTAGACACCGCGGAGCGGCATCGGCGCGTCGTGCCCGCCCTGGACCTTCGCCCGGAAGTCGAGCAGGCCGTCGCGCCGGTCGATCTGCCGGCGGCGGAGAGCGAGACGGTCCGTGCCACTCGAATTAATTCCGGGCTCGCACGAGACCGCGACGTGGAACCCGGCTGCGGCGACCAGCCCACGTTCGCGAGCGCCGAAGAGCCCGGAAGGGTAGGAAAACGCGACGACCGGACGCCCGAGCCGGGCCTCCAGCGACATCTTAGAGCCGTTGATCTCCTCCCACGCGGCCGCGTCGCGCAATGTGAGGAGGTTCGGGTGGGTCAGCGTATGGGCCTCGAAGCGGAACGTTCCCTCGCGGTCGAGGTCGACGATCTCCTCCCAGCCGAGCAGCGGCGGCTGTGAGCGGCGATACCACCCGAAGCCCGCCCAGCCGTCCACGACGCCCGGCGAGACGAACACGGTGGCGCGGAAGCCGCGCTCGGCGAGGACGGGAAGCGCCTCCTCTGCGACATCCAGGAAGCCGTCGTCGAAGCTGAGGCCGATCGTGCGGCGGTACGGGCCGCCCCGCTCGAGGAGCGCGGCCGCCTCGACGACGTCGACGACCCGGTACGACTCCGTCGCGAGGTAGTCCATCTGGCGCCGGAAGCTGTGCGGGGTGACGGCGAGCTCGTCGCGGTTGTCCGAGACGCGGTGGTAGAAGAGGATCCGCAGCCCGTTCTGCAGGTCTCCGTTCCGGTCGGCGCGCCGGGACCACGCGGCCGAGCGTGCCCGGGTGGCGGCGGCCTTGACCAGGTAGCGGCTCACGCGTGCCTTCCAAAGAGCTTGCGCGCCGGCGCGAGCCCCTCGAAGTAGAAATGCCGGAGAGCGCGCGAGCGCTTCAGCCGCTTGCGCGCGCGGACCATTCCCAGCCAGCCGGCGACCGCGGCCTTGCCCCTGAGGCTTCCGGCCAGGCCGAACGCCTGGTACAGCGGCTCCAGCCGGTCGGCAAGGTCGACCTTGTAGCGCTCGGCGCCGCCCAGGAACTCGACTCTCGTCGCGCCTTCGGCGGCCGCGGCCTCGATCGCATCGAGCGTGTTGATGACACCGGGCGAGTAGCGGCTGAACTCCGGGTCGAAGGCGATCCGGTGGACGTAGATCCGGCCCTCGAGGGCGAGGAAGTAGTGGAAGGCGACCGCTCGGCCGTCGATCTTCAGCGACACGATCCGCGGAACCCCGAGCGGCGCGAGCGCCTCGATCGCCGCGTGGCTGAAACGCCGGCCGGCCGGCGTCGTGAAGCCGGAGCCATCAGGGCGGCCCTGCCAGCGGCGATCGTGAAGGACGAAGGCGTCCTCGATCGCGCCCTCCAGCTCGTCGACGGTCCGTGCCACCTCGACGTCGACCCGCCCGAGCTCCGCGAGCTGACGCCGCCGCCGGCGGTGGGTGCTGCGCTGCTTGGACGAGAACTTCGTCGAGTAGACGCTGTCCCAGTCGGGAGAGAGATCGAGCACCGGCGCCTCCGACCGTTCGATCAGCGTCAACGCCGAGGGCCCGAGCGCCGCGATCAGCCGGCTGTCGGCGGGCAAGCCGGAGAACTCCGCCAGGTCCTGGTCCGCTCCCCTGGCCCGCTCGGCGAGCGCATCGGCCGTCGACACGCTCTCACCGTCGGCCAGGAGCGTGTCGGCGAGCCCGGGATGGCCGCCGACGAACGAGGTCACGCGGAGGCCGCGTCTGGGGCAGACGCAGAGCGGCAGCGCACCCACCAGCCTCTCGCCGCGGAACGCGACGTGCACCGCGAGCTCAGCTTCGTCGCCGTAGTGGCGCCACCACTCCAGGAGCCAGGCGTGGAGGAGGAAGGGACTCGGCCGGGGGCCGGCGCGCACGAGGGCATCCCACTGCGCGCCTAGCTCGGAGAACGCGCTCTCGCCCGAGATGGTCTCGACGGTCAGACCCGCGGAAGCGGTGATGGCAACCACGCTTACAAAGATTCCCCCGGTATCTCAGAGCGAGTCCAGGAACGCGGTGGCGTCGTCCCGGCTGCGAACGGTGACGACCCGCCGGCCGTCGCGCTCGCGGCCGAGCTCGGCGAGCAGGTCGGCCCTGACGCCCGTGCGGTAGCGCCACTGGTTCCTGGCGAACTTCAGCAGCGCCCGGTGCACCGGCCCGGGCTGCGTCTGCGCGGGGACGCCGACGCTCGCGTCCCGATTGCGCCGGCGGCGCGCGACCCGCCACAGGCAGCGCAGCGGCGACGCGTCGACGAACACGACCGTGTCGGCCGCGTCGAGCCAGTCGGGAAGCATGTCGTCGGCCTGGCTGTCGACGATCCACTCCCGCGCCCCGAGCTCGTGTCGCTGCAGCGCCTCCCACTCCGCGCGCGGGGTAGCGACCCATCCCGGCTTCCAGAAGAGCGTGTCGAGATGCACGACCGGGATCACGAGCCGCTCGCCCAGTCGATTCGCGAGCTCAGACTTGCCCGCGCCTGCTGGCCCGGTGACGACGATTCGTTTCACGGCGTGTGTCGGATTCTGTTCAGGGACTTGCCGGGTCGGCGGAGGGGAACCTTTCTAGACGATGAACGCGCCGGCGCACTCGTGGACCACTGAGCTCGCGTCGGCGATCAGGATCGGCGACCCGCGCTGGGTAGCGCCGGCCGGACGCATCGTGCTGGTCTGGGTGCCGTGCTACACGCTGATGGGCTACCGCTTCGGCTCCTCGCCGACCGCACTCGCCGCGTCGACGATGCTGGCGGCGGTCTGGCTCGTGTCGCTCCGCAGCGCGTTCGCAGCCGTGCACTTCACGCTCGGACCCGCCGTGCGCACGTCCGTCGGGGCCGTAACCGGGATGATCGGGGTCTCCGCCGTGGCCCTGTGGGTGCCGGGGCTCGGCATGTCGACATCGACGATCCTCGCCCTCACGCTCTCGGTCTTCGCGCTGACGACGATCTGGGAAGCCGTCGCCCAACGGGTCGTCGGCAAGCGGCGGGTGCTCGTGATCGGGACGTCCACGTCCGCCGAAGCGGTCGCGGACGCGATCGCGGTCGAGGGAAACACGCCCTTCACGGTCGTGGGCGCAGTGGACGACACCCCCGACGACCCGGCCCGCCTCGGATCGGTAGCCGAGCTGACGCGGGTCATCGACGAGCAGCGGCCCGAGCTCGTCGTGCTCACAGACGGCGAGAGCTCCGCAAAAGCGCTCGACCGGCTGCTCGACTCGCCGGCGTCGGGTCTCAAGCTCGTCGGGCAGGCGCACTTCTTCGACCACGCGTTCGGCCGCATCCCGCTCGCCGACCTCAAGCCGACTTGGTTCATGAGCATCTTCCACCTCTGGCAGCGGCCGTACACGCGCTTCGCGAAACGGACCTTCGACATCGTGTGCGCGTCCTTCATCCTCCTCTTCGCCGGCCCCATGATGCTCATCGCGGCCGCTCTCGTCCGGCTCACGCCCGGCCCCGTCATCTACCGGCAGACGCGAGTCGGCGAGGGCGGCCGACCCTTCACGATGCTGAAGTTCCGCACGATGCGGGCGGATGCCGAGGCGCCCGGTCCGGCGTTCGCGCAGCTGGAGGATCCGCGCGTGACGAAGGTCGGGCGGGTGCTTCGCCGGACGCACGTGGACGAGCTGCCGCAGCTGTGGAACGTCCTCGGCGGCGAGATGTCGATCGTCGGGCCCCGGCCGGAGCGGCCGGAGTTCATCCCGACGCTCGAGGAGGCGGTGCCGTTCTTCACGCGGCGCCTGCTCGTCAAGCCCGGAATCACGGGGTGGGCACAGCTTCGGCACGACTACGCGTCGGACGCCGACGGGGCCGCGGAGAAGCTGTCGTACGACCTCTGGTACCTGCGGCACCGGAACCTCGTCGTGGACCTCGCGATCTGCGTGAAGACCTTCTCGTCGATTCTCGCGAGGCCCGGACGGTGAGCGACGTGGAACGCGTCGAGCCTATTCACGAGCAGACGCCTGTGACCGAGCGGCGCCTGTGGTTCCGCGTCGAAGAGGTCCAGATCAGGTGGCTGCCGGTCGGCGAAGCGGCGTTCCTGCTGTGGGTCCTCGTCGTGCTGCTCGTCGCCTGGCTTCTGGTTGGCGTCGCGCTGGGCCTCGTCTAGGAGCGCGCGGCGCCGTGGAGGCACTCGCCACGCCGACGGTCGCCGAAACGAGGCTGCGAATCGAGACCGTCACGTCGGAAGCCGGTCTCGCGGCGCTTGCAGACAGCTGGCACGACCTCGTACGCGCGATGCCTCGCCCGAGCCCGTTCATGCTGCACGCATGGCTGCTTGAGTGGTGGCGCCACTACGGCGGCCGCGCCGAGCTCGCAGTCCACTGCGCGTACCGGGGCGACCGGCTCGTCGGAGCGCTTCCGCTCTACACCCGGCTCCGTCTCGGGCTCCGTGTGACCGAGCTCGTCGGGGGCACGTGGGCGCTCCTCGGCGACGTGCTCCTGGCAGCCGGGGAGGACGCGGCGACGACGGCCGCGTTGGCCAAGCACGCGGAATCGTCGAGGGACGACTTCGCGAGCCTGTTCGGCCTGACCGAGTCCAGCCGACTCGTCGCGGCGCTGCCGCCCGGAGGGCTCCGCATGATCGAGCGCCTCGAGGCGCCCGTCATGGAGCTGGACGGCCCGTGGGACGAGGTCTATCGGCGCAGGTTCTCGGCAAAGCAGCGGAGCGAGCGGCGGCGGAGGCTTCGGAAGCTCTCCGACACGGCGCCGGTCGAGGTGCTCGTCGCGCGCACTCCCGCCCAGCTCGGCCGGGCGCTCGAGGACGCCTACCGCGTGCACAGGGCGCGCTGGGAAGGCCGGCGCGACATGTCGGGCTTCGTCACGCCGACCGGCCTACGCTTCCATCGCGCGGCCGTCCTTGCGCTGGCCGAGCTCGACGTGCCGCGGATAACGGTGGTCCGCTGCCGCGACCGGCCGATCGCCTTCGCGTTCTCGTTCCACTTCGAGGGGGTGACGTACGGCGTCGGGATGGGGTTCGACCCGGCCTACGCGCAGTTCGGTCCCGGGCTGGAGGCGAAGCTGACCTCGCTCGAGGCGGCGGCGGCCGAGGGGATCACCCGGGTGGAGCTCCTTGGTACCGACGCTCCGCACAAGCGGCCGCTCACCGATCGGTTCGAGCCGGTCTACCAGGGCATCGGTCTGGCGCGCACCCTTCGCGGCCGGGCGGCGAGCGAGGGCCTGCTCGCCGCGATCCACGCTCGCCGGCGGCTGAAGCACTCGCAGGTGGCCAGGCGACTGTACGATCGGCTCCCTCGTCTCGGGCGCGGATAGTCAGGCTCCGAGCTCGGACAGCCGCCGCTCGAGGAACCGGCGCTCCGCGTCGGAGTGGACGAGCTCGAGCGCGCGCTCGTAGGCGGTACGCGCCTCCTCGACCCGCTCGAGCCGGCGGAGGAGCTCGGCCCGCGTCGAGTGGAGGTAGTGGTAGCCGTCGAGGTCGAGGCGTTCGACGAGCCCGAGCGCGTCTTCCGCGTGGCCCGCCTCGGCAAGAGCAGCGGCGTGGTTCAGCTCGACGATCGGCGATCCGGTCACGCGGGCAAGCTCACTGTAGAGCGCGGCCAGCTGCTCCCAGTCCTGTGGCTCCTCGGAATGGAGAACGGCGATCGCCGCCTGGATCGCGTACGGGCCGCGTCTCCCCAGGGCAAGCGCCCGATCGAGCGTCGTGCGTCCCTCGTCGATCTGGACCGTGTCCCAGCGCGAGCGGTCCTGGTCGGCGAGAAGAACGATCGCCCCGGCGGCGAAGCGTGCGTCGCGCCGGGCGTCGTTGACCAGCATGAGCGCTAGCAGCGCGTGCACCTCGGGCTCCTCGGGCATCAGCTCGGCGAGCGCGCGTCCCAGCCGGATTGCCTCGGCGGCGAGGTCTCCGCGGCCGCCGTACCCCTCGTTGAAAATCAGGTAGACGACGGCGAGGACCGCGGCCAGGCGGTCGGGCAGCAGGTGGGGCGGCGGGACGCGGAACGGGATGCCGGCTGCTTTGATCTTGTGCTTCGCCCGCGTGAGCCGCTTCTTCATCGTCTCCTCGGAGACGAGGAAGGCCCGCGCGATCTCCTCCGTGGTCAGGCCGCCGAGCGTGCGGAGCGTGAGCGCGACCTGCCCCTCGAGCGCGAGCGCGGGGTGGCAGCAGGTGAAGATCAGCTCGAGCCGCTCGTCGGGAATGACGGTGTCCTCCAGCCTACGGCTCCTAGCTTCCACGTCTTCACCCACGGCCGCGGCTAGCTCCTTGGTCTTCTCGACGAGCGTCCGGTTCCGCCGGATCCGGTCGATCGCCCGGTTGCGGGCAGTCGTGACCAACCAGGCGCGTGGGTTGTCGGGTGTTCCCTCCCGTGGCCAGCGCTGGGCCGCGATCGCGAACGCCTCCTGCGCGGCTTCCTCGGCGAGGTCGAAATCGCCGAGGAAGCCGATCAGGGCGGCGACGACGCGGCCCCATTCGTCCCGGAAGACGCGCTCGAGGATCGCTCAGTACTCCACGACCGGGCGGACCTCGACCGCGCCGCCGAGGCGGGCCGCCGGGATGCGCGCCGCCAGCTCGATCGCTGCGTCGAGGTCGTCCGCCTCGAAGATCAGGTAGCCGCCGAGCGCCTCCTTGACGGCGACGAACGGCCCGTCGGTGGTCAGCGTCTTGCCGTCCTGCACCCGCACGGTCGTCGCCGTCCCCGGGTCGTCCAGCCCGAGCCCGGGCGTGACGCCGGACGTCTGGTTGATCGCCTGGTAGTCGGCGTAGATCGCCTTCTGCTCGTCCTCGGACAGCTTCGCCCAGTCCTCGGGCGAGCGCGGAGTCGGGGTGTCACCCTGATGAATCAACAGCATGTACCTCATTGCTTCCTCCTTCGTCGGGGGATGTTCGCGTCTAAGACGAACGGAGAACGACGAAGGGGACACTTCGCGTCCAGGCGGCCGTGATTCGCGTTCAGGCGGTCGATCGATCCAGCAGCTGCAGCAGGTCGTGAGCTGCGAGCTCGATCTCCTTGTGCCGCCACTCCGCTGCCCGGTACTGACAGGCGATCAACCCCGTGCGATGCAGGCGGCGGAGGTCTCCGTAGACGAACGCGTACCGCGCCTTCGTCTCGTCGGAGGCGCCCTCGGTAAGGCCGAGGTGCCATTCGGCGTACTCGCTCCAGGAGTGTGACGCGAGGAATGCGTTCTCCTCTTCCGCCTTCGGCTGAACGTCTCCCCAGTTGCTGTTGAGAACGTACTGGCGCGAACGGATGAGTCGCCGTGCACGCGCGATCGCGCGCTCATTCACCGTATAGGTGGCCACTCCCGGAATTGTGACGAGGAATCCCAGTGCGGCGAGACAGCTTCGAGGTCGTCTCGCTAGTCCGCCGCGTCGGCGGCGATAGTCAAACCTGGTCGAAGGCGGCCCTCGCCGCAGCGAGCTCGTCGTCCGTCCGCGCCTGGTGCAAGGCGCGGACGAAGGCGCCGAAGCCGCAACTCGGTGTGTGCAAGTTCAGGAAGCGGGTCGGCCCGTCGCCGGCGACCGCGAACGTGTGCGATACGCCCGGAGGCACCTGTACCCACGAGCCCGCCTCGGTTCGAAGTTCGCGGCCGTCCGCCGTGAACGTCATGTCGCCCTCGAGCACGTAGAACGACTCGACGTGGCGGCTGTGCACGTGTGCCGGCGGCGGCGTGCCGCCCGCGTTCACGTCCGCGATTCCGATCGAGTCGATATCGGCGAGCACGGTCACTTCGTCGTGGCGCTCGCCGCCGCCGACAACGGCCTCGGCGATCGGCCCTCCGCCTTCGGGTGGAGGCGGATGCTGGTCGTACGTAAAGGTCCTCCCGTCGCGAAGCGCGCGCAGGAAGTCCGCGAACCGCTGGCCCGGCGCATGGAAGTTGAGGTAGCGGACCTCCGCGTCGCTCTCGTTTCGGAAGCCGTGCACGACGAGCGGCGGCACGCGCGCGAGCGTCCCCGCCGGAACGACCGCAGTCTCGCCGTCGGTCCCGAGCATGACGGTCAGCTCGCCGTCGAGGACGTAGAACATGTCGGTGTGGTGCCGGTGGATGTGGAGGCCGGCACCTTCGCGCCGCGGCCCGAAGCGCGACCACGTGGCGTGCAGCGTCTCGTCGTCGGAGAGGATCTCGACCCGGCGGTCGGCCGAGTCGCCGATGATCTCGCCGCCCGCCGGCGGGATTACGACAGCCGTTTTCACAAGCCGCGAGTATGCCCGCCATGACACTGCTTGCCGACGTCGTCTCCGCCTCGAAGGCCGTGACCGACACGCCCGCGCGCTCGCGCAAGGTCGCGATCCTCGCCGAGCTGCTCCGGCGACTCGAGCCGAGCGAGGTACCCATGGCCGTCGGCTTTCTCACGGGCGTGCCGAGGCAGGGTCGGGTCGGCGTCGGCTACTCCACCATCTACGGAATCGAGGTCATGCCGGCCGAGGAGCCGACGGTGACGATCGGCGAGCTGGATGCCGCCATCTCGCGCGTGCTCGAGACGCGTGGCGGCGGATCGGCGGCCAGGCGCCGAGAGCTGCTCGAGGGCCTGCTCGGGCGGGCCACGGTGGAGGAGGCCGACTTCGTCAAGCGTCTCTTCACCGGCGGATTGAGGCAGGGAGCGGTCGCGGGCGTGATGACCGACGCGGTCGCGAAGGCCGCCGGTGTCCCGGGCGAGCTCGCGCGACGCGCGCTCATGCTCTCAGGCGACCTCTCGCGGACGGCGGAGATCGCCATGTCGACCGGGGAGGAGGGGCTCCGGGCGGTCGGCTTCGAGCTCTTCCGGCCGGTCCTGCCGATGCTCGCGTCCACGGCGGAGAGCGCAGGCGAGGCGGTTGCCGGCTTCGAGCGCGCGTCGGTCGAGTGGAAGCTGGACGGGATCCGCATCCAGATCCATCGTCGCGGCGACGACGTCCGGATCTACACGCGGAACCTCAACGAGATCACGGCCGCGCTGCCCGGGATCGCGAACGCGGTCCGCGGGCTCCTGGTGGCCGAGGCGGTCTTCGACGGCGAGGCCCTCTGGATGGCCGAGGAGGGACCGGCTGCCTTTCAGGACACGGTCGCGCAGATCGACGGGGACGCGACGCTGGAGGGCGTGGCGACGTTTCTCTTCGACGTCCTGCACGTCGACGGCGAGGACTTGCTCGACACCCCGCTCGAGACCCGAAGGGCGAGGCTCGAAACGGTGGCGCCGGAGCTCACGATCCCCGGGGCGCTCACGTCGGAGCCGGCCACGGCCGAGCGTGTGCTCGACGAAGCGCTGCGAGCGGGGCACGAGGGCATCGTCGTCAAGGACGCGGCGTCGCCGTACGCCGCGGGCCGGCGCGGGAAGGCGTGGCGCAAGGTGAAGCCCGTGCGGACGTACGACCTAGTGGTGCTCGGCGCCGAGTGGGGTCACGGGCGGCGTCGGGGGTGGCTGTCGAACCTGCACCTCGGCGCCCGCGACGACGTAAACGGCGGCTTCGTGATGGTCGGCAAGTGCTTCAAAGGACTGACCGACGAGCTGCTGACGTGGCAGACCGAGGCGCTGCTCGAGCGCGAGACGGCGCGCAAGGGGATCGCGGTGCTCGTGCGGCCGGAGCTCGTGGTCGAGATCGCGCTCGACGGCGTTCAGGCCTCGACGCGATATGCGGGCGGCGTCGCGCTCCGCTTCGCGCGCGTGAAGCGGTACCGGCCGGACAAGAGCGCCGAGGAGGCCGACACGATCGACGACCTGCGCGCGCTCCTGCCGGCTCGGCTCTGAGGTCATGAAGGTAAGAAATCGCCTTGGGTGCAACACGGATAGGTCATGGACGAACGCCGCGGTCAAGGCGTGACCCGCGTGCTCGAGGCGCTCGAGCCGCACGATGCCGGCGAGGCTGCGGTGATCCTCGCCCGCTGTCCGGCCGTCCACGTCAGTGCGGGCGAGCCTCACTTCCGTTCCTCGCTTCCGCCGGCAGCGCTGCTGCTGGTCGACGATGGCTTCTGCGTTCTCCGCATACCACGGCCGGACGCGGCGCGGTCGGTCATCACGTGCGAGGCCGGGCGTGGCTCTGTCCTGCTGCCTCCGGCGGACGCGGAGGTGCTGTTCGGGTTGACGGAGTCGCGGCTGATCGCGATTCCGCAGGAGGAGGTCGATCGCCTTCTGAGACTTCCGAGCGTGGCGCGGATGCTCTTCGACCGGCTGGCTGCGATGCTCGGCCACAAACAGGAGGCAATCGGAACTTTCGCGGCGACGCGACACGTCGAGCGCGTCCGCCGCAAGCTGCTCGAGCTCGCGCGGAGCTACGGTCGGGTCGGCCGCGACGGGATTCGCATCGACTTCCCTCTCAGCCACATGCTGCTGGCGGAGATGATCGGCTCCTCACGCGAGACGGTGACGCGGTCACTCGACGAGCTGCAGCGGCGGGGATTCGTCGCCCGACGCGGGCACAAGTACCGGCTCCTGATCTCGCCCCGCGAGGTGTGACAGGGATCACATAGCGGCTCGACGCGGCCACTTACGATCGGCTCGACCGTGATCGGCAAGGTCCTCGGCAGGCTGGCGATGTTCGCCGGAGCGGGATTCGTCCTCTACCTCGGCGTGGTGATCGTCGCGGGGACCTACGCGGCGGTGTCGCAGTCGCCGGGGCCTGCCGCCGACGTACGGAACGCGAAGAACAACCGAGCGCTCTTCCTCACCGGCCGGCGCGTGTTCCGCTTCGACACGTTCGGCGACGAGGCCTTCTGGGGCGGCGCGCTGCAGCTCCACCGGGCGATCGCGGGCCGCCGAAACGGCGGCGTCGGCGCAGGGGTCAGCCCGAAGACCGCGCTCTCCGTCGGCCTCAAGGTCGACGCCTCGGCCATCCCGAAGCAGACGGCGGGGGAGATCAAGGCGGGCAAGGTCAACCTCGACGACCCGAAGGTGACGCTCGCGTTGCTCAAGCTGAATGCGGTCGTGGGCGTCAAGGGCAGCTTCACTCGCAACGGCCGGCTCACGTCGGTGGGAATCACGTGCGCGCTCTGT
>Ga0126306_10000283_pt1 | contig 21667 bp, 25 predicted proteins | sample Plot27_FD_92592 | JGI IMG/M metagenome (GOLD analysis project Ga0126306, IMG submission 92592) | Serpentine soil microbial communities from UC McLaughlin Reserve, CA, USA - Plot27 | ecosystem: Environmental > Terrestrial > Soil > Grasslands | place: USA: UC McLaughlin Reserve, Lake County... | reverse complement strand
CGAACGTGTGGCCGCCGATGATGAGCGCGGCCGTCTCCTCGTCGTTCATCGCCATGCGGGCGAACGTCTCCCGAATGTCCCGGGCCGCGGCCAGCGGGTCCGGGTTGCCGTTCGGGCCCTCCGGGTTCACGTAGATCAGGCCCATCTGCACGGCGCCGAACGGGTGCGCGAGCTCGCGGTCGCCGCTGTAGCGCTCGTCGCCGAGCCATGTGTCCTCGGGGCCCCAGAAGATCTCGTCGGGCTCCCAGACGTCCTCTCGCCCGAAGCCGAAGCCGAACGTCTTGAACCCCATCGACTCCAGGGCGACGTTGCCGGCGAGGACCAGGAGGTCGGCCCAGGAGACCTTCTGGCCGTACTTCTGCTTGACCGGCCAGAGCAGCCGGCGCGCCTTGTCGAGGCTCGCGTTGTCGGGCCAGCTGTTGAGGGGGGCGAAGCGCTGGGCGCCCTCGCCGCCACCGCCCCGGCCGTCGGCGATGCGGTACGTGCCTGCGGCGTGCCACGACATCCGGATGAAGAGCGGCCCGTAGTGGCCGTAGTCGGCCGGCCACCACTCCTGCGACGTCGTCATCACCTCGACCAGGTCACGCTTGAGGGCCTCGACGTCGACGGCCTTGAACGCTTCCGCATAGCTGAAGTCCTCGCCCAGCGGATTGGACCGAGGCGAGTGCTGGTGGAGGACCTGCAGGTTCAGCTGATTCGGCCACCAGTCCTGGATCGTCTGGGGCCGACCCGGCTTGGGAGTGGGCGAAGGGATTGCTGGGTTCTCGCTCTCGCTGACGCTCTCGGTCACGTCGGTCCTTCTCCTCAACTCGGTGTTTCCTTGTGATGGCTGTTGCTGGCCGCTCATGGGAGGGCGGCCGCCGCGAGGCACTCGGGACATCGGCCCCAGTAGATGACCTCGGCTTCGTCGACCTCGTAGCCCGACTCATCGGCCGCCGTCAGGCATGGGGTCTCGCCGACCGCGCAGTCGATGTCGACCATCCGGCTGCAGGTTCGGCAGATGAGGTGGTGGTGGTTGTCACCGACCCGATCCTCGTAGCGAGCCGGCGACCCGGCGGGCTGGATGCGCCGGAGGAGGCCCTTGTCGGTGAGGGCCGCGAGCGCGTCGTACACCGCCTGACGTGAGATGGCACCGATCTCGGCACGTACGACCTTGTAGATGTCGTCCGTCGTACTGTGCGGTCGGACGGAGACCGCCCGCAGAACGGCCAGACGCTGGGCCGTGACCTGCAGGCCATGCCTGCGCAGCAGCGCACCGTAGTCGGCGGGTGTGCCGTCGGACACACCCGGATACTAACGCCATGCTGGTGTATGTCCAGATCCGGCTGGATGCCAGTTCCCGACCAGATCGTCCCTGCGGGCGAGGCTGCTGCGCCGTAGGGTGAGGAGCACGTGACCATGCACGTCGACATCCCCGAGGGCAAGGACGCGATCGAGTACGTGTGGGGTGAGATGGTCCCTGGCATCGGGATCGCCGCCTCGAAGTTCTCGATGGCGGTGTACGAGCGCACGACGCTCGGCCTGCACGAGTTCGAGGCCGCCCGGCTGCGGATCGCCCAGGTCAACGGCTGCCAGTTCTGCCTCGACTGGCGGACGGAAAGGGACGGCGAGACGGTCGCGGACTCGTTCGCCGACGCGGTGACGCAATGGCGCACCACCGACGCCTTCGACGACCGCACCCGGCTGGCCGCCGAGTACGCCGAGCGGTACGCCCTCGACCACCACGGCCTCGACGACGACTTCTGGGCCCGGATGACCGCCCACTACAGCCAGGCCGAGATCGTCGAGCTGAGCATGTGCATCGGCTCGTGGCTGGCGTTCGGCCGGCTCAACCACGTGCTGGGCCTCGACACCATGTGCGTCCTCCCCGGCCACCGAGCCGGACCGGCGGCGGGTACCGGCGTACGCTCCGGGGCGTGAGGATCGAGGTCGATCCGGACGTCTGCACCGGGCACGGTCGCTGCTACTCCCTGTCGCCCGAGGTGTACGAGCCGGACGACGACGGCTACTGCGCCACGCGGTCGCTCGAGGTGCCGGTCGGGCTCGAAACCCAGGCGCGCCGGGGCGCGACGAACTGCCCCGAGCGGGCCATCACCGTGATCGACGACTAGGCGCGCCCCCGGCACGGGACGGGGCGCCGCGGTACTGTCCGGTCGCCAGATCGCCTGTGATCGGGCACGGGGATGTCGACCTCGGGGGAGGGCGTGTTCCGATCCAGGGGGGTGTTGTCGCTGCTGGCGCTGGTCGTCGGCGTCGCGGCCTGCGGTAACTCGGGTGACGACGCGTCTGATCCCGCCGCGAACGCCGGCGGCGACGGCGCCCCCGTCACGGGCGCCGGGGGTGAGGCACACCGCGACGAGTTCGTCGCCCTGTCCGGCGTGCCGGGCGTGTCGGACGACGAGATCGCCTACGCCGTCATCGGCACGAAGACGAACAACCCGCTCGGCACCTGCATCCTCGACTGTTACGTCCAGGGGATCGAGGCCTACTTCGCCTACCGCAACGCCGAGGGCGGCATCTACGGCCGGGACCTCGTGCTGCGTGAGCCGATGGACGACGAGCTGTCGCAGAACCAGGTCCGGTCGCTCGACGTGATCACCGCCGACGACTCGTTCGGCGTCTTCCAGGCGACGCTCCAGGCGACCGGATGGGGCGACCTCGACGGCGCGGGCGTGCCGACCTACGCCTGGGGCATCCACGCCGCCGAAGTGGCCAACCGTCCGCACGTCTTCCCGAGCGTGATACTCCCCTGCGACGGATGCAGCGCCCGCGTCGTCCCCTACGCCGCCCAGGTCGCGGGTGCCAGTCGTGCGGCCGCCATCGGTTACGGAGTCACCGAGAACTCGAGGCAGTGCGCCCGGTCGACGGCGGACTCGATCGAGATGTACGAGGAGGACTCCGGCGTCGAGTTGGCCTACACCAACGACGACCTCGCCTTCGGGCTACCCAACGGCATCGGCCCGGAGGTGACCGCCATGAAGGACGCCGGCGTCGACTTCGTGTCGTCCTGCATCGACCTGAACGGGATGAGGACCCTGGCCCAGGAGCTGCAGCGGCAGGGGATGGACGACGTCGTGCTCTACCACCCGAATACCTACAACCAGGAGTTCGTGCGCCAGGCCGGCGACCTTTTCGAGGGAGACATCGTCTCGGTCCAGTTCCGCCCCTTCGAGGCCGACGCCGAGGGGACCGCCCTCGGTGACTTCCTCGAGTGGATGGACGAGCAGGGTGACACGCCGTCGGAGCTGGCCATGGTCGGCTGGATCAACGCCACGCTCGCCTACGAGGGCCTGCTGGCCGCCGGGCCCGAGTTCGACCGCGAGACCGTCACCGCGGCCACCAACGCCATGACGGCGTTCGACGCCGGCCGCCTCCTCGAGCCGATCGACTGGACGACGGCGCACACCCCGTACACCCAGGACACGCGTGAGCAGGACTCGGGCAACGAGTGCACGTCGCTGGTCCGGGTGGACGGCGGCGAGTTCACCACCGTCGCCGCGCCCGAGACGCCGTGGTTGTGCTGGAGCCAGACCGACCTCGCGTGGTCGGAGCCGGAAGAGACCGCGTTCGGCTGAGAGGTGAGCGCGCCACCCTTTCGCGTCCAGCCGGTGCTGGACGACGACAACCGCTTCTTCTGGACGTCCGGGCAGGACGGGCGGCTCCGCTTCCTGCGGTGCCGGTCGTGCGGTTACTACCTGCACCCGCCCGTGTCCCGCTGCCCTCGCTGCGGGGGCAGGCAGCTCGAACCGGAGGCCGTGAGCGGCCGCGGCGAGGTGTTCTCCTACACCGTGAACCACCAGCCCTGGGACGGCGACACGGAGCCGTACACCATCGTGCTCGTCGCGCTCCCCGAGCAGGAGGGCCTCCGCCTCACCAGCAACCTCGTCGACTGCCCGGTCGACGACGTGCACATCGGCATGCCGGTGCGGGTCAGGTTCGAGCGGCACGACCGCGTCTGGCTCCCCCTCTTCGAGCCGGCGTGACGGAGTTCGAGCGCCGATCGATCATCTCCGGCATCGGCCAGTCGGACGTGGGGCGACGGCTCGGCCGGTCCGGGCTCGACCTCACCATCGACGCCGCCCTCGAGGCCATCGCCGACGCCGGGCTCACCCCCGCCGACATCGACGGCATCGCCACCTACCCGGGCGCGGGCGGGGGAGCCGGCCCGGGGTTCAGCGGGCCGGGCACGCCCGAGGTCCAGGACGCCCTGCGCCTGCGGGTGGGCTGGCACAGCGGGGGCATCGAGGGCGCGGCCCAGCTGGCCGCGGTGATCAACGCCGTCCTCGCCGTCGGCGCGGGCCTGGCCCGCCACGTCCTCGTGTACCGCACGGTGACCGAGTCGACCGAGCAGGGCGGCGGCGGGCGCCAGGGCATCGGCATCGGCGGAGGGGCCGGCGGCGTGCCCCGCATGGGCGGCAACCTCCAGTGGAGCATCCCCTTCCGGGCCTACTCGGCGGCCAACTGGCTGGCGATGAACGCCCAGCGTCACTTCCACGAGCACGGCACGACGCCCGAGCAGATGGCCATGATCGCCGTGAACGGCCGCCGCAACGCCGCCCTCAACCCCAAGGCGGTCTACCGCGACGCCATGACCCTGGACGACTACTTCGCGTCCCGGGTCATCACCACGCCGTTCCGCCTCTACGACTGCGACGCCCCGGTGGACGGCTCCACGGCCGTCGTCGTGTCGGTGGCCGGGCACGCGGCGGCGGTCGACCATCCTGTCGCCCGGGTCGAGGCGGTCGGCACGGCGCTGCGGGGCCGCCCGTCGTGGGACCAGTTCGACGACATGACCACGATGGCCGCCCGCGACGCCGGCGCCCAGCTCTGGGAGCGGACCGACCTCACGCCCGCCGACGTCGACGTGGCCGAGCTGTACGACGGGTTCAGCTTCCTGGCCATGGCGTGGCTGGAGGCGCTCGGCTTCTGCGGGAAGGGGGAGTCTGGACCGTTCATCGAGGGCGGTCGGCGTATCGCCCTCGACGGCGACCTGCCCCTGAACACCCACGGCGGCCAGCTGTCGGCCGGGCGTCTCCACGGCTTCGGCTTCCTCCACGAGGCCTGCCTCCAACTGCGCGGCGAGGCGGGCGACCGCCAGGTGCGCGGGAACGTGGAGGTGGTGGCCGTGGCCAACGGCGGCGGCCCGATCGCCGGTGCCATGGTGCTGACCCAGGGCTAGAGGATCGCGCGGGACTCCTTCATCGCGGCGAGCTGGTCCCAGCCGTAGCCGGCGTCGAGCAGCACCTGCTCGGTGTGCTCGCCGTGCTCGGGCGCCCGCTGGACGCGCACCGGCTCCTCGTCGAACTGGGCGGGGTTCGCCACCAGCGCCACGTCCTGGCCGTTGCCGGCCGTCATGGTCGGCAGGTAGCCGTTGGCCTGGACCTGCACGTCGTCGTAGAGCTCGTCGAGCGTCTGGAACGGGCTCCACACGCCGTCGAAGGTGTCGAGCGCCTCCTTCCAGTGCGCCAGCGGCCGGCTGCCGAACGCCTCGTCCAGCCGGGCGATGCAGGCTTCGGCGTTCTCCCTGCGGGCGGTTGCGTCGGCGAAGCGTGGGTCGGTGGCCATGTCGGGCACGCCCAGCCGCGCCACGAGGTCGGCCCAGTGCTTGTCGCTCTGCAGCAGGATCAGGCTGATGAAGCGGTCGTCCGCGGTCCGGTAGGTGCCCACGCCCGGGTTGGGCGACTTCGTCCGGTCGCCCTGGGGGATCTTCGAGAAGCCGAACAGCTTCGCGGCGATGACCATGGGCGAGACCTGCCACATGGCGGTGGCGAGCAGCGACACGTCGACCACGCTCGGCTGGCCGGTGCGCTCGCGCTTGACCAGGGCCGCGGCGATGGCGCCCGCCGTCGCCAGCCCGGCCATCACGTCACCGAAGGCCGGGGTCGGCTGGCCCGGCGGCCACCCGCCCTCGCGCTCGGGCATGGTGGCGCCGACGCCGCCCCGGGCCCAGAACGACGCACCGTCGTAGCCGCCCTTCTCGGCCTCGGGGCCCTTGGGGCCGGCTCCCGACCCCCGGGCGACGATGAGGCGGGGGTTGCGGGCCCGGAGGTCGTCGGTCTCGATCCCCAGCTTGCGGCGCACCGGGGGCATGTAATTGGTGAGGAACACGTCGGCGGTCTCGACCAGCGTGAGCAGTGCCTCCCGCCCGTCGGGATCGGCCAGGTCGAGCGCCACGGACCGCTTGCCGCGGTTCGGCTGCTCCACCATGAAGTTGACCGCGCCGGCACCGCCCGGCAGCAGCCCGGCGGTGACGAGGCCCCGCTGGGGGTCGCCGGTGACCGGGTGCTCCACCTTGATCACGTCCGCTCCCCAGTCGACGAGCACCGACCCGCCGGAGGGAATGAACATCCAGCTCGCGACTTCGATGACGCGGACCCCGTCGAGCGGCCCGGCCACCGCGCTCACCAGACCAGTTCCAGGTTGTCGACCGCCCGCAGGCCCGGCGAGTACCGGAGCTCGACGCCGTCCCGCACGTGGTAGTCCGGGATCATCCTGTGCCACTCTTCGAGGGCCACCCGCAACTCCATGCGCGCCAGGTGCGAACCGAGGCAGCGGTGGGGGCCGCCGCCGAAGGCGATGTGGCGGTTCTCGGCCCGATCGAAGTCGACGGCGTCGGGATCGGCCCAGGCCCGCTCGTCCGTATTGGCCGAGCCGAGCATGACGGTCACGACCCGCCCCTGGGCGACCGGGCACCCTCCGATCTCGCTGTCCTCGGTCGTGATCCGGACCACGGCCTGGACCGGGGTCTCCCACCGCAGCATCTCCTCGATGGCGCGGGGGATGACCGCCGGGTCGTCGACCAGCCGCTTGCGCTGGTCGTCGTGCTGGGCGAGGTAGCCCAGCATGCAGTCGAGCGAGGCGGTGACGGTGTCGAGGCCGGCGAGGAAGAAGAGGTACCCGATGTCGAGGACGTCGTCGTTGCTGAGGCGGTGCCCGTCGACCTCGGCGTCGAGGAACATCGACAGGACGTCGTCGGACCGCTCCCGTGCCCGCTCGTCGATGGCCTCCTGCAGGACGGCGTAGATCTGCCGGCCGACCTCGGCCGTGTACTCCACCCGCTCCTCCTGGCTGGACACCGGCGGCCGGATGATCCCGTCCTTCAGCCGCAGGAACTCCTGGGCCCGGCTCACCGGGAGTCCAAGAAGCTGCAGGAAGACGGTGGTGGGCAGCGGCTCGGCCACCTCACGGTGGAAGTTGCAGCCGCGCCGGCCCACGAGCGCGCCGACGAGGTCGCGCACGAGCTCGCGGGTCTGGCGTTCGAGCCGGGCGACCTGTCGGGGGGCGAAGATGGGGTCGAGCAGCCTCCGGTAGTTCCGGTGCCGCGGCGGGTCGATCTGGAGCGGGATGAGCGGCCGGACCTGGCCGATGCTCACGGCGTCGATGCCGGAGCTGAACACCCCGGGGTACTGGAGCACCTGGCGGACCTCGGCGTCACCGCCGACGATGACCATTCCCAACGGCTCCTCCATGTCGACGAGGGGCCCGGCGTCGCGCAGCAGCTTGAACTGCGACTGCGGGTGCGCCAACGCCTCCGGGTCCTGGTCGGCACCCATCCGGCCTAGGTCGGACATCGGAAGCCCCCCTCGTCCAGTTCCCGGAGGCCCGTTCTAGCCGAGTCCGACGTCGGCGTCACCCGGGGGGCCGCTCACGCCCGGCGCGCCTCACGGCGGTCCACGCGGCGGCGGTGTCGGCGCAGCACGCCGAGGCCAATCCAGACGACCCCACCGAGGATGGCCGACGTCAGGACGAGCAACCACACGAACGTGGTGAAGTGCCAGAACAGGAAGCTGACTCGCACGTCGTCCCTGTTCTGCAGCATGAACGCGAGGAGCGTGCCGATCCCGGCGCCCGATGCGATCGCTCCGCCGCTCAGTCGCGCCCCCGTGCTCGCGGTCGCGCTTCCGGGCGGCTCCTGGTCCTCCTGCGGGTTCACGGTTCCTTCCCGGTCACGCCAGGTCTCGGCCGTGTGCCGTCAGGGCGTAGATCACGAACACGTCGATGGCGATGATGGTCAGCGCCCAGACCGGGTACGCCGGCATGTACAGGAAATTGACGACGATGCTGAGCCCCGCCACGAGCACGGCGATCGTGCGTGCGAGAACGTTCCCCGAGAACAGTCCGAGGCCGGTCAGGATCAGGAGGATGCCGACGATGAGGTGTATCCAGCCCCAGGTGGTGAGGTCGAAGTAGAGGTCGGCCCCATTCCTCCACACCACCCACTCGTCGTTGAAGATGGCGACGAGGCCGTGGATGGCGTTCAGGGTCCCGACCAGGAGCAGCATCACGGCCGCGAAGACGATCCAGCCACCCCAGCGTGATCGCGGCTCGTAGAACTCGTTCCCCGGGGCTCCCCTCGTGGTCGGGTCTCTGGAGATTTCGCTAGCCATGGTCCTTCTCCTCTGGGTGCGGCAGTGCCTCGTGCTGCGCGCTCGCCAGAGCGGCGTGAGCTCGAAGGCCTGCATCGATCACGACTCTGCTGATCGTGCTCGGGGAAGCGTCCACGGTCATCACCCACCGAGGGTGAGACGGTTCGAGCGAGCGCTCGGCGCGATCCACCGATCGCACCGTCTACGTGCTCGGGCGCAGCTCGGCGAGCACCTCGTCGGTGTGCTGGCCGACCTCGGGTGCCGGGTGGCGTGGGGTTGCCACGTGCTCGGCGAAGTCGACGGGCGTGGCCACCATGGTTGCCGTGGCACCGTCCCGATCGGGGACCTCGACGAGGCCGCCGCCGGCGTGGAACTGCTCGTCGGCCAGCAGGTCGTCGACGGTCTGGACGGGCGACCAGAAGAAGTCGGGCTCTCCGGCGAAGGCGTCGGCCCACTGGTCGAGGCTCCTCGTGGCGAAGATCTCGTCGAGCATCCCGATGAGCTCGGCTGCGTGCCGGAAGCGCCCGGCGGGGGTGGCGAACCGCTCGTCCTCGATCCACTCCGGGTGGCCGACCACCCGAGCCAGCGGCGGCCAGTGGCGCTCGCCCTCGAGCCCCACGATCCAGAACCGGCGCCCGTCGCCGGCGGTGTAGTTGTTCATGGCCGGGTTGCCCATCGCCTTGCGGGTCCCGACGCCGATGGAGCGCCCCCACATCAGGGCGACGTTGATGTCGAACCCGATCGTGTAGGCGCCCTGGCGCAGCAGGGAGGTCGACACCAGGTCGCCCTTCCCGCTGCGCTCGCGCGCGAAGAGCGCCGCGCTGATCCCCGCCGCTGCACTCATGCCGACGGAGTGGTCACCCATGCCGCCGCGCTGGAACGGCAGCTCACCTTCCGGCGGCGTGAGGGAGGCGGCGAGGCCGGACCGGGCCCAGTAGGCGGCGATGTCGTACGCCGGGCGCTCGGCGTCCGGGCCATCCAGGCCGTAGCCCGTGATGATCGCGTACACGAGCCTCGGGAACCGGGCTCGCAGCGTGTCCGGGCCCAGGCCGGCTCGACGAAGGGCGGGCAGGCGGATGTTCGTGACGAACACGTCTGCGCCGGTGACGAGGTCGACGACGAACTGGCGGCCGTCGACGGTGGAGAGGTCCGCCACGACGCTCCGCTTCGACCGATTGTCGAGCTCGAACGGCGGGTTGCTCGGCAGGTCGCCGCCGAGCATGCGCTGGAACGACCGCGCCGGGTCCCCCTGCGGCGGCTCCACCTTGATGACGTCCGCGCCCCAGTCGGCGAGGATCCCTGCCGCCGCAGGCCCGGCGACCCATGCACCGAGCTCGACGACGCGCACGCCGCTCATCGGTCCACCCATCGAAGCGCCTCTCCTCTGCACCGACCGGAGGGCGTTCTAGTCGCTGCGGACCAACTCCGCGGCGATGTCACCCCGGCCGTGGCTCAGGTGGCGGCCACGGCGACCGTGGGGAGCCGCCGCCCGGCCCGGCCGCTGCGGGGGGTCACGGGCCGGGCGGACGGCGTGCTGTCAGCCCGTGACCTCGCAGTTCCGGAGCGTGTTCGCTCCGGGCCCGCCGCGACAGTCGTCGACGTTCGTCCCGACCGGGAACGGCGGGTTCGGCACCTCGTTCGGGTTGTCCCCGTCGAGGACGTCGTCCCCGGGGCCACCGGTGATGGTGTCGCTGCCGTAGTTCCCCCACAGGATGTCGTTGCCGGGGCCGCCGTCGATCCGGTCGTCGAGCGGCCCGCCGAAGGCGACGTCGTCGCCTGGCCCGCCGGCGATGCGGTCGACGCCGCCGAACCCGATGAGCTCGTCGTCACCCGCACCGCCCTGGAGGTTGTCGTCGCCGCCGAGCCCGGCGAGCACGTCGTCGCCGGGCCCGCCCAGCAGCGTGTCGTCGTTGGCCCCGGTCGACTCCGCGAACGGCGGGAGGTCGAACCCGTCGCCGATGAGCACGTCGTCCCCCGTGCCACCGATGAGGCGGTCGTTGCCGCCCTCCCCGCAGATGATGTCGTCACCGCCGAGGCCGAGGACCGTGTCGTCCCCGGCGCTGGCGACGATCACGTCGTCACCTTCGGTGCCCACGATGATCCCGGACCCGACGATGGTCGCCGGGACCGTCTCCTCGGGGGGCCCGCACTCCGGCTCCTGTGCCCCCACCGGCCCCGCCAGGGGACCGATCAACCCGAGCGCGAGCGCGCCCAATCCAACGCTGATTCGTCTCACCCGCCTACTCCTGTCCTGAGGCTCTGGCCTCGTCGCGTCACCATAGTGTCGCGCCGAGCGTGGTTTCTGTCACTGGGGGTGGCGATCCACCTCTTCGACCCACGGCAGACCGACGGGTTGCGTGGCACCATGGGCTCACCCGTGGCGACACTTCCGGGCGTCGCCTCGGGGCGCACCCGAGGAGGGCCGCATGCGCACCTACCTGGTCGTCGCCCACCGCACGCTGGTCGGCCCGTCGCTGGTCGACCACGTGAGGACGCTCGGGCCGCCGGACGAGTGCCACCTCCACCTCGTCGTCCCGGTACGGCACCCGTCCGACCACGCCTGGACCGACGGCCAGGTCGAGACCGCGGCCCGCGCCCGGCTCGACGAGGGCCTCGCCACCTTCCGGGCGCTCGGGTTCGAGGTGAGCGGCGAGGTCGGTGACGCCAACCCCCTCTACGCGGTGACCACGGCCCTGCGCACCGCGCCGTTCCGGTTCGATGGCGTCATCGTGTCGACGCTGCCCTCGGGCATGTCCCGGTGGCTCCACCTCGACGCCGTGAGTCGCATCCGGCGCGAGGTCGCCATGCCCGTCACCCATGTCGAGGCCCGCGCGGTGACCGCCGCCGACTGACCGATCCCTGCGGCCTCCACGGGCGACAGAGGGAGCGCGACGCCCGACCTGTGGGGGACGGCAACTATTGACACTGTGAATGCCACTTCCTACGGTGGCGCGGTGGAGGGTGGCGCGGACGCGGGGGCGATGGCCGTGGCCGACGGGCGGACACGGCGTCGCCTCCGCAACCGCGAGGCGGTGGTCGACGCCATCCTCGACCTGCTCGGCGAGGGGCACGCCCAGCCGACGAGCGCCCAGGTGTCCGAGCGCTCGGGCGTGTCGCTGCGGTCGATCTTCCGGCTGTTCGACGACATGGAGTCGCTGCACCGGGCGGCGATCGCCCGGCAGGCCGAACGGGTCGCCGCCCTGATGACGCCGATGCCGTCCACCGGCCCCGTGGCCGACCGGGTGGCGACCCTGGCCGACAGCCGGGCCGTGGTGTTGGAGGCGATCACGCCGGTCCGCCGCCTGGCCGTGCGCCTGGCGCCGACGTCGCCGCCGCTGGCGGCCGAGCTGACGCGGGCGGCGGGGGCCTTCCGCGCCCAGGTGGCGGACGTGTTCGCCGCCGAGCTGGCCGCGCCCGGCGGGGGGACGGAGCTGCTCGACGCCGTGGACGTGGTGACGAGCTGGGAGGCGTGGGAGCGGCTCCGCGTCACGCAGGGCATGGCCGTCGACGAGGCCCGGGCCGTCGTGGCCCGCCTGGTCGGCGCCCTCCTCGGCGCGGCGCCACCGCCGCGGCCACCGGAGGACTGAACGCCGTCCGCGGCCCGTCGACGCCCCGTCCGTCGCCGCCCACCTCGCCGGGACGGGCGGCGACCGCACCACGCTCCCGGCCCCCAGGAGGCGCCGGCCCCGAGCCGGCGCGCGTCGTGGCCGACGTCGTCGCCACCACCTGACACCCCGTCCTCGTCGCGGCGGCGAGCGGGGGTCAGCCGAACTGGGCCTGGACCAGGAGGGCCAACGCGCTCGCCGCGGACACGGCGAGGACGGCGGGCCGGGTCCAGCCCCGGTCGAGCAGGTGGCGCGCGGGGCCCGAGGCGAGGAAACCGGCGGCCATCCAGGGGACCAGCGCCACGCCCCGCACCAGCCCCCCGTCGACCTGCCCGCCGACGCCGAGAGCGGCGAACGACACCAGCGCCCCGAGCACGAAGTAGGCACCCAGCGTCGAGCGGATCGCCGGCCCTGGCTGGCGCTGGTACAACAGCGCCACGGGCGGCCCGCCGATGGCGGCCGCCGTCCCCGAGACGCCGCTGAAGACGCCGGCCGTCACCAGTGCCCGGCGCGTCGGCTCGTAGGGCAGGGTCGCCAGGGAGGCGGCACAGCAGGCGAGGACGAGCAGCGCGATCAGCGTGGCGAAGCCCCGGTACGGGAGGGTGACGACGGCGAGGGCGCCGAGCGCCGATCCGGGCAGCCGGCCGACCAGCGCCCAGCGGACGCCCCGCCAATCGGTGGTTCCCGGCTCGCGGGCGAGCGTGAGCAGGGCGTGCGCCAGCGCCAGGACGAGCAGCGGCACCGGGACGTAGTCAGGGTCGACCAGCGCCAGCAGGGGCGCAGCCACCAGCGACATCCCGAACCCGACCGTCCCCTGGACCAGCGCCCCGAACGCCACGATCAACCCGGCCGCGACGAACTCCACGGGGGCACCGTACGGGGCGGGCCGCCACGAACGACCATCCGGCCCGAACAAGTGACAGGCCGGGTGTCAAAAGACCCGGTCCCCCGTGTCCCGGCGGTACGGGCCTACGGTCTGGCGATGGCCGCCGTCGACGTCGACGTCCTCGAGCCCGGCATCGCCCGGGTCACGCTGAACCGCCCCCAGGTCCTCAACGCCATCGACGGGTCGCTCCTCGACGGGATGGACACAGCGCTCGACGCCCTCGCCGAGCCCGGCGCCCACCGGGTCGCCGTCCTGACCGGCGCCGGCCGGGGCTTCTCCGCCGGCGCCGACCTCAGCGGCACCGGCGAGCCGTGGTCCGCGCCGGCGGCGGCGCCGTTCAAGACGACCTACGACGCCCAGGTCCGGCTCACCGACCAGCTCACGCGCCTCTACGAGCTGCCGATCCCGGTGGTGGCGGCGGTCAACGGGGCCGCGGTCGGCGGCGGGCTCGCCTTCGCCCTCCACTGCGACGTCCGGGTGGCGTCGGAGGCGGCCCGGTTCGGGTCGGTGTTCATAAAGGCGGGGTTCTCCTCGCTCGACATGGGCACGAGCTACCTGTTGCCACGGATCGTCGGCGCCGGCGCCGCCCGCGAGCTCATGCTGACCGGCCGGATCATCGACGCGGCCGAGGCTTACCGGATCGGGCTCGTGCACGAGGTGGTGCCGGCCGACGACCTGCTGGAGGCCGCGCTGCGGGTGGCCCGCGCCATCGCCGCCAACAACCCCTACGGCGTGTGGCAGACCAAGGTCGGCCTCAACGTCGCCCTCGACGCGCCCAGCCTCCGCCACGCCAAGGAGCTGGAGAACCGCACGCAGGTCCTCTCCGGCTTCACCAACAACCCCACCGAGGCCGCCCGGGCCCACCGGGAGAAGCGGCCCCCCGTCTGGGACCCGCTCTGACGTGCGCTACCGGCCGCTGGCCCTCGCCAGACTCGAGGTGAGGTGCGCCTCCGCCGCCGTGCGTAGGGTCGACGTGCAGAGGTAGGCGGCCGCCGGCTTCAACATGGCGAGTGGCGGACTCCGTCGCGGCCGGTCGTCGGCGGCGGGGCGGCAGATGCGGTGGAGGGAGGCCTCCAGCTGCGGCGAGGCTTTCAGGCGCCGTTCAGCGGCGCGGCGCGATGGTGCTGGAGTGCCCCGAGCCGGGTGCAGCACAGCGGACCGGGAGGACCCAGATGAACCGCAGGACGCGTTGGATCGCCGGAGGCGCCGCGGCCTTCGCTGTCGTGGCCGGTGGTGCCGGGGTCGCCGCGGCCACAGGTGGCGACGACGACAGTGACGAGGGCCCTGACACGCCGCTGACCGGTGACGCCCTCGACCGGGCCAGCGCCGCCGCGCTGGAGGAGACCGGCGGCGGTGAGGTGACCGAGACCGAGTCGGGCGACGAGGAGAGCGCCTACGAGGTCGAGGTCACCCTCGAAGACGGCACCCAGGTGGACGTCCAACTCGACGAGTCGTTCGCCGTCGTGTCGAGCTCGGCCGACGACGAGGACGGTGACGAGGCCGACGACTGACCAGCACGTGCGGCCGCCGCGTCGCTCCTCGAGGGGGCGGCCGCGTCGCCGCTCCACCCGGCCCGACGTTCAGGCGTTGCCGGCGTCGGGCGATGGGGGCGGGCCGGTGGGCTTGTCCTGCTCGGCGGCCGGGTGGTGGCCCGGCTCGTTGCCCGGAGGGACCGGCGCGACGCCGCCACCGGCGTCGAGGGCGTCGGTGGACGCGGTCTCCTTGGCATGGTCCTGGTCGACGGGTGTGTGCCCCGAGCGGCGGAGCTCGGGCTGCTGTGGGTTGGACACGCCGAGGCCCCTACCCGACGACGCTCCGACCACTCGTTCCGTTTTCGATGCCGGGTGCCCGGGGAGCCACCCAGTGCGACGGTCATATCCCACGATCGTGGCGCGAGGAGGGGATTGCGATGGCGACGTGTGAGGTGTGCGGGAACGACTACGACAAGGCGTTCGAGGTGATCGCCGCCGGCCAACGGCACGTGTTCGACAGCATCGAGTGTGCTGCTCACCTGCTCTCACCGATCTGCGAGCACTGCGGGTGCAAGGTCCTCGGCCACGGCACCGAAGTGGACGGCAGGTTCTTCTGCTGCGCTCACTGCGCCCGGAGCGCCTCGGGTGTCGAGGACGTCCACGACAGGGTCGACACGGGGAGCTGAGCCCCAACCAGACGAGGGCTACATGGGCTCGCCCGCAAGGAGCCCGGCCTGGCCGCTATGTGGCGATCACGTGCCGTGGACGTAGCCGAGCATGATGCCCATGACGTCGTCGGCCGGATGCGTGCTGTTGTACTTGCTGTGGAGCCTGACGGTCTGGCCCGTCCGGATCGAGGCCACCGGGTCGCCGATGCACGTCGACATCGACTCGACGTGGTGCTGATCCGCCGCGAGGGTCGCGACCGAGTTGCAGATCGACTGCTCGCCGAGGCTCTCGTTGGTGGCCTCCACACCGACGCCGTGGCCGTGCACGTGACCCAGCATGGCGACGATGTTGCCGGGGACGTTCACGGTCCAGTCCCGATGCGTGTCGGACTCACCCGCCGGGATCGAGTACTCCGAGTCGCCGCACTGGTCGATGTCCAGCCACACCGGCCGAACCGACCGCACGGACTCCCACGACGGACGGACGGTGAAGGTGACCTGCACGTAGACCGTCTGTGGCGTCGTTCCCATGTTCATCAGGTCGACGAGCATGTTCCACGAGTCGTACCAGCGGACGCGGTAGCCGTAGCCCGCGGGGAACCTCACAGCCGTCCGCTCGTCGCCCGAGGCGAAGAAGCGCTCGCCGAGCAACCCGAGCCAGGCGCTGCCGCACGTGGCGTCGCGCCGCCATTGGCTCGCCATCACGAAGTGATGGAGCATCGCTCCACTCATCATCGTGGCGGATGTGCCGTCCTCGAAGACCAGGTCTGGCGTGAAGGAGGTGATGTAGCAGTCGGAGCACGGACGCCGCACCATCAGCTTCAACGTGTTGTCGACGGTTCCCGGGCCTGCCGATGTCGCCGCAGGGATCGTGTACGGGCCGTAGCGGACCGTCCGGGTCGACTCGGCCGCGGTCGTCGTAGCTGAGGCTGCGGCGGTCTTCGCCGCCGACGCCGCCTCGACGGCGGAGTCGCTGGCGACCACCCCGGATAGTGCGACCACGAGCCCGACGACGAGTGCCCGCACTGTGCGCGCCTTGGCCATGCCACCCTCCCCTCCGGTCGCCCGGCGAAGGTCACCGGGCGCCACAAGGACCGCGTGCCGTCCCTCCAGGGGTACGGACGCCTACCGCTCCGAACAGCCGTCTACCCAATCGCGAAACAGCCAAACGGGTGCGGCCTTCGGTAAGGCGCCGCCGCCGCCTCCTGCTCGGCGCGGACCACGCCTACGGCGCCGAGGGCCCCGCCGATGGCGCCATTCCGCCGGATGCCCCGCTGGCCTTCGAGATCGACGTCCTCGACATCACTCGCTGACGACCTGCCCCTGGAACGTCCAGCTCAGCGCGCTCTGGACTGCTCTCGGCGCCACACCGTCGGCGGTGCGAGCTGACGAGAGCCGTTCGCCGGCCTCCGTTGCTCTTCGGCACTTCGAGGCGCCGGAGCCGGTGAGTCGTTCCTGTGGGGCCGGCGTGAGGTCGACCCGCCCGGCGGTCAGGGCCGGTCGAGGGACCAGAGGGCCTCCTGGCGAGCGGCGTCCGGGAGGCCGGGGAACAGCAGGTCGAGGGCGTCCGACGGGCAGAGCCCCTCGGCGGCGGCGAGCTCCGCCGCCGTCAGCGGACGCCCGAACTCGGCGCAGGCCAGCGCCTGCCAGCCGGTCAGCAGGTCGTCGCCGGCCTCGGCGACACCAGGGGCGCACGTCGGGTCGGCGTTGGGCTGGGTGCACTCGGTCGGAGTCGGAAGCATGCGGTCCTCCAGGTCGGCTGTATCGATCTAGTGAATCGATTCAGAAGACAGGATGACGGATGACTCTGGATCGGTCAAGATGGTGCTCGTGCCCACTCCCACGCTCGCCGACGTCGCCGACGCCGTCGGCGTGTCCCGGACGACGGTCTCCAACGCCTACAACCGGCCGGACCAGCTCTCCGCTGGCCTCCGGGACCGAATCCTCGCCGCCGCCGCCCGTCTGGGTTACCCGGGGCCCGACCCGGTCGCGCGTGGCCTGCGGCGCGGCCGGACCGGCATGTTCGGCCTCGTCTACGACCAGCCGCTGTCGTACCTGTTCAGCGACCCGGCGATCCTGCAGTTCATGGGCGGGCTGGCCCGAGTGTGGGACGACGCCGGCGTGAGCCTCGCCCTGCTCCCGAGCCTCCACCCCGACGACGCCGGGACGGCCGTCCTCGCCACCGCGGCGGTCGACGGCTTCGTCTCCATCTGCGACGTGGCCGACGACGCCCGCGTGGCCGCCCTCGTGGCCCGGCGCCTGCCCTTCGTCACGGTGGACGCCGGCGAGTCGAGCGGCTGGTGCCGTGTCGGCATCGACGACCGCGGCGCCAGCGCCGAGGCCACCCGCCACCTCCTCGAGCTGGGCCACCGCCGGCTGGCCGTGGTGGCGCTCCCCCGGGGCGGCGAGGGTGGTGGCGATGGGTTCGACGTGACGGCGCCGCGCGTCGGTGACGGCCCCGTGCCGTTCACGGTGGCGGGCGCCCGGCTGCGGGGCGTCCGTGATGCGGTGGAGGTCGCCGGGTTGGGCTGGTCGACGGTCCCCGTGGTCGCCGTGCCCCTCCTCGAGCCGCCCCGGGCCATCGGCCGGCGCGTGGGCGGCCTGCTGCTGGACCGGGCCGATCGGCCGACCGGCATCGTGGCCATGAGCGACGAGCTGGCCGCCGGTGTGCTCGACGCCGCGGCAGAGCGCGGCGTGGAGGTCCCGGGCCAGCTCTCGGTGGTGGGCTTCGACGACACACCGACGGCAACCGCGGTGCGCCCTGCGCTCACGACCGTGCACCAGCCGATGGGCGAGAAGGGCGAGGTGGCGGGGCGGCTGCTGCTCGAGGCTGCGCCTCCCACGGTGGTCCGCCTGCCGACCGAGCTGCGGGTGCGGGCCTCGACCGGCCCGGCCCCGAGAGGGGGGTGACCGGGCGCTCGCCGACGTCGTCCGCAGCGCGGGTGACAGCGGGGTGCGCGAGACACTCGACGGACACGGCGGTCTCTCCGTGTCTCCGCTCGTTACGTCGAGGCGGACTCGGCGCTTGGGTCGCGTTCGGCGCGCCGGCGCACGGCGTGCAACATGTCGTGGCGGATCACCCCGGAGCCGGCGCGGATGACCCACCAGTAGGGCCGGAACGCGCGGGCCGCAGCGGGGTCGGTGGGAGACACGCGGGTCTCGGTGCTCAACCGCGTTCCGTCACCGAGCGCCTCGAGCTCGAAGCTCATTGCGATGAGGACGAAGCCGGGACGCGTGAAGCCGCGGAAGCCGTCGATGTCGTGAATGTCGGCGGTCTCGCCGCCGCGGAGCCGCCACGGTTGCCCTGCGGCGCCCGCCACCAACGTCCACGGGGGATCGAGACGCAGCTCGCGGTAGCCGCGCTCGATGAAGGCCTCGATGAACCCGCGGTCCGCCCCCAGGCCACCGCGCGGCTCGCGGCCACCACGTAGGCGCGCGGGGAGCGCCCGGATGCTCATCAGCAGACGAGTGATCCGCAGGTCGCCACTGGAGACCGCCTGGAGAGCGCCCCAGACGACCTCGGGCACGGCCGCGATCTCGATGCTGTGCCGCTCGCGATAACGGTGAACCGGGAGAACCTCGTCCAGCACAGCGGTCATGTGGGTTGTCTCCTCGGGTCGCGGTCGGGGACGAGCCGCGACGCTCGCGGCCGTCGATGAGCTGGTTCCCGGCTACAGGCGGAAGATGACGAGGTATCGGGCGGGCGACTCGACGACGAAGTCGGTGTGCGTCGATCCGGCGGCGGCCGCGTACCCGTCGCCGCCGGTCATGACCTGGCCCTGGTTCCGCAGCCTGCCGTCCAGGAGGTAGAAGAACTCGGCGTGCGCGTGCTCGTGCGGGTCACCCCGGTAGCCGACGTCGGCCTCCACGAGCACGACGGAGTAGCCGTCAGCCGTTCCGAGGACCTTCGACCGCGCGTTTCCCTGGCTTCCCCACGGCCCCCACTCGACGTCGTCGGCGTGGACGATGTCCCAACCCGTGAGTGTTTCCATTGTCGTTCCCTTCGTTGGACGGGACCCGACGACTGCATCGCCGGATCGATCGACTTGCCAGTGGACAGATTAACTGTCCGGTGGAAAGATGCCAACAGAGGATCATGAGAATGACGTCACACCGCCGCCCGTACCACCACGGCGACCTGCGTCGAGCGCTCCTCGACGCAGCCGTCGAGACGATCGGCGAGGTCGGGCCGAGTGCGATGACCGTTCGGGCGGTGGCTCGTCGGGCCGGTGTGTCGCACGCTGCGGCGACCTACCACTTCGGTGACAAGGCGGGGCTCCTGACGGCGGTCGCCGCCGACGGCTACCGGTTGCTCGGTGACGAGCTCGATGCGGCGCGGCAGGCGTACACGAGCTTCCTCGAGGTCGGCGTCGCCTACGTGCGGTTCGCGGTGAGACATCGCGCCCACTTCGAGGTCATGTACCGACCCGAGCTGTACCGACCGGATGCGGACGACGTCCGCGAGGCGAGGGCGCGCACCGCCGAGATGCTGTACGGCACCGGCGATGCCGACACCGAGCAACTCGCCGCGGGCATCGCCGCGTGGGCGATCGTCCACGGCGTGGCGACGCTGTGGCTCGGCGGCAACCTCCCCACCCAGCTGGGCGACGACCCCGAGGAGATCACCCGCCTCGTCGCCGCCCACCTCCCGCCCCGTCAGCGCTGAGCGGTCGGCCGCCGTGCATTCGGTGCGCCGACCTCGACCTGGTGACAGGACGGCCGCACGCGGGCCGGCCGCGATCGCGTCGTCGACGGCCCAACGGAACACGCGGAGGCACTCGGCCGCATCTCGAGGAGTGACAACGATGCGCCCGGTCGTCGCCGAGGCGGGTGGCCGGCCTTGGACTCGGTCCGGTGAACCAAGGGATCCCTCATTCCGGTCTGCCCGCGCCGGCGACCTGACATCGCCGGCGCGGGCAGCGGCAGGTCAGGTCCGCTGGAGCTCGGGCTCCTTCGCCGGGGCCTCGCCCGACGGCGGCGGCTCGACGTGACCTTCGACGTCGATCTTGGGCAGGATCCGGTCGAGCCAGCGGGGGATCCACCAATTGCGGTCGCCCAGCAGCTCCATGGTGGCGGGCACCAGCAGCATGCGGACGATGGTGGCGTCGAGGAATACGGCCGTGGCCAGGCCGACCCCCATCAGCTTGACGACCCGGTTGGGGTCGAACAGAAACGCGCCGAATACGAAGACCATGATCAGGGCGGCGGCCGTGATGACCCGGGCGGTGACGGCCAGTCCGTCGGCCACCGAGGTTCGTGAGTCGCCGGTCCGCAGCCATTCCTCCTTGATCCGCGTCAGAAGGAACACCTCGTAGTCCATGGACAGGCCGAAGACGATGGCGAACATCATCATTGGGATCCAAGGCTCGATCGGTGCCTTGTCGAATCCGAGGATGCCGCCGAGCCAGCCCCACTGGAACCCGGCGACGATGACGCCGTAGGCGGCGCCGATCGACAGCAGGTTCATGACGACGGCCTTGAGCGGCACCAGCAGCGACCGGAACACGGTCATCAACAGCAGGAAGGACAGGATCAGCACCGCGCCCAGGAAGTACAGCAACCGCTCGGACAGGTAGTGGGCGAAGTCGACGTTGACCGCCACGGCCCCGGACACGGACACGTCGACATCGGTTCCCTCGCTGGCGGCGGGGATGACGTCGTCGCGCAAGTGCGTCACCAGGTCGGTTGTCGCCTCGTCCTGAGGAGCCGTGATGGGCAGGGCCTCGGCGGCGATGGCGTTGCCGTCCTCGCTGACGAACGGCGGGTTCACCCGGGCGACGCCTGGATCGTCGGCCACGGCGTCGACGATCCTCCCGAAGTCTGCCTCGGTGGCACCGTCGGACAGCTCCGCCACGAGCATGAGCGAGCCGTTGTAGCCAGGGCCGAACCCGTCGGCCAGCAGGTCGTAGGCCTGACGCGTGGTGGTGTCCTCGGGGTAGGTGCCCTCGTCCGAGAAGCCCAGCCGCAGGCTGATGATCGGCAGCGCCAGCACCAGGAGGACGACCACGCCGAGGGCGACCGCCGGCCAGGGACGGTGCTGGATCACGCGGCTCCAGCGATAGGCCGTCGTCTCGCGGACCGGCCGCGGCGTGCGGACCACCTCGCTCATCAGCGGGGCGGGCGTCACCCGGTCGAGGGCGTTGCCGAACCTCTCGCCGCGAGACGCCTTCCGGCCGATGAGGTGACCGATGGCGGCCAGCAGGCCGGGCAGCACCAGCAGGAAGGCCACCACGAACCCGATGCCCAGAACGGGCACGCCGAGGCCGACGCCGGCCAGGCCGAGAGCGGCGAACGCCGCCGCGATCAGGCCGCGCCGTCGGGTCACCTCGATCCGGTCGCCGGCGAACCCGAGGAGCGCCGGCAGCAGCGTGACCGAGGCCACCATGGTGGCCGTCACCACTGTCGCGATGGCGACCGCGAGGCCGGTGACGAAGGGGAGCTGCATCACCACCATGCCGAGGATCGAGATGACCACCGTGGTGCCGGCGAACAGCACCGCCCGACCGGCGGTGTCGAGGGCGATGGCGATCGACTGGCGGATGTCGTGGCCGTTGTGCAGGTTCTCGCGGTAGCGGGTGACGATGAACAGGGCGTAGTCGATGCCTACGCCCAGGCCGATCATGATCCCGAAGATCGAGGCGAAGCTCGGCGGGTGGATCACGAAGCTGAT
>Ga0126306_10000282_pt1 | contig 21677 bp, 21 predicted proteins | sample Plot27_FD_92592 | JGI IMG/M metagenome (GOLD analysis project Ga0126306, IMG submission 92592) | Serpentine soil microbial communities from UC McLaughlin Reserve, CA, USA - Plot27 | ecosystem: Environmental > Terrestrial > Soil > Grasslands | place: USA: UC McLaughlin Reserve, Lake County... | reverse complement strand
CGTGCTCGAGGACGGCTCGCGCCACCGTCTCGACGTCACGGAGGTGCCGTCGCTGGGCCCGCGCCTCAGGCGGCTCGAGCGGCAGGCCGACGAGGTCCGGGCCTGGCGGGACGGCCGCCCACCGCCGGCCTCCTGAGCCCGCGCGACACGCGCTAGCGCGTTCTACCGACGTCTACGGTCCTGGCTAGAGAACGCCATACGGTGCTCGACATGGATCCCGTGCGGAACCCGTACGCACCCGGTGCCGGGCAGCGCCCGCCCGAGCTGGCCGGCCGCGACGGCGAGCTGTCGGCCTTCGACGTCGTCCTGGAACGCATCGCGCACGGTCGTCCCGAGCGGTCACTGGTGCTCACCGGGCTGCGCGGGGTCGGGAAGACGGTGCTGCTCAACCAGCTCCGCTCGGCGGCGATCTCGCGCGGCTGGGGGACCGGCAAGATCGAGGCGCGCCCCGAGCAGTCGCTGCGGCGGCCGGTCTCCTCGGCCCTGCACATGGCGCTGCGGGAACTGGGCCCGCGGCACCGGGACCAGGAGTCGATGGACGAGGTCCTCGGCGTGGTGAAGGCCTTCGCCCAGCGGATCCAACCGGCCGACACCAGGGTCCGCGACCGCTGGCAGCCGGGCATCGACGTCCCCGCCGCCACCGGCCGGGCCGACTCCGGCGACATGGAGATCGACCTCGTCGAGCTGCTCAGCGACGCCGCGGGCGTGGCCGCCGACATCGGCAGCGGCATCGCGCTGTTCATCGACGAGATGCAGGACGTGCAGCCCGACGACGTGTCGGCCATCTGCGCCGCCTGCCACGAGCTCTCCCAGCAGGGCGCGCCGCTGATCGTCGTCGGGGCCGGACTGCCGCACCTGCCCGCCGTCCTGAGCGCCTCCAAGAGCTACTCCGAGCGGCTCTTCCGCTACCTGCGGATCGACCGCCTCGACCGGGAGGCCGCCGACCGGGCGCTGCTGGCGCCCGCCGCGCGGGAGGAGGTGAACTTCGAGCCCGCCGCCCTGGACGCCCTCTACGAGGCCGCCGACGGGTACCCGTACTTCGTGCAGGCCTACGGCAAGGTCACCTGGGACGTCGCGGCCGCCTCCCCCATCACCGCGGACGACGTCGCCATGGCCGCGCCGGTCGCCGAGGCCGAGCTGGCGGTCGGTTTCTTCGGTTCCCGCTACGACCGGGCCACCCCCGCCGAGCGCGAGTACATGCACGCCATGGCCGACCTGGGCGGAGCGGCCGGCGCGGCCGTATCCACCTCGGAGGTGGCGGTCTCCCTCGGCCGCAAGCCGGCGTCCCTGTCGCCGGCCCGCGACTCGCTGATCAAGAAGGGTCTCGTGTACTCGGCCGAGCGGGGTCAGATCGCCTTCACCGTGCCGCACTTCGGCCGCTACCTGCTCCGCCACCCGGACTGAGCGTGCCCACCTGGCTGGAGGCGGGGCTCTGGGGGCTGCTCGGCGGCGGCGCCCTGGTCATCGGTGCCCTGATCGCCTGGTTCGTCCCGGTACCGCCGAAGGTCGTCGCGTCGGTGATGGCCTTCGGCTCGGGCGTGCTCATCTCCGCCGTGGCCTTCGACCTCATGGAGGAGGCCGTCACCACCGGCGGCCTCGCCGCGACGGCACTCGGTTTCCTCGTGGGCGCCGTCGTGTACCTGGCCGCGAACCTCGCCCTCGCCCGGCGCGGCGCGCGGCACCGCAAGCGGTCGGGGGACCTGCAGCCGTCCGAGCAGGAGAAGAGCGGCAGCGGATCGGCCATCGCGATCGGGGCACTGCTCGACGGCATCCCGGAGTCCGTCGTGCTGGGCCTCGGCCTGCTGACCGGCGGCACGGTGAGCCTGTCGATGCTGGCCGCCGTGTTCATCTCCAACGTCCCCGAGGGGCTGTCCAGCGCCGCAGGCATGAAGCGCAGCGGCCGTTCCGCCCGCTACGTCTTCGGCGTGTGGGGCGGGATCGCGCTGGTGAGCGGGCTGTCGTCGCTGCTCGGCTACGCCGCGCTCGGCGGCGCGTCCCCCGAGGTCGTCGCCACGATCACGGCCGTCGCCGCCGGGGCGATCCTCACGATGATCGCCGACACCATGATCCCGGAGGCCTACGCGAACACCCATGACTGGACCGGGCTGATCACCGCCATGGGCTTCCTGACCGCCTTCGCGATCAGCTTCGCCTGAGCGGGAGTCAGGCCGGGTGGGGGAGCGCCGGCGGAAGGATCTCCGGCCCGGCCTCCAGGGGGCGCTCGGCGTCCACCGGGTGAGCCCGGACGGCCAGGACGGCGACGTCGTCCTCGGCGTCGTCGCCCATCATCTCGGCCAGCAACCGGTCGCACAGCTCCTCGAGCGGCAGCCCGGAGCAGGCGGACAGGATCCGGCGTACCTGCGCCCGTCCCTCGTCGAGGGGGACGCCGCGCCGCTCGAAGAGGCCGTCGGTGAACAGCAGCAGCGTGCTGCCCTCGGGCATGGTGGCGATGCCGTCGACGCGGGGCCCCAGCCAGCCGATCCCCAGCGGCGGGCCGATCGGGGCCGCGAGGTCGGAGACGGTGCCGTCGGCGAGCAGGAGCATCGGCTCGGGGTGGCCGGCCGAGGCCCAGCGCAGCCGCCGGAGCCCGACGGCACGGTCGGCGGCGTCCTGTTCGACGCGGCAGACCAGGGCGGTCGCCAGCGTCGGCACGACCAGCCCGACCAGCGCGAGGTCGACGCGGCGGAGCACGCCGGCCGGTTCCTCGAGCCGGTCGAAGCCGATGCCGCGGACCAGCGTCTTCACCTGGCCCATGGCGGCGGCCGCCTCGATGTCGTGGCCCATGACGTCGCCGATCACCAGGACGGTGTCGCCGTCGGGCTGGAGGAACGCGTCGTACCAGTCCCCGCCGATCGACGCGCCGAGGGTGGCCGACCGGTAGCGAACCGCCAGCTCGAGGCGGTCGGGCTGCACCGGCGGGGAGAGCAGGCTCAGCTGCATCCGCTCGGCGACCTGCTGGTTGGCGGCGGCCAGCCGGGCGTTGTCCAGGGCCAGGGCCGCGCGGCGGGACGCGATCTCCGCCGTCCGCAGCTCCTGCTCCGTGTGCGCCCCGCGCTCGGGCTCGTTGACCAGGGTGAACCCGCCGATGACCTCACCGCGCGCGATGAGCGGGAAGCCGGCAGCGGCGGCGGGCCGGAGCGGGGCGAGCGCCGCGCGAGCCTCGTCGTCGGCCACCATCGACAGCACGATCTCCTCGGTGAGCTCCGGGAAGACGACGGGCCGGGGATCGCGGAGCATGCGGGGGACCGGGGCGGTCACGTTGTTCGACGCCACCCGCAGGTCGGCGTAGCGGTGCATCGCCTCCACGAGCGCGGGGTCGCGGTGCGCCCGCCCGACGTCGCGGCGGGTTCCGTCGGGGTCGATGACGGTGACCACGCACCAGTCGGCCAGCAGCGGCACGACCAGATCGGCGAAGCGCTGGACCGCCTCGTCGGTGTCCGTCGTCGAGGTCATGGCCAGGTTGATGTCGCCGAGCAGCATGAGGTGCCGGCCGGCGGTCTCCGCCTCCATGGCCGCCCTCGCCGCCTCGACCGCTGTGGCCTCCCGGGCGGCGACGGCCGCCGCCCGCTCCTCCTCCACCCGGCGGCGCTCGGTGACGTCGTCGTAGGTGACCACGAGGCCGGCGTCGGTGAGGAAGGCGTCGGCCCGGAACCACTTCCCGAGGGGGACGAAGTACGCCTCGGTCCCGCCGCTCTCGCCGGTCTCGCGGACCCGGCGGTAGAGCTCCTCGAAGGGTCCGCCGACGGCCTCCGGGAACTCGGTCCAGATGCCGTGACCCAGCAGGCTCTCGACCGTGCGGTGCAGGACGCGGGCGCCGGCGGGATTGATGTACCGGATGCTCCAGTCCTCGTCGAGGACGAACAGCGGGCGTTCCATGCCCTCGACGGCCTGCAGCAGCAGTTCGCCGGGCGGGAGCACCGCCTCGTTCCGGATCACGCCCATACTCTGCCGCATCGCACCCCGTCCCCAGGCAGCAGATCACGGATCGTCACCACAACCTCACCCATCTGCGGTAGGTGAGACCGGGATCACGATCGACGCGGCGGCGCCTTGGCAGGCGCGGCGCCAGTGACCAGAATCGGCGAGGCCACGGCGGACCGGATGCGGGCCGGCCGGCGGTGCTCCAATCAAGGGGCGGCCAGTGCCGGTGCTGCACCGAGGGACGACCGTGGACGAGAGGGAACTCCGGGCTCCCGCCCTGGAGGGGAGCAGGAGCACCGAGCCGCGGCTGCACGCGGTCCGGTCGGTGCCGGCTGAGCGCCCCGTTGCCCTGCCCGGTCCGCACGCCGACGTGGACGGCTTCCTCGAGACGATGCCGGCCGCCTTCTGCTTCCTGGACCGGGAGTGGCGGTTCCGGTACGTCAACGCCGTCGCCGAGCGGCTGATCGGCCGTCCCCGCGACGAGGTGCTGGGGGAGTCGCTGTGGGAGGCCTTCCCGCTGATGGTCGGGAGCATCTTCGAGACGACCTACCGGGCGGCGGTGGCCACCGGCGAGCCGATGAGCTTCGAGGCCACCTACGGCCAGGACCACGGCTGGTACGAGATCCGCGTCTGGCCCCGGCCCGACGGACTCGCCGTCTACGCGCTGGACGTGACCGACCGGAAGCTCGCCGAGGAGGCCGCCCGCCGGGCGGGTGCCCGCACGTCTCTGCTGGCGCAGGTCGCGGCCGAGCTGTCGGGGCAGCTGGACACGGAGTCCGCCCTGGGCCGCCTGGCGGAGCTCGTCGTCCCGGTCCTCACCGACGCCTGCATCGTGACCGTCGTCGACCGCGAGGGGCGGGCCCGGGACGTCGGCGCGTGGCATGCCGACCCCGAGCGGCTCCCCCTGATCCGGCGCTACGCCGAGGTCCGCCTCGACACGCTGCCCAGCGCGTCACCGGTCGCCCGCGCCCTGGCCGCCGGGACGCCGCTGACCGAGTCGGTCGCCGCCGTGCTCGACCTGATGCCCCCGGGGCCGGCGCGCGCGCTGCTGGTGGCGCTCCGGCCGGCCACCGCGATGGTCCTGCCGCTCACCGCCGGGCCGCGGACGGTCGGCGTGCTCACGCTGTACCAGGACCCCGGCCGGGTGGTCCACGAGGAGGACATGGAGACCGCGCGCCAGGTGGCCGCCGAGGCCGCCCGGGCCATCGTGCGGGTGCACCACCAGAACCAGCAGGCGCAGCTGGCCGAGGCGCTGCAGCGCAGCCTGCTGACCGATCCTCCTGCGCTCGGCGAGACGGCGGTCGTCGTGCGGTACGTCCCGGCGGCCGAGGCCGCGCGGGTCGGCGGGGACTGGTACGACGCCTTCCTCCAGCGCGACGGCTCGCCGGTGATCGTCATCGGCGACGTCGTCGGGCACGACACCGCCGCCGCCGCGGCGATGGGGCAGCTGCGCGGGCTCCTGCGCGGCATCGCCCACCACAGCGGGGCGGGCCCGGCCGGCGTGCTGCGCGGGCTGGACGAGGCCATGGCCCACATGCACACCGAGACGCTGGCCACGGCCGCCGTGGCCCGGCTCGAGCACATCGGTGACGAGGGCGGGCCGGCCGGACCGTGGCGGCGGCTGCGCTGGTCGAATGCGGGGCATCCGCCACCGATCGTGCTCACCGCCGACGGCCACGTCGCCGTCCTCGGTGGCCGGGTCGGCGACCTGATGCTGGGTGTCGACGCGACCGCCGAACGCGCCGAGTCGACCGTCGACCTCCTGCCGGGGAGCACGGTGCTGCTCTACACCGACGGGCTGGTCGAGCGGCGGGGCAGCACCCTCGACGAGGGGATGGCCCGGCTCACCGCGGCAGTGCGCGCACTGACCGGCCGCTCCCTCGACGAGCTCTGCGACGCTCTCCTGGAGCGGATGCTGGAGGGAACCCCGCAGGACGACGTCGCGCTCGTCGCGGTCCGCGTCGCCGCGCCGGCCCCCCGCTGAGGGCGCCCATCGAAAGGAAACGCACCGGAACCGGACAGGAAGGCGGCGGGTCGGGGATTGGCGGCCCGGATCGCTGGGCACCGAGGGGGCGCTGAGGTACCGGCGATCGGGGGAGAGGGCATGGGGCGACTGGCATGGCCGTTGCGCCCGCTGCCGGACGGCCGCGGTGAGGTGTGGCGCTGGGAGCTGGGGACCATCGCCGAGCTCCCGGCCGCACGGGCGGGGCTGCGCAGCCGACTGGGCGGCGTCGGCTTCCCCGACGAGCGCGAGGACACGGCCGGCGAGCGCCTCGTCCTGGCCTTCGACGAACTGGCCTCCAACGCCTTGCGCCACGGGGAGTCGCCGGTGGTCGCCACCGTCGTGGCGGGCAGCGGCGGCTGGCTGCTCGACGTGAGCGACCGGGCTCCCGAGATGATGCCGGCGCCCGCCGTCGACCGGGATCCCGCTCAGGGCGGCCTGGGCCTGCACCTCGTCGCGCGGCTCGCCGTCGCGCACGGCTGGTACGTCGACGGGGGAGCCAAGCACGTCTGGGCATGCCTGCCCACCACCGTGGAGGACCGCCAACCCGCCCTTGCATAGCGGTCCCTCCGGGCCGGACTCCGGTTCCGGTGGACGCGGTGCCGGCCGCCGCCCGGTCTCCGCGCGGGCTGATCGCGCCGGCCGGCGGGAGCAGGGTCCCGCGGGTGGGCATTCCATCCCTCGAAATGCCCACTGGAGGGACCATGCCGGAGTTCAGCTGCCCCCAGGGTCACAACGCAACGACCCCCGGTGCCGTCAGGCACCGGGGGTCGGAGCGGGCGCGGTCCGGAGGACCGCGGTGTCACAGGGTTACGGGAGGACGAGGGAGAGGGCTCCCTTGCCGTAGCCGGGGACCTCGATCGCCAGGTCGAGACGGTTGAAGCCCGCCAGCATGCCGGCGATGTCGCCCGGCACGTCCTCGCCGTCGGGGACGAGCTTGTTCAGCTTCGAATGCGGGGCACCGGGGGTGTTGAACAGGGCCGAGAGCACGTTCACGACCTCGTGCAGGGCCTCGAGGAGCAGGGGGCTGAGCTCCTTGTCCTCCTCCACGGCGTCCTGTGCGCCACCGGGGGGCAGCAGGGCCAGGGAGGCGGCGGTGTAGGCCGAGGCCCCGAGGTCCATGACGCACAGCGCGTTGACCGACATGTCCGGCGCCGTGTAGATCGCGATGGTCACCGGGCGGTTCGGCTCGGGGGTCACCGGCGCGCCGGGCGAGACGGTGACCTCCTTGCCGACCAGGCCGGAGAGCATGTCGCGGACGTCCTTGGCGGCCGGCAGCAGCACGGTGCTCATGCGATCACCCCGTCCAGGTGCTCCTTGAACGTGTCCTCGTTGAACGGCTTGGCGATGAGGAACATGGCGCCGGCGTTGGCCGCCTTCTCCCGCATCTCCGGGGAGCCTTCCGAGGTCACGAACCCGAAGGGCACGGCCGAGCCGGACGCGCGCAGCGCCTGCAGGCACTCGATGCCGGTCATGTTCGGCATGTTCCAGTCCGACAGGATCAGGTCGGGCTTCTCCGAGCCGACCTTGGCCAGCGCGTCCGCGCCGTCCTCGGCCTCGACGATGTCGTGGTCGTCGTAACCGGCCTGCCGCAGGGTGCGGATGACGATCTGCCGCATCACGCGGCTGTCGTCGGCGACCAGGATCTTCACAGGGGCACCTCGTTCTCGTGGTTCTCGTACGGGTCGGGCAGGGCACCGGCGGAGCCCTGGACGGAGATGGACAGCGACTGGCCGCGCCACAGGACGTCGATGCGGACGACGTCGGCCGGGTCGGTGACCTCCGGCGCGTTCCCCACCTCGGGCAGTCCCAGCGCCGACGGCCCCGGGAGGACGGCCTTGACGTTGCCGCCCACCACGTTGGCGAGCTCACCGAGGGCGTCGTCGACGTCCTCGGCGTCGAGCACCGGCGGGGCGTGCTCCTTGAGCAGCGCGCGGGAGAGCTCCTCGGCGGTGGACCGGCCGGTGGTGATCACCACGGTGCCGGTCCACGGGCCGACGACCTCGACCCACGAGCTGACGGCGTCGTCGGCGGGGCCGCCGGGCAGCGGCAGGAGGTACTCCTCCTCGCCCACCAGGGCCAGCCACGCCTCCTCGGCGATGCTCTGGACGGTGGCCTCGTCGATCAGGTCGGTGATGGCGAGGGGGGCGTCGCTGGTCCGGCGGCGCTCGCCGGTGTCTCCGAGATCGGCACTGAACGCGGTCACAGGAAGACCTCCTGCGGGAGCAGGCCGAGCAGCGCGAGCTTGTCGCGGATGGCGTCGGCGGTGAACGGCTTGATGACGTACTCGTGCGCGCCGGCCGCCAGTGCCCGGACGATCTGGGTGTGCTCGCTCTCGGAGGTGACCATCATGATCGTCACCTGCCGCCACGCGGGGTTGGAACGGACCGCGGAGACGAACTGCAGGCCGTCCATCACCGGCATGTTCCAGTCGACGCAGACCAGGTCGGGGACCCAGCCGCCGTCGAGGACGTCGAGACCCTCCCGGCCGTGGCCGGCCTGCTGCACCTCGTACCCGAAACCCTCGAGGATGCCGGAGACGATGCGCCGCATGGCACGCGAGTCGTCGATCACCAGAGCACGCACGATCAAGCCCCCTTCAGCGGGCGGTAGGCAGAGCTGCGGCCGACGACGACCCGCTCCCAGGAGTCGTCCACCCCGAGCGTCGTCTCCGCCGCACCGAGGAACAGCCACCCGTCGGGACGCACGAGCTCGCGCACCCGGCGGAGGATCGCCTGCTTGGTCGGCAGGTCGAAGTAGATGAGGACGTTGCGCAGGTAGACCACGTCGAACGGGCCCATCCGCGGCAGCGGCGCGGCGAGGTTGCACTCGCTGGCGGTCACCATGCGGCGCAGCGCCGGGGCGACCTCCCACTCGTTGCCCGCCCGGCTGAAGTGCCGGACCAGCATGGTGGCGGGCAGGCCGCGGTTGACCTCGAGCTGGCTGAACCGGCCGGCCCTCGTCCGCTCGACCATCTCCCGCGAGAGGTCGGTGGCGGTGATGGAGACGCGGGTGGTCGCGTTCGGCATCGAGTCCTCGAGCAGCATCGCGATCGTGTACGGCTCCTGCCCGCTGGAGCAGGCGGCCGACCAGATCTGCAGGCGCTCGTTGGGGCCCCGCGCGGCGAGGATCGACGGCATGACCGTGGAGGTCAGCGCGGTGAACGGGTCGCCGTCGCGGAACCAGGACGTCTCGTTGGTGGTGAGGGCCTCGACGATGCGCCGGGTGCTGTCGGTGTCGGGCTTGGCCCGCACCGTATCGACGAACTGGGAGACGTCGGAGATGCCCTGGGACCGGGCGATGGGCAGCAGGCGCGCCTCGACCAGGTACTCCTTGCCCGGCTGGAGCACGATCGCGCTCTCCTTGTGCACGAGCTGCCGGACCCAGTCGAAGCTGGTGGTGGAGAGGGTCATCGCGCACGCCCCGCGAGGGAGGCGGCCGGCGCGACGGCGACCCCGGCGAGGTGCCGGTTGATCGCCTCGGTCACCCGCGCCAGCGGCAGGATCTCGTCGGCGAGGCCGGCCTGGGCGATGGCACCTGGCATGCCCCAGACGACCGAGGTGGCCTGGTCCTGGACGACGACGGTGCCACCGGCCTCGCGGATCGCCGCGGCGCCGTTGCGCCCGTCGGATCCCATGCCGGTCAGGACGACGCCGAGGACGGCGCCGTCGTAGGCCTCGACGGCGGAGCGGAAGAGCGGGTCGACGGCCGGGCGGCAGAAGTTCTCGGGCGGCCCCTGGTTCAGGCTGGTGTGCAGGCCGTGCCGTCCGGTGGAGCGGACGACGAGGTGGTGGTCGCCGGGGGCGAGGTGCACGGTGCCCGGCAGCAGCGGGCTGCCGTCGACGGCCTCGACCACACGCAGCGCGCAGAGGCGGTCGAGGCGCTGGGCGAACTGACGCGTGAAGACCGGGGGCATGTGCTGCACGAGCAGGATCGGCACGGGCAGGTTCGCCGGCAGCTGGGGGAGGACCTTGGCCAGCGCCTCGGGGCCCCCGGTGGACGAGCCGATGACGAGGACGGCGGGCTTCTTGCCCGGGCCGGTGCGCGGGGCGGGCGGGCGGACCGGGGCCGGCGCGGCGGCGCGAGCCGGGCCGAGGGTGACGGGACGACCGGTGAGCGCCTTGATCTTGGGGATCAGCTGCTCGCGGACGCTCTCCATCGACTGGCTGACGCTGCCGACGTTGGCCGGCTTGGTGACGTACTCGTTGGCGCCGGCGGAGAGCGCGTCCAGGGTCGCGGAGGCACCGCGCTCGGTCAGCGTGCTGAACATGACGATGGGCACGCGGCTGTGCTCGCGGCCGCCCTGCCCGGCGCGGATGGCGCGGACCGCGTCGATGCCGTTCATGTCCGGCATCTCGATGTCCATGGTGATCAGGTCGGGCTTGAGCTGCTCGAGCTTGCCCAGGGCGATCCTGCCGTTGACGGCGGTGCCGACGACCTCGATGCCGGGATCGGCGGAGAGCACGTCGGTCACGATCTTGCGGACGACGACGGAATCGTCGACGACCAACACCCTGATCGGGTCCACGCGGCGTCCTCCTGCTTCCCTGCTGGGCCAGCCCAGCAGGCTGTCGTCTCTGTATCGGCAGACGACCGCGAAGCCTTGAGCGCAGCGGGGGCGGAGAGCCGGGAGCGGCACGGGTCAGGGCGGGGCGACCGACGTCGTGCAGAACTATCGTCCGCGCGCAACCGGACTTGACGCCAACGGACCTATTCGATCCGGGAGGACGAGCGGAAGGTCAGGCGCCCGAGACCCGGACCCAGGGAGCGCGGAGGACGGCCAGGGAGCCCTCGTCGAGCAGGTCGGACATCGCGATGCCCTGGACGCAGCCGGCGACGGCGTTCCAGACGCCGGCGGCGCCGTCGTGCAGGTCGAACCCTCCGTCGAGGAAGGCGAGGACGGCGTGCAGCTGCGCGGCGGCCAGCGCGCGGGTGCGGCCGGAGACGTGTGCCGCCCACGAGGCCTCGTGCATGGCGGTGGCCCACGGCCGGTGCTCGGCCCTGCCCTCGTCGACGGCGGCGCGCCAGGCGGCCCGGCCGGTCTCGTCGAGCGAGCGGAGCGCGTCGAGCAGCCCGGCCAGGTCCGCGGCGGCCGGCCCGAGGTCCGCGCCGACGACCGGCGGCAGCACCGAGCCGCTGTCGAGCACGCGGTCGAAGGGGCCGGTGAGCTCGCGGCGCACCAGGGGTGGCAGGACGCCCGCGGCCCAGTGGCCCAGCGCGGCGTTGGCGAGCACGTCCGCCGCCTCGCTCCACTCGTCCTCGGACAGGAACCCCTGGGCCAGGTGCTCGGGGCCGAGGACGTCGTCGCGGAGCAGCCGCTCGAGGGTGGAGGCGTCCCCGATGGTCCCGAGCTCCAACTGCGTGACGAGCAGGGCGGCGCGGTCGTCGCCGGTGACCCCGGCGGTCGCGGCACGCACGTGCGGAACGGTGGCGGCCATCTCGCGGGCGCGGCGGGAGCGGACGACGCGGACGCCCCGTTCCTCGCGGGAGAGCCCACGCCCGGGGTGGGCAGCGGCGACGGAGGCGAGCGTGCGGGTGTCGGCCGCGAGCGCGGTCAGCAGGACCTCGGCGACGGACCGCCCGGCGGGCAGCCGCACCAGGTCGAAGCCGAGCGTCGCGGCACTGACCAGGGAGTAGGGCACGGCGGGCACCTCCAGCGGTGGGTCGCACCATGCTGACCGCCGGCGCCCCGCAGCGCTATCCGGACGAGCGCCGCCGTCACCCCTTCGCAGGAGACCGAGGAGGTGACGGCCGCGTGGTCGGGCTGTGTGTGTTACCGCATAATCGCTCTCAGTAACTGCGCAGGACCAGGAACGCAGCGCGGCCCCCGGCCGGCCTCGGGGAGGACCGGCACGGGGGCCGCGTGGCCCTGCTGCAGGGGCCCGCCGCGAGCCTGCGAGCGGTGGGGGGCAGCAGGGTCCTTTTTCAGGCGCTGACGGCCTTCTGCACGTCCAGGGCCAGCAGCAGCTGTCCGTCGAGCTTGTAGGCGCCGCGGATGAGGTCGCGGGCCTGGCCCTCGAGGGTGTCCGGCGGGGCCTCGAAGTCGCTGGCGTCGACGTCGACGACGTCGGCGATCGAGTCCACCAGCAGGCTGACCGCCTCGCCGTGCAGCCGCACGACGATGACGACCGCGTCGGTGTCCTCGGGCCGCGGCGGGCGGCCGAGCCGCTCGCGCAGCTCGATCGCCGTGACCACCTGGCCCCGGAGGTTGATCAGTCCGGCGACGGCGGCGGGGGCCAGCGGCACCCGGGTGAGGCCCTGGCTCTTGAGCACCTCCTGCACGTGCTCGACCTCGATGCCGTAGAGGTCGCCGTCCAGGCGGAAGGTGGCCAGCTGACCGCTGGTGGCGGCAGCCTTGATGTCGGTCGGGGCGGTCACGTCAGACCTCCAGCAGAGAGGTGGGGACGCCCTGGGGCGTCGTGGCGGAGGGCGCGGGGGCGTTGTAGAAGGCCGGGTCGGCGGCGAGGATCGCGGCCCGGACGTCGAGCAGCTCGGTCACCTTGTCGCCGAGGACGGCGGAACCGAGCAGGCCCAGGTCGTCGATGTCGCTGCGGACCGCGGCCTCGCCGTCGACGATGTCGAGGATCTCCTCGACCACGATGGCGACGCTGCGGCCGTGGTCGGCGTAGACGATGACCTCGAGGACCTCGCGGTCGGTCTCGCCGTACGCGCCCAGGTGCCGGTCCAGCCGGACGATCGGCAGGATCGCCCCCCGGTACTGGACGACCTCGCGGTTGCCCACCTTCTCGACGGCGTCGGCGCGCACCTGCTCGAGCCGGGTGACGGTGTCCAGCGGGATCGCGACGCGACGGCCGCCCCCGATGGCGGCCAGCAGCATCCGCTGCCGCTCGGTCTCGCTGGCTGCGGTGGCGTGGGCCGCTGCGTTCTGCGAGTCCTGGCGCTCGGTGGTCTCGGTGCGCAGGGCCCGGCGGGCGAGCGCCTGCACGTCGAGGATGAGCGCGACGGTGCCGTCGCCGAGGACCGTGGCACCGGAGTAGAGGCCGATCGCCTTGAGCTGGCCACCCACCGCCTTGACGACGATCTCCTCGGTGTTGATGACGCGGTCGACGACCAGCCCGAAGCGGCGGCCCTCCGACCGCAGCACGGCGATGACGACGTGGCCGTCGTGCCGCTCGGAGGTGAGCCCCAGGACGTCGGTCAGCCGGACCAGCGGGAGCAGCTCGCCGCGCAGCCGGTAGACCTGGGCGCCACCGACCTCCTCGACGGCGTTCACGGCCTTCTCGGCGTCGAGGCTGACCAGCTCCTGCAGGCTGATCTGCGGGATCGCGTAGCGGTCGCCGGCGCACTCGACGGTCAGCGCCGGGACGATCGCCAGGGTCAGCGGGATGCGCAGCCGGCAGACGGTGCCGGCGCCGGCCTCCGACTCGACCTCGATGGTGCCGCCGATCGCCTCGATGTTGGTCTTCACGACGTCCATGCCGACGCCGCGGCCGGAGACGTTGGTGACGGCCGCGGCGGTCGAGAAGCCGGGCAGGAAGATCAGCTGCAGGATGTCCTGCGGGCCCATCCGGTCGAGCTGGGCGGCGGTGACCAGGCCGCGCTGGAGGGCCTTGGCGCCGAGCTTGGCGGGGTCGATGCCGGCGCCGTCGTCTGCGACCTCGACCACGACCTGGCCGCTCTCGTGGCGGGCGCGCAGCGTCAGGACGCCCTCGGCGTGCTTGCCCGCCTTCTTCCGGTCCTCGGGGGCCTCGATGCCGTGGTCGACGGAGTTGCGGACCAGGTGGGTCAGCGGGTCCTTGACCGCCTCGAGGAGGGTCTTGTCGAGCTCGGTCTCGCGGCCCTCCATCTCCAGCCGCACGTTCTTGCCGCACTGCAGGCCGAGGTCGCGGACCACCCGGGGGAGCTTGGACCAGATGTGGTCGATCGGCTGCATGCGCGTCTTCATGACGCCCTCCTGCAGCTCGCTCGCGATGAGGTTGAGCCGCTGGGAGGCACGGATCAGGTCCGTGTCGGTCTGCCGGGCGACGTTCTGGACGATCTGGTTGCGGGTGAGCACCAGCTCGCCGACGAGCAGCATGAGCTCGTCGAGCAGGTCGACGTCGACGCGGATCGTGCTGTCGGCGACGGCGCGGCGCGGCTGGCCGTTCTGGTCGACGGGCGCGGACTCGCCCTCGGCGTGCTCGGCGGCCGGCTCCTGCGTGGCCGGCTCCTCGACGGGCTCGGACATGGTCGGGTTGTCATCCTCGATCGGGTCGCCCAGGACCGGGTTGAGGTCCACGACCGGCGCCTCGGCGACGGGCGTCTCGACGACGGCGGCGGCACGCGGTGCAGCGGCCTTGCGAGTGGTGGCCTTCTTCGCCGGTGCCTTGGCGGCCGGGGCCTTCTTCGCCGGCGCCTTCTTGGCGGCGGAGGCCTTCCTGGCGGCCGGGGCCTTCGTGGCGGGCGCCTCGGGGGCGGCGGGCTCGGCGGCTGCGGCCGGAGCGGGCGCGGCGGGAACGTCGTCCATGGCGGCGGTGATCGAGGCGACGACGGCGCTCACGTCGACCGAGCCCTCGCCGCCGCTCGACTCGATCGAGGTCAGCAGGGAGCGGACCGTGTCCACCATCTGCAGCAGCACGCTGGTGCGGGCCGGCGTGAGCGCGAGCTCGCCGTCGCGCAGCCGGGAGAGCATGTTCTCCCCGACGTGCGTCACCTCCTCCAGCCGGTTGAAGGCCAGGAAGCCGCTGGTGCCCTTGATCGTGTGGATCGTCCGGAAGATGCTGGACAGCCGCTCGCGCGAGTCGGGGTCCTGCTCCAGGGCGACCAGATCGGAGTCGAGCTGGTCGAGGTTCTCGTGACTCTCGACCAGGAACTCTTCGACGATGTCGTCCAGACCGTCCACCGTTGCTGCCTTCTCTCCTCGTTGCGACCGGGCTCGTCCGCGGTTCTGACCCCGGCCTTGGTCATCGGCCGTAGCCGTCGCCCTCGTTATCGGCAGCCTCGCCCCGCGGTCGACCCCCTGGGGAAGGAGGAGGTCGACCGCGGGACGCGTGGCGCAGTGCCGACGGCGACCAGCGCCATGAGGCCGACGACCGCGCTCAGCTTCACGGCGAGGGGGCGGTCGGTGAACCAGCCGGCTCGGAACCGGCCGGTGCGGGTGGTGCTCATTGCTTTCCTGCTTTCGGTACGGGGCGCGGCAGTGCGGTCGAGTGCGCCCGGAAGTTTCGGGGAGAACGGAATCCGCCGAGTAGTTGCAGGATGCAATTTAGGACGGTCTCGTCCCCGTGCCGGCGCGAGAAATGCGTGTCGCCATCCGCGGGAGAAGATTGGTCGGTGACCGCCTCGGAATTGTCGATTCGTCGCTTTCTGCCGGTACGGAAATGGCGGCGTCGAGCCGGCAGGTGGGCCGGAAACGCACGACAGCGCATGACCGGATCGGTCATGCGCTGTCGTGTCGCCGGGTGCGTCCCGGTCGGGTGGAACCGTCAGTAGGTGAAGCGACTGACGTTGGTGCGCAGGTCCGACGCCATCCGGGACAGCTCGTCGACCGCCGTGCGGGTCTGGCCGAGCGCCTGGGTGGTGGAGTCCGCCGCGGTGGAGACCCCGGTGATGTTGTTGGCGATCTCGGTCGTGCCGCCCGCGGCCTCCTGCACCGAGCGGGACATCTCGTTGGTGGTGGCCGTCTGCTCCTCCACCGCCGAGGCGATCGTGGTCTGCCGGTCGGAGATCTGCGCGACGATCGAGCTGATCTCCTCGATCGCGGCGACCGCGGCGGTGGTGTCGCCCTGGATCGCCAGCACCCGCTTGGCGATGTCCTCGGTCGCCTTCGCCGTCTCCTGCGCAAGCTCCTTGACCTCGTTGGCGACGACGGCGAAGCCCTTGCCCGCCTCGCCGGCCCGCGCGGCCTCGATGGTCGCGTTCAGCGCCAGCAGGTTGGTCTGCTCGGCGATGCTGGTGATGACCTTGACGACGTTGCCGATCTCGGCCGACGACTCACCCAGCTTCGCGACGGTCGCCGTCGTCGTCTCGGCCGCGACGACGGCCTTCGCCGCCACCTCGCTGGCCTCAGCGGCGTTGCTGGCGATCTCCCGGATCGACGCACCCATCTGCTCCGCGCCGGCGGCAACGGTCTCGACGCTGCGGGAGACCTCCTCGGCGGCCGACGCGACGACACCCGACTGGGCGGAGGTCTCCTCCGCCGAGGCCGAAATCTGCGCCGACGAGGCCGACAGCTCCTCCGACGAGGCTGCGACCGCGTCCGCCGACGCGACCACCGAGCCGAGCACCCCGCGGAGCTGCTGGAGGGCACCGGCCAGTCCCTCGGCCATCCGGCCCAGCTCGTCGCGAGAACGCACGACCGGCTCGACCGTGAGATCACCGGTGGCCAGGGCGCTGACGCTGCGGCCGACCTCCCGGACGGTCCGCGTGATCTGGCGGATCACCACGAAGCCGAGCAGGCCCGCCACCACGAGTGCGACGGCCACCACGATCCACATGAGCTCGGCCGATGCGGCGGCCTCGGCAGCACCGGCCTCGTTGACCTCGGACGCCTGAACCGTCTGGGTGTCGAGCTCGAGCTGCATCTGGTCCATCAGCACGTCGAGGGCGTTCTGGAGGCCCCCCACGAGGACGTCCGCGGTCGCTGCGCCGTCGCCGCGGTCCGCCGTCGGGACGAGTTCGGTCGTCGCGACGGTGTACCACGCGTCGAGGTCGTCGACCATCGTGGAGAAGTTCTCGGGCGAGGAGGCCAGCGGCTCGTACTCGGCCAGCTTCGCCTGGAGCTCGGTCTGCCGCTCGGCCAGCTCCTCGAGGAGCGACTGCCGGTCGGCGGGGGCGAGCTGGGGGTACTCGATGTACCGGGCGCGGTCGCCCTGGAAGGCCCGCTGGATGCCGGCCAGCTCGTTGAGCGGCGTGACGCTCTCCTCGAAGAGCGTCTCCTGCGCGTCGGCGAGCTCTCCCATACGGGCGGTCGCCAGACCGGTCAGGCCGACGGCCACGAGGCCCAGGAGGCCTACGGTCGTACCGAACTTCACCGCCAGCGGCCGGTCGGCGAACCAACCGGACCGCCGCCGGGCGGCGGGGGAGGGGGGAGTGGTATTCACGAGAGACCGTCCAGATCGAGTATGGGGAATGCACACACCGGGCTTGGTGATGGCGGTGATTGTTGTGATACGGACGATCCGCCGGAAGTCTTAGACACTTAGGTCGAGACAATTGTGATGCATGGAGAGGGTCACCGGATTCCGGATGCGGATTTGTCGACAGACCGGTCGCAGCCATTCGCCGGAACCGTCGCGCCGATGACGAGAAATGGCTGCTCGGACCGCCACCGCATCGGGAAGTCGACAGCGGAGGTGCGATGACCGGCACCGGCGACCGGCGGTCGTGCCGGCGCGGGGGCGACACGCCGGAATCCGTCAGCCGAGGACGTCGGCCAGTCGATCGAGCACGGACAGCGCGCCCGCAGGGTCGGGCACCCGGAAGCGGGCCACCGTGTCGCCTTCGCCGACCTTGACGGTGACGTCGTCGGGCCCCAGCGCCCGGAACCCGTCCTCGTCGGTGACGTCGTCGCCGAGGTAGACGGCCGACCGGACGCCGAGGTCGTCGATCAGCCGGCGGAGGGCGCTGCCCTTGTCGGCGTCGGTCACCGCGAGCTCGAGCACCTCCTTGCCGGGCTTCAGCGTCAGTGACGAATCGGCCGAGGCCCTCGCCTGCTCCAGCAGCGCCGCAGCCGAGGCGCGGTCCTCGACCTGCCGCACGTGCACGGCCACGCTCGCCGGCTTGACCTCCAGCAGCGCACCGGCGGTCGCGGCGACGAGGGGGGCGAGCCGGGCCGCGAGCGCGTCCCGGCGCGCGGCCAGCTCGCCGGTGAGCGGGCCGTCGAACTCCGCGCCGTGGCTGCCGACCCAGCGGAACGGGCCGTCGAAGCCGCTCGTCGTCCGCAGGTCCTCCACCCCGCGCCCGCTGACCAACGCGACGATCACGTCCGTGCAGCCGGACAGGCGGGCGAGCACCTCGGCGACCCCCGGCTCCGGCACCGCCGCGGACGGCTCGTCGCGCAGCCGCGCCAGCACCCCGTCGTAGTCGCTCGCCACCAGCACCGGACGGCGGGCGGCGAGCGACCTCAGGGCGGCGTCCAGGTCGGCCGTGAGCGGGCTCATCCCTGGGCACCCGGCCGCCGGCGGGAGGCCAACGGCGTCGTCGTCCGCCCGGCCTTGCGCCCGGTCGGCTGCCCGGCGGCCTGCTCGCGGAGGGCGTCGAAGAAGGAGTTCGCCCAGTGGTCGAGGTCGTTCTTGAACAGGTGCCGCCGCATGGCCCGCATCCGCTTGGCGCCCTCGGCGGGTTCCGTCCGCAGCGCCCGGACGAGCTGGCTCTTGACGCCGGTGATGTCGTGCGGGTTGACCAGGTAGGCCTGCTTGAGCTCGGCCGCCGCGCCTGCGAACTCCGAGAGCACGAGCGCCCCGCCGAGGTCGCCCCGCGCGGCGACGTACTCCTTGGCGACCAGGTTCATGCCGTCGCGGTAGGGGGTGACGAGCATGACGTCGGCCGCCCGGTAGAGCGCGGCGAGCTCCTCGCGCGGCATCGACTGGTTGAAGTAGTGCACCGCCGGACCGGCGATCGAGCCGAAGGCACCGTTGATGTGGCCGACCTGCTGCTCGATGGTCTCCCGCATGTGCACGTAGTGCTCGACCCGCTCGCGGCTGGGAGTGGCCACCTGCACCAGGACGGTGTCGGGGGCCTCGACCGCGCCGTCCTCGAGCAGCTCCTCGAACGCCGACAGGCGCACGCCGATGCCCTTGGTGTAGTCGAGCCGGTCCACTCCCAGGATGATCGTGGACGGGTTGCCGAGCTCCTTGCGGATCTGCTCGGCCCGGGCGCCCACCTCCGGCGAACGGGCGAGCTCGTCGAACGCCCGCGCGTCGATCGAGATCGGGAACGCGCGGGCGGCCACCGTGCGGCCGTCGTACTCGACCAGGTGCCCCCGCGCGGGCAGGTCGTGCAGCCGGCGGGCGAGCTGGACGAAGTTGGCGGCCGCGGCCGGCCGCTGGAAGCCCACGAGGTCGGCACCGAGCAGCCCCTCAACGATCGCCGACCGCCACGGCAGCTGGGTGAACAGCTCGTAGGGCGGGAAGGGGATGTGCAGGAAGAAGCCGATGGTCAGGTCGGGCCGGTGCTGCCGCAGCAGCGCCGGCACCAGTTGCAGCTGGTAGTCGTGCACCCAGACGATGGCGTTCTCCGCGGCGACGGCGGCGGCGCGCTCGGCGAAGCGCTTGTTGATCTGGACGTAGGCGTCCCACCAGGTGCGGTGGTACTCGGGCTTCTCGACGACGTCGTGGTAGAGCGGCCACAACGACGCGTTGGACATGCCCTCGTAGTAGCGGTCGACCTCGACCTCGTCGAGGGCCACGGGGATCAGGGACATGCCGCCGGACTCGAAGGGCTTGGGGGCCTCCCCGGCCGAGCCCGACCAGCCGACCCACGCGCCGCCCCGGCCGGCGACGAACGGCTCGAGCGCGGTCACCAGCCCCCCGGGGCTGCGCTGCCAGCGCGTGCTGCCGTCGGGGTCGGTGACCTGGTCGACCGGGAGCCGGTTCGCCACGACCACCACGGGGCTGTCGGCCCCGGTGCGCGTCCGTGTGTCCCCCATACCGTCCCCGACCCTACCGACCCCTCCGCGTCAGAGCAGACCGGCCAGTCCGTAACCGGCCGCCGCCGAGCCCACGCCGAGCAGCAGCGACGCGGCCACGTAGCCCAGCGCCCGGCCGAGCAGCCCCTCCTCGACGAGCCGGACGACGTCGGTGCCGAAGGTCGAGAAGGTGGTGAGCGTGCCGCAGAACCCCGTCCCCACCAGGGCGAGGACCTCGGACGGGACGCCGGACAGGCCGAGCAGCACCCCGAGCAGGGCGCTGCCGGCCACGTTGACCACGAGCGTGCCGGGAGCGGGGTCCCGGCCGCCGCGGCCCGCGACCACGAGCGCCAGCAGCCGCAGCGGCGCGCCGGCCAGCGCGCCCGCCACCACGAGCAACGACGTCACCGGGCTGCCACCACCTTCCGCCCGGCCAGGACGCCGGCCGCGACGCCGGCGACCCCGCCGAGCACGGAGACGAGCACGTAGCCGGCGGCGCCGACGAGCGCACCGTCCTGGGCCATCTGGACCACGTCCACCGCGAAGGTGGAGTAGGTGGTGTAGCCGCCGAGGAACCCCGCGCCCAGGAACGGCCGGGCCCAGGCCGGTTCGGGGGACAGTGCGCCCAGCACGCCGAGCAGTACGCCGATCAGCAGGCAGCCGGTGAGGTTGACCTGCAGGGTGGCCCAGGGCCAGCCGCCGGGCGGTCCGGACATCGCCTCGGCGACGCCCCAGCGGGCCAGGGCGCCCAGGGCGCCCCCGGCGGCCGCCAGCAGATAGACCACCCGTCCCCCTCGCCGTCGGCGCCGGAAGCCGCGTCCGGCAGCATGCCCGGGGAGGGTCGCACGACGGCGGCTCCGGTCGCGGGAGGAGCCGCCGTGGGGCCGCTGGAGGGCGTGCGGGTCGTCGAGTTCGCCGGGCTGGGGCCGGCACCGTTCTGCGGGATGCTGCTGGCCGACCTGGGCGCCGACGTGGTGCGGATCGACCGGCGCGGCGCGCGGGGCGGCCTCATCGGGGCGCTGGGCGCGACGTCGCTGCTCGACCGGGGCAAGCGGTCCATCGCCCTGGACCTGAAGGACCCCGCCGACCTGGAGGTCGTCCGCGCGCTGGTGCAGCGGGCCGACGTGCTGCTCGAGGGGTTCCGGCCCGGTGTGATGGAGCGCCTGGGACTGGGGCCGGACGACCTGCTGGCCCGGAACCCCGCCCTGGTGTACGGGCGGATGACCGGCTGGGGACAGACGGGGCCGCTGGCCGCGAGCGCCGGGCACGACATCGGCTACATCGCCCTCACCGGGGTCCTCGGCGCGACCGGCCGGCCGGACGAGCGGCCGGCGCCGCCGATGAACCTGCTCGGCGACTTCGGGGGCGGGGGGACGTTCCTGGCGCTCGGGGCCCTGGCGGCGCTGCTGCACGCCCGCAGCACCGGCCGGGGTCAGGTGGTCGACGCGGCGATCGTGGACGGCACCGCCGTCCTCACCACCATGATCCACGGCCTGCTCGGCTCGGGCGCCTGGACCGACCGGCGCGGCGTGAACCTGCTGGACACGGGCGCGCCGTTCTACGACGTCTACCGCTGCGCCGACGGCCGGTTCGTGGCCGTGGGCGCGCTGGAGGAGCAGTTCTACGCGGCGCTCCTGGACGGGCTGGGCCTGGCCGGCGACGAGACACTGCCCGACCGCACCGACCCCCGCCAGTGGGCCGCCTTGCGCGAGCGGTTCACCGAGGTGTTCGGCTCGCGCACCCGCGACGAGTGGTGGCAGGTGTTCGAGGGCACCGACGCCTGCGTGGCGCCGGTGCTGTCGCTGGGGGAGGCGCCCGCCGACGGGCACAACCAGGAGCGCGGGGTGTTCGTCGAGGTCGACGGAACGGTCCAGCCGGCCGCGGCCCCGCGCTTCTCGATGACCCCTGGCGCCGTCGGCCGGGTGCCCGCGGTGGGCGAGCACGACGCCGCGATCCGCGCCGAGCTCAACCTCTAGGCCCCGTCCCGGGGCCCGCCCTGAGCGTGCGAAGGGTGGGGAGGAGGGGGTCCTTGTTCAGACGATGGCTCCCTTGCCGGTGATGGCGCGGCCGACGATCAGGGTGTTCACCTCGCGGGTGCCCTCGTAGGAGTAGATGGCCTCCGCGTCGGCGACGTACCGGCCCACGTTGTGCTCGAGCAGGATGCCGTTGCCGCCCATCAGCTCCCGG